>JAAGKN010000401.1_pt1 | contig 164013 bp, 153 predicted proteins | sample 6206371 | NCBI WGS metagenome assembly JAAGKN01 (sample SAMN11533720, study PRJNA540317) | gut metagenome | isolation source: fecal pellets from male and female animal of same cohort | host: Peromyscus leucopus | place: USA:CA | collected 2017 | reverse complement strand
TCTTAACGTAGTCAGCGTGTCCTGGACAGTCAACGTGTGCATAGTGACGTTTTGTTGTTTGGTATTCAACGTGTGCAGTATTAATTGTAATACCACGAGCTTTTTCTTCTGGAGCACTATCAATTTGTGCATAGTCTCTAGCTTGAGCTAAGTTCTGCTTTGCTAAATATGTACAGATAGCTGCAGTTAATGTTGTTTTACCATGGTCAACGTGGCCGATTGTACCAATGTTAACATGGGTTTTACTTCTGTCAAATTTTTCCTTAGCCATATTTTTTTTCTCCTTGATTAAATTTATTATTTTATTTATTATATTAAATATGCATAAAAAATATTAAATATATTTATGTTTAATTTTTTGAATAGATTTTTAGTTAAAAAATATTAAACTTTTATTACATGGAAAAGATAAAAATGTCATAGTACTTTTTGGCAATTTTGTGATAGTATTTTTTCACGCATTATGAAAACTGCACAAAACAAAAAGATCTATAAGAAAATAATTGTTAATTCACCATCTGAACTTTACAAGATAACGAAAGACAAACATTATAATAATATTAAGTTTGAAAAACCATTAGTAGTTGTAGGATATACGATTGATCGTCCAGATGTTGATAAAGAACTGTCTTGATTTAAAGAATTTAGAATTCAAAACGATAAACGTTGAGAAGAACAACGTAAGTTTAATAAAAAGATCGATTCTCGTTTAAACAATTTGGTCAAAATGAACAATCTGAAAGAATAATAAATTAACAACAATTTTCTAATTACAAAATTTATTTTAAAATTAGTTTTTTAACAAAAACTCTGCAAATTTTAGGTCTATTTCATTATCTATGTCTATAGAATTTTTTCTATCCATAATATATGCATAGGATTTCTTGTCATAAAAAGAATAATTGTTATTTGGCTTCACAATATAAATAGCACCATTTACATAATATTCTTTATGAAAGTCTTGTCTTCTAATATGAAGATATTGTTTTTTTACAAAGCCATATAGTGATCTATCTTTGTTAAGTGTGTTTATCAAATAAGTAGGTTTTTCTACTTCACACACAGAAATAACGCTATCAGCTTTTTTAGATTTAAATATTTTAAAGGCATTGATAATATCTTGTTTAATTCTTAATGGACTTGTTGGTTGAAGCAATGTAATTGTGTTACATTCTATTCCTCTTTTTTTAAATTCATTAACAACTTCTTTGATAACATCTATACTTTTAGCGGTGTCAGAGGAATTTTTTTTAGATCTTAAAAAATCAACATTTGCACCATATTTTTTAGCTATTTGTGCATATTTTTTTGAATCAGTTGATACAAAAACAATATCAAAACATTTTGATGCTAGTGCAGATTGGATAGAATAAGCAATCAGTGGTATACCATTTAGTAATCTAATATTTTTATCTTTAATTCCTTTAGATTGCGATCTAGCTGGGATAATCGCTAAATTTATTTTTTTCATAATGACGAAAGTGGTAGCAACCTATCGGGGTTAATAAAATGATGCATTGCAATAAAACCCATATTACAAATTTTTAAATATAGTTTGTTTATATCATAAGAGTTGTGGTGTGTTTTATCATTTTGATTAACCAAATTAAATGATGTTAGAAAATCATCACACAAGAAGTTTAAATTAACTGGCATAAATGACTCAACAAGATTTTCTCATTTGACTTCATCATATTCTTGATAAAAGTAATTCATGATTGTATTTATAGCTGATGATGTTTGATTGTAACCAACCACAATTCCAGTGTATTCGTCAATAGGTTTCTTAAATTCACAGAAATCATATGGATCAAAAATATGGAATTGCTTAGATTCTTTATTTTCATATATATCATATATGACAAGTAACTCTAAAGGAATTTTATTATCAATGATGATTGGTTTAATGGATGTTTGGCTACAAATATCAAGACTTGCATTAATTACTTCGTCGATACTTCCCCTTGGATGAGACTTAAAAATATAATTGAATTTTTCAATAGGAAAATTCTTTTCAAATCATTGCATCATTTTCTTGAATGTGTTTCTAAAAAAATCTTCTTTTAAAAGGACATCATGAGTATGGAAAAAGAAAAGATTAGTTTTATCAGAAGAATATTGATCTTTGTTTTTAACGATAGAATTTTCAAAAATTGAATCATTCTTAGATAAACCAAAAATTTCTTTAGTTATCTCATGATATTGTTTTTCATCAGTACCAAACATTTTTGGATAGGACATGACATTCAAAGGAAGTTCAAAGAACTTCATAACATTTTCTCTAATCCCGCAGTAATCAGCTCATTCACTATCAACACTAAAATTCTTAATTAAGAAAGGGTTGTCTATGAATCATTCTTTACATGACATTTGAAATTTTTCAAATTCATTTTTATATTCATCACTATTAATCTCACTATTGGTAAAAATAGTTTCTCATAGTCATTTTTGTTCTTGATCAGAGAAATTTAATTCGTCGTTTTGCTTCATGTTCTTGTAATTGAATAAATATCCCGTCTCTAGAAAAGTTCATTGTAATGAACCATTTGGAATTACGTTCAAATTCCTGCAATATTTTAAGATGTTAAATAGTGTTTCAGAATGATTCTTTCACATTAAATTTAAGCGATAGTCGTCAATTCAATAATCAAACTTAAAATCCTTCTTGTCTTTGTTCTTGTTAATAAAATCAATGATTGAATTCAATTCTTCAATTAAAAAATTGTTTCCATCAAAGTTTTTAGCTTCTCCTGTAAAATTTGGAACACATTTTGAATTATTGTATAAACCAAAATAATTGTTTTTATTTTCATCAGCTCACAAATTACCAAAAGTTTTGTTTAATACGCTTGGTGAATAATTGTAGAATTCCCTTTTATTTTCATTAAACAGTAAAATTATTGGACATGTCTTATCATACTTTTTAGGATCTTTTTGTCGCATTTGCAACATTAATGTCGACAAACAAAAAAAATTCATACAAACAAATGATGCATCATATGTATGCATTAGAACAGGTATTGGATCATAAGCGGACATTTCTACTGCCTTTTTTCAAGCTTTAGCATTAACCTTCATGTCTATTTTTTTGTTTCGAATAATATTTGTTATATTCTAATATTTGTTTCTTGTTCTTTACAAATAAATTTGTAAATTTTGTCATTTTAACATATCTTACTCATTTAGTATGAATCCTTATATGAAGTCTATATCCTTTAAATTCCTTTTTCTCTTTTTCAGACATGTATGAGTAAACATTATATGTGCTAGTTGTTTTCGAAAATAAACTGCAAATAAATGTAACAAGAATAGTAGAGATAAAAGCAAATGGAGTAATGTATAAAGAACAAATGCTAAATCCCGGAACAAAATTGTATGCAAATACTCATGTCGTTAAAGAAGTTGCTAATCCAAAACAAAACCCAATAACTACATCTATAGTATTAACTTTTTTTGAAAACATTCCTATTAAACAAATTGCTAATGTTGGTGCTGAATATAGACCAAAAATACTGTAAAAGAATTGCAAGATATTTGTAATATTACATGTTAATAATATGAATGCGACTAGACAAGCAATCATGTTAACTCCAAAAATGGAAAGTTTTTTACAAGTTTCCTGAGTTTTTATTGATTTATTAAAAAATAAAACACTGGCTGTTAAATTACTAATAGATTTTAATGAAGTTGCTATAGACGATTGTGATGCAGAAAAAACACCAAGCATAGCTAGTCCGGATAAACCTGTTGGTAGTATGTATCATATGTAATATGTAACTACATCATCTGACTTACAAACTAAACCACCATCGTAGTAAATATTGTCATTTTCAATCGAAAAACTATTAGCATGAGAAAAGAATGATCATAGCAATGAACCAAAAGAATATAAGATAAAAATTAGGAAAATAACGATAATAGCATTTACTTTAATGCTATCTGTTGTTGTTCAAATTTCTTGTTTGTCAATATAGTGTTGTGTAATATCTTTTGACAATAGGAAATTAAACAAATTATTAATAACCTCGCAAATAATTATTAGTGGAATACTAGCTGATGCTATGTGAAATAATCAATTAGTATTATTAAATAGCTTACCATTATCAACAAAATCTTTAAAATCTAATCCTCCGCTTACTCCAGACAATTTTATTAATAAAAAAATGATAGAGATGCTAAATGATAGAAAAATTATTATTGAATGAAAGAAATTAATTCAAATCACTTGTTTTAAATTTGAAAAGTAAGTGTATACAACAGTGACTATTGCTACAATCAAGATTAATACGTATGAAAGTGAGCTATTTTTTAGATTAAAAATTGTACTCAATGACATTGCTGGTAAAAATATCATCAATGAAATTTTAAATATATTAGCAAAGATATAAAACAACGTTGCCATTATTTGGATTGATCTATTGAATCTTTTTCTTAAATTTTCAAAGAAGGATTGTATTTTCCACGTTTTGAATAAAGGAATAAAGAAATATATAAGCAATGGTGCTAGTAGAGAAATTGTCAAATTTCCAAAAGCAAACATTCAATCATTAGAAAATGATGTAACAGGAGTTGCCAAAAACGAAATAGAAGATAAAGAAGTTGCTGTAATAGAGATACCAATTAATTTACTTGATGTTTTTGGATTACGAAATTTTTTATTTAATTTTCCGAATAAGCAAAATGAAACAATAATAGCAAAATAAATTCCTATTATTAATCAATCAACTCAAACTAAATTAGTGTTTTTCATTTATTTAGAAAATTATATTAACTAATATAATTAATTTATTAAATAATATGAGCTGTATATTCTGTGATATTGTAAATAAAAAAATTCCAGCATTTGTAGTTGCTGAAAATAAGAATGCTATTGCATTTTTAGATATAAATCCAATTGCTGATGGACACACTGTTGTAATTAGCAAAAAACATTATGCTAATTTAAGAGAATGCCCAGATGAAGTTTTATCTGATATGATTAAATTAACTAAGGAAGTAGCTGTCAAAATATCTGATTCAAAACTTAAGCCTTGGGGTTTTAATTATTTATCTAATGACCAAAAAATTGCTGGTCAAGAAATTATGCACATCCATTTTCACGTAATTCCTAAATACGGAAAAAATGAAGGTTTCATATTCAAAGTGGGAACCCACTACGTTGATGAAGTAAAAAAAGTTTATTCAATACTTTCTAAAAAATAATTTATTTCTTATTTTTAATTTGCTTTCAATAACTATCTAATTTTTGTTCATTAACCGAATATTTAGAAGGAACGTAATATTTTTTACTTTGTAATTCTTTTGGTAAATATTCTTGCTTTACCCATGCGCCATCATAATCATGAGGATATTTATATCCAGTTCTACCTAGTTTACTTGCAGATTTGTATGATTGATCTCTAAGGTGCACAGGAACTGTACAAGCTTTACCAGATTCTACATCTCTTAACGCTTTCATAATTGCTATGTAAGCAGTATTGGATTTTTGTGATAAGCAAATTTCAATAACAATTGTCGCAAAAATTTGTTTACATTCAGGATAACCAACTTCCTTAGCGGCATGAATAGCGTTAACTACTCTCGAGCATAATTGTGGGTTAGCCATACCAACATCTTCATAACAACAAGCAATGATTCTTCTACAAATCGATTCAATGTCTCCAGCTTGCAATAATCTTGCTAAATAATAAATAGCAGCATCCGGATCAGATCCTCTCATTGATTTATGGAATGCAGACTGTAAATCATAATATTCATCTCCATAATCAGCTGCAACTACATAAGATTGTTGCATAACTTCTTTAAGAAGTTTATCATTAATTGTTTTACCTTTGTATAAAAAGTTTAAAACATCAACAATATTAATAGCACTTCTAATATCACCATTTGTTTGAATACAAATTTTCTTTAAGACTTCGTCAGGAAGCTTAATATTTAATTTGTACTGCTGAAAAGTTTTCTTTAATCCATTAAAAGTCTCGTCAACAGAAACTTTTCTTAATTCGAGAATTTGACACCTGCTCCTAATCGCAGGATTAATGACAAAATATGGATTCTCAGTTGTCGATGCAAACATGTAGATAGTGCCTTTTTCAAGATATGGTAACAAAATATCCTGTTTGTCTTTGTTTAACCTATGAATTTCTTCAACAATTAGAACATATCATCCTTTTGATTGTTTAGCGGTTTCAATGATACTAATTAATTTTTCTTTTTTATCTACAGAGGCATTAAATACTTGATAAGGAACATTAAGATCATTTACTAATGCATAACTGATAGAAGATTTACCAATTCCAGGATAACCATAAAAGATTAATGAATAAAGAACTTTGTTCTTAATCATTTGCTTGATTAGTGAGCCTTCAGACAATAAATGAGATTGACCAATCACTTGGTCAATAGATTTAGGTCTTAAGACATTAGACAAAAGTTCTTTCATTTGTATTATTGATTATATCAATAATAACATTTTTATTTTGCAGCTTTCAAAATCTTCTTAAGATCTTTCAAATTTACATTCATCATGTTCAATCTTTTCAGTAATTGCTTGTTGTTGCATTCAGAAATTTTAAAATAATCCGTAATGATTTTTCTTTTAGATTTCGAAGTAAGTTCTAATTTCTTATATTCTTCTAAAGAAAGAGAATTGTTGTCTTTTTTAAAAGATTTTAAATTCCTAAATGCATCAATAATTTGTTTGTCTGTTGCTTCAGCAACACCAACTTTCTTAGTTTTAGATGGTTTCTTAATGAAAGCTTGTTGAAATGAATCCAATTCATTTTGCAATTTCTTTCGAATTTTTTCACCAGGTCCATCTGGATCTAAAAACAAGACAATATCGTGTGTCTTGGCTGCTTTTTTAATTAGATTAATAGTCTTAATAGATAAACGCGAACCATTTGTTTCAATGGTTCTTACATCAAAAATACTTTTTAATTTTTGAGTATCGGTTTTGCCTTCAACAACAACTATTTGATTAATCTTAGGTTTACTTTTTAGATTTTGGTTCATACATATTGTAAACTTTTGATATTGAACCAGCATGTGAATAGTAAACTTCAATGATCTTAGCTAAGTATTCACCTAAATCAACTACATGCAAGTGAGGAATGTTAGATTCATATACACTTTCAATTGAGTTAGATAAATAGATATCTGAAATAATTTCAGTATTAACAGCATCTGTTAATCTTTCAATTGCTGGTCCTGATAAGATACCATGAGTTGCAATGATGTTAATTGTTTTAGCACCTTTAGACTTTAAAACTTTGCATGCTGCAACAATTGTTCCAGCAGTATCGATCATATCATCAGCAATTAAGCAATCTCTTCCTTTAATATCACCTAATACGTTTAAGATTTCAGCTTTATTAGGTTCTGGTCTTCTCTTGTCTAAAATTGCTAATGGAACGTTTAATGCCATAGCAATTTTTCTAGCACGTTTAACACCACCGTAGTCTGGAGAAACTACTGTTAAGTTTTCAACACTAATATCTTTAATTGCTTGAGATATTAACAACATTGTTGCTCTTAAAGTATCTACTGGAACTTCAAAGAAACCTTGTGCTTGTTCAGAGTGAACATCAACAATTGCTACTCTAGTAGCACCTGTTTTTTCTAACAATGAAGCTAATAATTTAGAAGTAATTGGTTCACGACCAATTGTTTTTCTATCTTGTCTAGCGTATGCATAATATGGAATAATTACGTTGATTGCTTTTGCTGAAGCACGTTTAAGAGAATCAATAGCGATTAATAATTCCATAATTTTTTCATTAACTGGTTTAGATAATGATTGAACAACTGTAATTGCTCTATTTCTTACTGGTTGTTCAGGTCTAACCATAATTTCTCCATCAGCAAATCTTGAAACAGTGATTTCTAGTGGTGATATTCCAAGGTTTTTACAAATACTATCAGTGATTTTTTTAGCTCCTGATAGACCCATAACATATATTTCTTTATTTGATTCCATAACGACTAATATTTTTATTATCAATTTATACGTATTATAAATTACTATAACTAATAAATATTAGTTAATATTTGTTAGTAAATTTTAATTATGTCTCTTATAATACAATCGTCATCGCAACATTAGTTGCGAACCGAGTCAGGCCAGAAATGGAGCAGCTCTAAGCAATACGCTATTGTGTGTGGTGACATTATTTTAAATTTTCTTTTTATACTTGGATAATTAGTTGTTTTAATTAAATACACTATTCATATTAAGTACCCTCTTTCTTAAAATACATTTATAAGATTAAAATTTAAAATAAAAAGGTCGGCGCGAGCCGATCTTTTTTAGTTATATACAAGCTATAAGCCATGTTCTGTACTATTATCACTAATAGCATTGATCATTTATCTACACGTTAGTGTCAAACTATTAATTCAGTTATCTCTAGTTTGTTCCCCGACCAAAATTTGGGTTTCTTGCTTATGGAGTTTACCGCGTTTCACTTTTATAGTTTCCTATAAATTCGTCTCTGTGGCACTTTATGCTATATCTTCCATATATCTTTTGGTAATTACCGAAAGGAATAGTGATTATGAAATAATCATATGTAAAGAATACTTAGAAAGCTATAACGTCATTACCCTAACTTCAAGGTATTGGGATTTATCATCCCACATAAACATTTACAAGCATCGCAGCTTGTGCAAGCATGGACTTTCCTCTACAAATTAATGCAGCGATCAATTACTTGTAAAAATGATTATAAGCAAAACCTGAGATTTTAAATATATTTTAGTTTCAAGTTCAAGTGTCGAAAATTTCGTCTGAAACGTTTGCTAGATAATCTTTAACTCAAATTTTGAATTCTTCAAGATTTTTTTCTTTTAGATTTGGTGTATAGATGTGAAGGTATTTAGTTGTTCCAGCAACAGATTTCAAAAAAGGATATAAATCGGTTTGCCCACTCTTTGTCGATTTTCACTCGATGTTTTTAAAATCATTAAAGTCAGTAAAGTAAAGTTTAGTATTATTAGGAAGTGTTTCATCAACTCATTTATGATTTCAAATACCGCCTGTATTGCATTTAAAATTTATATTCATTGGGACGTCAGCAGTCATTTCTCCAAATGTATAGTTACCACATTTTTTTAGAGATTTTGGCAACTCAATATAGTTAGTGTTTCTGTTATTAAAACCAAAAAATGAAAAACTAGGTAATTCTTGTACTTCAGAATCGTTTGCAAAAATAATATTAGTTATTTTTTTATCTATTTTTGCATTTTCAAGTCGGTCGCTTTCGAATGGATTATTAGTAAATGACTTAATTTTTTTGGGAAAATATAAAGTATTACAGTTTTTGTATTGTTCTGAAGTTGCATCAAAATCATCTACAAATCCAGTGCAGTTGCCATTTGCATCTACTTTAAATATATCATCTTGATAATCTACACGATCTGTAGGTGTAGGATCAGGAATTTCAATTTTTTTATCTTCGGCGCATGAAGTAGATATAAAAGGAATTACACTTACAATTCCTAATCCACAAGTTAGACTTGCTATTGTTTTGATTAACTTTTTATTCATTTTATTGTCCTTATATGATAAGTATATATCTAAGAATATTTGAAAAAAATAATTCTTTAAGGTTAAGTCAAAAATATTTATTTTTTTACATTAAATACAAGCAAAAGCGAAGTACTTTTACATTACTTATTTTTGTATTGGTAGAATGTGTTAATGATTTTAAGAGTTTGAACCATTTCTTCTTTATTAATGTAACAAGATTGAATTCTTGTTTTAGAATGATCGGATGTTAATAACATGTACCCATCGCCTTTACCAAATAGTTTAAGAGCCCTAGATGAATTCATGAACATTTCAGAAATATTTTCATCATTTGTTTTGAATATAAAGTAAGAAGAAATAAGAGATTTAAGCTCAGGAGTGAATAGCGCCGAGTCTAATGATTGACAATATAAAATTACTCTAATTCCTAATTCTGCAGCTTCTTCAGAAAGAACCTTTTCCAAAACTGCTGAATTATTTGGAGAAAAGTTTAAAAATTCGTCTAATCCAAATAATACATATAGAATTTTTGGCAATTTTTCATTTGGATTCATTTTGTTATATTCTTCTAAAGTCTTGCAATGTGCTTTTGAAAATTTAACTCTTCGATCATTAATGTATTCTAACAATCTGTTAGTATCTTGAGATGTGTCTTGATAAGACATAGCAGGCGAAGATATCAAATGAGACAAATTAGAGAAAGGTTCAAATGTTTTTTCTTCTTGTGGAGAACACAACATTAGTTTCAAGTCTTCTGGTGTATTTACATATAAACTCGAAACAATTAATGATGAGGCTTGCATAATTGCTCCACTTCCTGGTTTACCAACTATTAAAAGAGATGGATTTTTATCAAAATCAAACATGATGTTTGTTGAATTAAATGTGCATCCTACTACAGCAGAAGATTTCTTAATTGTATTACATGAAGCTAAAACATTTTGAATAGAAATTTTTGATAAGTATAAGTTGGGCGCTTCTATAGTTAATTTGCCTTTTTTAAAGAAAATAGTCAATTCATTAGTTTTAAACAAGTCTAACAATTCTTTTTTAACATGGAATATTTTAGCTATTGTCTCTTCGTTTAAGCACTTGTATGAGTACTCAGTGAATAAAGGCATAATGTTAAAAGATATAAAACTTACTTCAATTCCTTTATCAGCAAAGATTTTATTCATTTGCTTGGCAAGTTTTGTTGCTTTATCTTTGTTTTTAATATTGTGTTCAATACTTGTATCAGTTAAAAAAGATAATGGCGGCGTATTTTTGGTTGAATCTAAAGCTTCAATTTTAATTGAATTAGCATCAAATATATTTACTTTTTTGTCTTTTTTATCTCCTGCAAGTTCTTCTTCTACTGAAATTTCATCAATAAAGTGTCCACCAAGAGCGTGTACAATTGCTTTTTTCACTTTATTGAATACTCTAAAATTTTTTATTCCTAAAAGAGTGAAAAAAGCACCAACAAAAAGAATAATTTCAAAGATAAATAATGTTGATCATTGCATGATAAAAGATAGGCTTACAAAGAATTCTCCGATTAAACCGCCTGTAATATTTTTGTTTGAGAAATTAATAAATCATGTTTTAAATCCATTTAAATCAAAGTATTCTTTGTAATATGCGTGATACTTAACAAGGGGATCAACAAAGTTTTCAGTAATGTTTTGTTCTAAGTGATTACCCGCTAATCATGAACTAGCTGAAGTCATGATAAAGATAAACAGCATGATTAATGACTCAAATATAATTGCTTTTTTCGTAAAGAATATCTTTTTTAAATGAGCATTACAATATTTAAAAATTAATAAAGTCAATAGAAAGCCGTAAACAAAATATTTACTTGAACCAAATAAATATTCAAAAAATATTGCATCTAAATAACAACCAGTATATGGAATTCTACAAAAAGAAATGGCAAGTATTGCTAAAAATATAGTACAAACAAAAATTCTAGAAGTTGTTCTAGACTTATTGTAATTTTTAATAATCTGATTATTTACTTCAGAAATGTTTAAATCTTTTGTATTAGCCATTTACCTATTTAGCAAATATTATAGTGGTTATAACTAATGGCTTTTTGCTAAATTTTTTGTCATATTGTTTTGCAACAAGTTTACGAACATATAACTTGTATTCTTTTACATCAAATGTTTTTGCTTCCAATTGAGTCTTCCCATATGTATTAAGATTGTCAATAAAATCCTTATTTAATTGATTAATAATTTCTTTGTTTTGTTCAGTTAAATTTAGAACACCAACAACATCAAAATTTGATTTAAGTATATGTTTATCTTTATTAGATAAAACCAAATTAACCAACACCACTCCAGTCTCTTTCATTTGATCTCGCTCAAATAAAGAACTTGATTCTCCGTCTAATGATCCTTGCGAATTAATAAACTGTGGAGTTAATCTTAAAAACTTTCTCGCTTGAACGTTTGTTCCGTTTTCAAATGTTAGTTTTTCGCCATTATCTAATAAGAAAATGTCTTTTTTATTGATGCCCATTGATGCTGCACATTTTTTGTATGCCTCTAGATTCATGTGTAAAGCATTTACTGGAATAATGTATTTCGGTCTTAATGCATAAATTAAGAACTTGTGGTCTTCATTAGAGGCTTTTAATGGAAGAATAGTTTTAGGTAATTTGTAAATCTTCTCAATATTAGAACGATTCAAATTATCCATTAGTTCAGCTTCAGCTTTTTCATAACCAAACAATACATTGTTTGCATAAACAAAACTGTCTGTTTGAATTAACTGAAGTTTTGGGTCATCACCATTAATTATTTTTTGCAATCTTACAAAATATTTTTCAAGTGGTTCTAGAACTAGTACAACGGCATTAGGGTTTTGTTCAATTTGGGAATCGCTAATAATTTGCAAATTCTTAATAACAATTTTTTTAGTATCTAATAAATGTTTAAATGTATAGAAGAAGTTTTTCCCATAAATACATATAGGTCTATTCATTGATGCACAGGCACTAACTGCTGATAGAATTCTATAGAATTCAAAATCATAACAAGAAATGATTACTCTTGTATCAATATGTTCTTGTAGCACCCCTGTAAAGTATCTGATTACATGAGCATTTGGATAAGTGAATCCATTTGATTCACCCACTAAACCTGCACCTACAATTAAACATAGACACTTATTACCAAATATTTGTGATATTTTTAAATAATCATTTGGAAATAAATCTCCTGTATTTGAATTTAATACAAAATCATCTATATAAATTATGGACCCATCTTTTGTATTAAATACAAACCCAGTTGAATGAGGTGTATATGAAGACACCTTAAACATTGTTACAATTGCCTTTCCAATTTGAATCGGTTTTAAGCAATCCAATACCTTAATATTTAAATTAAATGGATTGCGAGCATTGTAAAACATAGTTTTGAAGTATGTGATAATAATTGTTGCGCTAATGTCATTTGTATAAATTGGAACATTAGGAAGCATTCTATACAAATATTCAAGACCACCGAAGTTGATGTAAGTAGCATTACCAATAAAAATTCCTTTAATAGAACTTTTGTTGTTAATAATCCATGAATAATCAGGGATAATTTTTTTAATTCCCAAAGAGGTTGAAGTTGGTAAGGATACACCACAATTAATGATATAAATATCACCATCAATGGTTAATGAATAACAGGAATTTTGTTTTTCATCTAGTCCACCAAAACCCAAAAAATCGATTTTTGACATAATTAAAATATTTAAATATATTAAGTTTTGTTATTGTTCTTATTATATGTAATTAATAAAAAAAGCAAAATTATTTTTTATCTGCTTGTTTACTCTTTTTATTAAAAAAGAAATCTGATTCTTTAATATATAAGAAATTTTCTGCAACATTTAGTGCATGATCTACATTTCTTTCAACGTGTTTAAAGATAATGATTGCACCAGTTAGAATGTCAGCGATTTCTTTAGCTGTCTTGGAATGAAGGATTTTAGATAATTCAACCATTGTATTACTATATTTGTCTTGATATGCTTTTTGATATTTAACAGCTAATTCATATGTTTCGACAGCTTTTTTAGTAATTAAATGATCAAGAATCTTAGCAACATAGCTTGATGAATCTTTAATTGATGAGGTTAATAAATCAAAAACTTTTTTATCAATCTTTTTGTGCATATTAAAGAATCTTGCTGTGCTCATAACATAATCTGCCATTCTTTCAAGATCAGTAATTGAGTTTAAAATAGCAATAATAAATCTTAAGTGATTGCCTATTGGTTGATTTTTAGAAATAGCCCAAATCGAATCATCTAAGATTTCTGCCTCAAAGTGATTTGATTGATCTTCTAGATCAAAAAACATATTAAGTTTTTGATCATTAACAGTTTTGTCTGTTTGAAGAGTTTTATATAAAGCATTTCATGAATGAATAACGTGGTTAATAAATGAACGGAACTTTGTTAGAAGTTCATTTTCTGAATCTTTTAATAATGAATAATTTGCTGGCATTATTTACTTCCTTTCTTTTTTTGAGCTAATAATTGTTCACAATATTGTTTTTCTGTAATGTTTTGTTTATAAGCAAAATACATATGAACTAATTTAATGGATAAAACACCACCAGACAATACTGTACTGAAAAAATTAGCAATTGTTGCGCCAACATATGTGTCTCACATATTAGGAGATAAACAAATATTAACAATTCCTTGAATTGTAAAACATAAACTTCCTATGAATAGGATTGCAAACATTAATAATGGTATAGAGTAAGTATCTTTAGTTTTAATTACTCTAATTAATTGTGGTGATGAGAATATTCCAATGCAAATTGCTCCAATATATCCTAATACTGTTCCAAATATATCCATAGTTTTCTCCTATCCTATCTTTCCTGATATATATTCTCTTGTTTTCTTGTTATCAGGAGAAGTAAATATCTTCTTTGTTGTATTCTTTTCTATTAACTTCCCTTGATAAAAGAAAGCAGTTTCATCGCTTACCCTTTGGGCTTGAGCCATAGAGTGAGTAACAATAATGATTGTAAAATGTTTCTTAAGGTCAAATACTAAGTTTTCAATTTTAGATGTAGCAATTGGATCAAGACCACTTGTAGGTTCATCCATCAATAATACTTCTGGTTTCAAAGCAATTGCTCTTGCAATACATAATCTTTGTTGTTGACCACCAGATAATGAAGTTCCTAAATCATATAAATTGTTTTTAACTTCATCTCATAGTGCTGCACCTTTTAACGATTCTTGAACAATATTGTCTAAAGTTTTTTTATCATTAATTCCGTGAGAACGTGGACCATAAGCTACATTGTCATAAACACTCATTGGAAATGGTGACGGTTTTTGAAAAATCATTCCAACACGAGTTGTAAGCTCTAGTGTGTTTAATTTCGATGACTTAAGGTTAATTCCATCATCGAAATAAATAGCACCTTCACTAGAAGTTCCATCTATTTGATCATTCATTCTATTTAAGCATCTCAAGAATGTTGATTTTCCACATCCTGATGGGCCAATAAAAGCTGTAACTTTGTTTCTAGTTATATTGATATTAATATCATATAAAGCTTGTTTCTGCTTATTGTTGTATCAAAAATTAAAATTAGTTACTTCAAAAATGTTTTCTCTTTTAAAATTTGGTTTTTTAACTTCAATTTCATTTCTAATTCTATTTTTAATATTTTTATAAATAAGTTTTTGATTGCGGTTCAAAAAGATGTATTGCAATGAAGCAATAGCTTTATGCTTATCTAAAATTTTTTTTACTTTTTGTTCATCTTTTTGATCAATGTCAATAGATGTTTGTTTAATCTCAGCCATTATATTAGTTGGAAATATCTATATACTAATTGTATTTTATTAACAATAACATTATTATTGTTATTTTCTTTTTGTGATTTGAAAGAAAATCATTTCTTTTTCTTTTGGTTAGTTGGATCAGAACATGAAGAGCCCTTTTTCTTCAATCTATTTTGTTTTCAGATGAAGTATTGAGGAATTAATACGTGTGATATCAAAATAATGATCAAAACAAGAATCATAGTAATGAACGCACATTCATACATTACTGATAACCCTTGAGAAATATCAGCTGTATAAATTTGATCATAAATTCTTGTAGTTAATGTTTGCCCAGAATTATCTAAAGCAATGCTTCCAGAAGAAGACAAACCACTAGTTAAATATAAAGGAGCAGTTTCTGCTAAAATTCTTCCAATAGACAAAACAACTGCAGTCGTAATGCCTTGTAATGCAGTTGGAAGAACAATCTTTCTAATTGTTTCTCATTTACCTGCACCTAGAGCTATTGAGTTTGTTCTTAATTCTTTTGGTACAGATTGTAATGCTTGTTGAATAGTTCTAATAAATGTTGGAAGAATAACAATGAGAATTGTTAATGCTCCAGCAATCAATGATTTACCAGCAATACCAGCGGAAGACATTCCACATGTTTGGATAAAGAAAATCAAACCAAACATACCAAATAAAATTGAAGGTGTAGCGCCTAAAGAATCAATAAAGAATAATAAAACTTTTTTAACTTTACCTTGTTTAGCAAATTCATTTAAATAAATTGCAATCATTAATGATAATGGTAATCCGATACCGATTGCTAAAACAATAATTAATAATGTATTAACAAATGCTTGCCCAGTAGAATCTTTGGCAACACTAAATACCGTAGAATAACTGCTAGTAATCGCTACACCACCATTACCTAAAATATCAACTAGGATTCAGAATAAAAATGCTAATGTAATAACAATTGAAACATATTCTCAGAACATCTTTCAAGATGTATAGAAATTAGAAGTAAATCTATTGTTTCTAACTCTTGAATATAGATATTTAGAAATATCTTTACCATCAAATGATTTGATTTTAAATAGTTTCTTAAATCAAATGCTTATTTGTCTAGGAACTATCATTAATCAGTCACCAACGGTTTTAATAACTTTATTAAAACCTTTATGTTTACCAGCTTTTGGTTTAGATGCCCTCATCACAACTGAATTTAAAATCATAATGAAAATAAATAAGAAAATACCAAATGCAAACAATAATCCTTGAAGAGCAGGGCCACCACCTTCAGCAAACATATTTGCAGATATTAAAGCTCCTAATGTTCTTAAATTAGAAGATAATATTCCCCAAAACCCTTGATCAAAAGTGTTGTTAAATCCTTGTGATTGCAAGATCATTGATACTGCCATTGTTTCACCAATAGCACGTGCTAAAGCAATAATAATTCCTACATAGATACTTCCTTTGACTTCTTTTTTAATAACTTTATATATAGATCTTGTTCTAGTATTTCCCAAAACCATTGAAGCAGATATTAAATCATTGTTTGCACCATCTAATGCATTTAACGTTAGTGAGACTACTGTTGGTAAGATCATGAATATTAGCATTACTCCAGCAGTTAATAAACTATATGTAGTATCTAAATGAAATATTTGCTTAATGATTAATCCTAAAGATTGCGAAGCAAACAAACCAAAGATAACTGATGGAATATCTGCTAATAATTCCACAGCTACTCTTGTTGGTTTTTTAAATTTCTTATGTAATCTATATTTAATAAAAATTGCTGTTTTAATTCCAATTGGTCCAGCAAAAATAATAGCAATTAATGAAATTAATATAGTTACGCATAAAGGTAATCATATAGATGCTTGATTATTTGCTAAATCAAATGTTGATGTAAATAAAATATTTTTAATTCCATATTCTTTAAATCCTGGAACCGATGCATAAATTATAAAAATAATCAAAGCAAAGAACACTAATGCAAATAATCAAGATAATGTGCAAGATAAAGTCTTAGACATGTGGTCTTGTTTAGTTTTGCTTGACATTAATTTAGAGTAACCTTTATTCTTATTCATAAGCTGCTCCATAGAAATCATTGCCCTTTTCTATATCAGAAACGTTATATGATCCATCTTCCGTCATTGACTCTTTTTGTCAGTCATTTAATGGTGCTGCACCCATTTGTCTTCATTTTGCTTCAACTTCTAAACCACCATTTAGCAAAAAGTCTTCAATGAATTGTTTTTCTTTACCGCTTGAATCCAATGAAGTAATTAAGTTTAAAGGACGACATCATTTATATTTGCTGTCTGACATGTTTTCTGTTGAATATGGGAAAACAGTAGTAGTACCTTCTTTTTGATAACCAAATACACCATAATGTTTATCTCTAATTAATTTTTCGTTTTTTGCAATGAATCCAGATGATAAATACACAACCGATCCTGGAATGTTACTCTTTGAGAACATATCTCAAGCACGGCTATTAGCTTCATCTGTTTGAACTATTTTTCAATCACTACCATAGTTACCTACTGTAAATGCTTTATTTGTCCTTTCATCTAATCCTTGTCTTGCGTTAGAGTATCTTGAATATTCATAAAATGAAGCAGCAGTTCCCGAAGTTAAAGAACCTCCGGTTCTTACATATGGAGTAATGTTAATACTATTTAAAATATCCTTGGTGCTTGAATCAACATAGTATGAAGCGAAATCACCAAGTTTTGGTCTAGCATTTGAATAATATTCACTGCCCTTGTATCCAGAAAAAGCTTGATATAGTTCATTAATGGTATCAGATGATACTGATAACAACGGTTTGTTGTCTTCTGTTGGAAATAATCCAGAATCATTCTGTAATGATTTAGGAGGAATATAAACTAAACAGATAGCTTCTCAAGCTACTGTGTAAGTTTTAATTCTTTTATCCTCTCATTTTGTTAATAATTCGTTTTTAGGATCGTTAACAGAAGAATATGGATCCTTTGAAGCGTTTCCGATATTTGTATATCCGTTAGCTACTTGTTCAATACCAAACCCGGATCCTCCAGCATCAACAGTGATATCTATATCCTTATGTGACTTAATGTAATCTTTAGATAAAGATTCAATAAATGGCTTAACCCCAGATGAGCCAACTGATGTAATGGTTGTTTGACTAGATCAATTCGTACTAAAACCGACAACAAAACCAATTAGGGCAATACACGTAACGGATACCAATGTATTTTTTAATCATCGTTTCATGGGGGTTAATTTTTCTTTCGCTATGTATTATAAATATTAATATTAATATTTAGTTTTATTTTTTATCGAGTACTTTAGAGTAAGATTATCAGCATAATCTAATGCTGAATTAATCGGTAAACCTAATGCAATTCGGTAAACTTGAATATTAGATATAGAATTTATTATTTTTTTAATGAATGCAGCAGTGGCTTCACCATTGACTGTTCAATTGGTGGCAATGATAACTTCTTTAACCTTGCCTTCTTTAATTAATTCCATTAATTTTTGAACTATGTGTTGGTTAAGAAACACTTTATTCTTCACATCAATTTCGCCATTTAAAACATAGTATTTACCAGTATATGAGTTTGTATTCTCAATTTTTTGCAAGTCTTCTGGCGATGAAACAATACATATAGTTGAAGAATCTCTTGATTCATTTGAACAAATTTCGCATAACTCTCCCGAACAATAGTTATTGCAAATCTTACATGTTTTAATGTTTTTCTTGGCAGATACAATTCTACTAATAAATTCGTTTGCATATTGTTCATCTTTCTTAATTAAAAAATGGGCAATTCTTTCGGCTTGTTTCTTACCAACACCAGGAAGAGATTTTAGTGCATCTATCAAATAATCAAAATTAGAGTCTAGCATTCTTAAAATAAGCCCGGCATGCCTTTAGGCATAGATGATGAAGTTATTTGATCCTTCATATTCTTAACTTCCTTGATTGCAGCAGTAGTAGCTTCGGCTATCATGTCTTGTAAAGTAATCTTATCATCCGGATCAATTAGAACGTCGCTAATTGTAATCCCTTTAATTTCTAATTTTCCTGAAATTTTAACAATAACAGAACCATTCTGATAGTCATATTCAAATTCTTTAGCTTCAAACTCTTCAAGTTTTTTAGCTAAGTCTCTTTGCATCTTTTGTGCTTGTTGCATTATTGAGTTAAAATTCATAGTATTAATTTATTTTATTGATAAATTATATTTATATTTTTAATAAATATACTATTGATTAAAACAATGAGATTTGGTTATCTTCTTGTAAATCATCAAGCATCCCTAAATCTTCCATTGTTTTTACAATAGTTTTGGAAACACTTGCGCGTTCAAGTAGATCTTCTTTTGAGATAAATGGTTTTTTATTTCTCTCAACAACAAGTGATAATGCACCTACATCGCCCAACGAATCAATTTTATTGAATGGACAAATAATTGTATTACCATCAACCACGAATTCTTTAGCCATTGATTTAGTTAAATCAGGTTTTAAAACTTTAAATCCTCTTAAATACATTTCAAGAGCAACTTCATAAACAGAGAATAAGTCTTTTTCTTTTTGCTTAATAAGTTTTTTAGTTGCTGGATTTGCAAGTCTTTTTCTATAATCAAGAATTTTTTGTTTAATAACTTCTGGACCCGCGCAGATTGTTTTAATATCAAACACCTCTGTTCTAATACTGAAGTATGCAGCATAGAAAGCTAATGGATAATGAATCTTAAATCACGCAATTCTTCATGCCATTATTACATATGCTGTTGCATGAGCTTTTGGGAATAAGTATTTTATCTTGTTGCATGAATCAATATATCATTGTGGAATATTATTCTTTTCAAGAATTTCCATGAATTCAGGAGATATTTTTTTACCTTTTCTAACTGATTCCATAATTTTAAATGCAACTGAAGCATCAATACCTTTAGCGATTAATGTAGACATAATATCATCACGGCAGGCAATAACATCCGCTAATGTCATATGCATTTTTGAAATCAGGTCAGCTGCATTATTTAATCACACATCAGTACCGTGTGATAATCCTGAAATTCTAATTAAGTCAGCAAATGTTTGAGGTTTAGCAACCGCTAACATTCCTCTAACAAATTCTGTACCAAATTCAGGTAAGCCTACTGCACCTACTTTTTGACCTAAGAAATCTTCTGAGTCAATATTTAATGAACTTAATGAACTAAACAGACTCATAACTGCTGAATCATTAAATGGAATATCTTTAGGATTAATTTTTGTAACATTCTGCAACATTCTTAATGTTGTAGGATCATCATGACCTAAAATATCAAACTTTAATAAGTTATCATGTAAGCTTTCGAAAGCAAAATGTGTTGTGTATCAAGTTTGTGATTTATCATCAGCTGGATAGTTATATGGAGAAAAATCAAATATATCCATTTCTTTAGGAACAATGATAATTCCTCCAGGGTGTTGCCCTGTTGTTCTTTTTACTTCAACACATTTTTTAACTATTCAGTTAACTTCTGCTTGTCTTACTGGATGATCTAAACCTAATGAATCAAAGTAATTCATTACATATCCATATGCTGTTTTATCAGCAACTGTGGCAATGGTTCCTGCTCTAAATGTATGGTTTTTGCCAAACATTTGACGAATAAACTCATGAGCTTTTGGTTGATATTCACCTGAGAAATTTAAATCAATATCAGGAACCTTCTCACCATGGAAACCCAAGAATGTTTCAAATGGAATATTATGTCCATCACCCTTCATGGGTTGTCCACATTTTGGACATAATTTTTGAGGCAAATCGTAACCATCATCTGCACTTGTATTAAAAATACTAGTTTTGCAATGAGGACAAATATAGTGAGCAGGCAATGGGTTGACTTCTGAGATGTTTGCGAAATAAGCAACTAACGATGATCCAACAGAACCTCTTGAACCAACCAAATATCCATCATCCAATGATTTTTTAACTAATAAGTGTGAAATTCAATAAATGATTCCATAATTGTTGTTAACAATTGAGTTCAATTCACGCTCTATTCTCTTTTGAATTATTTCGGGCAACGGATCGCCATATTTTTGTTTTGCGTTCTCTCAAACAATTTCTTGAAGTTTTTCAGTAGCATCTGCAATTTTTGGCGCATGTAATCCGCTTCTTAATGGCTTAATATCATTGCTAATTGAATTAGCAAACTCAATTGAATTGTCTATAACAATTTCATTAATTAATTTTTCGTCTCCCAAGAAACTAAATTCATCTAATAATTCGTTTGTAGTTCTTAAATGTAGATCAGGAATAACTTCGGTTGTAGATCCGTTATATCTAAAGAATCTATGGCGCTTACCACCTAACAGTTTACTATTTACATAAACTTTGTAACCTATTTGATCTGTTTTATCTAAATAATGAGCATCGCTAACAGCAACTACTTTTTTATTTAGTTTCTTAGCCGCATTAACAATCTTTTTAATAGTCTTTTTTACATTGTTTAATGAAATTAAGTTCTCATCGATTTCATTTAATAAATTCGCTGGTGGAGCAACAAATATGTAATCATAATATGAAATAGCTTTTTCTAAATCAGAATCTAAACCATTTAATGCATTGTCTCATACATCGCCTTCAGTAGGAGAAGAAGCAATAATCAAATGTTCTTTAGCCATCTCAATTTCATCCTGGAATACACGTGGAGTTGATAATAAGTTATTAGTAAAAGAATGTGAAACTATTTTATAAACCTCTTTAATACCTGGTTGATCTTTTACATATAGGTTAACATAGTTAGGAAATTGTCTTGAATAGAATTCTTCACATGTTAATGTATTAATTTGATCAACAGTTGTAATATTAAGTTTGCTTAATGCATGTTGCATTATTGTTCAAACTTTGCTTAATACTTCTGCATCAAAATCGGCGCGGTGAGCAATTTCATCCGTATATTCGATCTTGTATTTTCTACAAATTGTTCCCAATGTATGTCTTGTCAAATCTTTATGAATAGCACGAGATATTTGTAGTGTATCAATTAATGGATTATTAATAGGTTTAAATCCGTGTTGAGTTATTTTCTTATTTAAGAATCTATAGTCAAAATTAATACCATTGTGAGCAATTAAAACAGCATCACCAATTCATTCCAAAATTTCTTTGAAAGCTTGTTTAGGAGTTTTTGCATCTTCTAACATTGAATCAGTAATGTGAGTTAACTCAACAATCTTAGTTGGTAATGGTTTAGATGGTTTAATAAACATGTCAATTGAATCAGACATGATTCCATCAACCACTTTAACTGCACCAAATTCAATGATTTCATCGAACTCGTTGTATAAACCGGTAGTTTCTAAGTCGAAGATAACATATGTTCCTTCAGATATTCTTTTGTTAATGGGATTTATAACTAATGGAATATCTCTATTCATTCTGTCAACTTCTACACCATATAAAACCTTTTGTTTGTTTTTGCCAGATGCGCCCATTGCATCAGGGAATGATTGGACATCATATCTATCTATGATAGATACTGCCGGTCATCCATATTCTTTTGATCTCTTAATTAAATCGCTTGGAGTGATTAGCGAATCAAAGGCCGACATTTTTGTTCTAACTAATAACTCAACACGTTTTTTAGTAGCAGTGTCTTTATGAATGTGGTCTTGATTTTTCGGTGCAGGGCAAATTTTAGAAATCAAACCAGTTAATTCATTGCCACGGTTTTGGTCAATTGATAAATCAATTTTTGCTTTTATTCAATCACCAACTTTAAAAGATCCTAAATAGCCTTCTGGTAAATTAAGTTTTCTATAACCATATTGAGCAACACCAGGAAAACCTTTAATGGTCATTGCACTATCATAATCAGTTACTGAATAAATGTAAAACTTACCTCTTTTTTTAGTTGATATTTCATCAATAGCAAATATTTGACCATATATATAAGCCGATCTTTGTTCGGGAAGTAATTCTCTTATTGGTGTAAATCTGGTATTACCAATATCGTTATCTTTTTTTACTGCTGCATATACATCTTGAGTGAATTTCTTTTGTTCAGCAATAATTTGATCAATCTTTTTTTGTTTAGAGATTTCATAAGATTGACGGTTTTTGTCCAATTCATAATCAATTTTTTTACAGTTTAAACCAAAACTATTAAAAAATGTTTTTAAAAGAATTTCGTTTCTTTTTAATTCATTAAGTTCAGTATCATTGAAATATTGGAAAATGATTAATCCATCTTCGCTGATAGCTAATGGAACTGTTGCTAAAAAATTTTTTAGTGTAATTGTAGAATTAATTTTTTCTTCATTAAAATATTGAAAATATTCTTTTAATACTTCTGTTGAAAAATCTACACCACTTTTTACTTTAATTTCAAAAACTAGTTCTTTTTGCCATTTTTCTCTTTGAACTTCAAGTTTTCTAAATAAATCCAAAGGTAGTGGTTGTTTTAAACTTAACTTTATTAAAATTTTATCTAAATTTTCATTTGGTAAACTTATCTCAAAATCTGAATATTCCTTTAATGTATCAAAATCTTTTTTAGATAATATTTCTCCATTAACAAAAAATGTTTCAAACTTGTCCATAATTATCAATTAACCCAACGAACTAAAATACTTGCTATAAAAATATAGCACATTAATCCAATTCCAATTAACGATAATGTTGTTTCGATTTTTTCTGGGATTGTTTTGTGGGTTTTTGATTCATAAATTTTAGTAACAACTTTTCATCCATCAAGTGGAGGAAATGGGATTACATTAAAAATTGCAGTGATTAAATTCATCATTACTAATAAGTTGAAGAAAACTAATCCTCACATTTGACTCTTTGCAATATCTGGGATTTCTACAAATATGTTTCCGCTACCAGCCTTGAAAACCATACAATAACCAATTGCTTTAATAGAATACCCTAAAGTAATAAAAGGATTCTGTCAAACTGCTGATTGACCGTTTAATTTGTATGCTAATAAGCAAAGTGGTCACAATAAGAAGAAAGCAAGCAAATTCATTGCAACACCAGCTAACATTATCAAGATATATTGTCATGTTTTAGTATCATCTAAAAATTTCTTGCCTTCAGGAAGTGGCGCCATGTACCAGTTGTAGTTTTTATCTTCAACTTCGTTTTCATACAAGAGTCTTAATTGCTTACTGTCAAACAATACATAAGCAACTAATGGAATTAATTTTAAAGAAATTCTAATGCCGGATTTAGTTGTTTTCTGAGCTAATTTAGGACCAATTCCAATAGAAATTTCTTTCACATTTACATTACACAAATAACCAACAATAAAATGTCCTATTTCATGAATAGTGACTGTGAATAATAACATTAAAATGGCTATTAAATATAAAAAAAGAGTTTGCATAATTGAAGAATTTGTTTTTTATTTGTAGTTATTCTTAACAAAATCTCTTACCAATTGGTCAATAATATAGATTTGTTGAATGTTACTTACTCTAATAATTTTAATCTTATTAATTGTAAAATTAATAACTTTAATGATTTGATCAAATTTAATTTTCTTTTGTTCAAATAACTCAATAGCAGTTTCATTAGCTGCATTTAAAACAATTGGCAGTGAAGAATTTGGTTGATTTAAGACCTTTTTAGCTCATTTGATTGGTAAATATTTATTTTCATCAATTAGATCAAAACTTAGGTTCAAATTCGCAAAAGATAGCACTTTATTTATACTTGAAATATTTGTTTTAAATTCTGTTATAGCTAATTGGATTGGTAATCTCATATCAGGATTACTCATAATAGCAACAATTGAGTTGTCTTTGTATTCAACCATTGAATGAACAATAGATTGTGGATGATATATAGGAACAATGTTTTTTGTATTAAATAATCAATAAGCCTCAATAATTTCAAAACATTTATTCATCAATGTTGCACTATCTATAGAAATCTTTGGTCCCATATTTCAATTTGGGTGATTTATAGCTTGTTGATAAGTAACGTTTGATATGTTTTTCTTCTTATAAAACGGACCACCTGATGCAGTAATATAAATTGTTTTAAGTGAATCTTGTTTTCCACCAATAGCTTGGTAGATTGCAGAGTGCTCGCTATCAATTGGTCAAATCTTAACTTTATTTTGTTTTGCTAATTTGTTAACAAACTGACCAGCAACAACCAATGATTCCTTATTAGCTAGAGCCAAGTTTATTTTGTGTTTAATCGATAATAAGGTGATTTCTAATCCTGCAAAGCCAATTATTGCATTGACTATTAAATTAGGTTTTGATTTTCTAATTAATTCATCATATGATTTAACGCTTGAATGGCTGATTGGAGAATAAAAGTATTTAACCTTTTGAGATTTTATTATTTTTTGTGCTTCTTTGTTGTTTGAATAGTATGAAATACCAACCAAATCATAACCTAAATGATTAATTACTTCGATTGTTTGTTTTCCTATTGAGCCTGTTGCACCAAATAATAAAATTTTCATAACTATAACATTGCTAATGGATACCCATTAAAAAATAACTCTAGTGACTGGTCAAAACATAATGATGTAATAAAAGTTAATAAAATATATGAAATAACAATAAAAATTAATGCATCAATTCGATCAAGAATGCCTCCGTGTCCTGGCAACAGATTTGAAAAATCTTTAATGTCATTTTTTCTTTTAATTTGACTAAAGAATAAATCTCCGCACGTATTACAAATAATTAATATAGCAGCCAACGGAACAACTACTAGTCATCATTTCCATTCGCAATCAAAAACAGTATTCTGATTTATTTCAAAAGACCCAAACATAGATAACATAACATGTTTATCTAGGGTATATAGTCCAAGCAAACTAGATAAAACTAGTAATGCTAGAATAACAGAGATGCCAAATCCTTCTCATGTTTTATTTGGAGAAATTTTTGGACACATTTTGTGTTTTCCAAAAAAAGATCCACCAAGATATGCACATGAGTCGGTTAATCAAGTTACTGCAATTAAGAAAAAGAATGTAGTGAATAATTTAATTATTAATAAATAGTAAATTGTAACAAAAGTAAAACTAATTAATAGTAAAAATATTGGATATGTAATGATGTTAAATCGTTTTTCTTTTTTAGTAATTGTTAGAACAAAAGAAACAACAAAAAGAATTGCAAGCGGAATTAAAAGAACACATAAATATATTGATATAAAGTTAGCAAATGAAAAACAATCATACTTATATAAAGAAAGAATAATTTCACTACCCAATGTTGCAATTACCCCTAATGTTGTGCTGGTTAGTAATTCAAACCTATTTCTTTGTTTTAAGCAACAATTAGTAAGTTCAATAACTCCAATAATATAAATTGGAAGTAATACAACGATTAAAATTACTGCAAAAGACAAATGCGCATATTTGTTTAATTCAAATCAAGGATTGTTGGTACATGCTAATAAACCAAAGGCGCAAATAGAAAGAGTATATAAAACAACTAAAATTGAAGTTTTTCCTCTTGAATTAAAAGTCTTTTTTTGTTTATCTGTTAATTTATTAACACGGATTGTATTATTGCTCATAAATCTTGCCAAATCTTCGTTCGCGTTTTTTGTATTCTATTATATTGTTTTTAAACTGATCAATTGTGTAATCAGGCCACAAAGTTTTTTCGAAAACAATTTCTGAATAGGCTAATTGATACAATAAGAAATTGCTTATTCTTTTCTCATCACTTGTTCTAATTAATAAATCAATAGGAGGGACATTCTTTGAAACTAAACATTTGTGTTTAGTAGCGTATTCAATATCTTTTGTGCCACTATAGTTAAAAACTATATTTAGAATTAATCCTTTGTTGTTTTTAGTTTTTAATTCAACATTCCTAATTTTCTTAATTAGTGTTGAACTTAATTTGTTTTCAAATCCTGTTCAAACAAATTTAATGTTTTTCTTGTTCAGTGTTGTAACGAGATTATCATTTAACGAATTATTTAATAAGGACATTAAGAATTTAACTTCTTTTTTAGGGCGGTTTCAATTCTCTACACTAAATGCAAATAGCGATAATCATTTGACTTTCATTTTAGTGTCAACAATATCATTAACTAACTTTTTCAAAGCATCTAAACCGCATTTGTGGCCAAAAATACGTGGTTTATTCTGAGCTTGCGCTCATCTACCATTACCATCCATGATGATAGCCACATTTATCGGTTTAGAAAGAGTCATTATTAAATTTTCATTAATTCTTGCTCTTTAGCTTGGAATGCTGCTTCTAAATCGTTATTGTATTTTTTTGTTAGTTTGTCTAATTCTTCATCAAAATAACGAATTACATCTTCACTAACACCATCAAGTTTTTTATAAGAAGATTGAACATCTTTTCTAATGTTACGAATTTTAGATTTCACTTCTTCTAAAATAACTTTTGCTTTTTTAACATTGTTAATTCTGTTTTCTTCTGTTTGAGGAGGAAAAATTAAACGAATGTTATCAGAGTTTATTTGAGGGTTAACACCAATATTTGCTACAGATACACCTTTAGCAATTTCATGAATTTGTGATTTATCATAAGGCTTAATTAAAATTTGTCTAGCATCTACTATTTGTAGGTTTGCTATTTGATTAAGATTCATAGCTTCACCATAAGCCATTACTTTAACATTATCAAGAATTGATAATGAAACTCTACCTGAACGAATTTTTTTAAATTCATTATTCATTCATTCAATTGGTTCAATAGCTTCTAGTTCAAATTGTTCTTGCAATTGATTTCATTCCATAAAACACCTCTATTTGTTTGATACTATAGTAGATTTAACTTGCTTGTTAATGGCTTTAATAATAGCATCTGATTGGTTGTTATTAAAAATAACTAATTTGATATTGTTTGCTTTGCAAAATGCAATTGCAGTCATATCCATAACTTGTAAGTTCATATCAATAATTTGATCGTAAGTAAGTTTATCAAAACGCTTAGCTTTCTTATTCTTCTTTGGATCGTCTGAGTAAACTCCATCAACGCCATCTTTACCAACTAAAATACATGAAGCACCAATTTCTGCAGCATGTAATGCAGCGCCTGTATCAGTTGAAAAATAAGGATTACCAGTTCCACCTGCAATTATGCAAATGTTGCCTTCGTTTAAATGTTTCTTAACACAATTTAAATTGTATGTGAATGCCACTCTTGGCATATCCACTAATGAATAAACTACAGCTTTAGCACCATTCTTGTTTAATGTTTCTTTTAAAGCAATAGAGTTAATAACTGTTGCCAACATTCCCATGTAATCAGCTTGATCACGGTCATATAAATGAGCATTAGCGGCTTGCCCTCTTCAAATATTACCACCACCAACAATTACACCAATGTTGTATTTCTTTGATAATGTTTTTAGTTGTTTAGCTAAATTGACTAATTTTTCACCACTTAAAATAGAATCATTGTCTGAATCTTTTAAAGCGGCTCCGCTTAACTTAACAATGATGTTCTGTTTAGCCATATTATGCCATTTGACTTGCTACTTCAGCAGCAAAATCTTCTTGTTTCTTTTCAATACCTTCACCAACTTCATAACGAATGTAAGTTTTTAATGAAGCATTATTTTGTTTTAAGTATTCAGATACTTTTTTAGAAGGATCTTTTACATATACTTGTTCAGTCAAGCATACTTCAGCAATTGATTTATTAATTCTTCCTTTAACAATCATTTCAGCTTTGTCTGCTGGTTTGCCTTCGGCAATTGTTTGTTCTTTTAAGATCTTAGACTCGTTTTCTAACCAAGCTTGGTCTACACAACTTCTATCCATGAATTTTGGTCCAAGAGCTGCTGCGTGCATAGCAACATTTTTACCCACTTCTTCTAAAGAAGCACCATCTAATACTAATAGAACAGCAATTTTCTTGTTAAAGTGTTCATAAACACCAAAAGATTGGTTGTCATTTTTAGTAATTAATTGGAATCTTCTTACAGTAATCTTTTCACCAATCTTTCCTGTTAATTCGTTACAAGATTGTTCAATAGACATTCCTGATGGTAATTTAACTTGTAAACAAGCATTTAAATCTGTTGGTTTATTAGTTAAAATTGCAGCTTTAATATCGCTTGCTAATTTTAAGAAATTGTCATTTTTAGCAACAAAGTCTGTTTGTGAATTGATTTCAACAATTACAGCGTTGTTTCCTTCAACACCAATTGCAGCTACACCTTCAGCAGCAATAGCAGAAGCCTTCTTAGCAGCTTTAGCTATTCCTTTTTCTCTCAATCATTGTGCCGCTTTGTCTAAATCATCACCACATTCATCTAACGCCTTTTTAACATCCATGACTCCGGCTTGAGTCATTTCTCTAAGTTTTTTGATTAATTCAAGTTTATTCATAATTATTAGTATTTTATATATTTTAATATATTTAATAATAAAAGTATTGATAAATTATCGTGCTAAATACTAAGAGATATAATTTACATAACATGAAAAAAGCAATTAAAACAATACTTGGGTTGGCATTAGGAGTCTCTACTATTGCTGTGACTCCCCTTGTTTCTTCAGGATGCACAATCATTATTAATGATGGAGGTTATACACCAATACCTAATGCTTTTGCAGCTTTGGAAGCTGGAAATGATTCAAAGGAAACTGAATTACCTTTTGTTCCTGCAGATGAACAAAATGACACCACAATATATTCATGTCCTAACGGCAGGGGTGAATGTTATACCACTTTATCGCTTTTTTATTTTGATAATAGTTGTGAGCGCCATCAAATTGAGCATGATAAAGTTACAATAACTACAAACGTTGATGAATCTAAATATGACATTAATTGAATCGAAACAACTTGTTTTGATTTCGGAATAGTTGATGCATTGAAAATATCTTGTAATTATGATCTTCAAACCATTAAATTCAATATACGGGTTCAATATGAGAATCTTACTAAAGATTTTGATTTGTATGTCTTTAGTGATCATTCACAACCAAATACTTTTCTTATGAAATATGCAACTGTAGATCTTGATGACAAATCAGGTCAATTTGTAAAACCTAGCGAAATGCCTGGATATGATTTTTATAGAACTGTTAGTTTTAATGATATTTACTACTATACAACATTCATGTTTACATACATTGACGAATCAGGTAAAGAAATTTCATTGGATGAGTTAAACACCACAATTACGATTGACTATCCGCTAATGTTAAAATCTAGTTGGTTTGAATGTAAATATGATTTCCCGCCTATCACATTGGATTTTTGAGCATTTAAAGTACAATCAATAATCCCGATATCATCTCCTTTAACTATTTCATTTGATATTTCATATACACCAGCAGGTACAGAAACTCCAATTACAAATAGTGATTATCATCTAACAATAAATTAAAAAAAGCAGCATTCATGGCTGCTTTTTGTTTTTTATAAATGGCGGAGACGATGGGACTCGAACCCATGCACCGTAGAACGATCTAACACCTTAGCAGGGTGTCCTCTTAACCACTTGAGTACGTCTCCAAATATACTAAAATTTTAACATATTTTAGTAATATATTTATACTTAATATAGTCTATGAACACTAATATTGTTGCAAATAATAAATTAATTAAGTTTGCTAAAAAATTAATTTCTGATAAGAAATATCGTGATAGTTCAAACATGTTTATTTGTGAATCAGTAAAAGTAATTAAAAACATTATGTCTCAAGAATATAAATTAGTTAATTTATTAATTACTTCTGATTCTAAATATCTAAGTAAATTTAAATCTAATCCATTAACTAGAACCGTCAACTCACAAACGTTTAGAAGTATTTCATCTTTAAAAAATTCAGACGGTGTCATTGGAATTTTTGAAAAGAAAAATGTTAATTGTAATATTAACACCAATGGTAGATATGTTATCTTAAATAAGATTCAAAACCCTGGTAATTTAGGAACAATTATTAGAACATGTTGTGCTTTCAATATAGATGGCATTTTTATCACTAATGATTCTGTAGATTTATATCATCCTGAAACCATTAGAAATACAATGGGCTATATAGGTCTAACACCAATTAAAATGTTTCACAATTATTTTGATCTAATTCAAATGCTTAAAGCTAAAAAAATTAAGATTTATGCTACTGCATTAAATGAAAAAGCAACTGATGTTAATAAAGTTAAATTATCAAAATGAATTGCAATTGTTTTTGGTAATGAAGGGAATGGATTAAATCATAAAGAAATTAGAGTTTGTGATCAATCAATATATATTAATACAAACCCTAAAGTTGAATCTTTAAATGTAGCGATTGCTGCTGGAATAATCTTAAGTAAGATTAATTAATATGAAATTAATCAAAGTCAATAAAAATGATGCAAATCAACGTATTGATAACTTTATAAAGAAAGCTTTTCCTAAGCTTTCCTCAGCTCAAATATATAAATATTTAAGGATTAAAAGAATAAAGGTTAACAACAAGAAAGTAGCTAACAATTATTCATTAAAATTAGGAGATGATATCTCTTTATACATCAACGATGAATTGTTAACCTCAAATGATAAAAATGATTTTTTATTAGCAACCAGACCAATAAATATTATTTATGAAGATAATAACATTTTAATTGTTAATAAACCTATTGGTTTAGTTGTCCATAATGACGAAACAAAAACAGTTGATACATTAATTAACCGAATAAAAAATTATTTAGTAAAAAATAAAGAATGGGATTATAAAGAAGAAAATTCTTTTACTCCTAGTCTAGTTAATAGAATTGATCGCAATACTACTGGAATTGTTTTAGCAGCAAAAAACGCAGAATCATTAAGAATACTTAATGAAAAAATTAAGAACCACGAAATTGAAAAAACGTATTTAGCAAAAGTTTATGGAATTATCGATCCTAAGCAAGGAAGACTAGAAAATTGATTAACAAAAGACTCTAAAAATAAATTTGTTAAGATTACTAATAAACCAATCTCTAAAGATTCAAAAAAAATCATCACTGAATACAAAACTATTTCTCATAATAAAACAACAAGTTTATTAGAAATTAATTTAATTACAGGTAAAACTCACCAAATTAGAGCTCACTTTGCTTATATCGGTCACCCACTTGTCGGCGAAAGAAAGTACACTAATAAAGAAGTAAAACAAATATCTAAAGATAAATATCAGCGGTTGTGCGCTTATAAGATTAAATTTAATTTTAAGGGCAACAATGGAATTCTTAACTATTTAGCAAATAAAGAATTTAAAATTCATAATAAAGAGTTTAAATAAATATGAACAGCAAACCATTATTAATTCTTGTAGCAGGAGGAACAGGCAGTGGCAAAACCACTGTTGCTTATGAAATTAAAAAACTTCTCCCTAAACATATCTCATCCCAAATAATTTGTCTTGATCAGTTTTATAAAAATATTGAACTAAATGCAGAAGAGGCATATGAGAAAATTAATTTTGACCACCCCAATGCTTTTGATTGAGACTTGCTTAATGATAAAATCAAATCTTTATTAAACAACGAAGTTGTTGATTTTCCTCAATATGATTACACAATATGTAAAAGAAAAAAAGAAGTAACTAAAGTTGCTCCAACCGATGTTCTTATAATTGAAGGAATTCTATCTTTATATGATCAAAATCTTTTATCTAAAGCGGATCTAAAAATTTATGTAGACACTCCTGATGATGAAAGATTTATTAGAAGATTATTAAGGGACAGATCAGAAAGAGGAAGAACTGATGAAAATACTATAAAACAATGAAGACAAACATTGAGACCAATGCAGCGCCAATTCATTAGCCCTCAAAAGTCTGAAGCAGACATTATAGTTCCTTGAAGTAAAGTTAATAACATAGCTATTAAAGCGATTCAAGGTGCAATTCAAGAATTTTTAAAAAAATCTTAAGTTACCGAGTAAGGAGTAACTAAAAGGTTCATTTTATATAAATATCTAAGAAATAAATATATATATTCATTAAAATATATATGTTTATGTATAACCACAATTTAATTGAAAAGAAATGACAAAAGTATTGAATGGAAAACAACACATTCAAAACTTTTAACAACTCTGATAAAAAGTTTTATGCTCTTGATATGTTTCCTTATCCATCTGGTCAGGGTTTACATGTTGGACACCCAAAAGGTTATACAGCAACAGATGTAGTTTCTAGATTTAAAGTTCACCAAGGGTTTAATGTTCTTCATCCTATTGGATGAGATGCTTTCGGATTGCCTGCTGAACAATATGCATTGCAAACCGGCAATCATCCAAGAGAATTTACAAACAAAAATATTGATCATTTTAGAGAACAACTACAATCATTAGGATTTTGTTTTGATTACTCAAAAGAAGTTAACACCACTGATCCTAAATATTACAAATGAACACAATGAATATTTTCAAAATTATTTGAAAATAATTTAGCTGAAATCCAAGATATTGATGTTAACTGATGTGAAGGTTTAGGAACAGTTCTTTCAAATGAAGAAGTTTTAATTGTTGATGGAAAGATGGTCTCTGAACGTGGAAGTTTTCCAGTAGTTAAACGTCCAATGAGACAATGAGTATTGAAGATTACTAAATACGCTGACAAATTATTGGATGGATTAAAAGATTTAGATTGACCTGAATCTTTGAAATCAATTCAGAAAAAATGAATTGGTAAATCAAACGGAGCAATTATCAAGTTCAACTCAGATAAAAATATTTCTTTTGAAGTTTTTACTACGAGAGCAGATACTGTTTTTGGCGTTAGTTATTTAGCAATCGCTCCTGAACATCCTTTCGTTAAACAATTTACAACTAAAGAAAATTTAACTAGAGTTAATGAATATGTTGAATTAGCAAAAGCAAAAACAGAAATATTAAGAAAAGAAAACAAAACAAAATCTGGTGTCTTTACTGGAAGCTATGCAATTAATCCATTAAATAATAAACAAATTCCTATTTATGTTACTGATTATGTTTTATTAGATCATGGAACAGGAATAGTTATGGGAGTTCCTGCTCACGATGAAAGAGATTTTGAATTTGCTAAATTATTTAATTTACCAGTTAACTACATTATTGAATGCGAACACAATGGTGCATACACACAAGATGGCAAACATATTAATTCAGAATTCTTGAATGGTTTAAATATTGCTGATGCAAACAAAACAATGATTGAATACCTAACTAAAAATAATTTAGGTCATACACATTGCACATATAAACTAAAAGATTGATTGTTTAGTAGACAGAGATATTGGGGTGAACCATTCCCAATAGTTTATGATCAAAACCACAAACCACAATTAATAAAAGAATTACCTGTTTTATTGCCATTCATTCAAAACATTAAATTATCAAAAACTGGAGAATCACCATTAGTTAATGATCAAGAATGAATGAACGTCAATATTGATGGTAAACATTATGTTAGAGAATCTAACACAATGCCTCAATGAGCTGGTTCTTGTTGATACTATTTAGGCTATATTCTAAAACAAGCTAATGGTTTATACATAGATTTAAATTCGAAAGAAGCTTTTGAATTATTTAAAAAATGATTACCAGTAGATTTGTATATTGGAGGACAAGAACATGCAGTTCTTCACCTTTTATATGCAAGATTCTGACATCGTTTCTTATATGATATCAAAGTAGTTCCTACAAAAGAACCATTTCAAAAAATTATTAATCAAGGGATGATTTTAGGAGAAAACGGTGAAAAGATGTCTAAATCTAGGGGTAATGTAATTAACCCCGATGACATTGTTAAAACCCATGGAGCAGATGCATTAAGGTTATATGAAATGTTTATGGGTCCATTAACTGCATCTTTACCATGAACTGAATCAGGGTTGAATGGTATTAGGAAATGATTAGATCGTGTTTGTCGTTTATTTAATGAAGAAAATATTCAAATAACCAAAGACTTTAATAACGTTAATAATCAATTAACTTTTGCATACAATAACTTTGTTAAGAAAATCACTAACTGCATTGAAAAGCAAAATTTCAATGTTGCTATTTCAGAAATGATGATCTTTATTAATGAATGTTATAAAAATAAAATTATTCCTGAAAAATATTTGTGTGGTTTCTTAGTAGCATTATCATGTTATGCTCCTCATTTAGCTGAGGAATTATGATCTAAATTTAATTCTTCTTCAATCTTTAGAGCACCATGACCTACATATGATGAAAAGTGTTTAATTAAAAACACTGTTTCTATTCCAATTCAGGAAAACGGAAAACTTCGTGATGTAATTGAAATTGAAATAAATGATGATAAGGATTCAATTATTGAAAAGGCTAAATCACAAGAAAAAGTAATTAAATTTATTAATGGTAGACCAATCAAAAAGATTATTTATGTTCCAAACAAAATCTTAAATTTCATTTTATAGTTATGCAATTCAAAGAGTTAAATTTAAAAAAGTGAATAGTTGAAACATTAGATGGTTTAAAAATCAACAAGTTAACAGAGATTCAAGAAAAGTCTCTTCCTCTAACTTTAAGAAAAAACTCTCTGATAATTTCTTCACAAACTGGTAGTGGTAAAACATATTGTTATTTGATTCCAATATTAAATAATATTGATTTATCAGATCCTTCAGTTCAAGCTTTAATCATTCTACCTACCAAAGAATTGGCAAGACAGGTTGCTTCAAAAGTAAATGATTTTAAAAAAGTCAATAAATCTTTGCGTTCAATAAATTTGATTGAACAAAATTATCAGTCTAAGTTTTCTAATAAGAATTTAATTCCACAAATTGCAATTTCTACTCCTGTCAAAGCACAAGAAGCAATTAAAAAAGGATTAGTTAATAAGAATCTAAAATTCTTTGTTTTAGATGAAGCCGACATGTTGTTTGATTTAGGCTTTACTAATAACATTGATGAAATCTTAAAAAGAATTAATACAAATAGTTTAGTAAAAATTGCTTGCTCAGCTACACTTCATGAATCTTTATCGAACAAATTAAAGAAATATCTTAAAGATACTAAAGTAATTTTAAATTCTAAATCTATTTGATTAAATCCTAACATCGAGCATAACATTGTTTATTCAAACAATTTCGAAGATCAGGAAGGAACTATTCTTAAACTTACAAAAATAATTAATCCATATTTCTGCATAGTTTTTTGTAACACCAGAAACGAAGTGGAAAAACTTTATAAATTATTTTTAGAAAACAATCTAAACGTAGCAATGATCCATAAAGATCTTTCTATTAATGAAAGAAAGAAAATTTTTAGTGATATCAATAAAAATAGATATCAATATCTAATTGCTACTGATTTGGTTTCTCGTGGTCTTGATGTTAATGGGACTGATGTAGTTATTTCATATTCTATGCCAAAAGATGACATTTGATATATTCATAGAACAGGTAGATGTGGAAGAAACAACACCAAAGGTACATCATATGTTATTTACAATCCGAACTATGACCAACAAATCAACAGATTATCTAAAAAAAGCATCAATTGAAATTTCTTATTAATAAATAAGGAAAATAAATTAATTAATAAAAACCTTAGATTAAGAATTAAATCTAAACCTAAATTTGATTCTAAAACCAATGCAGAAATCCAAAGATTAATTAGAGTTAATTCTAAAAAAGTTAAACCTGGTTATAAAAAGAAAATCAAACAACAAATTAATAAAATTAAACAAAAGAAAAAACATGAATATATTGAAAAACAAATTAAGCAAAGATTGTTAGACAATAATATTCGCAGAACCAAGAAAAACAAACATAGATAATGAATTCTGAAAAATTTATCGAAAATAAAAGAGCTTATGAGTTATATGTAAAGACACCACTTTTAAAAGCTCTACTAAAAATCATTATCCCGGGAGTGCTCATTTCAATAATGATGAGCGTCTACTGGTTTTTTGATCAACTAATGTTGGCTTCATTAGTTCCTAATGATGGTGTTCATATTTTTAGCAAAATATTTCCTTTTATACAAATGAGTGAATCTGAATTCAAAGATTTAGTTGAAAGCAAGGGATTAGTTTTTTATGGTTCTGGAGAAATTATTAAAAGCGCTTTAACTATTTCTTCGCCAATAACTGTCGTATTAATTTCTCTTCCATTTTTTATTTCTACTGGAAGTTGTGTTATTTTCACACAGGCTATAGGTAAGAACAATGAAAATAAGGCAAATGAAATACTAAAAGCTGGCTTTTGAATGTCTTTTGTTGTTGGAGCAATCCTTGCTGTTGTTTTAACATCATGCGGCAAGTCATTGCTAACACAAATGGCCGGAGATAGAGTGCACTGTGATGATCAATTATTAGATAGATATTACACAGTTGTTCATGAAAAACAAATTGAGTATGCTCATAGTTTTATCATATATATGTCAGCAGGTTCAATTCTTCCTTGCTTTATTAATTATTTTTCAGGATTAGTAAGGGCTGAGGGGAGATTGTTATTACCTACTTTGTTTGCAATTGGTTGTAACATTGTCAATGTGGTACTTGATGCAATTTTAATAACTTGTGCTAAATTTGGAATGGCCTCTGGTGGAATTGCTACATTGTCAGGTTGAACAATAAATCTAATTTCATTGATTGTTTATATTGCGTACTTAAATAACAAAAAACAATTTACCTGAATTAGATTTAGAAAATTCATGTTATTTAATAAAGTTAAATTTAACTATAGACTAATTTCTCCGGTTTTATTACTAGGCTTATCTGGATTCCTAATTGATTTCACTTATTCTATTGCAATGATGTTCTATTTACCAATATTATCACAAACTTCTTTTGATGTTGGTGTTGCTGGTGGTGGTGAATATTTCATGACTATTTCAGGAGCTGTTGTTCCGATCATGAACTTATTCTTTAGTTCTATTTGGGGAATTGTCGATGGTGGCAGACCAATTAATGCATACAACTATTCAATTTCAAATTTCAAAAGAATTAAAAAAACGTATTTTGAAATTATCATGATAGGTTTGGTTTTCTCTGTCTTTTGTTTAGCGTTTGTTTCATCAATTGGTAAACCACTTTTAATAGCTTTTCAAGTTAAGAAAGAAATGATGGTTGATGCATACCAATATCTATTAATAGATATGTTAATGATTCCAGTATTTTCTTTTCAACTATCAGCAATCTTACTTTACCAAGGAACTAATAATATATTAAGAGCAAACGTTGGGTCAATTTTCCAGGATGTAATTGTTTATTACCCAACTCTTCTAATTATGAGATCTGTGTGCTTATCATGTGGCAATATTTGAGCATTGATTCCAACATATCTAATTAGTGCATTGGTTTCATCACTAATAATCACAACATATACGTGTTGGTTCTTATCTAAACGATTTGGAAAAATCAAGATAAAGATGATAGTAAACAATCGCAAGAAAACGCTTTGAGTGCCTTCAAGTATTTTAAAAATGTCTCTTGCTGAAAAAGCCTTATCTTACTAATTCACCATTAAGTGAAAATCTAGAAGCAGAGATAATTTTTACTTTAACTATTTCTCCAACTTTGCATTTACCGGTAAAGTTTACAACTTTTCAGTTAGGTGAATAACCTGTAAAAGTATTTTTGTTAGTTTTTGATTTTCCTTCAACTAAAACTTCCAATACTTTATTAACATATTTTTCATTGTTTTCTTTGCTGTATTTCTTTACTAATTCATTAAGTTCTTGTAATCTTTTTTGTTTTGATTGTAAAGAAATTTTATCAGGCATTTTTGCAGCAATTGTTCCATCTCTTTTTGAATAAATAAAAGTATAAGCATTGTCAAATTTAACTTTTTTGTAGAGAGCTAATGTATTATCAAATGCTTTTTGTGACTCATTCGGAAAACCAACAATAATGTCTGTAGAAATTGCAACATCTGGAATGTTCTTTTTAATGTAATCAATTTTTTTAAGATATTCATTAATAGGAACTTTACGATTCATTCTTTTAAGAATTTCTTCATCACCTGATTGAACAGGTAAATGAATATATGGCATAATGTTAGGATATTTTTTCATAACATCAACAATTTTAAGATCAAAGTTTCAAGGGTTAGATGTAACAAATCTAACTCTTGGGATATTTGTTTTAGCAACATCTTCTAATAAATCTCAGAATTTATAAGATTCATCATATAAATCAATTCCATAGGAATTAACGTTTTGTCCTAACAATGTGACTTCCTTATATCCTTGTTTAATTAATAAATTAACTTCATTAAGAATGTCTTTTTTTGCACGGCTGTGCATTTGTCCTCTAACATATGGAACAATACAATATGTACAGAAATTATCACATCCAGTCATTATGCTAACAAAAGCTTTAATTTTAGAGTTAATTGCTGTAGGGATAGACTCGTACATGCTTTTTGGTTGTGATAGAACGTTAATCACTCTTTTTTTATTCTTGATTACATCATGCAGGATATTGGCAAGATCATTGATATTATGAACTCCAAAAACAAAGTCAATGTTGTTATTAGATTTCATAATCCTTTCAATAACATGTTCTTCTTGGCTCATACAACCACAAATACCAAAAGTAAATTTAGGGTTAGTTTTTTTTAATCTGCTTAGAAAGCCTATTTCACCAAACACTTTTTTCTCAGCATTTTCTCTAATAGCACAAGTATTTAAGATAATCAAATCTGCTTTTAGAATATCAGATGAAGGTTTAAATCCTAGTTGTTTTAAGATACCAGAAATGTTTTCAGTATCTTTAAAATTTGATTGACAACCATAGGTTTTAACAAAAAAAGTTAGTTTATTCCCTAAATTAAGATATCTTTTATCGATCTTAAAATTTTTCTTGGGAATATTAACACTAATTGCTCTTTGCTTAGAGTTCTTATACTCTGGCCTATTAGTCACCAGGAAACGTTTACTAATCATTTTTTGTTATATTTATATAATAAGTTATTATAATTTTATAACTTTATATGAAAAAGTTATTTAAGTTCTTACCCATTTTATTAACTTCCGTAGTATCTATTCCAATGGTTACTTCACTATCTTCATGTGCACCAAGCTTATCTAATAATTTTAAATACATTGACTATGCTGCAGTTGAAGATGGCAGCAAACCACTTTATGGTGATATGAAATCTCCAAATGCCTCACTTGACAAAATTCTTTATGGAGACAAACATTTCAACGGTGGCAACTACGCATTAGTTTTTGGTTCTACTGCAACAAATGGTTCAGCAAGTGATTCTACTATTATAAGTTTATTGTTTAATGCTACTAGTGGTAGTTACATGATTAATGATAGATCACTTAATGGTTCACAACTTCAAACAGCATTCGTCGAATCACATAATCCTGAATTCACATCATTGAACCAAGAAAGTGGTCTTGCTTTTTTAACTTTCTTGGATACAAAAAAAGTTGATAGTACAACTTCTGAAGAAGAAAAAGATGTTATTGATCCTTTTGAAAAATGAGTAGATACTGACCCAGAAGTTAAAAAAGAAGAGGAAAAGGCTGGAACCTACAAAAGAAAAGATACCGGGGCAAAAATTTATCGTGATTTTGTTTCAAAAATTAATGTTCTTTTCTCTACATATTCTGATAATTTGCCAAAATACGATGAAGTTACATGCGACGCATCTATTATTTTCTGAAAGGATTCATATCCTGCTGGTGCTCTTAAAATATCAGGCACACAAGATCTTAGTGATAAAATAACAACTAAAATGTCTGAAATCTACAGTGACGATTCTTCTAAAGACAAATAATCATTGCTGAATTAGTTTAGTGGTAAAATAAGTGAATGGTAATCACTCGCCCCGAGTTCGATTCTCGGATTCAGCACCATTAATATAATAATGACTCTTGTTAAATATTAACAAGAGTTTTTTATATAATAAAAAAGTTATGCCAAATATTACAAAAATTCTAAAAAAATACAACATTAAACCAAATGATTGTATAGTGTATGGTGACTATGCTGCAAAGATTAAACCTATCACTAAACAAGCTAGTAAGTCACATAAATTGATCCTAGTTACAGCTACTAGTCCTACACCTGCTGGTGAAGGTAAAACCACTGTATCAATTGGATTAAATGACGGATTAAATAAAATTGGTAAATCATCAATAGTCGCTATTCGTGAACCATCTATGGGTCCTGTTTTTGGTGCAAAAGGTGGAGCAAATGGTGGTGGTAAATCACAAGTTATCCCTAAAGACGAGATTGATTTTCACTTTACTGGAGATATGCATGCAATTACTGCTGCAAACAATTTAATTGCTGCATGTATTGATAATGAAGTTTACTGAAACTCTCAATTAAATATAGATGTAAATAGGATTTTATGAAAACGTGTTGTTGACATGAATGACCGTGGTTTAAGAGATATCACAGTTAACATCGATCCTAAGAAAGATATTTCATATAAAACAGGATTTGATATCACAGCAGCATCTGAATTAATGGCTATTTTTTGTTTATCAAAAAATATTGATGAATTAAAAGAAAAAATAAATAACATTCTTGTTGCATATACTAAAAATAACAAGCCTGTGTATGTAAAGGATTTAGGTATCACTAATGCAATTTTAAAAATTTTACATACTGCATTTTTCCCAAATGTTGTTCAATCATTAGAAGGTAATATTGCATTAATTCATGGTGGACCATTTGCTAACATTGCTCATGGTTGCAATACAATTATCGCCACCAACACAGCTCTTAACATTGGTGATTATGCAGTAACTGAAGCTGGTTTTGCTAGTGAATTAGGTGCTGAAAAATTTATTGATATAGTAACTAATGAATTGGGTAAATTCCCTAATGCAGTGGTTTTAGTGACAAGTTTAAGATCGCTAAAGCTTCATGGTGGTGCTTCTGATTTATCTAAAGAAGATCTTAAATCTTTGGAAAAAGGATTTGACAACTTGCAAAGACACATTAAGAACATTAAAAACTTTAATATTCCCTTTGTGGTTGCTATCAACCAATTCCACACAGATACAGATAAAGAAATTGCATTAATTAGTGCGTTCTTAACATCACAACACATCCCGTTCTCTCTATGTACTAACTTTGTTAATGGTGGAAAAGGGACTATAGACTTAGCTAAAAAAGTAGTTAAATTATGTTCTAAAAAGTCTTCTCCAACTAGAGTTTACGAAATGAATGATAAACTAGAAGACAAGATTAACAAAATTGTTACTAAATGTTATGGTGGTAATGGTGTTGAATACTCACCAATTGCTAAGAAGAAATTAAAAGAATTCTCTAAATTAAAAAACTACTATGTTTGTATGGCTAAAACCCCTGCAAGTTTAACTGATGATCCAAATATTGATGTAATTACTAAGCCATTTAAAATTCATATCAAAGATATCATTGTTGCCAATGGTGCAAGATTCATTATTATCTTAACTGGTAATATCTTTAGAATGCCAGGATTATCTAAGAGTCCTGAAGCTAAAAGAATGTAGTCGTGAAACAGCAAAGATATTTGGCTGCCGTTTCAGGTGGTCCTGACTCAATGGCATTACTATATGCTTATAAAAAACTAATATATGGTGTTTGTCACGTTAACTATAACAAGCGCAAAACCGCTAAAAGAGATGAACTAATAGTTAAAAACTTTTGTTTAAAGAACAAAATAAAGTTCTTTTGCAAGCGTGTTTCAAAAAAAGACTATGAAAATTGCAAAAGTAAAAATTTTCAGTCTGCTGCCAGAACTATTCGTTATGATTTCTTTGTTAAAGTGGCCAAGAAAACCAAAATTAGCACAATACTAATGGCTCATAATCTTGATGACTTTGTAGAAACAGCATATATGCTTCAACAGAGAAAATCTAAATCTCTTTTTTATGGCATTAGATCGAGATTTAAATATGAAGGAGTAATTATCGATCGTCCTCTTATTGGTTTTAGAAAGAATATGCTAGAACAATATTGCATCAAGCATAACGTTCCATATGGAATTGATGAAACTAATTTAGCAGATTGCTATGAAAGAAATAAAGTAAGAAAAATTATTTCTAAATGATCAAATGAAAAATTCTATGATTACTTTCATAAAGTAATGGATAAAAACAAAAAAAACCTAATTCGTGCTAAAAGCACTATGAAAATTCTTTCAAAATGATCAAAACTGAATTTCACAATTGATTTTTTTAATAAGCAAACTAAAGCAGATAAAATTGAACTAATATATTTTGTCTTATCATCATTTAAAATCGATGACAAATCAAAGGATAAAATAAATAGCATTATTGCCTACATGGCTAGTCCCAACAAAAACAAAAAATATCGTGTTGGTAATAACATATATTTTGTTAAAACTAAAAATAATCTATTGTTTGAATGCAAAAAATAAAATCAAACACGCTTATATTTAATTAAAATAATTAAAGATAGTAATATTATGAGCAAGAAAGTAAGAAAAAGCATTTCTGTACAAAATCTTATCAATCAATTTGATTTTGAAGTTTTGTATAAAGGAAATGTTCGTAACAAAATTGAAATTCCAAGTTTAAATCGTACAGGTATCGAACTATCATCAAGAGTTGTGTTTAATAAAATATTAACCACAGTTTTATGAAGTTCGAATGAATCAAAATTTTTGGATTCATTATCACAAAAAGAAATTGCTGAAAGATTTAAATTTGTTTTAGAACTTGCTCCTCCAGCAATTATTATTACTAAACACTTTACACAAACCAATTTGTTATTAAAAATAGCCAAACAATATAAGACAGTTATTTTAAGAAGTGATTTAAACTCTTCTCAACTTTACCTAACTGTTGCTCAATGAATTAACGAACAATTGGCTAACTATACATTAATTCACGGTACATTAATTAATGCTTTTGGTGTTGGGGTATTAATCCAAGGCGAATCAGGTGTAGGTAAATCAGAAGTTGCTATGGAATTAATCAAGAAAGGTCATTTGTTCGTAGCAGATGATGCTGTTGATGTTACAAACATTGGTGGTAAATTACACGGTAGAACAAATGCTGTAAGTAGTTCTTTTATTGAGGTACGTGGTATTGGTATTCTTAATGTTGCTAAAATGTTTGGTGTAGAAAAAGTTGAATCTTCTTCTGATGTTAACTTGGTTGTTGACATGAGAAAAGCAGACAGTTTACAACGTCAAAGTTTTGAGAGAGTTGGAAACCAAATTAAGTACAAACAAATATCAGGAGTTAAAATTCCTTATTATGAATTACCAGTAACCCCTGGTAGAAAAATGAGTGAATTAGTTGAAACTGCTGTTATCGACTATAAACTTAAACAACAAGGTTATTCATCAGCTGATGAATATCTAAAGAACTATAAAAATGTTATTAAATAATGATCTTAACAACTGTACCTGCTCCTGATAATCTCTATGATGATGCGTTCAAAACTGCTTTCTCAATTGGCGGTCTTGATGTTTCATGATATGGATTATTTGTTTTCTTTGGTTTTTGTGCAGCAATACTATTTGCTATTTTTAAATTATGAAAATGGTATAAAGTCCCAGTAGATCCATTTTATTGATTTTGCTTAATGGGTATACCTACAGCAATTTTGGGAGCTAGATTTTGATCTTGTTGTTTGGGAGATGCACACTGGGAAGATTTTTTTAACTTCAAAACTGGTGGATTAGCAATTGAAGGTGGAGTTGTACTTACCGTATTGCTTGCTTGTTGATGATTTCCATTTATTCTTAATAAACCCAAATATCAAATTAGAGATATTACTTATGAAAACAAGCCCGTGGTAAGAAGAGTATCAATGTTTGTCTATGTTGATGCCGTTATTCCTTGCATTTTATTAGGACATTTCTTTGGAAGATGAGGAAACTATTTTAATCAAGAACTACATGGTGCAGTTGTGACTAATGATTCATTAGCATGATTCCTACATGATTACTTACCGTGAATGTATGTTAAAGATGTAGGTTATTGTCAACCGTTATTTTTTTACGAATCATGTGCTAACCTAACTTTCTTCTTAATCTTATATTTTGGAATTGAACTTATTCCATTTAGAAAATGTGGGGATTTGGGGATTATTTATTTTTTGTGATACGGAATATTAAGAATGTGTCTCGAACCATTAAGAGATCAAAAATATACTTTCTATTTAACATATGTCATGACAGGATTATGAATTGCCGGTGGTGTTATTTTATTTGTTTTAAATCACACATTATTACCAAGAATTCGTAAGTATGCTATATGACAAATGTTTAAGGAAACAATTTACTATTATGTTCTTAAGAGATGTCCACCACAAGTTCATGAAAAAAGAATGCAAAGTTTTGTTCGTAATGAAGAACAAATGTTATATTATCTAAATAAATAAACTATTATGCCTATCTATACAAATACTTCTAATGATTCAAATACTTATGATGCTCTAATAATTGGAGCAGGACCTGCTGGTTTAACAGCAGCTATTTATTTATGTCGTGCTCAATATAAAGTAGGATTTATTGAAAAAGATGTACCAGGTGGAAAAATAGTTAATACACCAGTCATTGAAAACTATCCTGGAGTGAATAAAATTCAAGGGGCTGACTTAGCTCTTAACATGTATCAACAAGCTGTTGATCTTGGTGCTCAATATATTTATGGTGTAGTGTCTGGATTTGAAAAGCAAGATCGTTATTTCGTTGTTTTTACAGAAGATGGTGTAACTAGATTCTGTAAGACATTAATTATTGCAACTGGTACTACTGAAAACAAATTAGAGTTGCCTGATGAACAAAAATTTGAAGGTAAAGGTATTTCACATTGTGCTATTTGTGATGGGACATTTGCAAAAGGTAAAGATGTTGCCATAGTTGGTAGTGGAAATGGCGCTTTAGGTGCTGCAATGTATCTATCAACTTTAGCTAACAAAATTTATTTAATTAATCGTTCTCCTAGATATAAAGATACTCAGAATTTATTGGCTCAACTTGTTGAAAAAGAAAATATTGAAATCCAATACAACACAAAAGTTACTAACTTAATTGGTGAAAATAAATTAGAAGCAATTGAAACATTAAACACACAAACTAACCAATCCAATAAGATTGATTTATCTTATTTGTTTGTTTTTGTTGGTAGCAATCCAGCAACCGAATTCATTAATGAACAATCATTGTTAAATGAAAACGGAACTATAAAAGTTGATCATGAAATGCAAACATCAATCAAAGGATTGTTTGCAATTGGTGATGTAAACAAAATTAGAGTAAGACAAATTACTGTGGCTACAAACGATGGAACTGTAGCTGCATTAAATGCAATTAATTATTTAGAAAGATGAGAGTAGGACAAACTTTCAGTGAAAAAATTAAACAGGAAGTATGCCAAGCAAAATATAGCAATGAAGCTCAAAAAGCTATTTTGTATGGATTTATTGTTAACGATATCACAATCAAACTAACAAATAATGGGCAAACATGAGAATTTAAATCTCAATTTAGTTTCATCATCAGATTTATTAGTTCATTATTTAGCGATTTGTACTCTGTAAATAAAGAAATTAAATATTCAAATATCAAGAAGATAAATAAAAAGAGAGATTATGTTTTATCAGTTAATGGTAACTTTGAACAAATTATCAATGATTTAGGATTAAATAGAAAACCAATTGATGTAATCAAAACCGAACCACAGACCAGGGGTTTTTTAGTTGGAGCGTTTTTAAGTGGTGGAAGTGTAAGTTCAATTGGCGATCATAACTATCATCTTGAATTAAGATCAAACAATGTTCAATATCTCTTATTTATTCAAACTATTCTTAATAAGTTTGGTTTATCAATTGCTTTACTGCAAAGAAGAAACTCATACTTTTTATACATAAAAAGAAGCTATGACATTTCTGATTTTTTAAAACTAATTGGGGCAAATAATGCAATGTTAGAATTTGAGGACCAAAAAATATCAAGAGATATGCTAACACAAATTCATAGATTAAATAATTTAGATATTTCTAATATTAAAAAGTCTTCAACAGCTGGAAGCAAGCAAATTGCTAAAATAAATCAAATAATAAATACTGAGTTTTACAATAAACAAAATAAAAAATTTAAACTCTTCTGCCAAATAAGATTAAAAAATCCTAATGCTTCATTAAGTGAAATTGCTGACATCTTTTTAAAAGAATACAGCATCAAAATACAACGTACTTCTATTAATCACTACGTTAATAAGTTAATGAAGGAATCTATTTAATTAAATAGACATTAAATTTACAGTAATCTAACACTCTATAGTATTCAGCCATTGAGTGGTATTCTCCATACAATACTATTTTTTTGTTTGGATCTAATTTCGTAAAAATTTCTTTAGAAAAATTATCAGGACTTATGCGAGTACTAAATAAGATGTGTTCTTCTTGTCATTTTTTATAACTAATAATCTGAACTATTTGATGGGTGTCATCACAAAACATCTTTTTCAGATCCTTTGCATCCACATATCTTGGGGCAATATTGTTTCTAAAAATAATTTTTCTAATAAACATATAATTATTATAATTCTTATAACTTAAATAATATGAGTGCTGCATCAATCGTAATTTTAGTTTTATCAATAGTCTGCTTGATTATTGGTTTATTACTTTCAGGTAGTGGTACTACTAATGGGCTTACTAACATTATTGGACAAGACCTAGAATTGTTTAAAAAAACAAAAGACCGTGGATTCATTAAAATTCTTCAAATGACCATGTTCTTTATCATGATCATAATGTTAGTTTTACTAATATTATCGATCTTGCTAGGTTGATAATATGGCAAACAATACATTAAGACAATTAATTCAAAAGATAGTCATCGAAGATGGCAAGCCCATTCCTAAAGCAATTTTGGTAAATAAAGTTTTTCACAAAGATAAATCTTTTAGGAAAAATGATATTTTTAATGAAATTAATGACATGATTTCATTAGGGACTTTAAGAGTTTTAAGCAAATCTCAAAAAATTGTCATTGGTTATGAAGATGCTGAAGTAGATATGTCTAAGACATATGAAGGAACTATTTCAGTTAATGCAAAAAACTCTGGATTCATTAAATTAGACAATGAACAAAAAGCTAAATACTTTGTTTATAGAACTAATTTAAATCAAGCTTTAGATGGTGATAGGGTTGAATTTGCTCTATTAAAGAAAGCACCTAAAAAAGATTTACTAGATGCTGTCGTTGTTAAAGTTATCTCTCATGCTAAAGACTTTTACACCGGATTAATAAATATTAATAAAGATGGTACATATACCATTACATTAGATGATGAGAAAATGTATCTACCAGTTAAATTAGATTCTTTACAGGGATTGGTAGATGGTCAAAAAATATTAATCAAAATTAAGACTTATGAAAAAGATGCAGCATACGGAACTGTATCTAAAATTATTGGTCACTCTAGCGATGTCGGTGTTGATATTTTATCAATTGTTTATGATAATGGAGTTGAACCAGATTTTAATCAAGAAGTTTTGGAATATGCTAGAAAACTTACTCTAAACATTGATGACTACCAAAGAAAGATTCGTAAGGATTTAACCAACCTTCCAATCGTAACAATTGATCCAGCTACATCAAAAGATTTTGATGATGCAATTTATGTAAAGAAAAATAATGAGGATGAATATTTCTTATCTGTATCAATTGCAGATGTTAGCCACTATGTTAGATTCAACACAGTTTTAGACCAAGAAGCATTAAAAAGAGGATGCTCTATCTATTTAGTAGATAGAGTTATTCCAATGCTTCCTCACAATCTTTCTGATGATTTGTGTTCATTAAATCCTAATGTTGAAAGATTGACTTTGACTTGTGACATGCTTATTAACAAAAACGGAAGAATTAAAAATATCAAAGTCTTCCCTGCCATTATTAAGAGTCATAGAAGATTCTCATATGATGAAGTTAATGATTACTTCAACAAAAAATCTAATTTAGATAAAGATTCAGCAGAAGTAAAACAAATGCTTAATGATGCTTTAGAATTACATAAAATTCTTGATGCTGAAAAGCACAGAAGAGGATATATTTCTTTTGAAATTCCTGAACCTATCATCAAACTTGATGATAAAGGTTTCCCAATTGAAATTTTAACTAGAAAATTAGGTCGTGCTCAGAACATGATTGAAAATTTCATGGTTGCAGCTAATGAAGCTGTAACTATTTATGCTAATAGAAAGAAGTGACCTTTTGTTTATCGTGTTCACGAAAAACCAAATGAAGATAGACTTAAAACATTTTCCATTGAAGCAAAGAAATTGGGATTCAATATCACTACTGACATTGAAGATATCGAATCTAGAGACATTGCTAAATGAATTTTAGATAACAAAAACAATAAGAATCTTGATCTTATCAACTTAATGTTATTAAGAAGTATGGCAAAAGCTAAATATTCGATAGAAAATTTAGGCCACTTTGGCTTAGCTCTTGAAAACTATACTCACTTTACTTCTCCAATTAGACGTTATCCAGATTTATTAGTCCACAGAATATTCTGAATGTATGAATTTCAGAAAAATCAATTCAATGAATCTAATAGAAAACATTTTTCTGATCAATTAGGTGAGTTTGCAGATAAATCATCTAAGAATGAATTAATTGCTATTAAATGTGAGAACGATGTTAATGCAATGAAATTTGCTGAATACATGACTAAGCACATTGGTGAAGAATTTGAAGGATTTGTATCAGCTGTATCAAATTTCGGTGTGTTTGTAGAATTGCCAAACACTATTGAAGGTATGATTAAAACTTCAAAACCTTGGTAATGATTTTTATACATTTGACGAAAAAACTAATCAATTGATTGGCAAAAAAACTGGAACAAGATTTACTTTAGGTTCTAAAGTAAGAGTTAAGGTTATTGCAGCCAACAAGCTTACTCGTAAAATTGAGTTTCAATTAGTTAAATTCTTAGGGAATAGATAAATATGAAATTATTGTTTCCAAATAAAAAAGTTAACTTCAACTATTTTGTAGAAAATAAATACGAATGTGGAATTGAATTAAAAGGTACTGAAGTTAAATCATTAATGAAAGCAAATGCTAACATTGATGAAGCATTTGTCATTATTAGAAAGAATGAAGCGTTTGTGATTAACATGTATATTGCTCCATTTAAAGAAGGTAATATTAATAATGTTGATTCAAACCGTAATCGCAAACTGCTGCTTCATAAAAACGAAATATTAAAAATAGATTACACTATTAAAAAAGATAGATTAACTATTATTCCTACCAAAGTTTACTTACAAAATGGAAAAATTAAAATGGAAATAGCCATTTGCAAATCTAAGAAAAACAAAGATAAACGTGAAGCTATTAAAAAACGTGATGCCGACCGCGAAAGAAGAAAATACTAGTGTGTTACCACACTAGTATTTTTAATTAATTTGTTGATTAATAATCTTGTTTTAACACTTTGAAGTAAGATTGTGGGTGTTTGCAAACTCCACATAATTTTGGAGCTTCTTTACCATAAACAATATTGCCGCAGTTTAAACAAATTCAAGCTTCTTTAGTTGCTTTTTTAAATACTTTATTTGATTTAATGTTTTTTAATAAAGCATTGTATCTTTCTTCATGGTGTTTTTCAATAGCAGCAACACCTTCAAATTTAGCAGCAATTTCAGTAAAACCTTCTGCTCTTGCTTCTTTTGCCATTCTCTTGTACATTTCTGATCATTCACCATGTTCACCTTTTGCTGCATCTAACAAGTTAGCTTGAGTTGAAGGAATTTTACCTCCATGTAAGTATTTGAATCATAGTTTAGCGTGTTCTTTTTCATTACCAGCTGTTTCTTCAAAAATGTTTTGGATTTGAACATATCCATCTTTTTTTGCTTGAGAAGCGTAGTATGTATATTTATTTCTTGCTTGTGATTCACCAGCAAATGCTTCTCATAAATTTTTTTCAGTTTTAGTACCTTTTAGACTTTTCATTCGATTCTCCTAGTTTATAAAATATCTATATAATTTATTATATAAAATAAAATTTATATTATTAAATTTTGGCTTATTATCTTAACATTTATTAATATTGATATTATGCAATTAACTAACCAATTAAGAGGTAAAACTTTAATAGTAAATAAATTAAATTTTAGAGATCCACATATATTACATAAATTAAACAACATTGGAATAAGTAAAGGATCATCTATTAAAGTTTTAGACTACCAAGACAGTAAGAAAGTTGTTCATATATCAGTGTTTGGTGTTGAATATGTATTAAGAGAAAAGGATTGTTTGAATATCGATGTTTCACTGTAATAAAAAGAAAGTGGAATCAAATAGTCCTGTATTTAATGACTGACATGAAAATCCACGAAGAAAAAGAAGATTAAAGAAGATTAATGAGTTAAATCAACTAAACAATAGTGTTTTTTTAATCGGTGCTCCTAATGTTGGTAAATCAACTTTTTTTAACAAGATTACTAATGGTACAGCAGCTGTTTCCAACATTGATCGTTTGACTGTTAATGATACAATTGCAAAATTAAAAATTGATAAGACTGTTAATATTGTTGATTTACCAGGACTATATAACTTATCTCACCCAATTGATGAAGAATTGGTTGTAGCCCACGAAATTGTTGGTGAACACTTCAAGAAGATTGTTAATGTTATTGGTGCTCAATCAATTGAACGTGATTTATATTTAACAATTCAATCTATTGAATCTGGATTGATGAGTACTTTAGCAATCAATATGATTGATGAAGTTAATGCTTCACAAATTAAATTAGATAAACTATCAAAAAAATTAAATGGTGTAAGAATTATCGAATGCCAAGCTAGTAAAAACATTGGTACTAAAAAAGCAGCAAAAAGTATCTTAAAAGATAATGTGGTAGATCCTTTTGTTTTTAAATATCCTTCTAACATCGAACGTTTAATTAAAGAACTTTCATCTTTTTTACCAAAAAGAAGAGTGAGTAGTCGTTACTACTCACTAATGATTCTTGAAGGTAACGAAACTGTTATTAATTGATATAAAGAACACGACAAACAAACATATGAAAAAATTATTAATGTAACTTCATTAATTGATGGAGAAAATATTGATGAGCAAATTCATGTTGCAAGAAAGAAATTTATTAAACAATTAATCTCTGAATGCTTTGTTTCATTTGATAAATTCTTGGATAAAAATAAAAACAAACAAACAAAGTTTGATAAAAAGATTCTTAAGAAATGAATTGGTATTCCTGCGTTCTTTTTATTACTAATTCTTATTTACTATGTAACATTTGGCCCATACATGGGCGGATCATTAAAAGATTTGTTCGGAGAAACTTTCTTAAATGGCATAGTAGCAGATCAATGATTGTCTAAATTATTTGATTTAATGCATGCATCCGCTTGAGTAAAAGGACTATTTATTGATGGCATCTTTAAAGGTTTATTCTCAGTACTATCATTTGCGCCAACTCTGATAATTTTATTTACTTTAGTAAATATCATTCAGCAAATAGGAATCTTATCGAGGATTTCGGTTCTACTTGATGATGCATTAAGTAAATTTGGAATCAGCGGAAGAAGCGTTATAACATTGCTTACCGGATTTGGATGCAACGTTCCTGCCATCATGATGGCTAGAAGTTCAAACTCTAAGAAAGAAAAAATTATTTCTATCCTTATTTCTCCATTCATTGTATGTAGTGCAAGAATTATTGTTATTAGTTATGTGTGTCAAGCAATGTTCACCATTACTTATGGATGAATAGGAATGATCTTATTAATCTTCTTCAGTGGGTTAGTTGCATTATTGATGGGGTTAATTTTTTCAAAAACAATGTTTAGAAAAACTAGATCATTCTTTTTAATTGAAATGGTTGATTGAAGAAAACCAGATTTTTTAGTAATAGCAAAACTTGTTTGATTAGAAATCAAAGATTTTGTTAAGAAAGCTGGAACTATTATTGTTGCTGCGAACTTCATTATTTGATTCTTCTTACACTTAGGACCAAGCGGATTATTAGGTGGATATGGAATTGATGTTGAACAAGATGTTGAAGTTTCTTTCATAGGTTACATTGCAAAAGGCGTTAATTACATTATGTATCCAGTAGGATTCTATGAAGATGATGGTTGAAAATTAACTGCTTCATTAATTACAGCATTCCCGGCAAAAGAAATTGCAGTAGCTAATATTGAATTGTTGTTTGGCAGCAATGATGCTTTTGCACTATACTTTAGTCAAGGTACTCATATCGCTCAAGGAATTGCTTATCTAGTAATTTTAATGTTTTACATCCCATGTACAGCAACACTTGCAGTAATGAAAAAAGAATCGAAAATGAAATATGTTTTGATCCACCTTGCATCTTCAATTACTTTATCTTATTTATTAGGAATTATTTTCTATTGAACAACTTACGGTTGTTTACTTATTTAATTGGTTCTTTTCTTTATATGCAACTTCCTTAACTTTGTTAGTAAATGGTTTACTTACAAACACCGCTGTATACATATGGTAGTTTCTTAATTGCTCTCTTTTCATTTTTGTTCGTTGAAAAAACAACATATCAAAAGCTTCTCATACAAATACTCAAGCAAGAATTTCAAAAATGATATATAGAACTTCTCACGCCTTATCTTTCAAATAAAACTGAATTAACATATCAGCAATAATTGTTATGATACCTAACGATATACAAATTAGGAAGTTTAACATATTTCTTTTTAAATCTTTTGCCACACCAATAATTTTGTACTTAAAAAACGATTTGTAAAGATATTCAAACTTTTTCTTATCTGTTTCTGGTGTTTTTACGTCCAAGTTAACACTTACTGGTTCGATAGCAAAGCTATCTCTAAATGTTATTAAATATTCTTTAAAATCGTTGCTTAATGATGCAGAGTCATCTTCACCATCAATACTAAAACTCTTTTTAATTTCAGATTGTTTTAGTTGAAGATAAATGTTGTCATTTTCGTCATAAGGAACGCGTTGAGCCATTTTTTCTAGCTCTTCTTTTTGCATCTTCTTTATTTTTATATAATCTTTGAAACTCATAATATAAATATTATAATTTCTTACATTATGATGAATTATTTTAAACACACTTATAAAACCTTAATTGTTTCATGCCAAGCTGTTGAAAACGAACCATTAAACGATACTAAAGCAATTACATTAATGGCTAAAGCGTGTATTGAGGGAGGAGCAAAGAGTTTAAGAATTAGTCAGCCTGCTCACATTCGTTCAATTATGAATTACATTAAGACTCATAAACTTAATGTTCCTGTAATCGCAATATATAAAAAGAAATATCCAGGATGTGATGTTTTCATCACACCTACAATTAAAGAAGTTAAAGAAGTTCTTAAATTTAAACCTGATGTAATCGCAATTGATGCAACATTAAGAAAAAGACCAAAGGAATCTTTAGCGGAAATAGTAAAATTCATTAGAAAGAATTATCCAAAGCAAATTATTATGGCAGATTGCTCTAATAAAGATGACGTTCTTAATGCTGATAAATTAGGATTTGATATTGTTGGTACAACTTTAAGAGGATGTACAAAAGAAACTAAAGGATTAAATAATTATCAAAATAATTTTGAATTTATTAAATGATGTACTAAACATATTAAAGCAAAATTGATATTAGAAGGTGGGATCTGAGATCCTGAATTAGCCCGTAAGGCTTTAAAGACTACAAATATTCATGCAATTGTTGTAGGTTCAGCTATTACCAGACCACTAGAAATTACTAAGAAATATTTATCTGTTATTAATAGAAAATAATTAATATAAACATATTTATAAAATCTTGTATAAATAAAATATTGTTATGAAATTAAAGTTTAATTTGTTTAAAAAGAAGGAAAAAAAAGAAAAAACTGGTGGAGCTAAGGAAATTATTGCTAAACTTTCCCGTGGCTTGATGCTGCCAATTGCAATGCTACCAATTGCTGGATTATTCTTAGGAATTGGTAATGCAATCACTACAAACTCTGTTAGTGAAGCTGCCAAAACATTTGGTCAAGTTATTAGTACTCCAGGAAATATCATCTTTGCGAACCTTGCTGTACTATTTGCAGTAGCTATTGCAATTACATTTACTGGCGATATTGGAGTGGCGGGATTATCATCATTTGTTGGCTGAATTGTTTTCTGTGCAATTCAAAATGCTCTTATCATTACTCAGACAGATCCTGATACTCACAAAGTTATTAGTTGTAATTTCTTGTTTTATCACTTAAATAGCGAAATGTATGGAGCTATCTTCACTGATAATGTCGGTATCAAATCATTGTGTACATCCGTATTTGGGGGTTTAACAGTTGGGTTTGTTACTGCATTCTTATACAACAAATTTAAAAATATTCAATTACCAACTATTTTAGGATTTTTCTCAGGTGTTAGATTTATTCCTATTGTTACATTCTTATCAATGATCCCATTAACATTCTTGTTTTCATTAATTTGACCGGGATTTGGAATGGGTTTATATTACTTCGGTCAAGTTCTTGGTGGATTGGCAGGCTATGGTGGTATTAACGCTTTCTTTAATGACTTTGTGTCAAGATCATTAAACCCATTTGGTTTACACCATGCATTCTATACTCAATTTTGATATACACCAATTGGTGGGACTGTTCCATTAGCAAACAATTTTAATTTTATATATAACGGTATTGCATATTCATCTGTAGCTGTTAATGGCGTTACAATATCTAATCCAACTTGATTTGCATTAGCTCAAGCATTGGGATACACCGGAAACAATGAATCAATTGTTGGAGACCAAAAGATTTGAATTTTCTTCTCTCAAATCGCTGGTAACAAAATAACATTAGACCCAGCTGGTGCTAACATTACAATCACTCTGACTTTTGAGAATTTGTCTAACCAATTCAAAGGTGTATTTGCCGGACAATACATGGAAGGAAGATATTCTATCATGATCTTTGCGCTTCCAGCAGCAGCTGCTGCTATGTTAGCAACCGTTCCTAAGGGTCATAACCGTAAAGTAGCAGGATCAATTATTATTTCTGCTGCTTTAACTAGCTTCTTAACTGGTATTACTGAACCAATAGAATTTACATTCTTATTCTTAGCTCCATGATTATATTGGGGATTCCACTCAGTAATGTGCGGTGTTAGTGCTATGTTAATGGTTGTGTGTCATGCGCACATGGGTATGACATTCTCTGGTGGTATTATTGACTTCTTTATCTATGGTGTTTTGCCAGATGCTTCTGGTGCTGGTGCTAATTGCTATTGAGCAATTATCCTAGGTTTAGGATTTGCAGTGTTGTACTTCTTTATGTTCTATTGAGCAATCAAACACTTTGATATCAAAACACCAGGAAGAGACCAAAACGCTTCTGTAATTAAGCTTTATACAAAAAAAGACTACTTAGCTAAAAAAGAAGGTAAGTATGTAGAATCTGATCCAATGTTAGCATTAGCGGCTGCATTAATTGATGCATATGGTGGTAAATCTAACATAGTTAATGTTGATGCATGTATTACTAAACTACGTATACAAGTAGTAGATAAAAATAAAGCTAATAAACAAAGAATTATTGAATTAGGTGCTGCAGGAGTTGTATATCCTTCAAACACTTCTGTGTATGCTGTATTTGGAACAAAAGCTGATGTCTTAAAGAATAAGATTAAAGATATCTTAAGTGGCAAGGTTGCTGCCCCTGAAATATCTGTTGAACCAACTAAACCACAAGCTCAACAAAAAGTTGAAATTAAATCAACTGGAGGTAAAGTGGTTATTTGTGCTCCAGCTAATGGAGAGGTTGTATCAACCAAGAAAGTTAAAGATGATACATTCAGTCAAGACATTATGGGTAAGGGATTTGCAATCATTCCAAAAGATGGTGAATTTGTTGCCCCAATTGACGGTGAAGTTACTTTATTAGATAAACATGCATTTGCAATTAAAACAAGCAATGGTGTTGAAGTATTGGTTCACATTGGTATTGACACTGTTAAACTTAATGGTAAACCATTTAAACACTTTACTAAAGTAGGCAAAAAAGTTAAAGTTGGTGACAAGATTGTTCAAGCTGATTTAAATATGATTAATAAAAACAAACTTAATACTATTACTCCAGTTATTGCTCTTAACGAAACTATAGGTAACCGCAAGTTATCAAACATTAAATTAGGTAATACAAAATCTAAACAATCAGTTTTAACTATTCAGTAATTAGAATACTCACTATGTGAGTATTTTTTTATTCATTGATAAATCAATAAATATAATTTCTTTATATGTCTTCAAAAAGTGAAGCAAGACAGAAAAAATTATTTTTAGATACACCAATATTGAAGACAATATTGATTGTTGCTTTGCCGTCTATTGTTGTTGCGTTAATGTCTAGTTTATATGCTTTTATCGATCAATTAATGATGGTTAAGTTTATTCCTGATGTATTAAGCAACCAACAAATGTTTGGAAATGATTACAACACATTTGCTTTATTACTAGAGAAATATAAGAACATAGATTTTATAAAAGAGATGAATGTTACTAGTGTAGTAAGAACTGCAATTGCTTATAGTGCACCAATTACTGTAGTAATTAATGCAGCTAGTTTATTAATTGCAAATGGAACTGCAGTAAACTTCTCTAGATCAAGTGGATCTACTAATAAGGATTTAACTAAGAGAAGTTGGGCATTAGGGTTTTATATGAATCTTTTCTTTTCTTTATTAATCACTGCAACTTTATTAGGTTTGGTTCAAGTGTGAATGAATTTTGAACAAGGGAATTCATTATCTACTTTAAAAAACGAAATTAATACATCGGCTATTATTGATGATCCTGATAAAGGAATTCTATGCAATATCTATACTATTGCTTCAAAACAAACTAATACATTTGCTGTTCAATATTCGTACATCATTTCAGCGGGTACAATTTTCTCGATGTACACTTCATTCCTATCTTTATTAATCATTTCTGAGGGAAAACAGATGATTGTTACAACTGGTGCAATTGTTTGTAATTTGATCAATATTTTATTGGATTGAATTTTTATTTACTTCTGTAAATTGGCAATGATTGGTGGTGCAATTGCTACTGTTATTGGTTGAGGTTTAAATGCTGGCTTGTACTTCTTGTATTTGTATTATCTTGAAACGAAAAACGAAACCCAAATGCATTATTCTGATTTGAAACATATGTTTTTTACAAAACAATTGTTTTGATCAATCTTTTCTACCGGATTACCGTCATTATTAAGAAATATTTCTGTTGCAATTGCTGCAACTGTTCAATTAGGATTGATAGCATGAGTATTAAAAGATTGCCCAAGCATTGCAGTCCCTAACGAAACCGTTCAAAGTGCATATGGAGCTGTTAACCCTATCTTTAACTTGTTTTTTACAGCAGAACTTGGAATTATCCAAGGATCAAGAATTGTTTGTTCGTATTCATATGGAGCAAAAAACTTTGAAAGATTTAGAAAAACTTATTGATATGCAATGGCAATTGGTTTTATCTATGGTATAGTAATGGTGGTCTTGCTTTATTTTGCACTTTGTGCACCATTATTGTCAATCTTTGGAATCAAACAAGGGGATGATACATTTGAGTATGCAAAAAAGATAATGCTAGTATCTTCATTGCAAATGCCTGTGTTTGCTTTCTCTATTGGTGGAATGATGATGTTTCAATCAACAGGAAGATGAATCCAAGCATCAGCTTGTGGAATGATGCAAGGAGTATTCTGCAACTTTACTATTTCATTCCTAATGGAATACTTAGCCGTTCATTATGCTAATTTAGATATTTTCTTATGAAACCCATTTGTAGTTCTTGGAGTTGCATCAATCATCATCTTTGTTTGAAGCTTTACTTATTGCTATAAAAAGTTTGTACCAAGCACTAAATAAATTTGTTCTTTTACTATTATCATTTAAAAAAATACTCAAAAATCAAAATTGATATACATAATATGTACATGTGAATAAAAAATTAATTAAAACAATTGCAAGTGTCACTTGCGGATTAGGAATTGTTTCATCAATTCCATTTATAGCGACTTCATGTGGACAAAATTGAAAATATTTACCATATAATGGCGAAGACAACGTCTACTATTATGAAGGCGGTTATCTTTGCGTAAGAGGATTTACAGAACAATTTTTAGAGATGTCATCTACAACATCGCCATTTTATAATGAATATAAAAAAAATTACAATGCAATGAAATTACCTACCAATTCTAGAATTGTTTCAGATTATGCATTTTATAATAACTATAACAATGCAACTATAATTCCTGAATATGTAAAATATATAGATTTTTCTAGTATTGCTAGCATCGGAACATGTGCATTTGGTGGAATTAAAACAATCAACACATTAAATTTTAGTGAAAATATGCAATTTATCTATGAATACGCATTTAGAAATTGCATTAATTTGACTAGTGTTTCTTTTTCAAATCAAATAAAACTGCTCCAAAATAACATTTTTAATGGATGTACAAAATTAAATAAAATCATAATTGATGGTTGAACTCAAAAAACACTCGATTTATTTGATACAAACAAATTCTTTTACTCACATTCTTTTGATGGAATTAATTCAACCGGAACAATTGTTTGTACTAATACCAAACATATTAAAGAGGCATTGGACTCTAACACAATTTTTGATTTTCTTAAATCTCATACATCGAATGAAGGCGTAAGTCCGTTTGATGGTTGACAATTTAGATAGGGGTTGAAAATGAATAAAAAATTAATTAAAACAGTAATAGGTATCACATGTGGTTTGGGAGTAGTAAGCTCAACTCCATTTGCAATAACTTCATGTTCTAATGATAAATTTGGAATAAAATTTACAACTATTATCAAGCCGTCAGAATGCATGGTTGGTTATAATGGAATAGCTGTTCCTTCATTAAACCAACATGTATATACAACTACTGGAGAGAAGGTTGAAGATATAGAATCTGCTAATATAAAATTTGCTTTAGTTAAAAAAAATGGTGAAAAATATATAAATCTAGAAAACAAATTAGTGGAAGAATTTGGATTTAATTTTTCTCAAACCACAGGGCAAATAGATGGAATACCAGCAAAAGATTCTAGTCATGATGAAAATGGTATCTTAAAAATTTAATGTTTCAAATTTCTGCAACTATTGATAACAAAACATTCACAATTTATTCAAATAAATTTACAATACATATCGATGAATATAAAAAACCTACATATAGATTCTATGATTCAGATTTCCCAGACATCAATATATTAACTACCACCGAATCATACGAAAAAAATTTTAGAAATGATTGTAGGGTACATTTGTCAGATGGTTCTAGTGCAACTGCAGTTGGTTGGAGCATAACACAGCTTACAGAACTACAGGAAAAAGGATTTAGTTTCGATTCTGAATATGGTTTGTTATCTTACAATCCACTTCAAACACCAGTAGACCCATGTATATTTAGCAATATAGTTCTTACTGCTTATTTTACAGCAGGTCCATATACAGAACAAAAAATTGAATCAAGAAGTTTTCAAATAAATATAACTGCTTAATCTAAGGAGAAAAACATGAATAAAAAGCTAATTAAAACAATAACAATCATTACGTGCGGATTAGGAATTGTTTCATCAATTCCTTTTATGGCTACATCTTGTGGATCTAATGACAGCGATGACACTGGAGATGAATTAAAATACTATGAATTAAAAGAAACTGATTTGGTTACTGTCGATCATACAGTAGTAACTGATAGTAACACTGACGTTAGATATTGATGAAATGCTTTTACTGATGATTTTAGAGCTACATTTACTTATATAAAAGAACAAGGATACAATGCATTTAGATTTCCAACTACATCAAATATGTTCGGGTATTGCATGAATTATACTGAATTTCCTTTATTTATCACTGCAATAGAATTTCCGCGGAATACGATTGCTTTTTATGATAAGCTAAGCGATGAAAAAGAAGAAATTAAATCTTTATTTCCTGAAACAGTTACTGAAATAGGTTTTTATGCCGAAGAATTGTATTTTGGTTCAGCAAATATGTATGGCACATATGCGTTTGATTATGCAACCAATGTTAATACATTGGTTTTCAACGATATTCAAAAAATTGGAAAAATTGGAAATGAACACACTAATTTTGCAAAGCTAGGATCTAATGTTGAAGCTCCAGTTGTTCAATTTGGCGAGTCAATTTCATCTGGACGTAGAGAGTCTGTTCAAACATTTTTTACAAATAGACATATGCCATCAAATTGGACTTACGAGAAATAAGCTATAAGCAAAAATAATCAATACCATATTGGTATTGCTTGTAGATTGAAATTGCAAATTCAATTCAATTTAGCATTTTGCTTGCTCTAATTATGAAAGTTTGGCAAACTAATGCAATCCCTAATGAACATTTAATTATTGATAAAAGCGGAACATTGATTAATTTTTAATAATCATCTTTGTTTATCGCGGTTTATTAATCTTCTAGTTCTTTCACTTTTATGAGTTGAATAAATCATTAAGTTTGTTTCTTTATCAGCTGACTGAACTATGTCTGTAATTGAACCCCTAATCAGTTCATTTTTAATGGTTTTTCTTTCTCTGTCTAGTCTTGTTGATAAGAAATCAATATCTACAAGGAATTTGTAGCTAGTGATTTGTCATCCTTTATCTGTAGAACCATAAATTAGTTCAACTACTGGTTGATTTTTAACAAGATTAGATAATTTTTCTCTTTCATATGCATTAAATCATCTATATTTTTTATTGTTCATAGTCGTGGATACTCCTAAAATTGATGTTTTCAATCTAATTTTAAGGTCCAGCCTATGGATTTTTATATCTTTGGGAAGTTTACTATTGACTTCTTATTCTAAAATTTTTTAATATTTTTAACTTGACTTTATATATTATATTTATATAATATATAAATATTGTTTTATGACCCCTATCAAAATTAAGACTGATTTTATTACATTAGGACAACTAATTAAATACATCGGATTAATTTCTAATGGTAGTGAGCAAAAATCTTTTATTGCTAATAACACCATACTATTTAATGGTGAATTAGAAAAAAGACGCGGTAAAAAACTTTATCCAAATGATAAAGTGGTCATTAACAATAATGAGTATTTGATTGTAAAGGAATAGAAGTATGGAACAAAATGAAAAATTAAAACTTGAACAAGAAAAAGAATATGGTGCAAGTAGTATTCGGATTCTAGAAGGTCTAGAAGCCGTAAGAAAGCGTCCTGGTATGTATATTGGATCAACAGGGCCACAAGGATTACACCATATGATTTGGGAAATCGTTGATAATGCTATTGACGAAGCTATGGGTGGTTATGCAACAAGAGTTATTGTTACATTAACTAAACAAGGTTCTATTAGAGTAGACGATGATGGCCGTGGTATTCCAGTGGATATCCACCCTAAGACTGGCAAATCAACTGTAGAAACTGTTTTAACAGTATTGCACGCTGGTGGTAAGTTTGATAATACATCTTATAAGATTTCTGGTGGTTTACATGGTGTAGGTGCGTCTGTTACAAACGCTTTGTCAAAATGAATGAAAGTATGAGTATCTAGAAACCATGAAGAATACTATGTAGAATTCCAAAATGGTGGTCACACAGTAGAACCGTTAAAGAAATTAGGACATTCTGATAAACTACAAGGTACTATTGTAGAATTTTTCCCAGACTTTACTGTTATGGAACAAGCTCCATTTGAACACGACATTATTGCTGGACGTCTAAGACAATTAACATATTTAAACAAAGGTTTAAAAATCATTTTTATTGATGAGCAAACAAACCAAAAAGATGAATGATTGTATGAAGGTGGTTTAAAAGAATACATTGAAGATTTAAACCGTGATAAAGAAAAGCTTGTTCCATCAATTGTTTATGGTGAAGAAGAAGCAAAAGTAAAAATTCCTAATAGTTTACAAGAAGAATACTACAACATTAAAGTTGAAGTTGCATTTCAATATAACAAAACATATAACAACTCTTGCTATTCTTTCTGTAACAACATTAACACTATTGAAGGTGGAACTCACGAAGAAGGTTTTAGATTAGCTTTAGTTAAGATCTTAAATAGATTTGCTATTGAAAAGAAATTTATTAAAGAATCTGATGAAAAGTTTACAAAAGACGATGTGGTTGAAGGTTTAACTGCTATTGTTTCAATTAAACACCCTAACCCTCAATATGAAGGTCAAACTAAGCGTAAATTAGGAAACACTGAAGTTCGTCCTTTTGTAAATAAAGTAACATCAGATGTATTTGAAAAATATGTTCTTGAAAACCCAGATGATGCAATCATCATTATCAAGAAGATTATGCTAGCTCAAGAAGCTCGTAGAAAGTCTCAAGAAGCTAAGGATGCTACAAGAAGAAAATCTCCATTTGATTCAGCATCTTTGCCTGGTAAACTTGCTGATTGCTCTACTAAAGACCACACAATCTCTGAATTATATATTGTCGAAGGTGATTCAGCTGGTGGGTCTGCTAAATTAGGTAGAAATCGTGAATTCCAAGCAATCTTACCTTTAAAAGGTAAAATCTTAAATGTTGAAAAAGCAAAAACTAATAAAATTTTTGAAAATGATGAAATCATGGCAATGATTACTGCAATCGGAGCAGGTGTTAATCCAGAATTTGATTTAACTAAGATTCGTTATGATAAAATCATCATCATGACCGATGCTGATGTTGATGGTAGTCACATCCGTATTTTATTACTTACATTCTTTTTCAGATATATGTATCCATTAATTGAAAATGGACATATTTATGCTGCTCAACCACCTTTATATAAATTTATGTTAGGTAAAACAGTTAAATATGCGTATACAGATCAAGAATTAGAAGATTTTAAAAAAGCTGAATAATGCTAATTATTCAAGTACAAAGATATAAAGGTTTAGGTGAAATGAATCCTGAACAATTGTGAGACACAACTATGGATCCACAATATAGAATTCTTCAAAAAATATCTATTGATGATGCTGTTAAAGCAGATGCAGAATTTTCATTGTTAATGGGTGATGATGTAATGCCTAGAAAGGATTTCATTTCAAAGAATGCTAAGTTTGTTAAGAACTTAGACATCTAATAATATAGGAGATTAATATGAACGATAATATTGAAAAAATTCGTGAATCTTTAACAAAAACTGTTGTTAAAGATCGTCCTATTGTAAAAGAATTACAAACATCATTCCTAGACTATGCAATGAGTGTTATCGTTGCTCGTGCTATTCCAGATGCTCGTGATGGTTTTAAACCAGTTCACCGTAGAGTTTTATATGCTGCATATGGATTAGGTATGACAAGTGATAAAGCATATAAAAAATCTGCTCGTTTAGTTGGTGAAGTTATTGGTAAATACCACCCACACGGAGATACTGCTGCTTATGAAACAGCTGTTCGTATGGCTCAAGACTTCTCAATGAGATACTTACTTGTTGATGGTCATGGTAACTTTGGTTCAATTGATGGTGATGGTGCAGCTGCTATGCGTTATACAGAATGCAGATTATCTAAATTAGCTGATACTATTATGAATGATATTGATAAGAATACTGTTGATTTCACTGATAACTATGATGGTAGTGAAAAAGAACCAGTAGTTTTACCAGCATTATTCCCTAATTTATTAGCTAATGGATCAAGCGGTATTGCTGTAGGTATGGCAACCAACATCCCTCCACATAACTTAAATGAATTAGTAGCTGCTATTAAATTAATTGCGGCTAAACCAGATGTAACTATTGATGAAATTAAGGCTGTATTAAAAGGTCCTGACTTTCCAACTGCCGCTGAAATTATTGGCGCTAAAGGAATTGATGACTACTTTAACACAGGACGTGGTTCTATTACTATTAGAGCTAAGGGTACTTATACAACTGAATCTAATGGTAAATCTACTATTATCTTCACCGAAATCCCATACATGGTTAATAAAACTGCATTAATTGAAAAGATTGTTGATCTTGTTAAAACTATGCAAATTGAAGGAATTGCAGACCTTCGTGATGAAACTAACCGTGAAGGTATCAGAATTGTTATTGAAACAAAGAAAGATGTTGTTCCTGAAGTTTTAATGAACCAATTGTATAAAGCTACTCCATTACAAACTAACTTTGCTGTTAACATGTTAGCTTTATATAAAAATGAACCTAAGATTATTAAATATTAAACAAGCATTAGAAATCTACTTAGAACATCAAATTGAAGTATTAACACGTAAAACTGAATTCAATTTAAAGAAAGCTACAGAACGTGAACACATTTTAGAAGGTTTACATATTGCTACTGGCAATATTGATAAGGTTATTAAAATCATTAGAGAATCTAATGACAACGCTGAGGCAATGAACCAATTAATTAGTGAATTTGGTTTATCAGAAATTCAAGCAAAAGCAATTCTTGAAATGAAATTACGTTCATTAAGCGGAATGGAACGTAAGAAAATAGAACAAGAATTAGAACAATTAAAAGCTACTATTCTTGATCTACAAGATGTTCTAGCAAAACATGAAAGAAAAATTGAGATCATTGATAAAAATCTTGATGAATTAGTTAAGAAATTTGGCGATGAAAGAAGAACAACAATTTCTTATGATGCTTCATCAGAAATTGATGATGAAGATTTAATCCCTGTAGAAGACATCATTATTACAATGTCTAAACGTGGATACTTTAAACGTGTACCAATTGATACATACCGTGCCCAAAAAAGAGGTGGTGTTGGTGTTATTGGATTACAAACACACAATGATGATAATGTTCAAAAGATTGTGGCTGCATCAACACATACTGATATTTTATTCTTCACAGATTTTGGTAAAGTATATCGTTTAAGAGGTTACCAAATTCCTAGAGGTGTAAGAACTTCAAAAGGTATCCCTGCAATTAATTTAATTGGTATCGAAAAGAATGAAAAAGTACTAACTATCTTGCCAATTGATAACTATGATCATGGATGCTTATTCTTCGCAACAGTAAACGGTATTGTTAAAAGAACTAGCCTATCTGAATTCTCTAGAATTCAGTCTAATGGTAAAATTGCCATTACATTAAAAGAAGGCGACAAATTATTTAATGTTATCCATGTAGATGGTCAAGAAGAAATCTTCTTAGCTGGATCAAATGGTAACTTAGCAAGATTTAATTCTGAACAAGTAAGAACAATGGGTAGAACTGCTGCTGGTGTTCATGGTATGAGATTAGATCCAAAAGAATCAATCGTTGGTCTATCTTCTTCTGTATCTGGTGACAAAATTTTATCTATTGGAAGTAAGGGTGTTGGTAAATTGACTCCTGTTGAAGAATATCGTTTAACTAAGCGTAATGCTAAGGGTGTTAAAACATTAAAAGTTAACCAAAAAACTGGAAAACTTGTTTATACTGGTGCAGTATTTGGCGATGAAGATGTGTTAATGATTACAACTTCTGGTAAGATTATTAGATTCTCATTAACTCAAGTTAATACAATCGGTCGTTCAACTAGTGGTGTTAAATTAATGAACATTGATGAATCTGAAAAGATTCAATCAGTTACTATCTTCAAATCAAACGAACAATCTGATGAACAAGAAATAGAGATTAATAACGAAAACCTTGATGATAACAACGATCCTCAAGGAACACCAAACGTGGAAGAAGAAATCTAAAATGAATATTCTAGTTACTGGTGGTGCAGGTTATATTGGTTCAGTTACCGTTGAACAATTAATCAATCAAAAACACAACGTTGTTGTGTTTGATGATTTATCTACTGGCTTTAGGAAATTAATTCATCCTAAAGCTAAATTTGTAAAAGCATCTATATTAAATTACAGCAAACTAATTCAAGCATTCAAAAAATATCAAATTAATGCAGTAGTGCATTTAGCCGCTAAGATTATTGTTCCTGAATCTGTTAATAAACCTTTTGAATATTTTGATGTTAATGTTAACGGAACGATTAATATTCTTAAAGCAATGAATGAGTGCAAAATTAACAAACTAATTTTTGCTTCTTCGGCTGCTGTATATGGAGAAATCAAAAAAGTTCCCATTGTTGAAGATGATCTTAAGAATCCTATTAATCCATATGGGCAAACAAAGTTAATTGATGAAATGTTAATTCAAGATAATCAAAAAATTAATAAGAATTTTAAATATGTAATCTTGCGTTTCTTTAATGTGGCTGGTGCAAGTGTGTCTGGCAAGTATGGAATGATGAAAGAAAAACCATCATTATTAATACCATGCATTAATGATTCGTTCATCAATAACAAACAATTTATGATTTATGGCAACCACTACAAAACAATTGATAAAACCGCTTTAAGGGATTACATTGCAGTTAGTGATATTTCAAATGCCATTTCGTTAAGTTGCAAATATTTAGACAAAAACAAATCAGAAATATTTAATTTAGGATCAAATAATGGTTATACAGTAAAGCAGGTTTATGACTTTGCTGCCAAATCACTTAGACAAAAACCTAATTTTGTTTATAAACCCAATAGACCAGGAGATCCTGATAAATTATTAACATCTAACAAGTTAGCAAAATCAAAACTTAAATGGACTCCTAAGTGCAGCATTCAACAAATGATTGTCGGTGATTATAAATTTAGAAAGGCAATGATAAAATAATTTTTACTTTCTTAAAATTAAAAAAATAGTTAATTGATTATTCTTTCAGATTGTTCATTTTAACCAAATTATCTAAACGAGAATCGATCTTTTTATTAAATTTACGTTGATCTTCATTAAATTTATATTGTTCATCAACAAATTTTAAAATAGAAGTATTAAATTTATTTTGTTCTTCTCAACGTTTATCGTTTTGAATTCTAAATTCTTTAAATCAAGACGGTTCTTTATCAACATCTGGACGATCAATCATATATCCTACAACTACTAATGGTTTTTCAAACTTAATATTATTATAATGTTTGTCTTTCATTATCTTGTAAAGTTCAGATGGTGAATTAATATTTATTTTCTTATAGATCTTTTTGTTTTGTGCAGTTTTCATAATGTGTGAAAAAATACTATCACAAAATTGCCAAAAAGTACTATGACATTTTTATCTTTTTTATGTAATAAAAGTTTAATAATTCTTTAATAAAATTTTAAATTTGGTTGCCTCTGAATTGGGACATATACAATTCATAGTAAAAACCTTTTTTAGCTATTAAATTCTTTATGTTTACCATGTTCTACAATTTGACCATTATCAATTACTAAAATGTTATCAGCATTCTTGAATTGTTGATAATCTGTGAGCAATCATTAATGTCGTTCTATTTTTAATTAATTTTTCCATAGCTTCTTGAATTTGGATTTCAGTTTTTGTATCAATAGAAGAAGTAGCTTCATCTAAAATAACTATTTTAGAATCTGCTAAGAAAGCACGAGCAATAGCGATTAATTGGCGTTGTCCTTGAGATAAATTACCACCATTATCAGTTAAGACTGTATCGTATCCTTTAGGTAGTTTGGTAATAAAATCATGGCAATTTGCTAATTTAGCGGCATGAACAATTTCCTTATTTGTTGCATTTAATCTACCATATCTAATGTTTTCACGAATGGTTGTTCCAAATAAATAAGTGTCTTGAAGAACCATAGTAATGTTTTCTCTTAAGCTTGTTCTATCAATATTTTTAATTGAGTTACCATCAATTAGTAAATCACCACCATTGATGTCATAAAATTTAGTAATCAAGTTAACTATTGTTGTTTTACCAGCACCCGTTGGACCAACTAATGCAGTAATTGTTCCAGGAGTAGACTTAAAATTAATGTTCTTTAAAATTGGTTTTTCAGGAACATAGCTGAAATCTAATTTCTTAGCTTCTACATTACCAATTATTTTTTTCTTATTCAATTTAATAGCACTGTCAGGATCTTTTTCTTCTTCTTGTTCTAACACTTGGAAGATACGATCAGCTGAAGCAACACACAACATTAGTTGACCAACAGCTGAAATAAGTTGGTTTAATGGGTTTGTTAAGTTTCTAGCAATCATTGTAAACATTACTAATAACGTAACACTTTCATTGATTCCTAAAACTCCTCAATGAGGGTCAATTCAGCCCTCTAATATGAATGTAATACCTCAAGCGGCTAAAATAACAAATGATAAGTTATTGAAAAACATGTTTAATGGCATCATTATGTTGGCAATACTGTTTGCCACAAGAGAATTTTCAGTAAACTTCTTGTTTAATCTATCAAAATTGTTTTTTGTCTTTTCTTCCATTTGGAATAAACTAATAATTTTTATTCCTGAAATATATTCCTCAGCAAATCCATTTAAGTTTCCTAAACTTTTTTGTTGCTTTACAAAGTATGGTTTAAGTTTTTTAAGGATAAACATGTTAACAAGACCAACCAATGGATATACACAAAGAATAATTAAACTCAATGCTCAATTTGTTAAAAACATTAATAAAAGTACTGAGATAATACTGCATATTCAGAATATACAGTTACCCATATATTGAGCTATAAATGATGAAACGTTATCAACATCATTAGCTGTTCTACTAATAATATCACCCGATGGTGTTTGATCAAAATATTTTATTGGTAATTTATGAAGCTTTTTAAATATCGAAGTTCTTAAATGATAAGTTCCTCGCTCACCAACCTTCATAATTAAAACATTCGATAATCAACTGAATACTCCACTAATCACATATGAAAATAATAGACCTATACATGTGTAAATGAAAGCAGAGAAATTTGTAACAGTTGCAGAGACACCGGCTTGCTGCATCTTTGCTCCTAAGTAGTCATAAATGATGCTATATAAATAAATCGAAGTAGCTGTTAACCCACCAGCAATGATTGAAATAAATAAAGAAAAGAAAATAATAGTTTTGTATTTAGCAAAACAATTTATTAATTTTTTAAATGATCCTTTTCTAATTTTTGTTTTAGGGCCGGATGAAATTCTAATAGGACCTGGCATATTATTTTAATCCCTCCTCTCCTAATTGTGATTTAACAATATTTCTATAAGTTAAATTAGTTTTTAGCAAATCTGCATGAGAACCAATACCCGAAATCTTACCGTTGTCCATAACAATAATTTTGTCTGCATTTTTAATAGAGGCTACTCTTTGACTAACAATAATCACTGTAGAATCTTTATAGTCTCTTCTAATATTTTCTTGAACTTTAGCTTCTGTGATTAAATCTAAAGCGCTTGTAGAATCGTCCATAATTAAAATTTTTGGTTTTTTAACTAATGCTCTTGCAATGCATAATCTTTGCTTTTGTCCTCCAGAGAAATTACGTCCTCTCTGATCTACTGGATAGTCTAACCCTTTATCAAGCTTTGAAACAAAATCCCAAGCACAGGCATTTTTGCATGCATCAATTAGTTCCTCATCAGAAGCATTCTTGTCACCGTATTTTAAATTTTGTCTTATATCGCCTTGGAATAAATTGTTTTCTTGTAAAACTACACTTATGTTTTTTCTTAAATCTGATAAAGATAATTCTTTAACATTGATTCCACCAATTTCAACAGAACCTGATTGAATATCGTACAAACGTGGTATTAAGTTAACTAGTGTTGATTTGCCAGAACCTGTACCACCAATTATTCCTAAGAATTCGTTTTGGTTAATAGAGAAATTTACATTTTGAAGGATATTCTTTTTAGCTCTATTAGAATATTTAAAATTTACATTTTTAAATGTAATGGTAAAATCCTTGTCTAAATGTTTTGGATTCTTCGGATCAACAATATTAGATTCAGTATCTAATACTTTCATTATTCTTTTTAGTGAAGCTTCAGAGGTTATAAATTGAACAACAACCATAATTGCCATAACTACTGAAGACAAAATCATCATTAATAAGTTAGTGAAAGAAAACACCTTAGCAACTAATGTTGGGTCATTATCTGCTAAAAATCCAGTGGCCATTAGTCCAGATAAAATACCAAGTTGTAAGCAAAGTGTTACAACAGACATAATTGGCATTAATAGAATTTGAGCTTTTATTTTGTACTTTTTATATGAGCTAGCTGAATGTCTGTATCTATTTGTTTGCTCATCTTGAATTCCAAATGATTTTACGACACGCATTCCTAAAATGTTTTCACGCATGATGCTGTTAGTATCATCTAACGATTTTTGAGCTTTATCAAATAATTTGAAAACGTTTCTTCCAAATAATCACATTATTATTACCATTAATGCACAGATGCCAACAGCAATAGAACCGTATTCTCAACTAATGTTATTGAATGACATAATAAGTCCACCAATAAACATTACAGGAGATCTAACTAAGATAGTAAAGCAAAATTGATCAAGCATTTGAAACTTCGCAGCGTCGTTTGTTAATCTTGTAATTAATGAACCAGTAGAAAATTGATCAATGTTTGAAAAAGAAAATCCTAAGACTCTTTTAAATAAATCACTTCTCAAATATTGTGTTGATAATAATGATGATTTAGCAGCACATAACATTGCAACAACAGCTGCAGCCAATCCACCACACGCTAATCCAGCAATAATACCAATGTATTTTCAAAAATTAGTCCATGCTTGATCGATAGTAATGTGAGCCATAGCAGCAGCTTCAGGATGCGATATATAACCGGCATTAGTAATTACATTAGTTAATAAAGTAGGTTGGTATAAATCGCATACACAACCACCAACCATGAATAATATTGAAAGAATACCAAACAACAAAGCCTTGTCTTTTATGTATCTAAAAACCCTTAACACTAATTACCTCCTTTAAACAATTTCTTTGCCAATGACATTAAAGAAGATTTTTCTTCAATAATTTTATATAGATTATCTAATTCTAAATCGTTTTGAGGTGTCTTATCATTTTTTAAAATTTTAACAAAATCATTGATTTTATTTTTAGTAAATCCAATTACATACACCGGATGACCAAAGTATTCAATTATTTTCTTTTGAAATTCAGGTAATAAATAGTTTTTATTTAATATAGCCGCATCTGATTCACTATCAAATAATAAAACTAATCCATTATTTGATGCAACTACAAGTTGCTTAGACATAATGATTGAATTAAAGCATCCAGGAATCTCATCTTGATTTTTAATTCTTTCATATATATCACAAGCATTTTTTCTAATATCTCTATTTGTGTTTTTTGCAATATGCATAAAGATGTCTTCTAAAGATAAATCATTATTAGATTTTTTAATTTCAGCATTTTTTGGTTTTAATTCTTCTTCAGGTTGTTTTTTTTGTTCAGGCAAGTGTATTTTGAATGTTTTAAATTCAAATAGTTCTGGTTCTTTTTGCTGTTTAATATCTGGTTTTGACTGTTGAACTTTTGATGGAATAGTTTTAGCTTGGCCAGTCTGATTCAAATTTAAAGATTCAAACACACCAATTAAAAAAACTGATTTTGCATCTGATGCAGTTTTTATTTGAGCGTAGTTTTTTTGTCAAATATTAATAAAACTAATAATTGTTTTGCTTGATAAATTAAAACTATCAATATTGTTTTTATTCAAATATTTTAAGTTTGAAAAATCGTTGGTTTGTGAATAGATTAATTTATCTAATAATATAGAAATTAAGTCACTAACTAATATAGAGAGGTTAATTCCTTTTTCACTATAGCTATTAACTTCATTAATAATTTCATTTAAACTGCCATTTATGATTTTGTTAATAAACGAAATCTTGCTATCAACATCTAATAGTCCAAAAATTTCGTTTATTGTTTGACAATTAATGTTGTTGTTTGTATATAAAGATAATTGATCTAGGATACTTAAAATGTCTCTAGCAGATCCATTACCTAATTGAACGATTTTGGCAACTGAATCGTCATCAATTTTAATGCTTTCTAGTTGTGCAACTCTATTAATAATTTGTTTTGCGTCTTGTTCAATCATTCTAGAAAATTGAAAGTTTTGACAACGAGATAAAATTGTTGCAGGAATCTTGTTCATTTCTGTTGTAGCAAAAATAAAAATTACATGATGAGGAGGTTCTTCAATTGTTTTTAATAAAGCGTTTCACGCAGATGTGGTTAACATGTGTGCTTCATCAATAATATAAACTTTATATTTAAGTTGAATTGGCAAGAAATTAACGCTTTCTACTATTTTTCTAATTTCTTCTACTCCGTTATTTGATGCTGCATCTAACTCAATTACATCAGTCGCTTGATTGTTGCCTATCATCTTACAAATTTCACATTCATTACAGCAATCGCCATTATCAGGATTAGAACAGTTAACTGCTTTAGCAAAAATTTTAGCTATGGATGTTTTACCAATACCTTTTGATCCTGAAAAAATGTAGGCGTGAGAAATCTTGTTTTGTTGAATAGAGTTCAACAAAGTTTTAATGATCGGTTTTTGACCAACTACTTCATTAAAAGAAGATGGTCTATATTTTCTATATAGACTAATGTATTCCATTGTGTTGTTTAAGTATTATATATAAATATTAAAATATTTAAAAGGAGTTTTTGCAAAAAAAAGAATGACAATATATTGCTATTTTGTCGCTGCTATTTTTATTGCAACTAATGACTTTTGAAGTTCTTTCTCAGCATAAGAAAGTTTCTTAATATTTGCAGGAGTAACAATCTTGATATGTTTTTGTTTTCCATCAACATTGACAGTTGTTTTTATTCTTACATGCCCTAGATACTTATAGATATAAACAACCGAGATGATAGTAATTACTATACCAGCAGAAGCAGTATTTAATGGGTTAGCAACCACAAATAAGAATGGGTTGTCCCCTGCTATTGCAACTCCATACATTATTCCTGCAGATATAGGGAAAGTTACACACGCTTGGAATACTGCAATAAAATTGGCCATTGCCATTTGGTTTGTTGCTTGAAACATCAATAAACCACCAATAGATAAAGCGACAGCTGGCAAGAACAATACTTGTATTCGCATATAGATAATAGCTTCTGCTTGCATATCTTCAATGTCAGGGAATCAGCTAATTAATTCTTGGCCCAATCATGTTGCTAATAATGTATAAATTACAAATGCATAAATAAATGAAATCAATGTTGCATATCAATATGTTTTTCTAATTCTTGCATAATTAGATCTAGCGTAATTGTATGCTACCAAAGTTCTCACACCATCAGCAATACCAAAGATTGCATAGAAGAACAAACTACCAACTGGCCACACTGTTCCTGATAATCCTTGTCAATGCTGTGCATCATTTCCTGTTTTAGTGGCAACCGAAGCTAACATTGATAAAAATGCGGCATTGGCAATTGCATTAGAGAAGTTTCTTAAGAAAACCGATAAACCAATTACTATGATTGGTATTAAAATAGTAAAAGACATCGGGCTTCCTCGTCCTGGAAGTAGATCTTTATATCTCATTCATGTCTCGTTTTTATGCCCTAAGTATCAAATGTAGATCGAATAAACAATTACATTCATACTTCATCCGGTTAGAGTTGCTAAACCTCCGCCCATCATACCTGTATGGCATCATTTAATGTAGACATAATCAAACAAGATATTAAACACGTTGCAAGTCATTTCAGCAGCTGTTACAAATGAAAGTTTACCCTCTGCTCTTACCATAAAAGAGAAATATAAAATGAACACATTAAGAATTGAACTTCATGATAGAATATCTAGAAATTCATGAGATCAATCAATTTGAGTTTGATATGCAATATCAAAATAACGATTCAATTCATTGATTTGATCTGTAGATATGTCACTTTCAGGATAATAATTCAATGGAATTTCAGGTGCTTTCCCAGACATTAGATGCAACAATGAGTCATTTATTGAATAAAAAACTAATGATGATAATAAGCCGATGCAAATTGCACAATAAAATGTAGATTTTCAAATTTGCAATGCTTTAGGTTTATTATCTTTTGCAATACATTGACCATACATTGATCCAGCACCAATTGCTGCAATATTTGGAACAGCATTAATTACCATCATAATTGGTAATGTAATGGCAACAGCGCTCTTAACAATAGTGGCCGTGGTTGCAAAAGAATATGTTCCAGGTTCTCCTGTTTTGTTTTTTATAGCTTCATTTAAAGTGTCAATTAATTCTTTAATTTTATTTTCTGCTTCTGCTCCATAACCTAAACTTGCATAAATATGATTAACATCGTGCATTGGATCTTGCGGAACAAGAATAGATAGCAATAATTGGTCAGCAAATACATAAATACCAGACATTAATGAAATTAATAATCCTGGAATTGCTACTAATAAAACTGCTCTGAACAAAGGTGTTTGAGCATACAACTTGTGTGCTTTAAGACCTTTTTCAACAAATCTTTTTTGTTTCATTCTCTATATTTTAATACAAAATAAAAATTATTTAATTTTAAGTTTAGAAATTAAATTCTTTTCTAAACCTCATTCTTTTACTAATTTAATACCTTTATCAACCATTTCTTGACTCATAGTATATGGGTCATGAGCATCTGCTTCAATGATTACTTTGCAATTAGTTTTTGCAACCATTTTCCAAAACATATCAGTTGGATAATCAAAGTCAACCAATTTCATTCTTAATCCGTTAACATTAAAACCTAGCGGAAAATCATATTTCAATGAAATATCGATGATTTTATTAGCTAAATCTATTGATTTTTGGTCTCATTTTAAGTAATAACGATAAATGATATCAGGATGCGCTACATATGAGAATAAACCACTTTTAGCAGCATCTTCTAGTTGCTTACCATATTGATCTAAATCTACACGATTAACATTTCATTCTTTGCAATCACTAGGGTTTCCCATATTGTGATTACCTAAGATCATGTAATCAATCCCCTTAGTATGTCTTAATGTGTTGTAGTGATCAAAAGCTGATTGATCATATTCAGCCTCTAATCCACATAAAACTGTAATTTGATCTTTATATTTTCTTTTATAAAATGAAACTTCTTGAATATAGTCATCAATAGTGTCTCAATTTAATCTGAATTTTCTATGAGTATTTAATGGGGCGTGTTCACTAATACCAATTGTTTTTCAACCATTTTTAATGGCATTCAAGATCACTTCTTGAACTGTATTTACTGCATGATAGCAGTAAATTGTATGAGTGTGGTAATTGTGTTCAAATTTATATTGTTTTTTGCTCATAAACCAATCTATAAAGAATTATAGATTAATATAAGTATTATTGTTATAAATACTATAATTGTTCTAATTACATAAAATAAGGAGAAAGATATGTTAATAGATACAAGAAATCAACAACAAGAAAATGAAAAAGGGTTTAATCCTAACGTTCAAAACCAAATTATTAATGCCACAGCTTCTACCGCTGACAAGATTGGTTTTATTTTCTTGTGCATCATCACAATTGGATTATTTGCTATTTACTTAATTACCAAGAAAAATTATTTCAATAGACAACAAATCAAAATTAATGAAAGAACTAGTGGTATCCAAGTTCAACTAGCACAAAGACGTGATACTTTAGTTAAATTAGTTGATGCAACTAAATCATCAATGGATTTTGAAAAAGGTTTAATTACTGATGTAACTAAATTAAGAAGCCAAAAGATTACTCCAGAAAACATGAATGATATGGATAACAAAATGCAAAACGCATATGGTAGAATTTTAGCTACTTTTGAACAATATCCAAAATTAGCTTCTACTGAAACTATTAGAGAATTAATGAATAGTGCTGAATACCTAGAACAAGAATTAGCAGCTAGTCGTAGACTATACAATTCTACTGTTAGTGCATTCAACCAAGAATTATTTGCATTCCCTGCAAGAATTCCTGCAACGTCATTAAAACTTCACACATTTGCTTTATTTGTTGCTTCAGAAGAACAACAAAAAGATGTTAGTCTAAAACTTTAATTAATAGCTAATGTTAGGTAATAGGCCAACAATCACTAAATTATCTGATTTAGATAAAACTTTTGATGACACCATAAAAATTTATGGTGAATATTTTGATAAGCAAGTTAAAGATCTAAACATAGATCTTGCTAAAAACAAAGAATGGTCAACCAAATATTACAAATTAAAAAGTCAAATTGAAAAACTTAATAAATCAATTAGAACAAAGAAAATATGAAGATGGTTTTTAATAATTTTCTTGATATTCCCCTTTGTTCTTCTTACTAAACAAGCTAATAAGCAACAAGAGATAGTTGATGGTCTTGTTCCTGAATTTGATAAACACAAAGAATTATTAGATAAACAATTGGCTCCGTTACACTCTCGTTTTTCATCTAACGATATTTGCACTAATGTTTTATCAAAAGCTATGCCTTCATACGAATTTTCCGAAACAATTCCTATGGATGAATCATCTATTTGAGACGGCATAGACGAAAGATTTATTGCTAATAATGAACATTGTTTAACCAATTTATTCACTGGCAAAATGTACCAAAACCCTTTCTTGTTAACTACAAGAAAAGAACAATCATGAATTGAAGTTCCCTATTCTGCTTCTGCTACTATTTCCTATACAAATTCAAAAGGGGAGCGTGATACTGAAGTGGTAACTGCCACCGTATGATGACCATTCCCTGTTTATAAATACAATCATTATTTGATTGTCAAAACCAACAATTGTCCAACATTAGAATTTAGTAATAGTAACTCTCTTAAAAATTCTAGAAAAATTAAAAAATTCTATAAGGGCTCATCTGCTGAAAGAATGGATAACGAAATGTTTGATACAAAATTTCCTTGTGAAAGAAACGATGAATTAATGTTTAGATTGTATTTTACAGTTCTTACTCAAGAAAATTTCGTTAATTTGATTAATGAAATTGGTAGTTTTAAGATGTGAAAATCAGGAAATTTCATGTATGTTTATAACTCGATTGGTGATTTTTCTAAACCAAAAAATATTAAGAAATTCAACAATGTTATGTATCCTAACAAAAATATTAATTATTCATTTAATTGTTGATACCCTGATGATTCATATGATTTAGAAAAATTAAAAGAGCAAAAATCTGAAAGGATTGGTGAATTTGCTAGATCATTTGCATCTATGCAATTGCCAATTGCAAATATGCCAATAATTGTTCGCGAATACTATAAAGAGACGGCTAAATCTAATCCTAAAGCGACTTCTGTTCTTCAAGATCAAGTATTTGCATATGATTCATTCATGACTGATTTTAGTTCAGTTAAAAAATATCATACTCCTGCAATTATTGAGTGTGAAAAAGGAAACGTAGAACATTATGGAGAAACTAATATTATGTTTAATAAAGTAACATCTAATTATTTCGTTCCTGTGCCTAAGGTAATCCCTAAATTAGCTGTTGGAGTCCACGGTAGTAGATGAGTTAATGTTATTGTCCAAGATTTCATCCCTCATACAGAATACTTCTATTTAGTTCAAATTAATAATCTTAATAAATCTAAAGACTTATCATTTGAAGGTGGTGGCAAAGTAATTAATGGTGTATTCTACAAATTATTCAATTTTAAACCTACTCAAAAAGATATTGAAAAATTATTACAAGCCCTTGAATCTAACTTTTAATTTATTCATAAATTACTTGTTTATCAAAAATATTTCTTATTAATTTTTGTAGCTGATTTTCTCACAAAAAATCAAAAAAAATATATAATATGTACTTATTGAGGCACTAAAAATGAATAAAAAATTAATCAAAACAATAGCAAGTATTACCTGTGGTCTAGGAGTTGTTTCAACAATTCCTACTTTTGTAACTAGCTGTAGAAAAAACCTGTTGATGTAAAGACAGAAGCTGAAGTGGTAGTTGAAAAAATGTCAAACCAAATTCAACTAGTACTTGATGAAGTTTGTGTTGAATTAGATCAATTACAAATTACTGGTGAAAAAGTTGATGCTTTTAAAAATGTTGTTAAAAACATTGTTGATGCGCAAATAATTCCAGCATTATATGATTTAGCAAAAAGATGTCCATCTTCTCTTGAAGATAAAGATCCATTGGAATTATTCCAAGAAGCATTAATATTGTTCAAAGATGAATTAACTGATCCAGTAAAGAATTTATTTGATTCTAAATTAATCCAAGATTTATTAGGTCATGAAAACGCAGAACATGCAAAGAAAGTAGTGTTAGGCATAATTCATGGAAAAATTGATTTAGAAAAATATGCTAAAGCACACTGATCTTTACAAGATCTATTTGAAGGTGTTATTTACCCATTATTAGGCGGCCCTGAAAACGCATGAAAAGTTATTAACACTGTATATAGTGATACATACTATACAGGATTGAACTACAACCATGTTAATGGTAAAAAAATTCAAGGTGAATATACTTTGTTAGATAAACCAACATATGAAGGTAAATATGATTTCTCTAACGTTGAAAAAGGAGATATCGTTTTCTCAGATTTAGGTTTTGCTCTTGCTGATCATTTCTCAGGACATTGTGCAATAGTTGATGGTTGAGTAGATGGATGATACAAAAAAGATGATGGTTCACTTGGCAAAACTGAATATTTACGTGTTATTGAAGCTAATCAATATGGCGTTTCATATGGTTTATTGGATGACACTAGAATAGAGAATGATCATTTATCAGTATTAAAAGTTCATTCAACTAAAGAACAAAAATTAGATGCTGTTCAATTCTGCAATGAACAATTAGGTAAAAATTACAATATTCCTATATTCTTAAGTGAAGACGTTGATCCTAATGCAAGTGCATGATATTGTTCTGAATTAGTATGAGCTGGATATATGAATCAAGGTATTGATATCCAATCTAATGATTACTATCAAGCAGACATCCCAGGAATTTTACCTTGAGAAATCTTCTATAGTTCTAATGTTGATGTAATTATTTCTTACAACAATATTTAATATCTAATCTGTAGCAAATAAAAATAGAGCCAAACTCATGGCTCTATTTTTTTATGAATTAAAATTACTTTTCGTAAACTTTTTCGTGAGAATCTGTGTTGTGAGTTACACGAGCAGCTCTTTCTTCACATTTGCCTGGTCCAAATCTTTCATCTAAAGATAAATAGCCAGTAATGCGACTAACTGATTGAATATCTCTACTTCCGCATACAGGACATACTGTATCAGATGGACTTAAGTAAGTAAGTTTGTTAACTTGTTTCATAAAGTAATTTTTTCTCCTTCAATTTTTTATTTACAAATAGAGTTATAACACTTTTAAAAGTTTTGTGTAAAATAATGCTCTATTTTTTGAAAATATTTTTTTATCTTGACTTAATCTTATAGATTAGCTTGCTATAAAGATTTTAAAAATAAGAAAATACAGTGTTTTATTTATGAGTTTTTTTAGAACTCTAATGTAATGATTTTGCCTGTTTTTAAACTGTTTTGAACATCAATGAATCTTTGATTAGTAGATCCTCTAAATTTTAGATGGTCTACGTGAAGTTCTTGAACAAATTCACCGTCAACTATAACATCAATGTAATCAAGCATTCCTTTAACACCAGCATCAGTTTTTGCTAATTCAAGTAATTCTTCAAACTTATAACCAGTATATGATCATAGGTTAAATCCCATTTCCTTGATTTTTTTTGCCATATAAGCAAATTTATCTGCTTGTTGGAATGGATCGCCCCCGCTAAATGTGACACCATCTAAATATGTTTCTTTAGATAATTTATCTAGCAATTCATCCATATCAAAGATTTGTCCACCTTCGAACGGTCAAGTTTCAGGATTAAAGCAATTCTTGCAATGATGAGTACATCCTTGAGAAAAGTAAACCTTTCTCATGCCCTTACCGTTTACTAAACTTTGTGGGGCAATTCCTGCTAATCTTATTTGTTTGTCCATAAACTAGTTATCGCAAGTTTGCTTTGCACGTTCAGCATTTCTTCTTCTAGCACATTCTCTACAATAACGAATGTGGAAGTTAATACCTACATAGTTAATATTAGTGTTTGAGTAAGCTCAACGAATAACTTTTTCAATTTGTTCACCTGTTGGGTAGTTGTCAAATTCAACATATGAAATATGTCCACCATTACATAATGCATGGTATGGAGCTTCGATTGCTAATTTTTCAGCAATTGAAATAGGATAATCTACTGGAACATGGAAACTGTTTGTATAGAAGTTTTTATCTGTAATTCATGGAATGTCTCCATAGAATTTTTGATCTAATACTGTGAACTTACCAGATAATCCTTCAGCTGGTGTTGCATAACAACTAAAATTCATTTTGTATTGTTGGGTATATTCATCACAACGTTGTCTTAAATGACCTACAATCTTTAATCCTAACTCTTGAGCTTCTTTAGATTCACCATGGTGTTTACCGATTAATGCTTTTAATGTTTCTGCTAAACCAATGAAACCGATACCTCATGTACCGTTTTTCATGATTGAATCAATTGAATCTTGAGGACCCAAATTTTCAGATCCTTTCATTAAGTGTTGACCAGCAACAAAAGGTAAATCTTTTACTTTTAATTTCTTTAATATTTCGTATCTATGAAGTAATTGTTTTTCAGCAAGATCAATCATGTTGTCAAACAATTCAAAGAACTTATTAATATCTTTTTTAGCTTTAATACCAAGTCTTACTAGATTGATTGTTGCAGGAGCGTTGTTTCCACGTCCTTCAACACCTGGTTCACCATTAATGTTAGAACATAAATATGTTCTACATCCCATGGTTGCTGGTAAAATACCCATATCATAATATTTCTTGTTGAAGTCTGAATCAATATTCATGAATGTAGGATTCATTCTGTTAGCTGCTACGTGACAAGCTAATTGGAATAAGTAATAATATGGATCAGTTGTTTCACGGTTAACACCTTCTTTTACTCTAAAAATAATGTTAGGGAAGATTGGTTGTTCACCTTGTCCCATACCTTTATTGTATTCTTCTAAGAATGCTTGACAAACCATCGCTGCTTCATCAGACTTAGGAATACCAATATTAATAGATGAGAATGGAACTTGACTTCCTGCACGCGAATGCATTGTGTTTAAATTGAAAACAACAGCTTGCATAGCTTGACGAAGTTTTTTAAATAACATTTTGTTAGAAGATTCTTCGATCTTGTCTTCAGGAACACCTAAATCTCTACAAGTTTTAATCATTTCTTGCTTTGTTAGTTTAACATAAGGAGCTAAATCATTATCAAAGTTAGGGTGTGATTGTCCACCAAACATATCATTTTGAGTTGATTGAAGAATAATACATAATAACTCTGCAGCAACTTCAATATGTTTAGGTGGATTAATAGTACCATAACCTGTATTAAATCCTTCTCTTAATAACTTAGATGTAGGAATATGTAAACAGTTTACTGTTAGATTGTATGAATCTAAGTCGTGAATATATAAATCACCAATTTCATGAGCTCTAGCCATTTTCTTAGGTAAAACTGACAGTAAAATGTGTCATTTGTTTGCTTCTGAAGCAATTCTTAATAATTTAGCTGAAAAGTTGTTACCAACGTTAGCATTGTCACGGTCTGTTTCAACACCAATCTTGTCGATTGTTTTCATTAAATCAGACTTAACTTCACGTTGTCTTGTTCTTTCACGTCTATATGTATCATATGATTGAGCTAAATCAGAATGTTTATTGTCTTTTAATGTTTCAACAACTAAGTTTTGAATTTCTTCAACACTAATTACATCTTCATCTCTTAATGCATTAATTCTTTCTAACACTGAATTCTTAACATTAATAATTTCAGTAAATGGAACATCAATTCCACTACCTGAAACAGCTTTAATTAAAGCATTTTCAATTTTTTCTTCATTAAATTTAACTCTTCTTTCATCTCTTTTTAAAACGTATTTCATAATCCAATTTTCCTTCTAAATATTTTTGTAAAATTAAGTATATAACAAAAAAATATAAATTATATTTTTATACTTTTATTTTTGATTGTACTTGGATAAAAGTCTCTCAAAATCTACACCGTTTATCCACTCAACAAGCAAATTTATTGCTCTATCTATCGTAATATCTAAAGCTTTTAGCTCTTCAGCATTAAATTTTGACAAAACATGAGAAACCATGCTGTGATTTTTATCAGGTCTACCAATTCCTATTTTAATTCTTTTAAAATTTTCAGTGTTTAAGCGTCCAATAATACTTTTTAACCCATTTTGTCCACCACTACTGCCTGATTTTCTTACTCTCATCTTACCAAACTCAGTATCTACATCGTCGCAAACCACTAATAGGTTATCTATGTCGATTTTAAAATATGACATAAATGGTTGAATGAAATCCCCAGATAAATTCATTAAAGTGTATGGTTTAGCTAAATATATTGTTTTATCATTAATACTTATCGAACCATACATACCATTAAATTTCTCTGAATGTAGTCCTGTTTTTAGTGCTTCAGATAACTTATCAATTAACTTAAACCCGACGTTGTGTCGAGTATTTTCATATTCTTTAGGGTAGTTCCCCAATCCGACTATTAAAATCTTATCCATATTTTATCTAAATTATATAGATAAAAAGAATACATATTATAGATATAATCTATAACATTATGAAGAAAGTCAAGAAAGCGATTATTCCAGCTGCTGGAATGGGTACAAGATTTCTTCCTGCTACTAAAGCATTAGCAAAAGAAATGTTACCTATTGTTAACATTCCAACAATTCAACATATAGTTGATGAAGCTGTTAGAAGTGGTATTAAAGAAATTTTGTTGATTGTTTCTTCATCTAAAAATTCTATTATTGACCATTTTGATACTTCATATGAATTAGAAAAAAGATTATTAGAAAAAAACAAAATTGATTTATATAAAATGGTTAAGAAAATTTCTAGTTCAGTAAATATTCACTTTATTAGACAAAAAGAACCTAATGGTTTGGGTGATGCTATTAAACATGCTAAAACTTTTGTTGGTAGTGAACCTTTTGCTGTATTATTGGGAGACGACTTCGTTTACAATAAGAAAAATGAAGTTCCAGCATTAAAACAGTGTATTAACGCTTACAACAAGACAAACAATTGCATTGTTGGTGTTCAAAAAGTATCTAAGAACAATGTTTCTAAATACGGTATTATTGAACCGGTTTCTTTACCAAAAAAACAAAGTAAATCTACTATAAAACTTCAATCTATTGTTGAAAAGCCAAGTGTAGAAGAAGCACCTTCTAACTATGCGGTATTAGGTAGATATGTTTTAACCAAAGATATTTTTAAAGCTTTAGACGATACCAAAGCAGACAAGTCTGGAGAAATCCAATTAACTGATGCTATTCAAAAACTTTGTAAAAAACATAAAGTTTCTGCATGCAATTTCATAGGCCAACGTTATGACATTGGTTCAAAAGAGGGTTATGTGGTTGCCACAATCGATATGGCGTTAAAAGATCCTGATATTTCTTCAAAAATTAGAGACCATATAAAGAAAATAAAATAGGCCATATTTTTATATAATAAAAAAATGTGAAACTTGATCAAGAACGTTTTCCGTTCTTTAGCAAAAAGTAAGATTGCAATCATAGGTTTGACATTCTTAATATTCCTTTCGGTAGGAATGTTTACTGTATTGCAAAGTACCACAACTAATATTGATACAACCTACGATAAAATATCTTCCCAAGGTAATCAACACGATTTTACTGTCTCTGAAAAATACAACACCGGGTTGTTCCAATACACTCCAGGAAATTATGACCAATCAAAAGGTATAGGTAAAAGTAGTGAGGATAGAATAGTTTGCTGACCCGATGTAGTTGATGATGGATCAGGGGTATATACAAAGACATATTACTATACATTGGTGGCTGATCCTAATGGTGATACATTAATTGATCAATATTATGCAGCACATAAAGACGATCTTCAAGACGATTTAATATATAAAACATTTACAGTCACAAACGACAACAAGCTTGAATATACATTTAGTACTTCTGGAGACCATAAATCAACAAAAGACTATACTGAAATTCAAAAAGAATTATCTGAAACTATAGACAAAGACAAATACAAAACAGATAACGAAGTTATTACTTCAGAAATAAATGCTTGATCTAATAAAATCGTTACATTTTTATCTGAAACTAATAGCCCATTAAATTCATATTTAAGTTCTGATGAAGACAATATGAGTTCAGAAGTTTATTTTAGAAACTTCTCTTCACTAAAAATTAATAATGCAGGAGATAACGTCTTCTGGGATGTAGTTCAATCTTCTCCTGACGATGAAGTTGATAAACAAATATTGTTTGATAATAGCGAATTTAATAATTTGGGTTGAAATAACTTTTCGATAGAAGATTGAGCCCCAGGAGAAGGTATTCAAAATAGAGATGAAGTCAAAGAATTGCTTTCTCATACATTAGTCCCTTGAGATAATCTTAAAAGTAATGAAAAAGAGCAGGCAATAGTTAGAAAACTATTTAGTTTATTAACAAAGGGTGATGTCGGTGATACTAAACCAGCTCTTGATTATGCAAAAAATGTTGAAAGTATTAATGCTGCTTTAGTAAAGAGTCCTAGCAAATTCCCTGATATTCAATCTGACTATACTTCTTTCCTTAAGAACTTTACATACAAAGATCTTAATGATAAAAAATATTCATATGTAATCAGTTACGAATACAATAGTGGCATTACCCCCCTACCTTTTACATGAATATTAGATGATTGAACATCTCATTTTTGTATTTGTGCTCCACAATACATGGAAAAACATAATTTGATGCCTTTAGATGTATCTAAGATGATGCAAGCAGATGAAGATTACCAAAAATGGATTTTAACTCATCAAGATCTTGTTAATGATAGACAAAGATTCATAGGATGAATGAATTCTTTAAAGCAGTCTGAATTAGATAACAAGATCAATTTGTGGTTTAATCAGTTCTCTCAAAGTTGTTTAACTATTGGGGGTAAAGATTCTGGTGGTACCCCATACTTTATATTGTCTGCAGGAATTACAGGAGATTATGTATATCCTGTAGTTTCTATATCAAAACCAATTCCTGATACAACAAACGAATGTATTATGTTCGTTAATCAGAGTGGTTATGAAAGCGTTTATGCTTCATACCAAGGTAACGAAACAGAAAAATATGTTGTTGGTAAATTTATAAATCCTAGTCATGGAAATGATGTTTTGAAGAAAATTAACGCTAAGTGTCGTGTAATGATGTCATGACCTGACAATGTCAAAGCAGCATATATGGCAAACGATTTGTCATGCACACTAAATGCTGCTGCTTTTAGAATAAACTACATTCCTCAACTCGTTAATAAGATTGATATGTTGTCTTATTTCTTAACAATCTTTATCTTAATTGTTGGTTTAATCATTTCAGTTATTGTTGTAAGAAGATATATTGCAAATAGTAGAACTACTATTGGTGTTATGAGAGCTAATGGTATTAAAAAGAAATGAATTGCTCTTTCTTTAACACCGTTTGCATTGGTTCCATCATTAATTGGTGGTGTTTGTGGTTATTTGGCCGGTACATTCTTGCAGGCTCCGGCTATGTCTTTGTTCTCTGCGTATTGAACATTACCAACATCACTATTAGCCTTTTCATGACTTTCACTTATTTTGTCAATCTTTATCCCATTCATATTCTTTGTATTAACTTCGTTTATTTCAACTTACATAGTGCTAAGACAAAAAACCACTGATTTAATGAAGCAAGGTAGTGAATATAAACTTAATTGGTTATCAAAGTTTGCTAAGAAACCATTCAAACACTTTGGTGTTCTTACAAGATTTAGAGCATCAATTGCTTTTAGTTCATTATGAAAGCTTTTAATTCTTGCAGTTATGAGTTCATTAGCAATGTCTACTTTAGTATTTGGTATTACTCTAAACGGAAAATTTGATACTGCTATTAATGCAACCAATGATACAAGAGGGTACAAATATGCAGTTGATTTATACAGTCCAACATCTCAAGGTGGACAATATATCCCAGTAGATGCAAATAGTTTTGGGCAATCTGGATTGCAACCATCTGCAAGAAACGTTGATAACAACTTGCTTCCCAATCCTTACTTCCCTATAAATGATGAAAGTATTTTATCTGGTTCTAAATTAGATGGAACATGAATAAATAACATATTTAAAAGTACAAAAGACATCGACGGCGATACAAGTTGAGATGGCATAACCGATACAAGTGGCAAGCCTTCAGCTGATAGCGTGCTAACAAGAAGTTTATTTACTAAAAGATATTTCAATACTACATTCTCATTAATAGATGGAGTCCCGATAATACACTGGCCTCAATATATTGAAGAATCATTCCAATACAAACCAGACTCTACATCTGAAGATCCAGGAAAATCTTATGCAAATTTATTTGTTCCATTCTTTGGTGATGCTATTGGTCAAAAAACAGATTTGATGTATTTAAAAAATAGACAATCAACAGAATTAACAATGAATTATGTTATTGGTGCTTTTGGTTTAACCTCAAACCCATGGAGCATTGCTGCTTCATTGATGCCTATTAATCAAAAAAGCATATGCGAACGTACATACCAAAACATCATAAATGAAGTTGGTGAAAAAGTTTATGCAAGCGAAAGAGATCCATGAAATGAATATGTAGGTATTAAGGAAAACTGAACCGATTATAAAAATTTCATTAATCAAATAAAAAATCCAGACGGATCTTTCAGTTATCAAATAAATCAATCTAACGCTGTAGACACATTTGGTTTATCTTTATCTAAAGATTTTATTCAGTTTTTAATTAAAATCTATCAAGAACTTCCTTCTGCTGCTAATGATTATGAGCTTCTATACAACAGTATTCCATTAAGTCAAAACGAAGAAACATATACATATTTAGATGCTGCAAAAGCTGACGTACCGGGCACTAAGACTATTTCTAAAGCTAAGATTATGGGAATAGATGTTGAAAGTGAATCCGATCTTAATCACACAATAAAATTTGTTAATTTAGTTGATAAGAACAACAAATCTTTACTAAATAGAATTGGTTCATTAAATATTTCTTCAAATTCTGCTGAATATCCTATGCTTGTTAATGAATTGGTAGCCAAAAAATATAACTTATCAATTGGTTCTAAACTTTCTTTTACTATTACAAATAAAGCAAATAGATTTGAGAACCAAATTAATAATTCCACTTCTGATGATGTAGTTATCTTTAATATTGTTGGTATTAGTAAATCAAGAGAAAATGAGGAATTTTATATAGACCAACAAATTGCAAATTATATATTGGGACTAAAATCAAAATTCAATGAAAGCAAAACGTATTGCTTACATAACACTTATGTTGATTACAAGGAGTCAAACAAATGTAACTATCAAGTAGATGATGGATCAAATGTTACATATGATTTAAATAGTCCTAATCCTACGCCCTTAATTCGTGACATCAACGATGAATTAAGAATTGACACTTCTACCGGTAAGTATGATGAACAACATAATAACATCGTTCCATATGGATTCAATGGTTACTTTACAAATAGTAATAATGGTGGTAAGGCATTAAATAGTGGTGTGTTCTATTCACCAACCGGTTTATATCTACCATCAGGAAGTATTGCTTCTAATTCATCAAGAGATGTATTAAAATATGGTGAAAATTTATATATTGCTAGTCAAATACTTGGAATTGAAAACACAAATTTAGGTGATGAGATTAATAATTGATTCCAAAAATGACAATCTAAAACGTCAGTTGAGGAAAGAAAAATTGCTCACGCTGATGGATTAGATGATTTATGTTCAAAATTTGTTAGTTTTTTCACAGAGATATGAGGACCAACAGACTATGTATCATTGATAACCGGTGCTACTGATAGCCACTCAAGTGACATGGTTTATAAAACCATGTCTAACACCATTTCTCAAATTGAAATAGTAGTTTTGGTTATCATCATTTTTATGGTATTCTTTGTAGTTCTATTGATGTCATCGATTATTATTGCTGATTGCAAGAAATTAGCTGCATTATTAAGTTCGTTGGGTTATACAGATTGAGAAAACGCGATTTCATTTATGTCAATCTATATTCCAGTCATTATTGTTGGTTTAGCAATAGCTATTCCAGTAACAATGGGTTTGACGGCATTCTTCCAACTAGCCATCATGAATGGAATTGGTTTATTAATAGATACATCCATCAAATGGTACTTCTATCTAATTGGTGCTTCAACTGTTGTGTTTGAATTAGTGTGCTCTATCATCTTCAGTTGAATATCATTAAAAAAGAGCTCACTAACAGGTATGATTAAATAGCATTATGAGTAAAGTAAATAAAATAGAAAAATATAAATCAAAATCAGAACATTATTTTGAATGTTTAACAGAAATGCAAAAAGATATGAAAAATTTGCTTTTTTCATACAAGAACATTGAGTTAAAAAACAAGAATGTTTATAGAAAAAAAAGACGTATTGTTAAGAAAATTAATAAATATCATGTTTTAGTTAACAAATATGCAGCTAAGTATACAGAATATACATATAAAATGTTATGAGCTGAATTATTAAAAAAATACAATGTAAACAAACCCACTGCTGATGTTTATCATGATTTTTTAGAGCGCATTGAATCAGCAAACTCTGATGATGCTTTCCCATATGTAAAAAACAAAGTACACCGTTTAAACAAATGATCTAGAAAAATCGGCAAATTAACATTAAAGGCATCATACTTTAAAGAAGTTAAACTTAAACGTCACGGAGGACGTATTAAAAAAGGTGTTATTAAAGCAAGAATTGCCTTTATGGAAAGAACCATTCAAACATATAAACAATATATTAATGATACTAAGCAAGAATTCTTTTCAAAATACCATGCCTTTTTAGTAAAAAAAATGGAAAGAGTCCAAAAAGATCACAATACTAAGAAAATCCCTTGTAATTATGCAATCAGTTTAAGAAATGTTTGTAAGTACTACAACAATGGTGCCTTAGCAACAAAAGTATTGAAAAATGTTAATCTAAAAATTAACCCCGGAGAGTTTGTAGTTATCTTAGGACCATCAGGTTCAGGTAAAACAACATTATTAAACATTATTTCAGGAATGGATACTGCTTCATACGGTAAGACAATCATTTGTGGAGAAAATCTAATTAACTACAATAGTAATGAATTAACAGAATTTAGAAGAAGAAATATTGGTTATGTCTTCCAACAATATGGATTGTTACCAAACCTAACCATTAGAGAAAACGTTGAAGTTGGAGCAAACTTACAATCTAATAAGTCAAAGAGAATCGATATAGATGATTTATTAAAAACTATTGGAATTTTTGAGCACCGTAACAAATTCCCGAGCGAATTGTCCGGTGGTCAACAACAACGTGTGTCTATCGCTAGAAGTATTGCTAAAAACCCTGACATTATTTTTGGTGATGAACCTACAGGCGCTATTGATGAAGAAATGTCTAAACAAGTAATGCAATTGTTTTTAGATGTTAACAAAAATATAAAACAACAATTGTTATTGTTACTCATAACCCAATATTCGCTGATCTAGCATCGGTTGTTATCAAAGTTAATAATGGTAAAATTGCTGATGTTATTAAAAATAAAAAACCCAAAACAGTTAACCAATTAAACTGAAGTAATTAGTTATGAAAAAAGTATTGATTATTACATACAATCCTATTCACGACAAACAAGGCGGAACAGAGGCTTACTCAGAAAAATTAATTAATATTTTTCATAATTTGAACTGAGATATCACAGAATTTTCTCTTGATGTCAGAAATGAAAGAGATCAAGTTAAGAATTCAAAACATACGCTTATTTATCCAAGTGTTAGACTGTCAGAAAAGATTAGTCTATCTAATTTAAAACGGCTTAAAAAAGCTAAAAAAGAATTGTGTCAATTAAAAAGAGGTGGAAGTTTTGATTTGATTGTCAACAACTTAGGCAACGGTTTTGCATGGGAATATATTCCTAATAATGAAATACTAATTCAGCACTGAGACATTAATTATTACAATGGTTTATCTATGTATAAAAACAAGTTTTTTGCTTGCATAATGAATAAACTTACTCAATTGTTCACTGGATTCAAAGATTACATGTCAATGTATGACAATGTTGTATTTTATACAAAAGAAAATTATGAATATGCATGTAATTATTACAACAAAAAATTCAATAAATGCGCGTATATAGATTTATCAAGATATGATAAGAACGAAATTCAACAACTACTTAAAGGTAAACCTAACAACCAAATAATTTATTTGGGAAGAATTGCAAACTTCCAAAAGAATTTTAAATTTTTAGTTAGATTGTCTAAGTATTTAAATTGTGGCGTTGATGTTTATGGTGATGGACCTGCTAGAAAACTAATAAAATCAAATGCAAATATTAAATATTGTGGTTTATTAAAACCAATAGATACATTGTCTATATTGTCAAAATATACTGCATCGATTTGTGTGTCAAAATTTGAAGGAGAATGCTTTTCATTAATAGAGTCATGTTGTGCTCAAACACCAATAATTGTTAGAGACACTTTTTTATGTGCTAAATCTCTTGTATCAAACAACAATGGGTTATTGCTTGATAAAAAGCTTTCTGCAAAAAAAGCAGCAAAACTTATCAACGAATATCTAAAGAATATTAATTTAAACAATTTATCACAAAAATGTAAAGAAATATCTCTTGATAGATTTACGAATGAAGTGTTTGAAAAAAAATGGATTGACTATATAAACCAATTTAATTTTTAACACTACCCATTTGTTTACGATAAGACACCTTAAACATTACTGATAAAATTCTCTTTCACCATGATGATGCAGTTGTGAATTTAAACAACGTTAATCCGTATTTTTTAACAACAACATATGCTACTTCTTGCTTAATTTTTTCATAAACTAATTTGTTATTTTTTCCTTTAGGCGTTTTAAAGAAATATATAAAACCGGTTGGCGTGTATAAAGAGGCTTCAATAGCTTTTCTATATTTCGGTTCATACAACATTCCGTTTTTCTTAAATAAACCCAACAAATAGTCTATTTGTTTAACAATTTCCTGCAATCTAAAAAGATTTTCATCTTCAAGTCTTGAGGTTGACCCTTTTCTTCTGAAATAGTAATAACAATGCTTAGTAATAGGCAAAAATCTTTTAGCATTTAAATAAACATAAGGCATCAACCCTAGGTCTTCAAAGATTTCAGACGTTTTATCATTAAAACATGCTTTTAACGAATTGTAATATGATCTATTAATAAAACTTGCTCAACATAATGGAATGTTTTTTTCAACATATTGAATTGCAGTTGTTTTTTTACCAAAAGTTCTAGTAGGAAAGAATGTTGGTCTAAATCATTTCTTACTTTCAAATACAACTCTTGTCCTGCTACAAGCTATATCATAGACTTTCCCTCTTGCAGCCTTAACAAAATTTTTACAAGCATTTTTTGCTAATCAATCATCTGAATCCAAAAACGAGAAATAATCCCCACGCGCTAAATTAATTAATTGATTGCGATTATGAGCAATACCTTTATTAGTACCATTACGATAAATTTGAATTCGCTTGTCTTTTTTAGCAAATTCTTTCATAATCTTAAATGTTTTATCTTTACTACAATCGTCAATACAAATAATTTCAATATCTCTGCAACTTTGATTAATTGCACTTGTTAAACATTTCCCTATGTATTTTTCTGAATTGTATGCAGGAATTAATATAGAAATTTTAGGTAACATATTGTTTGTCTAAACTTGCTAATATTTCTCAAACTTTAGTTTGCCAAATTTGATCAATAGTTAGTAGATGGTCTCCACCATCTAATAAATATACTTTGTTGTTATAAACTTTAGTTAATAAATAATCAAGTGTTTTTTTATTTTTTAAATAATAAAACTCTGTTTTGGTATCAATTAAATAAATATTTGGAGTGGCGCTGTTTTTGAAGTGGTTAACTAAATACCTTTTAGCTTTGTACATTGCTTTTCAGCATGCCAAATTAATTCTTGTGTCTTGCTTTTTAGACGCAGAGAACATTGATCATACTCTTAAAAATGTTTGATTAGAAGTCAATTGATCAATACCATGAGGAATTGAATATGTGTTAATGTTAGTTAACAATGTAAATATATATTTGCATGAAAGTTTAAATGTGCTATCTGCTTTAGATTGTCCTTTAATATGTTTAGGATTTTTTAATTTTAATGGCGGGTTTATTGACACACATCCATTAACTCCATTAGGATATTTCTTAATAAATAAAATTGCTAAATCTGCCCCAAAAGACTCACCAGTTAAATAAACCTTTGTAACATTTTGATAGGTTGTTTTTATCTTTGAAATAGTATTATTTATTACTTTTAAGTAATAACCAATAAACTGGCTTGATTTTATATTGCAATCGCCATGTCCTGGTAAATCAACAATAATTACACAAGATTTTTTAAATTCTGGTAATCTTCAAAATTTTGAAAAATCCTTTGATCCATTAGCAATATTTAAATGTAAAAAAATATTACTAGCATTATTAATGTCTCCATAAACAATAGCTGGTATTATACCTTTAGAAATTTCAATATTTAGAGTATTACTTTGCATTTTTTTGTAATTTTGTTTTTTTGAAAGATTTGTATTGGATTACACACAAACCAGCAAACGATAATACACCAAGTACTGAAGGAATATAAGTGCAGAATAAACGATAAACCATGATTGAGTTAGGGGCAAGCTTGTCATCAATTTGATTGCCACCACATACCTGTAACATTCATTTTAATGTCATATCAAGTGAAACTTGACCACCAGGTAATGGGATCATTTTGTTTGCTGTAATAGCAACATTAGCACAATTAAATATTTGACCAAAATTTAATGAAATATTATCTTCAGCAATTCATTGAACTGAGCAATATACAAATACATATGTTATTACTTCAATCACTAGATAAACAGCAAAAATAAAAAATGTATTCCATCAACGTTTAATCATTTCAATTGATGTTTTTGAAGCTTCAGCTCTAATTAAATATTTTTCTTTTACTTCCTCTTTTGTGTGATATTTTAAATGGAACAACTTTTTAACTTTGTTAAAAGTTAAAGATAAGTAATATGTAAAGTGTTTTGAAAAACTAATAACAAAAAAGAAAGCAAGAATGAAAAAGTCAATAATCATTCCACAAACCATTAATCAATATACAAATTCTGCTGCTGGGTCTTTCGCATGGAAATCATTGTATCTTGCTGCTATTAAGCAAAAAGAAGGAACGGTTATCAACACTTGAGCAACTTGACAAATAAATCCATTAACAGAAGTTATACAATAAGATTCTTTGTTGTTTACTCCATGACTCTTTACTCAAAATAATGTGTATGGATCAGTAATTAAGTTAGCAGGAGATATTGCAGTTAAAAATGTCAATATAAATCCATATAAACAAGTTTGCCAAAAATGTGTCTTATATCCCATTTGTTTTAGTCTAATAACAATTGGGATACCTAAGAATAAAGGTCTTATCAATCCTAAGGAAATCAATATGGCTAAAAGTCCTTGTTTTGATGTAGCATTCTTACCAAACAAACTAAACAATGCTCCAAAATCAATTTTTAAAACATAAAGCATTGCCAATACAACAAGGGCAACAGAAATAAAAATACACAGAGTAATAATAATTACTCTTTTCTTTGTAAAGAATGGCTGAGCTTGTTGTTCAGCAAACTCTTTTTTACTAGGTATTCTCTTGGTTGCCATTATTTATCTATAAGTTTTTATAACATAATCATTATAATAATATATCAAAGATATATATGACTAAAACTAGAGCTAGTATATTTGCACCTAGAAAAAGAATTCTTAGAAAAGCTAAAGTCTTAGCTAACAGGGTTGAAGAATTAAAAGATCATTTTAGAAAGATGCCTAATGCGCAATTATCTAATATGACTAACGTTTTTATCAAACGTTTAGAAAAAGGCGAAACATTAGATGATATCTTACCAGAAGCATTTGCTGTCGCTAGAGAAGCAATTTACCGTGTAACTGGAATGTTTGCTTTTAAAGTGCAAATTATTGGTGCTATTGTTGCACACCAAGGCGATTTTGCTGAAATGTATACTGGTGAAGGTAAAACATTAACTGTTGTTATTGTTTCATATTTAAACGCTTTATCTAAAAAAGGTGTACATGTTGTTACTGTAAATGAATATTTAGTTGAACGTGATGCTAGATTTTGTGCACAATGTTTAAATCCATTAGGAATCACTGTTGGATACAACTTAGCTTCATTTAGACCTGAAGAAAAGAAGAAAATGTATGCGTGCGATATCACTTATACAACTAACTCTGAATTAGGATTTGATTATCTTCGTGATAACATGGTAAGAAAATATGAAGAAAAAGTTATTCGTGGATTAAACTTCGCTATCATCGATGAAGCAGACTCTGTATTAATCGATGAAGCTAGAACTCCATTAATCATTTCTGGCCAACCTAAAAAGGACGTTTCAATGTATGTTGAAGTTGATGAATTTGTTAAAACTTTATCAAAAAACGATTACAAAATTGAACCTGAATCAAACGCTATTTCATTAACTGATAGTGGAACCATTAAGTGTCAAGATCACTTTAGAATTAAAAATTTATTTGATTTTGAAAACTCTGATCTATTACACAAGATTAAAAACTCATTAATGGCAAACTTTGTTTTCCAAAATGGTGTTGAATACGTTGTTAAAGACAATAAAATTTTGCTTGTTGATCACTTTACAGGTCGTATTCTAGAGGGACGTAGCTATAACGCTGGTTTACAACAAGCTATTCAAGCAAAAGAATATGTTAAAATTGAACCAGAAAACATTACAGTTGCAACCATTACATATCAATCGTTCTTCCGTTTATATAAAAAGATTTGTGGTTTATCAGGTACAGCTTTAACTGAAGAAGAAGAATTCTTAAAAATTTATAACATGGTTGTTGTTCCTATTCCAACAAATAAACCTGTTATCAGAAAAGACTTAAATGATTATGTTTTCTCTAATAAAGCAAGTAAATGACATCACGTTGTTGCTGAAATTGTAAGAGTTCATAAAACAGGACAACCAATTCTAGTTGGTACAGCATCAGTAGAAGACTCAGAAGAACTAGCACATTATTTAAGAAATAAAGGTTTACATTTTGAATTGTTGAATGCTAAAAACAATGCTCGTGAAGCTGAAATTGTAAAAAACGCTGGTCAAAGAGGTGCTATTACAATTTCTACTAACATGGCTGGTCGTGGTACAGACATTAAGTTAGGAAAAGGAATTGCTGAACTTGGTGGTTTATATGTTATTGGTACAGAACACAATGAATCAAGACGTATTGATAACCAATTAAGAGGACGTTCTGGTAGACAAGGTGACCCAGGTATCACTAGATTCTTTATTTCATTAGATGATACTTTGTTCAAACGTTTTGCTACAGAAAAAGCTGACAAAGCAACAGATAAGATCGTTGATGAAGAGTATTATGATTCATGGTTCTTCACTAAATTATTAAATTCAACTCAGAAAAAGGTTGAGGGTTTAAACTTTGATACTCGTAAAAATTTAATTGATTATGATAGTGTTTTAAGTAACCAAAGAGAATTAGTTTATTCTCAGAGAAACGCATTACTTTTGGGAAAAGAAAACATTGAAATCCTAAAAGGAATGACAAAAACCGTTGCTCATGATTTGGCTAGACTTTATAAAAACAATGACAATGAAGTTAATGTTAATGCTAACAAAATTGCTGAAACATTTAATAGAAACATCTTTGGCACTCCTATCATTACATATCATTTCTTTGAAAATAAAACTATCGCACAAGGTGAAAAGATCATTTATGAAATTCTATGAATGAGTATTCAAAATAGAATTAACATGCTTAAGTCAGAAGTTGCTAAAAATATCTTTAGAGACATTATGGTTCAATGCTTAGACTTCCAATGAACTAGTCACCTAGACAGAATTATTAAAATTCGTGAAGGTGTTCAATTACGTTCTTTAGAACAACGTTCTCCATTAAATATTTATGTTGAAGAAGCAGATTGAAACTTTAATGAAATGAAAAAGAATATTGCTCATCAAGTAATTGTTTCATTACATAGAATCTTTATTCCTAAAGTTAATGATCAATTAAGAGAAGAATTAAAGAAAATTTTACCTCAATTGAATTTAACTGCTGATGCTTTAGTAGATAATCCTAAAGTTGATGATGCTAAAATTGAAGAAATCTTTGCTCAAAAACCTAACCTTAAGGTTAACACCAATCCAAAACTTCCAAAAGATGCTCCTAAGCCTTCTTCTTCAAACGCTAAAGAAGAATTATTGAAGAAAGTGTTTGCTAAAAAACAAGAGCAAACAAAAAAATAGTCTAGTCTTTCTATTTTAATAAATACAATAAAATAATCATTGTATGAGTAGTTTTCAACTAACAACGAAAATGACTCCTAAAGGAGATCAACAAAAAGCAATAGATCAATTAACCAAGAATATTAATAATGGTGTTAAGTCTCAAGTTTTACTTGGTGCCACTGGTACTGGTAAAACTTTTACTATTGCTAATGTAATCAAAAATACCCAAAAAAATACATTAGTTATTGTTCATAACAAAACATTGGCAGCTCAACTATATTCTGAATTTAAAGAATTATTTAAAGATAACAAAGTAGAGTATTTTGTTTCATATTTTGATTTTTATCAGCCTGAAGCTTATATTCCCAGAACTGATACATATATTGAAAAATCTGCTCAACAAAATCAAGAAATTGAAATGTTAAGACTCTCTACAATCAATTCTTTAGCTACCGAAAAAAGAGTTATAGTTGTTGCTTCTGTTGCTGCTATTTATGCTTCCGTTGCTCCTGAAGATTTCAATACTTTTAGAATTATTTTAGCCAAAGACCAAAAAATTAATTTTAAGCAATTTCAATATGATCTTGTAAGGTTACAATATCATAGAAATAATATTGATTTGTCTCCTGGTACATTTAGAAAAAAAGGAGATGTAATAGAAATAGCCCCGGGTTATGCTGATAACTATTATTTAAGAATTTCATTCTTTGGTGACCAAATTGAAGATATTGCAAAGATAGATGTTTTAACTGGAACTGTTATAGAAAAACTAAAAATCTGCGTTATCGCTCCAGCTAATGAATACATCATGAACCACGATCGTATGGAAGAATCAGTTAAAAGAATCAAAGATGAATTGGTTGAAACTGAAAAGAAATTTAGATTAGAAAATAAATTACTTGAAGCTCAAAGAATTCACGAAAGAACTTTAAGAGATGTAGAATCAATGCAGGAACTAGGTTATTGTAGCGGTATTGAAAACTATTCAAGACATTTGGAATTAAGAAATGCAGGAGAAACTCCTTACACGCTATTTGATTATTTTAAAAAAGATTGATTATTGGTTGTTGATGAATGCCACATGACAATTCCACAAGTACGTGGAATGTATAACACTGATAGATCAAGAAAAGAAACATTAGTTAAATATGGTTTTAGATTACCATCTGCATTAGACAACCGTCCTTTAAACTTTGATGAATTTAATAAAAAGTTAAGCAATGTCATTTATGTTTCTGCAACTCCTAATGAGTACGAAATAAATAAATCTAATGGAACAATAGTTGAACAAATCGTTAGACCCACCGGTTTATTAGACCCCAAAATTGAAATTCATTCATCTAAATATCAAATAGATGATTTAGTTGTAGAACTACAAAAACAAGTTAAGAAAAAAGAAAGAACTTTCATTACCGTCTTAACTATTAAGATGGCAGAAAGTCTTACTGAATATTTACAAAAACAAAAGTTTAAAGTTGCATATTTGCATAACGAATTAAAAACTTTAGATCGTGCTAAAATCATTAATGATTTAAGACGTGGTAAATATGATGTATTGGTAGGAATTAACTTGCTACGTGAAGGTTTAGATGTTCCTGAAGTATCATTGGTTGCTATTATTGATGCAGATAAACCTGGTTTCTTTAGAAATGAAAAAGCTCTTCTACAAACATTTGGTCGTGCAGCAAGAAACGCTAATGGTAGAGTAATTCTATATGCCGATACAACAACAGATGCTATGAGAATTGCAATTGATGAAACTAATAGACGTAGAAAAATTCAAGAAGAGTTTAATAAAAAGCATCATATTATCCCAAAAACAATTGTTAAACCAATCTTTGAAGATCTTAAATCTAAAGATGATCAAAAAGCTGTGGAAGCTATTTTTCATGCTAGAAATAAACCTAATAAAGATAAAACCACTAAAGCAGTTAACATCCTTAGAAAAGAAATGCTTGAGGCTGCTAAAAATCAAGAATACGAGCGTGCAGCTTATTTAAGGGATTTAATAATTGATTTAGAATCTCAATTAAAATAATTTAAGGACGAAACCAGAAGTAAAAACTCCAAGCACTGCAACTATAGCAAGAGTCAAAATATCAACTCAAACATAGTGAATTGCAAATTCTTTTTTTGTATATTTACTTATTTTCTCTTCAGTAAACATCTTGTTTGCTCAAGTAATTTTTGCTAAATATTCATTATTAACATTGCTTTCATATCCAAAACCAGCTGAATAATTAACCATGAATTTTAGGAATAACCTTTGAAATATATTAATTTTTCTAAAAATTGAAAGTACTATTCAAAAGAATAGCGTTAAGCATAATGATGGTATTCAATCAACAAAGTAATGTACTTTTAATATAAAAGTAGATGCACAAACAAGAACCGTGTAGATAGCAACTAGTATTGTCAAGAAAATTCTAAGTGGTAAATTAGAATTGTTCATATAGCCTTGTTTTTGGAAAGGATCATATTTATTTCTTCTGCTAAAGAAATTAAAATCAACTATCGCTATAAACAGCAGCAATTGTTCACTACAATGGTTGCTAGGGAATCCTGAATAGTAAAAACCACTTTCTAATAAAGTAATAATGCTCTTATCAAAGAAAGTTGCAGTACCATCAGCAACTTTTTGTTTTAAAACTTCTACACCGTATTGTTCAACTGTTCCTGTTGAAACAGGAAAAGATAATTTAATGGTTAAACTAACTATAAATAAAAAAACTGAAACACCAAGAGTCTTAGCATATTTTTCCTTCCCATACACTAAGTAGATTATGAAGGGAAACAATACTCATGAACCTACTGCGGTTAAATATATAACAATTAAAGGAGAAATTATTGGGATATATTTATCTATCGTGATTAGAGAATTTAATGTGGTGCCATTATGCTCTATTGTTTTTTGATATATTCCTGCTACATCTCAATCAATACAACCGATTACCGAAAAAAGCATAGAAAAAAACGCACCAGGTATTAGTATTTGATGAAATTTTCATCATATATTTTTCTCTAATTTTTGTTCAAAATACATAAAATGCTTATTTATTAATAATATATCAAATTGCAGTATTATTTATTGTTATTAAAGTTTGATGCCAAAAAAATTTAAACTATTCTGCATTATTGCTTCCTGTAAGTTTGAACTCTCATTACTAAATATTTCATTAACAACATTAAATGTTGCTTCTACAAAAAACGGCATACAATCTTCCCCTCTATATGGAACTGGAGCCAAATATGGAGAGTCAGTTTCTAATAAGATTTTATCAAGAGGAATTAATTTAACGATTTCTCTTAACACATCAGATTTTTTAAAAGTAATAATACCAGAAATTGAAATATAACACCCTAAAGATAAGTATTTAATTAATTCATCTTTGCTGCCACTAAAACAATGAATCAAAACTTTTTGATTTGGTTTAACATTTTCTCTTAAAATTTTAAAAGTTTGTTCACTAGCATCTCTAGTATGAACAACCAAAGGTAAATTTAACTTCTGTGATAAATGAATATGGTTAATAAAAGATTTGGTTTGCAATTGCTCATTGTAATCTTCATAATGAAAATCCAGGCCCGTCTCTCCAATTGCAACTACTTTCTTATTTTTAGCAATTTTTTCTATTTCAATAATTTCATTCTCTGGATCTTTTGTATTAGACGGATGAACACCTACAATTGCATAACAATTTTTATATTTGTTTGCTTGATTAACACAAATTTTTGAGGTTTGAATGTCAACACCAACATTATTAATAAGTATTTCTTTATTAATACATGTATTAATAATTGAATCTGCCTCTTTAATTAAAGGTTCACAACACAAATGGCAATGAGTATCGTAAAACTTCATATTATTTACCTACACAAAATTTATTAAATAATTCATCAACAAATGATAAATCATTTGTTAAACCTAATATCTTGTCTAAACTGTCTACACATTCATGTAAATTATTAGCGGCCAATTCGTGATGAGAATTACTTTTAAAAATTTCTTCTGCTTGTTCTAAGTTAACTAATGAGTGTTCTAATAAATTAATTGATTGTTGCGTTTGTAAAATTAATTTGTTTTTAAGATCAATAGAATTAAAGTTCTTGTAATTAGACAAGTACTTGATTAATTCATTTATGCTGTTCGTTTTAGCTGATATTTTTATTCCTTCAATTTTGTTAACAGATTTTTTGTCGTTTTTGTTCAACACAATAATGGCATTTTCTTCAATTGAATTAATAATCTCTTTATCTTCATTAGTAATCGGTTTAGAATTGTCAATTAACACAAGTGTAAGATCGGCATTATCAACAGCTTGTTTCGTTTTTTTGATACCGATTCTTTCAATGATATTTTTCGAAGTTCTAATTCCTGCGGTATCAACAAAGTTAAATTTCAAACCGTTGATAATTACTGATGATTCAATAGTATCTCTTGTTGTTCCAGGAATATTAGAGACTATTGCTCTGTCTTCTTTTAATAAGGCGTTTAACAGTGATGATTTGCCAACATTTGGTTTGCCAACAATTGCTACATTTATTCCGTTTTTAACTCTAACTACTTTGTTAGATGAAGAAATAATATCATTCATTGATAAAATTGAGTCATGAAAAATTTTAGATATTTCTTTTTTAGAAACATCTGGCGTTTGTTCATATTCTGGATAATCAATATCAACTTCTACTTGACCTAAAATTTTAAAGATATTGTTTCTTATGATAGATAGTTGATCATTTGTCTTGTTGTCTAATCCATTTAATGCAATTTTTATTGCAAGATCATTTGAAGAATTAATTAAATTGTTAATGGCTTCGGATTGAATTAATGAAATTTTGTTATTTAAAAAAGCTCTTTTTGTGAATTCACCATTTTTGGCTAGCTCACAACCGTTTTTAATTAACAACGAAATAATCTTATTTGCAACATACAAACTTCCATGACAATTAATCTCAATTAAGTCTTCGCCTGTATATGATTTAGGAGCAACAAATTTATTAAGCAAGACTTCATCTATTTTTTGCTCACCATCAAATAGATCTACTTTTTGAATGATGTAGCCTTTTTTAACAATTTTTTGTTTGCTAATTTTAGACACACATTGATAGCACTTATCACCAGAAACCCTGATGATATGAATAGCAGAAGTGAATTGAGGTGTAGATAATGCAACAATAGTTTTCATATTATTTTGTTGTCTCTATTATTTTATTAAATAATAGGACTTTATTTGGATTGTATTTTAAAACATTTTTTAATGAATATAAATCCATCTCTTTTTGTTCATCAATTATGGATATAAAATTTATTAGATTTTCAATTTGTGAATAAGAAAGAGTTTTAAATGTGTCTAAAAGTTTTTTTAGACTAGCTGATTTCTTAGAGCTATTAATTAACTCATCAGCAAGTTGATAAATATCTTGCAGTTGGTTTGATGATAAATCGTTTCTAAGTTCTTGTAATGAAGGATATTTACTTGCAATCTTTATTAGATTTTTGTTTTTAATTTTGAATTCTTTTATTAATGTATTAAATTTGTCTTTGTTTGGGGTAATAAAATAAATCTGACACCTGCTTTTGATAGTTTCTATTATTCTATTTGGTGCCTTAGTCACAAATATTGCATAAGTGTTGTGTGGTGGATTTTCTAAAAATTTTAATAAAGAATTAGCGGCTTGAGTGGTGATGTTTTCTATACCATAAATGATGTAGAATTTTTTATTAGCTTCTTCAACACCACCTGTAAAAAATGTGTTTTGAATATTTAAAACATCTTCTTTTTTTATACCTTGAGTAAAACCATTGACTTTAATGATGTCATAATATGTTCCATCATCAATTTTTTTCTGATAAATAGTTTGTTGATTGTTTGGTAACCCATCAACAACAATAGATTTGATGTAATTATTAACAATGTTTTCAACATCTGCTTGAACTGAAATGTTAAAAATTATCGCATGACATTTTTTTGGCGAATTAATAAGATTACTTAGCATAATGTTTGGTGATTTTTTTCAAAACTACTTCTAAAACATCTTCATGAACTTTTTCTATAGATTTACCTGCATCAACTTGAACAATTTTGTTTTTATATAGCTTAGCTATGTGTTGATATCCCTTATAAACTTTTTTATGTAAATTTAATGTTTCTCTATCCAATCTGTTCACGTCTCTGTTTTTGTTTGACTTGATTCTTTCTAGTCCTTTCTCAGCTGAAAGCATTAGTAAAATAGTGAAATCAGGCATTGTCTTATCAATAGCAAATGTGTTAATATCTCAAATGTCTTTAATGCCTAAATCTCTCGCATATCCCTGGTATACAAGAGAAGAGTGAATATATCTATCACACAAAACTATCTTGCCTTTTTTAACATTTGGAATGATAAAGTCTTTAACATGTTGAGCTCTTGAAGCAGCAAATAGAAGTGCTTCTGTTCTCGCACAAATTTTGTAGTTTAATTTATTTAATAAAATATTTCTAATATCTTCAGCAATAACGTTGTTCTTACCGCCAGGTTCTCTTGTTAACACTACATTTTCTTGACCAAACTTCTTTTGTAAATCTTGATATATTAAATTAATGATTGTGGTCTTACCACAACCATCTGGGCCTTCAAATGTAATGAACATACCCTTCTTAGACATTATTTAATGTATTTTTCTCCATCAAAATATTTTCTTAATGGTTCAGGAATTAAAATTGAACCATCAGCTTGTTGGTAATTTTCTACAACAGCTGCTCATAAACGGTCAATTGCCAAACCTGATCCATTTAGTGTATGGCAGAATTGAGTCTTACCATCTTTATCTTTATATCTTAGTTTTAAATTTCTAGCTTGGAAATCTAAACAGTTAGAACATGAAGAAATTTCTTTAAATGAATTGTATGATGGTAATCATACTTCAATATCATATGTTTTAGAAGAACTAAAACCCATATCACCTGTACATAGAACTATTCTTCTGTGAGGTAAATTCAATGATTCAAGAATCTTTTCCGCTTGACTAGTCATGTGTTCTAATTCATCAAAAGAATTTTCTTGTTTAGTAATTTTAACCATTTCTGTTTTATAAAATTGATGTTGTCTAATAACCCCACGAGTGTCTTTACCAGCACTTCCTGCTTCACTTCTAAAACAACAAGTATCAGTTGTGAAATAATAAGGTAATTTTTTACCATCAATAATTTCGTTACGATAAAGGTTTGTTAATTGAACTTCACCTGTAGGTGATAAATAATCACCAGAATTTAATTTGTACAAGTCTTCTTCGAATTTTGGAAGTTGTCCTGTACCGATTAATGACTCTCTTCTTACAACTACTGGTGGTAATATTTCTTTAAAACCAGCTTGTGTATTCATTTCTAGTGTATATCATTGAAGTGCTCTAATTAATCTTGCACCTTTGTCTAAATACATGATGTATCTAGAGCCACAGATCTTAACGCCTCTTTCAAAGTCAATCAATCCAAGTTTTTCTGCTAAATCTCAATGCGGTAAAGGTTTAAAATCGAATTTAGTAGGAGTAGAAAATTTGTTAACTTCTACATTTTGTGTTTCATCTTTACCAACTGGAACAGATTTATCTGGTAAATTAGGAACAGACAATAAAATGTTAGTTAATTGTGCATTTAATTCTTCTTGCTTTTTAGAAAATGAAGCAATTTCATTTTTAGTATTTTTAATAAGTCTTGTTTTTTCTTCTGCTTCTTCTTTTTGACCAGCGGCCATTAACTTACCAATTTCTTTAGATGCTTTATTTATTTCAGCATTTAAAGTTTGAATTTTAGTAGTTAGATCTCTTCATTCTGTGTCTATTTTCTTGAAATCATTTAATTGCTCGTATTTCTTTCCTCTAGTTTCTAACTTTTTAACCACTTCATCGTAGTTTTCTCTTAATAAATTTATGTTTAGCATAAAAACCCCTATGATATAAATATAATTATTATAATTACAATAATTATATATTATGGGAAAAACGAAAATAACTATTGAATTAGAATCTGATGTTATTGATAAGATAAAAGATTTGTTAAACAAATACAATGATAACCCTATGTTCACAACAAAATTTGCGGACATTGAATCATATTTATCTTATGTTATTACTTCGCAAATAAGAAATGGAGATAAACTATCTCAGAAATTAGAAGAGGGTCTTAAACAGCTATCCGAAAAATTAGGTTCATTTGATTTGGGTGACATGGATTTATCAAAAATCTTTGGTGATATAGGTGGCAAAAAAGACCAAGAACCTAAAAAAGATGGCATGCCAGATAAAAAAATTAAAAACTAATATGAAATTGTCATTAATATACCATGTTCATTCAAATCATAAGAATTTAAAGAAATCTTTAGATTCAATTTTTAGCCAATCTAGCAAAGATTTTGAATTTGTATTAGTTGATGATTCATCAACTGAAACTGTAAAAAAATGTATTAAAAGTTATGATTTTTCAAAATTAAGACAAACTAAATACATTAATACTAACCAGAAAATTGGTCACTCTTTTTCTTTTAATGCTGGTTTGGATGTAGCTACTGGTGAATATGTATACTATCTAGGAAGTAGTAATATTTTAAACAAAAATTTTATCAAGAAAATTAATGATCTAATTGAAAAAACAAAAAATGTTGATTTTATTATTCTTAGTGAAAGCAAAAAGCAAAAATCACTTGTTGAATTAAATGCTGTTGATAAGAATTTATTTAGTTATCTAAAACCATCAATTAAAGATAAAATTTTTAATGCTACTTTTCTAAAAAATAATCAAATTTGTTTTGAAAATTTTCAATATTACCCACTAGTTTATCTTTACAAATGTTTAAATAAGGTAAAAAAAGTTGTATGTTATAGCGATGATCTAGTTAAATTCATCTCAAATGCTACATATTCATACAACCTATATGACACCTTTGAACAGGCAGACATTTTAATGAAAAATAAAGATTCATATTCTTTCACAAAGACTAAAGAAAATAAAGATATATATGACTTTATGATTGTTTATTCTATTTGTTATTCATTCATGTTTAAAATTTATAAAACATATTGAAATACAACTAGCTTGACATCAAGAAAAATTATTCGTAGGGCTATCCACACAGCCAATACTTGATTAACTGAAAACTTAGGTAATTGAAAATCAAATCCAATTATCCAAAACAACACTTTAAATTTAGACAAGAAAAAATCTACTTATTTAAAAGATTTTAAATTTAAATTATCGTATATTCATAAAGTTATTAGCTAATGCAACAAAACAACTTAGATAAATCTAATAATCAAAAAGTAAGGTACTTTTTAGCACCTGCTATTTTTAGATTTTTAGCTCGTTTGATTGACTATATTGTTGTATTTCTAATTATCTTTGTAATTGCACTATTAGTCTTCATGGTTGGTGAAAATAGTGTTAATTGAACAAATATTGACTCCTTTAAAAATGTTCAAGCATGAAAATATTTAGTGTTTGCAGCAGGATCATTTGTAATTATTGCATTTTATTTTATTGGAGTTCCTTGTTGAACAAAAGGCAGAACTATTGGTTGTTGAATTTTTAAATTAATGATAGTAAACATGCATATTACGAGAAAATTTTGAATCAGTATGATAAGAAGAGAGATCTTACTATCTGGTTTATTTGGTATTATTTCTTTAATTCTAGGCATCACTCTTGCGTCATTAGGTGACGATAAAGCTTTTGATTTATTGAAGTGCATGCTAGTCCCGGGTTATTCAGTAAAAGATTTAGACAGTGTTGCAACTCTTTTTGATGCATTGTTTTATGTATCGGGAATAATTTTATTTCTTTTCATTTTATGAATGTTTATTAAAAATAAAAAGAGATGTTTACAAGACGTTATAAGCGACACAGTTACTATAAGATTAAATTCCAAATTTGATGATCCAAATTCTTCCCAAAACAAAAAGAACAAACCATCTACAAAAAACTATAGATTGCCAGCAGATGTCGAGTCTATCGATTTAGGTGAGATTGATCAATTCTAGTTATGCTTGATTTAAAGGGATTAAATGAAAACCAATTAAAAGCAGTAACTGTCTCTAATGGTCCTGTTGTTGTAGTCGCAGGTGCCGGTAGTGGCAAGACAAGGGTTTTGTCAACAAGAATTGCATATTTAATAGAACATGAACATTATGATCCATGATCGATTTTAGCTATTACATTCACAAATAAAGCTGCTAATGAAATGAAATATAGAATAACTAATAACATTGGTATAAAAAACATTTCATGAATTGGCACATATCACTCAGTTTGTTTAAGAATATTAAAAGAAGATATTGAATGTTTAAATAGAAAAAATAATTTCAACGTAATTGATGAAGAAGACCAAATGTCCTTGATTAAAGAAATTTATAGAGTTAATCAAATTACTAGAAATGTTTGTTCTACAATCAAACCTAAAAAAGCTATTCAACTGATTGAAGCTATAAAATTTCAAGATGTTAATATCAATGATTTCAATATTGGAACTAATTTCTTGAAATCATTCAAAATGTATACATTAGATGAGTACAAGGCAATGAGAATAATTTTTAATGATTATCAAAAAAAATTACTCTTGAATAATCTGTTAGATTTTAATGACTTGTTAATTCTTACAAAAAAACTTCTTGAGTCTAACTCAATGTTAAAGACAAAGTGACAAAAACGTTTTAGATATATTTTAGTGGATGAGTTCCAAGATACTAATGAAATTCAATTCAACATTCTAAAAATGTTAATTAATCCAAAACATAAAAATATTTTTGTAGTTGGTGACCCTGATCAATCAATTTACAAATGACGTGGTGCATATGAATGAATATTCAAAGATTTTAGAGAGCAATTCCCAGAAGCTAAATTAGTTATTTTAGATACTAATTATCGTTCAACTAAAAACATTCTTAATGGATCAAATAAACTAATCTCTAATAATCCCAATAGGATTAAAAAAGATTTAGCAACAAATAATGAAGTCGGTGAAAAGATTTTTTATTTTCATGCAGATGATCAAATGAACGAATCATTATTTATTGCAAAAAAGATAATTGAATTAACAAAAGAAAAATATAAATATTCAGATATTGCGATTTTGTATCGTAGTAATTATTTATCAAGAATATTTGAAGAGCAATTAATGACTAACAACATCCCTTACTATATTTTCGGTGGTATTAAGTTTTACCAAAGAAAAGAAATCAAGGATTTATTAGCATATTTAAGGTTGATGATTTCAGAAGATGAAATATCTATTAAAAGAATAATTAACATTCCTGGTAGAAAAATAGGTGACACAACCATTAATAAGATGCAAGACTTTGCCACTAAAAACAATTTAAGTCTTTTTGATACATTAAAATTTGCTGATCAAGATTGAAATTGAAAATCTACAAATGAATTCCATAAATTAATTTTTAATCTAAGAAATTTAATTAAAGATTTATCACCTTCTAAAGCATTAGAAAAAATTATTGACGTTATTGATTACAAATCATATTTAAAAAGTTTAGATCTAGAAGATAGAATTGAAAATATTAATGAATTAATCAATGCTATTAAAGTATTTGAGCAAAGAAACGAAACTGCAACAATTGCATCATTTTTACAGGAAATTAGCTTGTATACCGATACTTCTGAGCATACAAACAAAAATACTAACTCCGTATCTCTGATGACTATTCATGTCGCTAAAGGAACTGAATATAGAGTTGTGTTTTTAGCAGGATTTACTAATAATATTTTCCCACCATCTAGGAGCACAGATTATGAGGAAGAAAGAAGAATAGCATACGTAGGTATGACTAGAGCAAAAGAATTATTGTATATTACTTGCTCAGATGGAATTAGTTATGCTAGTGGTAACTATAGCAGTTTAGGTCCTAGTATGTTCTTAAAAGAAATAGGAACTAATAATTTAGAAGAAGTCCAACAAGAATTTATCCCAATTAGTAAAGCTGATTTGAATTGGTACAATTCAAAGGCTAAAATTGAAAATTATGATGATAGGTACGAAACTAAAAATGTAATTTTTAATATAGGTGATGTTGTTTCTCACACAATTTTTGGTAGTGGTGTAATAATAGGTATAGATAAAGATATTTTAACTATTGCCTTTAAAGCTCCATACGGAGTAAAAGAATTGCTTAAAAATCATAAAAATATTAAGAGAGTGAAAAATTAATATGACAAATAATGAAATTAGAAAAGAATTATTAAGCAAAAGATGAAAACTTTCACTTGATAAAAAAAACAATTATGACAAAGTCATAGCAAATAAAGTAATTGATGAAATATGTAAAACTATCAAAAATAAATATATCGGTTTATATTGACCAATGGAAAATGAAGTTGATACTTTAAAAATTATGCAATGATTGTTAAAAAACAACTTTAAAATATGTTTACCAAAAATTAATAAAAACATAATGAATTTTATATCTATCGAATCTCTTGATTTTGATTCTGAATTTTGACATTGTATGAAACAACCTAAATCAAATAAAATCATCGATCCATCTATGATAAATTTACTTATTGTCCCATTAATTGGATTTAATAAAAAGAGATATAGAATGGGGTATGGAATGAATTTTTATAACAATTATTTAAGAAATACAAAAATATCCACTATTGGTTTAGCTTACTCATTTCAACAAAATGAAGATATTATCATTGAAAATAAAGATATAAAATTAGATAAAATAATTACAGAAGAATAAAATAATGAAAATACTTTTTATTGGTGATATTTTTGGAGAAAAAGGTAAAGAAGCTATTCAAAAAGAGCTTCCTGATTTAATTGAGAAATACAGTATAGATTTAGTAATAGGTAATGCTGAAAATTGTACTAATGGACGTTCATTATCTATGGAAGACTATAAATTCTTAATGAATTGTGGAGTTCAATATTTTACCTTCGGTAACCACACATGGTATTTAGAAGAAATAAAAGATGTATTAATTAACAATAATACTGTAAGACCTTTAAATCTAAACCCATTAAGTGAAGAATGAAAATTAGGTAAAGGATCTATACAATTTGAATTTAATAATAAAAAAATAAGACTAACTAATTTATTAGGTTCAACTGTTGTTTGTCACGATATTCAAACTAATCCTTTTAATAAGTTAGATGAATTATTACAAATTGATAATTCTGATATCCATGTTATTGATTTTCATGCAGAAACTACAAGTGAGAAGAATTGCTTCTTGCAATATTTTGCTGGTAGAGTTTCAGCAATACTAGGCACCCACACACATGTGCAAAGTGCAGATAATAGAATTTATAAAGATACTGCATATATAACAGATACAGGTATGACTGGTCCATGTAACGGTGTTATAGGAGCTAATCCTGAAACATTAATAAAAATGTTTAAAGGTGAAAGTGAAAGATTTAAATTATCACCAGACACCTCAGATTATCAATTTAATGCAGTAGTGATTGAATTTGATGATAATACTAGTAAACCATTAAATATAAATAGAATTTTTATTTATGAAAAATAAAGGGGTTTAGTTTAATGGTAAAACCAAAGTCTCCAAAACTTTTAATGTGAGTTCGATTCTTACAACCCCTGCCAATAAATTAAAAAAATAAAGCTGTAAGGCTTTATTTTTTAATTATTCTTAATAGGTAAAATTAATGAAATGTATTCATGATCTTTTAAATCTTTTAGAATGATTGGTTTAATTTCATTAATAAAATTAAATTCAATTTCTTCCGAATCAATACCTTTTATTAGGTCAGTTAGAAATTTAGCGTTTAAATAAATATTAATTTCAGGTCCGTTATAGTTTTTAATATTTATTTCTTCATAACATGATCCGTATTCAATACTTCTAAAATTAATATTTAATTTATCTTGTTTAATATTTAATTGAATGATAGGTTTTTTATCACTAGTTAATAAAACACTACCTCTATTAATTGAATTATTTAATTCTCTTTTATTAATATTAAATTTATATTTATATTCTTGTTCTAAAGTTCTATTCACTAATGGATACTCACCATCAATAACACGAGTTAAAATTGTTGTGTTATTTAAATTTAAAATAATATCTTTATTATTTAAGTAAATTAAAATATTTTGATTATTATCCTCAGTTAGAGAATTAATTAATTTAATAATTTGTGTGTTTAAAATAAATTTAACTTTTTCACCATTATATTGATGTTTTAAATATCCTAAATGAAATGAATCAGTAGAAATAATTTCAATATTATTTTCTAACCTTTCTGTGTTAAAAAAGATTCCAGTTAAAACATTAGTTTGATCTAATGTAACTAAAGTAGTAGAAGTTAATTTATTATTTATTTTTTTAAATAAATTATTTTCTAATTTTATTTCTTTTCAATTATCATGAGAGAAATTTATTAAAGGATAAGAAAATTCATCTAATAAATTTAAATCGGATGTAAATTTTTCAGTAGAAATTCTAATAATTGAATTATCAATTAAATTAAAAGTTATAGTGTCTTCTAAAATTTTTGAGATTATATTGAATAATAAACTACATTTAATTAAAATACTACCAGTAGATGAAATTGTAATATTATTATTAATTTCTAAATTACACGATGTGGTTTGATTACTACAAATTAAAGAAATTTTATTATCTTCTACTTTTATCAAAACTCCTGATAATACAGGATTGATATTTATATTATTTACTACTTCATTACAAATTTTTAAATTTTTAAACAATACATCTTTTTTAATTGTGAATTTCATAATTCTTTTTATATTAATTTATTTTATATATTATTATATGAGTGTTGGAATGTTGGAAAAATATTATTTATATATATTTTATTTAATAAATTAAATAATTTTCCCCACATAACTTCCCACATTATATTTTCTTATATAAATTTTTAATAAACTCCTCCAATTTTTCATCCTTTTTAATTTTTTTACTAATATTATCAATACTTTCAATAACTGTAGAATGATCTCGCCCTGAGAAAAAACTTCCAATTTGAGAATAATTCATATTAAATTTCTCTCTTAATACATACATACAAACTTGTCTAACTAAGGAAATTTGCTTAGTCCTATTCTTGGATTTTATTAATTCAGGATCAACAGAATAAGCTGCACAAATTTGGTTAATAACTATTTCAGGGTTTACATCAAAACCATATTTATTTAAATTATCACGATTTTCATTCTCGTTTATTTTTTTAATCATTTCTAAATTAATAATTCCATTAGGTGGGAAATTGTTATTTATTACATAAAATAAAATTTGATGTAAAAAACCTTCAAGTTCTCTTATGTCGTTGTTATATCTTCTGCAAATGTAATTTATAACATCATTTGTAAGAATAAAAGATTCATTGGTTTCTTTAATTTTTTCTTCTAATATTTTTCTTATTGTATTTAAATCTGGTTTAGTGATTCTTATATACAAACCAGAGTGAAAACGTGACTTCATTCTAGCTTCTAAATTCTTCAGTAAACTAGGTTCTTTATCGGAAGTCATTACAATAATTTTATTGTTACTAATATTTTTATTAAAAATATTAAAAAAGATTTCATTAATTTTTTCTTTCTTTTCTAAAAATTGAATGTCATCTAATAATAAAAGATCATATGATTCATATTTTTGTTTTAATAATTCAACACTATTACCACCAATTGAAAAAGCATTATATACTTCTCTAATAAAATCATCAATCGGAATATATTTAATTATTTTATTTGGAAAACGAACTTTATATTCATTACCAATCGCATGTAATAAGTGAGTTTTTCCTAATCCAACACCACCAGTAATAAAAATTTGATTTCAAAATTTTTCTTTAAAGACTGTTTGAGCTGCGTTATATGCAGTTTTATTAAATTCACTAACTATAAAGTTTGAAAAAGTGTAATTTTTATTAACACCATTAGGTTTTTTAGTATTAATTTCATCAAAACTAACTTTTTTAGATGAATTAGACGCTTGTTGTGTTAAATTGATTTCATTTTCAGTAACAAATTTCAATTGATAATTTGTGTTGTTAATTTTATTAATTTCTTTTTCTAATATTTTCTTGTAATCAGATGAAAGTGTTTGTTTTGCAAAGATATTTTTTGTTTTAATAAATAAAACATCATCGTTTACATCACAGATAGTTATTGGATCAACAAATTCCATAAAAAAAGTAGAATCAATATCACTTTTCTTCAATACTTCTTTAGCTTGAACTAGTAAATTATTTAAATTTTTCTGTACTGTTTTGTCCATAAGAATATGAAAAATATTATATTAATTTATATATAATTTGATATTATTAATTAAATAAATATATATATTATGAAAAGAACATATCAACCAAATAAATCTAAAAGAGCTAAAACTCATGGTTTTTTGAACAGATCTTCTACTGCTAATGGTAAGAAAGTTCTTAAAAGAAGAAGAGCTAAAGGACGTAAAAGATTAACAGTTTCTGATGAAAAATAAAAAAATTGAATCTATTAGAAAAAACCAAGAGTTTCAAAAAATATATTCAAAAGGCAAAGTTTTAAGTAGTAAATTTTATGTTTTAAAGTATTTGCCAAATAAAAAATTTCGTTTAGGCTTGTCTGTTAGTAAAAAACACTTTAAAACAGCAATCGCTAGAAACAAAATCAAAAGACAATTGAGAAGTATTGTTAGTTCAATAGATTCTTTAATAAATGTAGATTTATTTGTAATAGTTAAACCTACATATAAAACAAATGAATTTAATTTAATGAAATCAAATCTTACTGAATTGTATAGCAAAATAAAATGTCACAAAAATCAGCATTAGCATTCAAAAGTTTAAATACTTCATCTAGTAACAGTGGTGTTGCTAGCCCTTTTTGATCTAAACCTAAAAGTAAGAAGAGCACCACTAAAGCTGTTTTTAAACAAATTTGAAAATGATCAAAACTTTTATTGTTTGCTTTCTTCATGTTAATGGGTTTATGAGGTTGTTTCCAAAGTATGGGAGACAACACTGTATCTACCGATGTAAATATTGGCAGCGGTCTTGAATTTGGTTTTAATTTTGGAACTACAGGAAATTGAATTTATGATTTATCGAGTGATAGTTTATACAGCCAATTTCATACATTCTCATCTTGAAGTTTAGATTATGGTCCATTTTATGGATTCTTTGTTTGACCAGGCGCTTGATTAGTGCTAAATTTAATGTGAGTATGTAATTCATGAGTGGGTGGATTAAATGCCCTATTTTCTATTTTTATATTATTATTAATCATTCGTGCATTCTCTATTTTAGTTACTTTAAGGTCAACTCTTCAAAATGAAAAAATGACAGAAGTCCAAGGTAAAATGTCTGAAATTAATGCTAAATATAAAGGGCTAACAGACCAAGCGTCTAAACAAAAGAAACAACAAGAAATAATGGATTTATATAAGAAAAATAACGTTAAACCATTTGCTGCGTTTGAACAAATGTTCATTACATTACCTATTTTCCTAATTATTTATCGTGTTGTTACTATTGTTAGACCATTTAAATCTACTATTTTATTTGGTATTTGAAACTTTGCTTATACCCCAATGTCTCAAATCTTTAGTAACTTTGCAAGCGGTGGATGAGCATATATATTCTTCATTGCAATAGTTATTCCTATCCAATTCTTGTCTATGAAGTTACCACAACGTTGAGCTAAGAAACGTAATAGAAACGCAGTTTCTTCTTCAAGTAAAGGTGGTAAACAAATGAAGAAGATGAACATGACTCAAAACATCTTTGCTGCTGTAATGTCATTAATCGTTGTGTTCTCTGCTACTGGTGTAGGTGTATATTGATTCTTTAATGCTTTATATTCTATTTTACAATCATGAATTATGCATGTTGTTATCATGAATAGTAGGAAAAAACATTCTTCTTTAGAAGCCAAACTTGATAGTTTGATACTAGAGTAATGAATTTTAAAGATACTCATGAATATTTAACTTCTAGACAATTCAATCCATCTAAAAAAATGGGTCAAAATTTTCTTATTAATCCAGAAATGTCTAAAAACATTATTAGTAAAATTAATTTAGACAATGTTGATTTAGTTATTGAAATTGGTCCGGGATTGGGATCGCTTACTGATTTTTTAGTTAATCAAAAATTTGATTTAACTCTAATTGAGTTAGATAAAAGATTGAACGAATTTTTGCACAAAAGATTTAAAGATCAAAAACTAACAATCATTAATAATGATGTTTTGAAAGTGGATTTTAATGAGATAACAAAATCTTATAAAAATCCAATTATTATTTCTAATCTTCCTTATTCAATCAGTTCACTAGTTGTATTAAAGTTTTTAAAATGTGAAAGCATTAATACTTTTCATTGTATGCTTCAGCAAGAAATGGTTGATCGAATATCAGCAGACGTAAGAACTAAGAAATATAACAGTTTTACAGCTTTAATGAGCTACTATACAAAAATTGATAAAACTCTTCATATTGGTCCAAATAATTTCTTGCCTGCACCAGATGTAGATTCAATTTTTATTACAATTTCAAAAAATAATAAAACATATGATGAAAATTTTGATAAATTCTTAAGATTGTGTTTTTTAAATAGAAGAAAAACTATTTTAAATAATTTGAAACCAAAATACGGTTCTCAAAAAATTCAAGATACACTGACTAGTTTTAACATTAATTTAACATGTAGAGCTGAGGAACTAACTCCTGATGAGCTTTTTGAATTATTTACTCAAATTGAAAAATAATATGATCAAGTCTTATTCTAAAATTAATTTAATTTTAAAAGTTTATCCTAGAACAAACAGCGAAACTAAACACAGAATTAAGAGCTTGTTTGTTTTGAATAAAAATTTATATGACGAAATAACTATTGTTCCATCCAAGTCTAACAAAATTACATATTATTCTGACAATAAAAAAATACTTATTAATAACTGTTTAATTAAGAAAGCAATCAATTATTTAAAAAATAATTTTTCAATATCTAAAAATTACTCAATTAATGTTAAAAAGAACATTAATTTAATGTCAGGTTTAGGCGGCGGATCGTCTAATGCTGCCGAAGTTATTAAATACATTTTAAAAGACAACAAAATTAGTATCTCTAAATTAAATTTAAACGATATAGCATTAAACTTAGGTAGTGATATTCCGTTTTTCATTGTTGGTAAATCATCAGCTATAGTAACAAACTATGGTGATGTTATCGAACCCACAAAAATCAAGAAAATTAATTACAAATTGATAGAAACAAAAATAGAAATTTCAACAAAAAAAGTTTTTGATAAATTAGATTCAGACAAGAATTACCATTCACAAGTAAATTTTAATAAGTGCCTTGACTCTTTATTAAAAAATAATTTTGATAATCATTATATATATAATGATTTAGAACAATATATTTTTAAAGTTTCACGCAAAATGAATAACCAATTTAATGGTGTTTCACGTAAAAGCAAAATAGTTTGCGGTTCTGGAGGAAGTATATTGCTATTAGGTAATTATGACAAGTAAAGTAAGAACAAGATATGCACCAAGCCCTACAGGGTTCTTCCATATTGGAGGAGCACGTACTGCTTTATTTAACTATCTATATGCTAAACATTGTGGTGGAGATTTTATAGTACGTATTGAAGATACAGATCAAGAACGTAATGTTGAAGGCGGGATTGATTCACAATTAAATAATCTTGAATGATTAAAGATTAAATATGATGAATCCATTCGCAATCCTGGTGAATATGGTCCATATATCCAAACACAAAAATTAGCTAGATACCAAGAACTAGCGAATAAATTAGTTCAAGAAGGTAAAGCTTACTATTGTTTTTGCACAAAAGAAGAATTAGAAGAACAAAGAAAAATCTCTTTAGAAAATAACCAGACTCCTAAATATAACAGGAAGTGTCTACATTTAACAAAAGAAGAAATCCAAAGCAAATTATCTAGTGGTATTCCACATGTTATTAGACTTAAAATGCCCGATGGAATAAACATTGAATGAAATGATTTAGTTCGTGGTCACATGTCTGTTCCTACATCTGCGCTAACTGATCCTGTTATTCTTAAATCCAATGGTATTCCTATGTACAACTTTGCTGTTGTAGTGGATGATTATGATATGGAAATAACTCATGTATTACGTGGTGAAGAACATTTATCTAATACCCCATATCAAATTGCCATTAAGAAAGCGTTGGGTTTTGATTCTCAGTCAATCGAATATGGACATTTATCAATTATTATTGATGAAACTGGTAAAAAGCTTTCAAAACGTAATAAGACATTAAAGCAATTCATAGAAGACTATAAAACTATGGGCTTCTTACCCGAAGCAATTACAAATTTCTTATCATTACTAGGATGAAGCTCTAAATCTAATAGAGAAATTCTTTCATTAGAAGAAACCGCTAAAGAATTTGACTTTAATAGGATTTCCAAAGCACCAGCTTTCTTTGATTTTAAGAAGATGCTATGAATTTCTAATTCATATTTTAAAAAAATGTCAGATGACGAATACTTAAAGTTTGTTAAAGATTTTGTCACTACTGATCCAAAAATATTTCCTGAACATTTTAGTGATGTTCTTTTAACGTTTAAACAACAGATTTCTTATGCTCAAGAAATTGATCAATTAATAAAAGAAACATTTTTAGATGATATCTCTACCATATCTAATGAACTTGTTGAAGTTACAAAAACGGATTATTTCAAAAAATGCGTTTCTGTATTTAGAGATGAAATCTCAAGACTTGACAAGATTACATTTGAGAATGCAGCAAATATTGTTCAAAACGTAAAAGAAAAATCAGGATTAAAAGGGAAAGAATTATTCTTACCTATGAGAATTGCAACTATTGGTAAAGAACATGGACCTGAGATGAACAAGATTTTAACAATAGTAGGTAAGGAAAAAATTCTATCTAACATTGAAAAACTACTAAAGTAATATGAGATTAAAAAAGACATATTCATTTATTAAAGACCCAATTCATGGAGAAATTAATTTCTCTGAACAAGATGCTTGATTAAGAGAACTTATTGAAACAAAGGAATTTCAAAGATTAAATAAAATTAGACAATTAGGATTGTCTTACCAATTATTTCCATCTGCTACTCATACAAGATTTTCTCACTCTATAGGTGTGTATGAAACAGCTCGTAGATTCATAGATAATTTAAAAATTAAAAACTTAACACCTAAAAAACGTAAAGTAATTTTAGCTGCTGCATTACTACATGATATTGGACACGGTCCTAATTCTCATGCATTTGAAAAATATACAAATATTTCTCACGAAACATTTACTAAATTAATTATTGGTACAACAACTACAAATGTTTATAGGATTCTTAAAAAGAACGGAGTTAACCCTAGAGATATTATTGATATTCTTGACAAAAAAAACAAAAATGAATGAATGAACAATTTAGTAAGTAGTCAGATTGATGCCGATAGAATTGACTACTTGCAGAGAGACTCTCATTATACTGGTGCAACATATGGCGAAATTGATGGTTCGATGATAGCTAAGAGAGCGCTATTCATGAAAAATCAAATTGTGTTTACAAATAAAGCGATATCTACAATTGAAAATTTATTAGTTGGTAGATTCCATATGTATGAACAAGTTTATGAAAACACACATACTATTGCTAATGAATGAATTGTTCAGAAAATAATGAGAAGAGTTAAAGAGCTTTACAAATCCGGATATAAGTTTGTAAACGCTAACAATTTATTAGAATTATTTAATCCATGATTAAATGACAAGCAATTTACTATTGAAGAATTTTTAAGATTAAATGACTGAAACTTTAGCACATTATTAGATTCATTAAACAAAGAAAAAGACCCAATTTTAAAACTTCTACTAGGTGATCGTGAGACAAAAGATAAATTTATTTGCTTAGAATATTCTAAGAAAAAGTATGATGAAGCATTAGCAAAAGCTAAACTACTAAAATTAGATCCAAAGTACAATGTTGATGTAATTACTCATAAACCTATTTGCTTATATGATCCTAACAAACAACCAATTAAAATCTACGATTCATTTAGCAATAAATTAGAAAATTTTGATGTGCTAAGCAACCTAGTTCAAAGGAACCAATTTATTGTAAAACAGCGCACGCTTTTAATTATTAATATTAAATTATTAAAAAAGTATTAATAATAGTTAAAAAAATACTATAAATATATTATTTAAGAGAGCAACACAATGGACAAACACATTAATGAAATTGCTTATGAAGTAGCGAAAGAAAACTTTAATGATAAAGTATTTTCTTTTGATGACTTATGTAGCAAAATAATGAAACACATTAAGACACCTACAAGTGATCAATCTACACTTAAAGGCGAATTGTATTCTGAAATTATTCAAGATACAAATTTCTTATATGTTGGGAAACAATTCTGAAGATTAAGAGAATTTGTTTCCCAAAACGAACTTAAGAAAAGTTTAGCAAATTCTTTGTATGATTTTGATAAATCATTAACAGAAGAAGATTTTGAAGAATTTGATGACTTAAGTGAACGTTATGACGAGGAAAGTGGTATGTACTACGATGAAGATGAAGAAGAAGCATACCAAAATGTTAAAAATATAGTAGATGAAAATTCCGAAGACGAAGAAGGAGAATAATATGAAAAGAAAAACTGTAAATATTAAACAAATGGTTAAAGATGCTGCTATGGGTCATTATGCTATAGCTCATATTAACATTAATAACCTTGAATGAATTAAAGGTGCATTGTCAGCTGCAAAAGAAACTAATACTCCTATTATTTTAGGTGTATCTGAAGGTGCAGCTAAATACATGTGTGGTTTTAAAAACATCGTTGATATGGTAAATAATATGATCGTATCAATGGGAGTTACACAACCAGTTGCATTACATTTAGACCACGGATCATATGAAGGTGCTATGGCAGCATTAAAAGCTGGATTTAGTTCAGTAATGTTTGATGGTTCGCACTTACCATTTGATCAAAACATTGCTAAACTTAAAAAAGTTCTTACTTATGCTATGATGAAGAATGCATCTGTAGAAGCAGAAGTTGGTTCTATTGGTGGACAAGAAGATGGTGTTGTAGGTAATGGTGAATTAGCTGATGTTAATCAATGTGAAACAATTGCTAAACTTTCTATTTCATGTTTAGCTGCTGGTATTGGTAACATCCATGGTATTTATCCTAAAAACTGAAAAGGTTTAAATTTTAAACGTTTAAGTGAAATTACAAGAGTATGTAATAACAAACCACTTGTATTACATGGTGGAACAGGAATTCCAACTGATCAAATTAAACAAGCTATTTCTTTAGGTGTAGCTAAAATTAATGTAAATACTGAATGTCAATTAGCATTTGCTGCTGCTACAAGAAAATACATTGAAGAAAAGAAAGATTTAGATACTAACGCTAAAGGATTTGATCCTCGTAAATTATTAAAACCAGGTACTGAAGCAATCAAAAACATGGTTATCGAAAAATTTGAAATTTTCGGTTGCAAAGGTAAAGCTTAATAAAAAAAGTTAGGTGAATGCCTAGCTTTTTATTTAATCTTTTTAACTATAGTGAATGCGGATGCTATTGCATCATCCATATCATAGTATTTATATTCTGCCAATCTACCTAGCAAAAATAAGTTCTTAGTATTCTTAATGTTTTTTAAATATTTAGAATATAAGGCATCATTAGCTTTGTTACTTATTGGATAATATCGAATATTAAATTTTTTTGATTTTAAACTGAATTGGCCAGGATATTCTTTAGAAATTACAGTTTTATTTTTAATTTTCTGCAATGTCATTTTCTTATATTCAGCAATTCTTGTCATTGATTTATCTGCTGGATAGTTAATAACAGCATTATTTTGATAAGAGTCTCTATTTAAACTTGTAAATTTAATATCTAAACTTCTATATGGAAGAATTCCATATTGGTAGTTTTGAAGTTCATCAATTGACCCACAATAAAAAATTGGATCAGCAACCAATTTGCTATCAATATATGTCTTGTTATTTTTAATAGTTAGCTTGTGTTCGGAATTTAACTCAATTTTAATGTTTTTGTGATTAAGCATTTTCTTAATCATATTTGTGTAACCATTTACCGGTAATCCTTGACACTTATCATCAGGGAAATAACTTCTATTGTGAGATAAACAAATTTTCACTCTATTTATCGTTTCCGCTGAGATTTTACTAAAATCAGTTCCCCACATTTTAGAAGAGTATTTTGCATACATGTTTTTAAAAACATAGTTAGCGAATTTTTTAGCCTTTGGATCATTTATTGATCTTAATTCATAAAAAGTAATTGTTTTTGTTTTAGGGAACTTTTTGTTTAGTATTTTTATTATGTAATCTGCATCATCATCTGCAATCATTTTAATTGAATCATAATTGATTGGTAATGGGATCAATTTATCATTAACACAAGATAAGACTTCGTTTTTATATGAATTTAATTTTGTAAATTTATTAATAAATTTTAACACTTCTTTGTTAGATGTATGGAAGATATGCGGTCCATATTTATGAGTTAGAACTTTATTTTTAGAATAGAAATCATAACAATTACCACCAACGTGTGGTTTTTGCTCATATATCATTACTTGATAGTTTTTTTCTGCTAGAATCCTAGCAACCGTAGAACCTGATATTCCTGCACCAAAAATGTACACTTTTTTACTACTCATTTGATAAGGCTTATTCATATATACCTATATAATATAAGACATTATGTCTAAAAAAAGATATACATTTACTATTATTACACCAGCATATAATTCAGAAGAATTCATTGATGAATGCATCAAATCAGTAGTCAATGCTAATTACGATCTTAATTTAGTTGAGCACATCATTATTAATGATGGCTCTATAGACAAAACACCAGAGATTGTTCAACGATGAGCAAGTCAGTATCCTCACATCAAATTATTTAATAAAGAAAACGGGAATTGAGGAAGTGTAATTAACTATGTTAAAAGGAATAGATTAGTTAACAATGATTATGTTTTAATTTTAGATTCAGATGATCAAATAGTTTCTAATGCTTTTAACATTGTTAGTGACAAAAGCAGAGACTCTGATTTGTTCGTTGGTGGGTTTTTAATGACGGACAAAAAACATAAATTCATCAAGGTTCCACCATATTTATATGTATTTAAGAGAAATATAATGCATAAAAATGCAGGCAATAAAAAAGCCATACTATCATGTATAGCCATTCCTTGCAATACATATTTTAAAAAAGATATCTTTTACAAAATAGATGATGTAAAAGAAAGAGTTAGTTATCAAGACGGTCCTTTATTTGCAAACATTTCTAATTTATCAAAATCTGCAAGATTTACATATAAGAACGTAGCTAAATATTGGAAGTATCGTCCGGGCAATACAATGTCTACTATTAGCAAACTAGATAATTCTGCACTTTTTTCACAAAATTTCTTTTACACTTGTTCGTGTGGATATTATGAAACAGCGCTTTACTGATTATTAGGGAAGAGTAGTGCTAGAAAATATATGAGAGATAATAACATTAAATTTCCTATTAATAGCAAACTTAATTTTAAATGGATGCCTTTAATTGGCAGGTGGGTACTTTGGATTATATATTCATTTTGAATTAGAAAATATTTTGAAAGAGTTAAATAACAATGGGACTATCAGCAGGAATAGTAGGATTACCAAATGTAGGTAAATCAACTTTATTTAATACAATAACTAATTTGCAAGTGGAAGCAGCGAATTATCCATTTGCTACTATTAATCCAAATGTAGGTATTGTTAAGGTTCCTGATGAAAGATTAGAAAAATTAGGTGCAATTATTAATCCTGATAAACTAACACATGCAATTTGTACATTTGTTGATATTGCTGGTCTAGTTAAAGGCGCATCAAAAGGTGAAGGCTTAGGCAACCAGTTTTTATCTAACATTAGAGAAGTTGATGCTATTTGCCATGTAGTCAGATGTTTTGATGATAAAAACATTAATCACGTATATGACTCAGTTGATCCAATAAGAGATATGGAAGTTATTAATTTAGAGTTAATTCTTGCTGATTTACAAACATTAGAAAAACGATTTACTCATATTGTAGCTAAATCAAAATCTGGAGATAAGCAAGCGGTAATTGAAGAAGGTGCTGTGAGAAAAGTGCTAGCTGCATTGAAAGAAAACAAATTTGCTAAAACCGTTGAACTTAATGATGAAGAAAAGAAGTTTATTAAGAACTATAACTTGTTAACAATTAAACCAGTTTTATATGTAGCTAATGTAAATGAAGATGATATTGCTAACCCGGAATCTAATCCACATTTCTTAAAACTTAAAAATGAAATTTCTAAAAATAGTAATGAACTAATTATTCCTATTTCTGTTAGTCTTGAATATGAAATATCAAGACTAACAGGAGATGATAAAAAAGTCTTTATGGAAGACATGGGGATTAAGACACCAGGATTAAATCGTTTAATTCAAATAACATATAAATTGTTAAATTTAAGAACTTTCTTTACATTTGGTAAAACAGAAACTCGTGCTTGAACTTTTATTAACGGTATGACAGCTCCTGAATGTGCTGGAATTATTCATTCTGATTTTCAAAGAGGATTTATTAAAGCAGAAGTTTATGATTGCAATGATATGTTTGAATATCAATCCGAAGTTACATTAAGAGAAAAAGGAAAAATCAGAATGGAAGGGAAAGACTACTTCATGAAAGATGGAGATGTCTGTCTTTTCAAATTTAATGTATAAAAAAAATCTCATCAAACGATGAGATTATGAATAAATTTTTATTGAATTTTAGGTTGTAAACTTGGGAATAAAGCGTTTAGTAGTTCTTCTATTCCTTCATTATATGTGCATCAATGAGTGATGTAGTTGAATGTACCATCCAATTGACCTTTGTTACCCGTATTGTCAAATATAGTGTCTATCTTTTCAACATCAACTATAAAAAAATCTCCTCGACTATTATAGTTTTGTACATATGCCCCTAAACCATTAGATTTGACCACACTATTTAATATGACTCTATCTTTGTGTGGATCTTTCATCATTCCATAATCGTATCCATAAATTACTCCTTGTAAAAAATTAGACTCTTCCCTATCAGGAATAGTAAGATAGTTTACTACAGAAAGTTGTATATCATTTTCTTCAGTGTCTGGATTATCAGAATTAGTAACATACGATAAATGAACAGTACCATTTAACGTTTTTGCTCTTTCTTCATTATAGGGATGATAATTTGAGTATCCACCGTCTTTTTCAACGGAGGTTCTACACATAATTGCATCAAAATAATCTTCATATTTTAATGGATCATCACCATATAAAAATTGACTTGGATCGTGTAATTCTTTAAAGAAATTGTATAGTTCTGCTACGTATAAAAATCCAAGGATATTAGACCTATAATTATTTATCTGCACATTTGGTGAGTTTAAAATGTCATTAGTAAATCAATTTGCTCATCCAAGTCTAGTCTTATCTTCAGGAGCATTTGGTAAGACTTCATCAGGAATAATAGCCATTAACTTAGTGGCTATATTAGACAAACTTACTTCATCAAATGATTGTCCATTAACACTTTGGTTAGTGAATTTATATGTAATGCTCTTGATGTTACCAACCGCTACTTCGCTTGATCCTGCACCATTTTTAGGGAAGAAAACAAGATTGCATTCATTTGTTAAACGAAAGTCTTTAACATCATTTCCTTCAGAATCTTTACTCATAGGCACACCAACTTGAACACTAAATTGAATATTGAAGTCATATGGAATATCTTCAGCAAGCTTAAACATGAAATGTCATTTGTCATTTGCTTTATCATAATAGAATCCATAAGTAGGATTTTCTTCTGTGTATGGGACCTTATCACTACCTGTGTATTCAGATTCAGATTCAGGCCAAAAATGGTTAACAAAGTAGTCTCTCATGCTATCTGCTGAATAACGGAAATCAGCGTCCTCTGGAATAAAATGAGAAGTAGTATGCCCATTGTGAGCTCTATCGTGATAAATTGGGCTTACAGGTTCATTAATAATAAAGTCTACATAATCACCTTCACCTGACAATTCATAGTCACATTCACTTACTAGTTCTAACGAAACAGCTTCTTCGTTTTTATTCCCGCAAGAAGTAGTTATAAAAGGAATTGATCCAATAATTCCTAACCCGCAAGTTACACTTGCAATTGTTTTGATTAATTTTTTATTCATTTTTTTCTCCTAAAATGTTGCGTAATGACAAAAAAATCTATTAGCATATAAAAATGCTAATAAATTAAGCCTCTACTTGTGTTAGATCTACAAGTTGATATATATATATATATTAATTTTTGTCATACTTTAAATATATAAAATAATCTATATTAGACACACAATCTTTTGCTAGTACCGGGATGACCATCTATTGCACCTGTGTATTTTCTAAATAATTTTGCTCATTTAAAACAATTAGAATGTGATTGATGTACAGAAAAACACCACAGAACTACTAGTTAAGAACTGGCTTTTAGAATTATTAACTCATCAAATTTAAACTTTATCAAATCGAAAGTCAGAGAGTTTAAGAATTTTTATAATATCAAAAGATACTTACACTTTGATAAACTAAATTACTCATTAATATAGAAGCAAATATTTGATTCTTTTGTGTGCAATTAAATCATTAGTGAAATAGACGAATATAGGTGTGTAAAAGATAGTTTATTAACATTATTTTGCCGATCAATTAGGAAAATTAGACGTTGAATCACATCCACAAAGATATTGATATAGATCGGCTGAAGGGACATTTGAATTTATTGAAGATATAGTTCCTGTTCAATGAGTTGCAAAAAAAGAAAGGTTTTCGAAAACGCGTTTAGAAGGTAATTCTTCTAAACCATTTTATTCTATACATTGTAAATTGACATCACCTCGAAAAACTCCTGATGTTGCTGAATCTAAATTTTTTGGAATAGTAATTCCTGTAATTGAATATGTTTGATCCATTTACATAGAGTAAGGAAAATATTTTGTGTCTTCTGGAAAAACAATATGTCCACGCAGCAAGCTTCCGATCGATGAATTATCAACAGATCATTTACACTTATTATCATTTTTTTGAACTATAACTTCGCATCTATTTCCTAAATTAGTTGCTAAACCAAAGCTAGGGTTATTAGGATCAATGGAAATATTTTCAATTCAAGAAAATCCAAAAGCATGTGTGTCAATTTCGTTGATTGTCGAAGGTAAATAGACACTTTTTAATTTTGAGCAGAAAAAAATTTCTGCCGATATGTGTGGTATTTTTGGGATAACCAATTCTCCGCAACACAAACAGCCGATTATAGGATTAGTGCCTAAATTTCACTTAGATTGTCCGTCATTTTTTTAACAATTCCATAAAATATTTTATTGTTTTTTTGTCTGACAAATCATCAGCTAATCCATAGTAAGGGTTATTTTGATCAATTTCTATTTTTTTGTAGAGAATATCAGCGTTTGTAACCAGTACTGATGTTGTTAATTGAACTAGGAAATATACTGAAGTAATAGATGAGCAACTATCAAATGATTGTGATATCGATGTCATTGTAGATGGAAAACTTATATCCCCACATACCAAATTTGCGATGCATCCATTATCATCTGATAACGAACACTCGTTTGTTTGTTTGTCTTTTTTAACTATAACTTTACCTTTACCAACATTAGTAGCTAATCCAAAATTCGGATTAAGTGGATCAATTAAAATATTTTTTATACCACAAATAAATGCAAACGCTGTGTCCTCAATAGATTCAAGATTATTGCATAAAGAGAAATTAATGTATTTAATATAATCTGGCACTAATGTAAAATTTTTAGTGTTAGGTTCACAGAATCAATAAGTAATTTTAGTTACAGAACTTGGAATTTGAATAGTATTACAATATTCATATTCAGTCATATTCTAAGAATACTTTGTTGAAAAACCATTTAATACTCCATTACTTATGTTGTAAGCATCATCGGGTAATGGAACGAGTTTTTCAACATGAGGGCGCACACAACCACTAGAACTTATAACAAACGGAGCCGCGCTTATAGCACATAAACTGAATCCAATTCTTTTAATTAATTTAATATTTTTTTCATAATCCTTTATTGTATCTTTTTTTAATGTATCAAAAATTGATCAAAAATTTCTCTTTTATAACTAGTAAATCATTTATATCTTTATACTATTCATAGTCTTTGATTCTCCTGAAATTATTTGTTCAATCTAATTTTAAGATCTGTGTATGTTTTCTCATATCTCTAGAAAGTTTACTATATACTTTCTGTACACTATAAAAAGATAAATAATTATTTTATTTAAATATTAAATAAAATATTATGGGGAGACTATCAATGACTAAAAAAAATATTAAAAAACAGTGTTTATTACTTATTGGTTCTCAATATGGTGATGAAGGTAAGGGAAAATTCGTAGATATTTTATCAGAAGGATATGACTATATAGTTAGATTCCAAGGTGGTGACAATGCAGGCCACTCAATTGTTATAGGTGGCAAGAAATACAAACTAAGATTAATTCCATCTGGAATTTTTAAAAAAGATAAAAAAGTAGTTATTGGTCATGGTGTAGTTGTTAACCCTAAGACTTTATTAAATGAAATTGAATATTTAAAACAAAATGGTTTCTCTGTAAAAGGTAGATTATTTGTAGCTGACCGTGCCCATGTTATTTTAGATTACCATAGACAAATTGATAAATACCAAGAAGATTTAAAGGGAGATCAAAAAGTAGGAACTACTTTATGTGGTATTGGTCCTTGTTATTCAGATAAGATTCAACGTGTTGGTATAAGAATTGCCGATTTATTAAATAAAAAAGAATTAGAAAATAAAATTACATTATCTTTTAAGACGAAAGTTGATTTATTACCTAAATTAGGATACAAAATCTCTGATGCTAAGAAAATAGCAGAAGAATATTACAAAATAGGTCTAAAAATTAAACCTTACATTTCAAACACAATTGATTTATTAAATGATGCATATAGAGCAGGTAAGAAAATTTTATTTGAAGGAGCACAAGGCTCTTTCTTAGATATTGATATGGGTACATATCCATACGTTACTTCTTCATCTACTATTGCTGGTGTATCAAGTGGTAGTGGTATTAGTTTAACTAAAGTTAATGATGTATTAGGTATTGTTAAAGCGTATACATCAAGAGTTGGCGAAGGACCTTTTGTTTGTGAAATTTTTGGTCCAATAGCAAAGAAAATAAGAGACGCTGGTGGCGAATATGGAACAGTAACTAAACGTCCAAGAAGAATTGGATGATTAGATCTAGTAATGTTAAGATATGCAGTTAACGTTGTAGGTATTACAGAAATCGCTTTAACATTGGTTGATGTGTTATCAGGTTTACCTGAAATTAAAGTTTGTGTTGGTTACAAATATAAAGGCAAAACAATTAATGAAATCTTGCCTGACAACTCTGAATATGCTAAATGTAAACCAATCTATAAAACATTTAAAGGTTGAAAAGAAGACATTACAAAAATTAAAAAATATAAAGATTTACCTCCTAACTGCAAGAAATATGTTGAATACATTTCTAAAGCAGTGGAAACACCAATTGCTTTCGTTTCGGTAGGAAATGACAGAACTCAAACTATTTTAAAACAAACAATACTTAAATAATATGAAACTAAATGCTTTTAATAAACAAAAAGGATGAATTGAAGTTATCTGCGGACCAATGTTTGCAGGTAAGTCTGAAGAACTTTTAAGAAAAATTAACAGACTTAAATATGCTGAAGTTGATTATGTTATCTTTAAACCTGTTATAGATACAAGGACAAAGAATTCTGTTAAATCTAGAGATGGTAGAGAACTAAAAGCAATTCAAGTTAAATCTTCTAAAGATATTGTTGAATATGTAAAGAAGATGAATGACAAGCCTCAAGTAATTGCAATTGATGAAATTCAATTCTTTGATCAAGAATTACCTGATGTTTGTGATTATTTAGCTAATAATGGTTTTATTATTTATGCAGCTGGATTAGACACTGATTTTAGAGGAATTCCTTTTGCAAATACTTCACACATTATGGCATTAGCTGAAAATGTAATTAAGCTAACAGCTGTTTGTACTGAATGTGGTGCTCCAGCAACTAGAACACAAAAATTAATTGATGGCAAACCTGCACCATTTGATTCACCAAGAATCGTAGTGGGTAATGTTGAAACCTATACTGCAAGATGTAGGCATCATCATGAAGTTAAAGGAAAACCAAAGAGCATCTATTAATTAGATGCTGTTTCTTTTTATGTGGGCATCAATAAAATGTCAGATTGTATAGGAGATAATGACACACAAACTAACACCGAGAGATAAGAATGCAGCAATTAATTCATTGACTATTTGAGTATTATTAGCTAGTAAGTTTTCTACTGCAATTGCCAAATGAATGCACAAAACAATAGCAAGATAAGATATTAAAAAGAAAAAATCTGAAAGCACATAGTGGGTGATAATTCGTGATTTACTATAAGTTTCGATCTTTTTATAGTCACAATGTTGTTTCCCTCAAGTGATATCTTGGTCAGAATTTAAATACCAAAGTGAATATTGCAAATTTATCATTATTTTATAAAGTCAATTTGCAAGCTTATTATTTTTAATTAATAGAATTGTTGTTCCTGAAATAAGAACAATGCAAACTGAAGGAATTCAATCAACAAAGAAGTGAACTTTAAGTATAAAAGTAGATGCACATACCATTACAGTAAAGAACACAACAAGCAATGTTATAAAAGATCTAAGATAGATATTAAAACTTTTTTGACCAGGTTCTCTAACTCTATCAAAGAAGTTAAAATATATAACTCCGCACATAATTGCTAATTGATTTAAACAATGATTTGATGGGAAAGAAATCCAAGGAAAATCTTCACGAATAATTCTTGCAGTAAGCTCGTTTAATCACCCTGTTTTTCCCTCCATTTGTTTAACACCATATGCAACTACATTTTCACAACTAGCTGGCACAGTAACCATTAATAAAAACGAAAAACAATAACAAAGAGCACAGAAAGTTAAATATTTGCAAAATTTCTTTTTTCCATAAGCAAAATACATAAAAATAGGAAATATAGTTCATGTACATACCGATGAAAAATAGAATAAAACAAAGAACGGAATAATAGGAATACTATGATCTAAAGAACATGAAAGATCCAAATGAATATTGTTTTGGTCATATACTAGTAATTGAAAAGATCCGCAAAATTTTACTTGTAATGATTGCATCAATACCATTAAACAAGTTCATAATATCCCGCCAAAAAGAAGGTTGTGGATTTTAAATCACATTTTTTGTTGTGTTTGTTGAAAAGAGAATTTTTTATTTGACATACAATGTTGGTAGAACAAAAAACCTATTTGGTGTATAACCAAACAGGTTAAACTAAAATTCCATGAGGAATTTTGTTATTAATATATACATGAGTTCTTGTCATACAATTTATTATAAGATAAACATCAAGTGTATTAGACATATCAAAATATTTTAGTTTTTGATATTTCTAAATTGTAAATGACTAAACACTTCTTTGAAAATGTCTACATTATTACAACAACAGCAGTTCAACACAAACCGCCAAACAACAAACACTCCAATTTAAAAGATTTTATCTATACTAACTTGGAATGTTTGCATAAATGCTATTAAACATGTTCAAATGATTCCGCCAAATAAAACATTATGGAACTTAAATCATTTATTTTTTTGTAAATTATTAAAAGAAAATTTTTCTATAGACTTTTGCATATTTGTGTAATTGACCAACAGATCCTTAACATGAGATAAGTGCTAATGAATTAATTAAAAGTTGAAGATTTCTTTTCTTGTTAATAAGCACATATGAATGTTCCTTTGTTATACAAGGAAAATTATAGACTAAGAGTAGTATAAAATTTTCAAATGCAGCAAATCAGTTAACAAGAGTAAAAAATATTCTTACTATAGTAAAGACAAGAAGAAAATTATGACTTTTAGTATTTTTTCAAGAATTATTAATGAGTAGGGAAGAAATTTGCCATCTTTTTATTTAAACAAAAGGAATATTACATCAATCTTATGCAAGCTGAAATCAAAACCGTTGAGGAACTGAAAATGATAAACGTTGAGAAAAACAATGCAAGTTTAATGAGGAGCAACGTGAATTCTGAAATAAACAATTTGAGTCCAATCAAAAAGTTATAGAACGTTTTGATAAACAAGACAGATTTAATCAAACGATTATTTTTCGCTTAGATAATGTTAAAAAACGTCTTGATAACATTGTTATAAAAATAACCTAGTAGAATAACTTTTTGATATTTTTCTTGAAAAATTATATAATAACCATACTTATTAGTAGCATGTGGAAGGCGATGAGCCATTAAACCACGTAGAGAACTTAAGAAATATTTTTGAAAGGAGAGTTACTTGTGGCTGCAAAAAAAGAAATAAAGAGAATCGCCAAGATTCAACTGATTGGTGGACAAGCTAAACCAGGACCAGCATTAGCGTCTATTGGTATTAATATGGCTGAATTCACTAAACAATTCAATGATCAAACTAGAGATCGTATGGGAGAAGTAGTACCATGTGTTATTACTGCTTTTTCTGATAAATCTTTTACTTTTATCATTAAAACTACCCCAGCATCTGTTATGTTAAAGAAAGCTGCTAAAATTCAAACAGCAGGTAAAAACCAATTAACTGATACAGTTGCAACAATTACTAAAGAACAAGCTTTAGAAATTGCAAGATACAAAATGCCAGACCTAAATGCATATGACGAAGAAATGGCATTAAGAATGATTGCAGGAACTGCAAAACAAATGGGTATTAAGATTAAAGATGTTGATCTTACACCTAAGAAAAACGGAGGTAAGCAATAATGGCAGGTAAAAAATTTAAAAGTGCTAAGTCATTAGTTGAAAAGAAATTGTACTCTGTTGAAGAAGCCGTTGCTTTAGCAAAAAAAACTTCTACAACTAAATTTGATTCATCAATTGATATTGCTATCAAATTAAATCTTGATACAACAAAAGCTGAACAACAATTAAGAGGTACAATCGCTCTTCCTCATTATTTTGGTAAATCTAAGAGAGTATTATTAATCTCTAGTGATGTAACTAAAGAACAAGCCGAAGCAGCTGGTGCAGATTATTTTGGTGAAAGTGATAAAATTGCTGACATTAAAAATGGTTGATTAGATTTTGATGTAATTATCACTACTCCAAAATTTATGCCTGAATTATCTAAATTAGGTAAGATCTTAGGTCCAAAAGGTTTAATGCCAAACCCTAAATTAGGAACAGTTACACCTAAACCATTAGATGCTGTTAAGGAATTCAAAAAAGGTAAAATGAATTACCGTACAGACACATATGGAAATATTCATATGACAGTTGGTAAAGCATCTGCTGCTAGCTGAAAAGATTGTTGAAAACATTGATGCTTTATTAGATTTTATTAAGTCTAAGAGGCCTTCAACAGTTAAAGGAGAATACATTCAAAAGATTTTCCTTTCAACTACAATGGGCCCATCAATTAAAGTCCAATTCGATAAGTAGTTTTATATAATTCAGAAATATATACAAAAATTTGGAGACAAAGAAAACGGCTAAATTTACAACTAGCAAAAAAATTGAAACAATGGCTGAAATCACAAAAAGTGATACCCCAAAAGAGTTATTCTTTTTATAACTTTATTGTTATCTTTATTGGATATTGCTGTATTGTTACTTGGCGGTTTCCTATATGGAACAGATGAAAAGAAATTTTGATTCTTTGACTTACACAATATTAAGAACCCCACAACAGGTGTTTATATATTTGACTCAAATTGCCCAATTTCTATTTATGCAATGTCTATCATTGCTTTTTCAATAATTGTATTATTCATGATTGTTTCTGCTATCGTTATTGTTAATATAAAATCACCAAGATATATTGCAAAATGTGCAACTGATTTAGCACTTCAAGAAAGTGGTAAATCTAAATCTAGAGTAAATGTTGATACCGCTACTAAAGAAGCAGTTCAAGAAGCAACTCAAAGACTTATATTAGATGAATTAACTAAGAGTACAACTGTTAAAGAAGCGGTTAAGGATCAAGCCGCAATTGAAACAGCTAAAATTCTTAGCGATTCATTAAATTCTATTAACGGTAAATCTAAAAAAAGAAAATAGAAAATCATATATAATTAATTTAAATAAATTAAGGAGAATTATGCCATACATTTCAAACAAAGAAAGAATGAGAACAACTAAAAAAGTCATTTCTGGTAATACAGGAAAGAAAATCTTTATTACATTAACTTTCATTTTATGATTAGCAATGGTTGTTTTATTTCTAGCTGCATCATATTTATATGGAAACGATCCACAAAAATATTCATATTTTAGCTTCCAAGAAAATGATAAAATTACAACCTATGGAATTGGAATGACTTGCTTTGCAGGAATTACTTTACTATTTACAATAATTTCTGTTATTGCTGTTTGATGTTTCAAATCGCCAAAGAGTATTGCTGCAAAAACATCAACTTTAATTAAAACTCCACTTCCTGGAAAAAAGAAAAAATAATTATTACTTGATATTTTTAAAAAAATCAGTAGCCTTAATTGGGAAATAGAAATCGACAATCGCATCTGTGAATGTCGATTTTTTTGGATTTACTTCAACAATTACAAGATTTTTATTTTCTTGCTTTGCAAGATAAGGGAGACTATTGGCTGGCATTACCTGCCCACTAGTTCCAATAATTAATAAAACATCAGATTTTGTAATCTCATCAAAAGCACAATCGTGAACTTCGGGTTTAATTTGTTCGCCATAGAAAACAAAGTTTGGTTTTAATACCGCGTTGCATGCAGAGCACTTAGGAGGAATAATGTTAAGTAGATCTTTAGTTAATTTATATTTTTTATGACACTTAGGACATATTAATGTTTTAGTTGTTCCATGAAATTCAATAACATTATCTGCTCTGCCTTCTTGATGAAGATTATCAATGTTTTGAGTAATTACTGCTTTTACAATTTTTTCTTTTGATAACCTACCAATTTCTGTATGAGCAAAATTTGGTTTTGCTTTATCCATGAATTTGATAAAATATTTTATATATTTCTTTTCAAGAATCTTCTGGATGAGCAAAGAAATAAGATAATTCAATAAACTTAGGATCATATTGAGTTCATAATCCGCCTTGACCAGTAAATGGTGGGATACCACTTTCTACTGAAATCCCAGCACCAGTAAAGACAACAAGATGTTTAGCATTTGTAATTAATTCTTTAGCTTTTTTAAAGTCCATATAATATATTTTAAATATAATATCTCTATATGTCTAAAGAGTTAGTCACTACATTATCAACATTAGGAATTATTGCATTAATATTGCTAATAATTGCTTTAATTTACATTATCATTTGTGCTAGAAAAATGTCAATTGTTTATAAAAAAGCAGACTATTTAGTTGAAGATGTTACTTATAAATCTGAAATGTTAATGCCAACAGTTGAAGCATTGAAAAAACTAACTAAATATTCTGGTTTGTTGGATGACTACATTAATGACAATACTGAGTTTATTTATGATTTCTTAAAGAAACATAACTTCACTGTAGTAAACAAAAAGCAAATAGATTCTAAGAAATCAAAGACTACTAAAGCAAAGGTCGATTAGTCTTTATTTTTAAACATTGCACCATATGTATATGGTTCTACAAACAAATGTTGGCAAATCACTAGCCGTAAATTTCTCATAGATATAAATATAGTAAACAAAATACGAAAGTTTGGATCAAATTATAAATACTATTTGAATTGTCTAATTCACTATATCTGTCTAAGTTCTTGGAAAGTTTACCTTTACCTTAACAAGTATAAAAAAATGAAGACCTTGATTTTGATCTTCATTTAACATATAAAATTTAAAACTAAATTTTCAAATACTTATTAATTTCAAAGTCATGAACCGAAAACTTCATCACTTGCGCCAGCAATATCATTTTTAATTCATTCTTTAAAACTATTCAATTTATCTTCAGATAATCCTGGTGTATAGATATGAACTGCATATGCTCGTTGTATAGGAAAATGTAAAGCAGCGTATTTTTCTTCACCGTTGTGAGAAGTTCATGTAATGTCTTCAAAATCATTAAAATCAGTAAAATAAAGCGTTGTTTTGGTATCAGAAAAGCGACCGTTAAAAGCCATATAGCTTCAATCCCCACCGGTATTACACTTAAAATTTATTGTTATTGGATGATTTGCATTTCAATTCAAATTAAATGCATAATAATCACAAAATTTAATAGATTTTGGGAGCTCAAGATAATTTATTATACTGGCATCGAGACCAAAGAATGACATCATTGGAAGAGTCTCGACTTCTGAATCTTCGGCAAAAATAATGTTTGTCATTTTTTGGTCTAACTTTGCCCGTGAAATTTTTGCTCCATCAAAAGCATATTCGCTAAATGACTTAATGTCCTTTGAAAAATATAGAGTATTGCATTTTGCATATTCATTAGATGTTGCATCAAAGTCATCTTTAAATCCAGTGCAATTGCCATCTGTATCTACTTTAAATATTTCATGTGGATAATCTACGCGGTCTGCAGGTACAGGATCAGGAATTCCATCTTTTTTATCCTTACAACACGAAGTAGATATAAAAGGAATTGCACTTACAATTCCTAATCCACAAGTTACACTTGCTATTGTTTTGATTAATTTTTTATTCATTTGTTCTCCTTAAAAAATAATTACTATGACAAAAAATCTACAAGCGCATAAAAGCACTAGTAGATTAACTTAGCAAACTTGTAGTTTGCTTTCCTATATATATATATATATATATATCAATTTCTTTGTCATGTTTATATTATATAAAAAAATTGGATAAGTATAGAATTTATTGTTATCCACACACCATATTAACCACATTATCTATAATGTGGTAAAATAATATTCCTATGAGCGATAAGACTTTAAACTATATTTCAGTTCACGGAGCAAGAGAAAACAACTTAAAAAATGTTAGTGTAGATATCCCTAAGAATAAATTAGTAGTTATTACTGGTTTATCAGGTAGCGGGAAATCATCACTAGCTTTTGACACTATATATTCAGAAGGCCAAAGACGTTATCTTGAATCATTATCTAGTTATGCTAGACAGTTTTTAGGCGGTAATGAAAAACCTGATGTTGATTCAATCGAAGGATTATCTCCTGCAATTGCAGTTGATCAAAAATCAACATCTAATAATCCAAGATCTACTGTTGGTACTATTACAGAAATCTATGACTATTTAAGAGTATTGTTTGCAAGAATTGGTGAACCATACTGTCCAAACGGCCATGGTAAGATTGAAACTTTAACTATTAAACAAATAGTTAATAAAATTTGAGATTCGTTTGAAGAAGGCGATAAACTTCAAATATTATCATCAATTGCTTACAAACAAAAAGGTACTTTTAAAAATGAGTTAGATAAATTAAAGGCTGAAGGTTTTTTAAGAGTTAGAGTTGATGGAGAAGTTTATTCATTAGATGATAAGATAGAATTAGAAAAAAACAAATTCCATTACATTGATATTGTCATTGACCGTATTATTGGTAATAAAGACAGTGACACAAGAAGTAGAATTAATGAAGCTGTTGAAACAGCATTAAAACACGGAGAAAATAAAGTTGTTGTTTTAGTAAATAACAAAGAAACTTTATATTCTCAATCTCATGCTTGTAAGGTTTGTGGATTTAATATTCCTGAATTAGAACCAAGATTATTTTCTTTTAATTCACCAGTTGGTGCATGTCCTAAATGTCATGGTTTAGGATTTACATATGAACCAGATGAAAATAAAATGATTCCTGACCCATCATTAAGCATTAATGAAGGTGGATTAGATTATTTTAAAAATACTGTTAATACAACTTCGTTAGATTGATTAAAATTTGATCAATTACTTAAAGCATTACAAGATTTCTAAAACTAAACCATTAAATGAATTCACTAAAAAAGAAATGGACATTATTATGTATGGTTCATCTGAGCCTATTGATATTACTATCAAATCAAGTGGTGGTAATATTTATAGCAAATATGACTATGCAGAAGGTGTATTGTCTTTAGTTAAGAGAAGACACTTAGAAACATCAAGTGAAACAGCAAGACAATATTATTCAAAATATATGTCAGAAAAACTTGTTCAGAATGTCATGGCCAAAGATTATCAAAAGCAGCATTATGTGTTAAGATTAATGGTAAATCAATTATTGATTTAACTAATTTATCTATTAAGAGATTAATTGATTTCTTTTTAAATCTTAAGTTGACAGAAAACCAAAAGAAGATTGCTAAATTAGGTTTAAAAGAAATTATTGACCGTTTAACATTCTTAGATAATGTTGGATTAGGATATTTAACATTAAGTAGGTCTGCTGGCACATTATCAGGTGGAGAAGCACAAAGAATTAGATTAGCTACTCAAATAGGTAGTTCATTAACAGGTGTCTTATATGTTTTAGATGAACCATCTATTGGTTTACACCAAAAAGATAATGACATGTTAATAGATACTCTTAAGAAAATGAGAGATTTAGGAAATACATTATTAGTCGTAGAACACGATACAGACACTATGATGCAATCAGACTACATTATTGATGTTGGTCCAGGTGCTGGACAATATGGTGGTAAGATTGTTGCTAAAGGTACTCCTGAAGAAATTAAGAAAGATCCTAATTCATTAACAGGAGAATATTTATCCGGTAAGAAGTTTATTCCTATACCAAAAACTAGAAGAAGCGGTAATGGTAAAAAGATTATTCTTAAAGGCGCAACTGTAAACAACCTAAAGAATGTTGATGCAACATTCCCATTAGGTAAGTTCATAGTAGTTACGGGTGTATCAGGTAGCGGTAAGTCTTCTTTAGTTAATGAAGCATTAGCCAAGAATATTCAAAAATTAATGTTTAACCCATTTGTTAGTGCACCAAAAATTAAGAGTATAGTTGGTGCTCAAAGTGTTGATAAACTAATTTTAGTAAGCCAAGAACCAATTGGTAGAACACCAAGAAGTAACCCAGCAACATATGTTGGTGTATTTGATGATATTAGAGAATTGTTTGCATCAGTTCCTGAAGCAAAAGCTCGTGGATACACTAAAGGAAGATTCTCATTTAATGTTCCTGGTGGACGTTGTGAAAAATGTTGAGGTGATGGAATTATTAGGATTGAAATGCATTTCTTACCTGATGTATATATCGCATGTGATGAATGTAATGGTAAGAGATACAACGAAGAAACATTACAAATTAAATATAAAAGCAAATCAATTTATGATGTGTTAGAAATGTCTGTAGTTGAAGCTATGGAATTCTTTAAGAACATTCCTAATATTTTTAGAAAACTTCAATTAATGAATGATGTGGGATTAGGCTATTTAAAATTAGGTACACCTTCAGATAAATTATCTGGTGGTGAAGCACAAAGAATTAAACTTGCTAAATTCTTACAAAGAAAGAGTGGCAAGAACACCATTTTAATTCTTGATGAACCTACAACAGGTCTACATACACATGATATTGCTAACCTTATTCAAGTATTGAATAGAATTGTAGATAATGGTAGCACCATTATCGTTATTGAACATAACTTAGATTTAATCAAATGCGCTGATCACATTATTGATATTGGACCAAATGGTGGAGAAAATGGCGGTAAGATTATTGCTACTGGTACGCCAGAGCAAGTAGCACAAAAGGCAGATGTATCTTACACTGCTAAGTATTTAAAAGAGATATTGTAGTTATTTTTTATTTTGCAAAACAATGTCTTCGTCAGCCATGACATCTATTTCGTCATAAATATTTTTAGTTCAGTTTGCCATTCTCAAAAATAAATTATTTTTTAAATTATTAATGTTATAAATGTCATCCAAAACATTAAATGTTTCATGCAAATTATTTTTGGCTCCCTTTCAGCCGCAACCATCGGTTATTCACATAAATCTAAAATTTTTTATTTTCTTCGCTTTCTCAGCTATTTCTTTATAACTTCTTGCAGTTTCGTTTAGTTTAGAACCTTGTGTAGAATAAAAATTTACCTCAACACCATAAACTATATTTTTAACTTTAAAAACAAAATCAAATCGTTTAATTGACTCACCACTATCAGTAATAGGAGATAAGTCAATGTTAAATTCCTTTTCTACATGATTAGAACTCATTTCTTTTCAATATTTGATATTTGCATTTGTTAAAAATTGTTCAACTTTTTGTTCCATTATTGTTCCAGTTCTATTTTTTCTACCATTTGAATCTAAACCAACCTCAACACCAGTCAAATAATCAATTAAATTTTTAATATTTTTATTTTTCAAAATTTTAAACAATCCACATTCATTCATAAACACACAAATTTCATCAATGTTGTGTTTAGCAGGATTAAAATTTATGGTTCCTGATGATAATTCAACTTCAGTTGATCTAATCGCAACAAGGATTGGGATACATTTTGCTACTTCAGGGTATTTGCAAACAATTCGTCTAAATTCTTTTTCTATATGTTCTACCCCAATAAGTCCGTTCAATATATTTAGTTCATCTTTATATTTCTGAACATTTTGTAAAACTTTATTTCAATCAACCCAATAAGAACTAGTCCTTAAAGTTTTGGTAAAAGTTTGTAACCATTTATTAAAATCTCTAGACATTTTTTTCACTCCCAATTCTTGCTCTGGCAATTTTTACAAAATTTCTATCCAATTCAATTCCGATGAATTCTCTATCAAGTCTTTTACATACAACACCAGTAGTACCGCTTCCCATAAAAGGATCTAGTACTACATCACCTTTATTGGTCGCGGCATTTATTAATCTTGTTAATAATTCGATAGGTTTTTGTGTTGGGTGTTTACCAAAAGTTTTTTCTTTCTTAGATGTGTTTGGAATTGATCAAACGCTCCTCATTTGTTTCCCTTGATGATTGATGATATCTTTAGACACATCCCAATTTTTCATTACTGGATAATTAAATATATGTTTTGCTTTTTTAGATTTCTTAGCTCAAATTATTGTTTCATGACTAGCAGTAAAGTTTCTACAAGCCAAACAAGGGGCAGCGTTTGGTTTAAACCACACAATGTCGTTAATAATGACAAACCCTAAATTTTGTAGAATATACCCACATTGATAAATAGAGTGGTATGTACCACTGATGGCAATTGTTCCGTTGTCTTTTAATATTCTTTTACACTCTGTAATCCAGGTTTTGTGAAATTCAAAGTTGGTTCCGAACCCCCCCCTCTATCTCAATCGCCTTTGTTTACAGATACCATTTTACCAGCACTGCAAGAAATACCGTTGTTACTTAAAAAGTATGGAGGATCAGAAAAAATAAAATCAACGCTCTGATCTTTTAATTTTTTTAGCTTTTTTAAACTGTCTCCTGTAATGATCATGTATAGTGATCACATTATACATAACAAGTTATGTATGTAGATCAAAACTTAAATTAAATGTATTCTATAAACAATATAATTATATAATAATTAAACTTATATGAAAAAGACGAAAATAATGAAGGATTCAATTGGCGAAATTGAAGTGCCATGTGATAAATATTGAGGACCGCAAACCCAAAGAAGTAAACAAAATTTTACAATTAATGATGAAAAGATGCCTAAAACTTTAATCTATTCATTAGCAATGATTAAAAAAGCTTGTGCATTAGCTAATAATGAAGCTAAAAAATTAGATTCAAATCGCGCAAAAATGATTTGTAAAATTGCAGATGAAATTATTGGTGGAGAATTAGATGATAATTTCCCGTTATCTATTTGACAAACAGGTAGTGGAACTCAAACTAACATGAATGTTAATGAAGTAATTTCTAATCGCGCTATGGATTTAAACAAAAAAATTAACATTCATCCTAATGATCATGTTAATATGTCTCAAAGTTCAAATGATGTATTCCCTACAGGCATTCATTTAATGTCAATCGTTTTGACAACATCAAAATTAATTCCTTCACTTGATTCTTTAATTACTAATCTAAAAAACACAAGTAAAAACTTTAACAATATTGTTAAAGTTGGTAGAACTCATTTGCAAGATGCAACTCCAATTAAACTTTCTCAAGAATTTTCAGCATACATTGCAATGCTAGAAAATTCTAAGCAAATGATTTTGCAATCATTAGAATTTATTTGCAAACTTCCAATTGGAGGAACTGCGGTTGGTACAGGACTTAACACCCCTAAAAACTTTGATACTCTTGTCTGCAAACACTTATCAAAGATAACAGGCATTAAATTTACCCCAATGAAAAATAAATTTCATGGTTTAAGTTCAAAAGATCGTGTTTCATTTTTTCATTCTGCACTTAAAAGTATTAGCAGAAAATTTATTTAAAATTGCTAATGATATTAGATGGTTATCATCTGGACCAAACTGCGGAATTGGAGAAATCTATATTCCTCAAAACGAGCAAGGAAGCTCAATTATGCCAGGAAAAGTAAACCCAACTCAATGTGAAAGCATGATGATGTTGTGTATTCAAGTTATTGCAAACAACATTGCAATTACAATTGGCAACACTCAAGGTAATTTCCAATTAAATACTTTTATGCCCATGATTGCTTATAACATCAATCAATCTATTAATTTATTGGCTGATGGAATGGAATCATTAAACAAAAAATGTGTAGTTGGTATTCAACCAAATAATAAGAGAATTAAAAACAACTTAGATCATTGCTTAATGTTAGCAACCTCTCTTAATACTAAGATTGGTTATGATAAAGCTGCAACAATTGTTAAACTTGCAGTTAAAGAGGGAATATCATTAAGAGATGCTGCTATTAAATCTAAATTATTAACAGCTAAAGAGTTTGATGAGATAGTGGTGCCATCTAAAATGTGCTAGTTGATTAAAAAAAAGTTTTAATATTTATAAACAAGAGGTAATAAAATGAATAAAAAATTAATTAAAATAATGTCTTTTAGCACTCTAGCAGCATTAATTGTTGGGGCTACAGGTTTTGGAATATGATATTCAGTTCAAACTACAACACCAAAACAGGAAGTTATTCCATATGAATTGCTAAATATTAACGGAGGGGGAGACAGATACTCAGTAGATGGATTCAATATTGAAAAAGACGATCCACAATGAGAAGAATTAAAAAATAAAGGTTGTCATATTTTGGAAATACCAAGTTATATAAATAATGGAATACAATTCTGTAAGAACCGATTAACTACTAACCAAAAAACTAGTATTCCTTCTTTTATTGATACAGTTATATTTGCAGAAGGGACACAAGTAACCTACTTGGATAATTCTTTGTTTTGCATATTCTTCTATTTCATGCTTTGATTTTAGAAATTGCACAAGCAATATCATTGTTTTTAGTAATTGTTTTTCTAAATTACAATCTCCATGCAATAAACTTAAATTTTTGGTGAACGAAGATGCACCATTTGATCTTGCGACAAATCTAGGTAGCGATTCATGTGTGTTGCTTCGCAAAAATGCTCAAAACCAAACTATTTGAACTGAAGATAGTTCGATTTATGATAGCGTAGTTGGAAACTGCGCTTATGGCAATATTGTTTTTCCGGACAACATTACTAAGATCCAACCTAATGCTTTTGATCATGCGCAAATTGAGTCATTCACATTGACCGGAAATGTTACAGAAATAGGTGATGATGCTTTTGGTTATAATTCATATTTAAAAAATATAAAATTTAAATCTGAAGCAGATGCAGAAAGATCACCATTTTGAATTTATCAATCGCCAAACAACGATGGGGAAGCGGTATTTAAAAAAGACGATAATGGTAACAAAACATTAGTAGATGACTTTAAAGTGGTTGGTTCTCTAGTATATGGAAATTTAGACTTATCTTCATACACAAATGTTACTACTATATCTAATGGAGCTTTCAATGATTGTTATGCGTTAAATTCAATTAAATTACCAAGAACACTTGAATATATTAAAAACAATTCTTCCTCACCGTCGTGGAGCGGTGCATTTAGCAAATGCCAAAATTTGAAATATGTAAACATTGAAGAACTTACTAATTTGAAATCAATTGCAGATTGATCATTTTCAAACACAGGTTTATCTGGAACTTTAAATATTCCTGAGTCTGTTGAATCTATAGGTAGTTCTGCATTCCACTATAATCATCTTGAAAAAATAATCCTTAATGGGGACAATTTGGCACTTAACATTCCTCAGCTTGCATTTGGTTATACAGATTATCAATTAACATCAATTGTTTGAAATAATCTAACTACTATACCTACAGCATCAACAGAAATATTTAGATGTGTTAATCCAAATGGCAGTATTGAATCTATTGGCGGATCAGTAACATCTAGTCAAATTCTTGAAGTATTTCAACAATGTGGTATCCCAACAAGTTGAATTGCAATTATAGAATAAGCCAACATTTCATAAGTAATTTCACTATTAATATTTACATTATTTAGGCGTTATTTGTTTTTGTTTTTTACATCATGTTTTTTATTTTATAAAAAACAAAATATTATAATTTTTTATATTAAACAATTTAATGCTATGACAATGAAAAAATTTCATATAGAAAAAGATTCGTTAGGGACCGTGGAAGTTCCTGATGATGTCCTTTGGGGGTCTCAAACTCAAAGAAGTTTACAAAACTTTAAAATTGGAAATGAAATAGTAAGTTTAGACTTGATTCATCAACTTGCAGTTTTAAAAGCTGCATGCGCAGTGGCTAACTACAAATGCAAAAAAATGTCTAAACAAAAAGCTGACTTAATTTTAAGAGTATGCAAAGAAATTTGAGAAGGAAAGTTAGATAAGCATTTTCCTACAAAAGCTTTTCAAGCAGGAAGCGGTACTCAAACTAATATGAACATTAACGAAGTTATTGCTCATAGGGCTAACCAAATAGCAAAGAAAAATATTATTCATCCAAATGATGATGCTAATATGTCTCAATCAACTAATGACTCATATACATCATCTACTAATATGACTGCTATTTACGTATTTAACAAATATTTAGTACCAGCAGTTAATGGGTTAATTGCAAGCTTTAAAAAACTTGAAAAGAAATATGCAAATGTAGTTAAATTAGGAAGAACTCACATTCAAGATGCTGTTCCATTAACATTTGGACAAGAAGTAAGTGGTTGAAGATTTGCTGTTGAGACAGATTTAAAAAATGCTCAGCAAGCAATTGAAACTCAATACTACTTGAACTGTGGTGGTACTGCTATCGGTTCAGGATGTACTGCCCCAAAACACAATTACGACAAATATTGTATTGATGAAATCAATAGAATTTTAAAAACAAATAAATTCAAAGTTGTTCCTAACAAATACTATGCCTCATGATCAAAAGGAACAATCACTTATGCACATGGTGCTATTAAAGCATTAGCAATGGATTTATATAAAATCGCTCAAGATGTGAGATTTTTAGCATCTGGTCCTCGTTCAGGTTTTGGAGAAATTAACATTCCTCAAAACGAACCAGGAAGTTCAATCATGCCAGGAAAAGTAAATCCTACTCAATGTGAAGGTATGGCAATGATGTGTATTAATGTTTTTGGTTATGACTCATCAATTGCATTCTTGGCTAGCCAAGGAAACTTTGAATTAAATACATTTGGAACTTATTTAATTCATGACTTTATCACATCTGTTAAATTATTTTCAGATATGATCAAGTCTTTTGATGAACATTGTGTATCTGGAATTACAGTTAATGAAGAAAGAATGGCACAATTAGTTAATAATTCATTAATGTTAGTGACTCAATTAAAAGATGCTATTGGTTATGAAAAATCTGCTGCTATTTCTAGATATGCATATCAAAATAGACTAACATTAAGAGAAGCAAATAAAGCATTAGGTATTCTTTCTGACAAAGAATTTGTTAAGATAGTTGACCCTAAAAAAATGATTTAATATTAAAAAGGAGAGATTAAAAATGGATTACGGTAAAAAAGCATTAGAATTACATGCAAAATGAAAAGGAAAGATTGATATTGTTTGTAAAGCGCCTATTAAAAACAAACAAGATTTAGCTTTAGCTTATACACCAGGTGTAGCAGCACCTTGTTTAGCTATTCAAAAAGATATTAATAAATCTTATGATTTAACATGAAGAAAAAACACTATTGCTGTTGTTACTGACGGATCAGCAGTGTTAGGATTAGGTGATATAGGCCCAGAAGCTGGTATGCCAGTAATGGAAGGTAAGTGTGCATTATTTAAAAGATTTGGTAATGTAAATGCTGTTCCATTATGTATTAAATCTAAGAACGTTGATGACATTGTAAAAACAGTTTACTTATTGTCTGGTTCTTTTGGTGGTATTAACCTAGAAGACATTAGTAGTCCAAGATGCATTGAAATTGAAGAAAAGTTAAAAGCAAGTGTGCGATATCCCAGTTTTCCATGATGATCAACATGGTACTGCTATTGTTGTAGCAGCAGCTATTCTTAATGCTTTAAAGGTAGTTAAGAAAGACATGAAGAAAGTTACTGTTGTAATTAATGGGCCAGGTGCTGCTGGCATGGCAATTGGTAAATTATTAATGAAGATGGGTATTGGAAACATTATCTTCTGTAATAGAACTGGAATCTTAAATCCAAACGATAAGAAGATTAATATTTACCAAAAACAATTAGCTAAGATCACTAACAAGAAAAAGATTAAAGGCACTTTAACTGACGCTCTTAAAGGCGCTGATATCTTTATTGGTGTTTCAGCAGGAAACGTTTTAAAACCAGAAATGATTAAAGGAATGAATAAAAAACCAATAGTGTTAGCAATGGCAAACCCAATTCCTGAAATCATGCCTGATGTCGCTCTTAAAGCTGGTGTTGAAGTTATGGGAACAGGAAGAAGTGATTTCCCTAATCAAATTAATAATGTCATGGTTTTCCCTGGAATCTTTAGAGGTGCACTTGATGCAGGGGCTAAGCAAATTACAGATGAAATGAAAATTACTGCAGCAAAAGCAATTGCTAAATTAGTTAAGCCAAATCAATTAAATAAAAACTATATTCTTCCATCAGCTTTAGATATGTCTGTACCTAAAGCTGTTGCTAAAGCAGTTAGCGATTGCTGGAAGAAAAAGCATAATAAAAAATAGTTAAAAAATATTAAAAGTTTTTTAAACTTTTATTACATAAAAAGATAAAAATGTCGTAGTGTTTTTTACTGACCCTATGATAGTATTTTTCATACATAAATATAAATAATATGAAGGAACAGAAAACATTAGATATTAAAATAAATTATGAAGGTCCTGAAATTAATGACTCTCAGGATGCAAAATTAATTGTGAAAACTAAACGTAGAAGTAAAAAACCTGGTGGTAATAGTGGCGCTAATAGACAGTCTAAGTTAAACTTGATAATTAATCATCTTGATAAAATAGATTAGAGTTTAGATAAAGTAGAAAAACGTTTAGATAATGTTGATCAATTTATAATTGAGCAATGCGAATTCAACAAAACAACCGTTACTAGAATTGATAATATAGAAAGTGTGTTAAAACACAATAATTATGAACAAAAGATTATTTGTGAATGTCTTTACGATAATGCATTCCAAAAAATGTTATATTTTTAATATCTTTATAAACATTTTTGGTTGCTATAGGTAAAGATTTGGCAGTTGAAACAACGGATAGAACTCTTCCACCAGATGTTAAAACTTTGTTGTTATTGGTTTTAGCTCCAGCATAAAATAAATATGAATTAGATAATTTTTTAACTTTAATTTCTTTTCCAGTTTCACATTTACTAGGATAACCTTTAGAACACAAAACAACATTAATTGAACATTCTTTTTTTCAATTTAATTTAATAGTATTCAATTTCTGCTGTAATGTTTTTAGAAATACATCAACTAGATCATTTTTTAGTAAAGGTAGAATTGATTGAGTTTCTGGATCGCCCATTCTTACGTTATATTCAAGAAGTTTTGGTCCTTGTTTTGTAATCATGATACCAAAGAAGATAAAACCAGTGAATTTAATTTTATCTTTTTGCAATCCTTTGATAGTAGGAAGCATGATTTGAGTTTTGAATTGCTCTAAAACTTTTTTAGTTACATATGGGTTAGGACAAATAGCTCCCATACCACCAGTGTTAGGGCCTTTATCGTTATCAAATACTTGTTTATGATCTTTTGATGAAATGAATGGATAAATTGTTTTTCCATCAGTAATGCAGATAATAGAAGCTTCTGGACCAACCAAGAATTCTTCAATAACAACTTTTGCACCTGCATCTTTAAATGATTTATCAACCATCATTTTATCTATTGATTTAAGCGCTGACTGCAAATCATTACAAATATCAACACCTTTGCCAGCTGCTAATCCATCTGCTTTAATAACAATTGGGAAATTACATTTAGTTTTTAAATATTGCTTAGCTTTGCTAGGATCTTTAAATTCACCAAACTTAGCAGTAGGTATATTGTGCTTTTGCATGAATTTTTTTGCGAAAATTTTACTACCCTCAAGTCTTGCTGCTGATTTGTTAGGACCAAAAATTAGTAATTTGTTTTTACTAAATAAATCTACAATTCCTTCAACTAAAGGAACTTCTGGACCAACAATAGTTAAATCAATTTTGTTTGATTTTGCGAATTTCAAATATTCTTGATTAGAATGCAAATCTACATTCTCACATTTGTTTTGTAATGCTGTCCCTGCATTTCCAGGAGCTACAAATACTTTATTTACTTTTTTAGATTGTGATAACTTTCATGCTAATGCATGTTCACGACCGCCTGATCCAATTAATAATATTTTCATAACTAATGTTTAAAATGTCTTATTCCTGTAAAAATCATTGCAATACCGTGTTCATTAGCAGCATCAATAGATTCTTGATCTCTTAACGATCCTCCTGGTTGAATGATTGCTTTAATTCCATATTTAGCACATGTATCAACCACATCTCTAAACGGAAAGAAAGCATCAGAAGCTAAAACAGTAGCTCCTGTTCCTCTTCTTAAAGCATCTTGTGTAGGTCAAATTCTATTAACTTGACCACCACCTATACCGCAAGCTACTCCGTTGTTTGCTACAACAATAGCATTTGATTTAACAAACTTAACAACTTTCATAGCAAATTTTAAGTCTTTCATTTGTTCGTCAGTTGGTGCTATTTTGGTTACAACTTTATATTCTTCTTTTGAGTTTAAGTCTTCACTTTGAACCATAATACCACCATCTACACTAATGTATGCGTGGTTGTTTGTTGGTTTAGAATTAAATTTAAGAACTCTTAAGTTTTTCTTTTTTCTTAAAATTTCTAATGCTTCTGGTTCATAATCAGGAGCACAAATAACTTCTAAGAAAATCTTACTCATTTCAGTAGCTACATCTACAGTAACAGTATTGTTGAATGCAACAATACCACCAAAAATTGATGTAGAGTCTACGTTATATGCTTTCATGTATGAATCATAAGTTGAATTGCCTATTGCAAATCCACACGGAGTATTATGCTTTAACGCACAACATGCATATTCATTTGGTTCAAATTCACAAACTGATTTTCATGCAATATCAACATCTTTGAAATTGTTGTAAGACAATTGTTTACCATTTAAAATTTCAAAACTATTCATCGCACCTTTTCTTACTGTATCTTCGTAAAAACAAGCAGATTGATGAGGGTTTTCTCCATATCTTAATGGTTGTTTCTTAACATAAGAAACTGAAAGATATTTAGGGAATTCATCTTTAGATAAAAAATTACAAATAGCTGCATCATATGCAGTAGTTAAATTAAACACTTTAGATGCTAACATTTGTCTAGTTTCTAAAGAAGTGGAACCATTTTCACTCACTTCTTTAATAACTAAATCATAGTCTTCAGGGTCACAAATAACTGTTACATCTTTGAAGTTTTTAGCAGCTGAACGTAACATTGTAGGACCACCTATATCAATGAATTCGATCTTTTGTTCAAAAGTTAAATCTTCTTTAACTTTTTCAAAGAAAGGATATAAATTAACAATGACATAATCAATTGGAACAATATTATGTTCATTGATTGTATCCATATGTTGTTTATTTTCTCTGATAGCTAAGATTCCTCCATGAACCATAGGGTGGAGTGTTTTAACCCTTCCATCTAACATTTCTGGGAATTTAGTAATATCACTAATTTCTGTTACAGGAACATTGTTTTCTTTTAAATACTTATAAGTTCCTCCTGTAGAAACTACTTCAACATCGTGTTCAGATAAGAATTTAGCAATGTCTAATACTTTATCTTTTTTAAATACACTAATTAATGCTCTTTTTTTCATACTATTTACTTATTTTTGTCCTTCCATTTACTACTTTTAGTTTATTAGTTGTTAATAATCTTACTGTTTTAGTTAATATTTGATGTTCACATTTAAGAATTCTTTTTTGGACATCTTCTGGTTTATCTTCAAAATAAGCCGGAACAGATTTTTGCATAATGATGGCTCCGCCATCCACTTCTTCGTTTACGAAGTGAGTTGTGCAACCACTTATTTTTACACCCGATTGGATTACGGCTTCATGAACATGAAGTCCATACATACCTGGTCCACAAAAAGAAGGAATTAAAGAAGGGTGAATATTAATAATTTTGTTCTTATAAGCATTAATCAATTCTTTATCAATAATTGCTAAATATCCAGCTAGTACAATATAGTCAATTTTATATAGTTTTAGTAACCTTAAGTTTTCCTTAATATCTTTACTTTTAACAAAGAAATTAGGGATATTAGCTTTCCTAGCACGTGTTAATCCATAAGCATCTAATTTATTAGAGATAACCAATGCGACTTTGTAGGTATTGGCTTTCTTTTGATCATTAATCAAAGCCTGAAGATTGGTTCCTCCACCAGAAATAAAAACAGCAATATTTTTCATAAACTAATGATTATTATAAATGTATACATTTACTAAGTCAAAAGTAAACTTCCAAAGAACTTAGATTGATACAGTGAATTATGCAATTAAGTGAAGATCTGTAATTTAATTCATGTCTTCATATTTTATTTATCAAGTAAACATTTATAAAGAATTTGTGTTAGTGATTTGTCATCCTTTATCTGCAAAACCATAAATCGGTTCAACTACTGGTTGATTTTTAACAAGATTAGATAATTTTTCTCTTTCATATGCATTAAATTATCTATACTTTCATTGTTCATAGTCTTGGAATCTCCTAAAACTATTGGTTCAATCTATGGACTTTTTATATCTTTGGAAAGTTTGCTATTGATTTCTTAATATATAACAAGTTAATTATTAACTCGTTATAAAATATAATTTTATTTACTACGAATAAGAAATTAATAAAAACTATTAGTGCTACAATTTGTGGACTTGGAATAATTTCCATTATTCATGTAGCTACTTATGCACAACAAAACTGCAAAACGCCAACTGTTGGTAAATTTACACCAAACTCTAAAACAACTTTTAAATAAGTTTTATATTTTGACCCTTGTTGTTAGACTTGACTGTTCCAATCTCTCAAGCTTTTTCTTTCATTAAAGATAAGTCTTTAAGAATCCTTTTAACATCTTTTTTATTAACACAAAGCATAAAACCGATTCCCATATTAAATGTGTTATACATATGTGATTTTTCAACACCACGTTTATTAATTAATTTAAAAATTTCAGGTAACGGGTATGAATTAGTGTCGATTACTAATTGTAGTTTAGAATTTTTCTTTAACATTCTAGGTGCGTTTTCAATAAAACCACCACCTGTAATGTGAGCCATACCTTTAATTTCATATTTATCTAACAATTTAAGAATTGGTTTTACATAAATCTTTGTAGGAGCTAACAAAGTTTTTCAAATAGGCTTGCTATCAAACTTTTCATTCATGTTAGTAAATAATTTTCTGACTAATGAGAAACCGTTAGAGTGAAAACCACTTGAAGCAATACCAATTAGTGCATCACCTGCTTTAATGTTTTTACCATTAATAATTTTTGATTTATCAACAATACCTACAGAAAAACCTGCTAAATCATAATCACCTGCTTTATAAAAACCAGGCATTTCAGCAGTTTCTCCACCAATTAATGCACAACCAGATTGTTTGCATCCTTCTGCTACTCCTTTTACTAAATCAGCTGCAGTTTTAGCGTTTAATTTACCACATGCAATGTAATCTAAGAAGAATAGAGGTTTAGCACCGTGACATAATACATCATTAACACACATTGCTACGCAATCAATTCCAACTGTGTCATATTTTTTATTATTGCAAGCAATAGCAATTTTAGTACCAACACCATCAGTTCCAGAAACTAATATTGGTTCTTTATAACCAGATGGTAATTTGACCATTCCAGCAAATGAGCCCAATCCATTAAGGACTAGATTGTTCATTGTTTTTTTAGTGTGTTGTTTAAATAAGCTTACGGATTTGTAACCTTCTTTAATGTTTACACCACTATTTTGATATGTTAATTTTTTTGCCATTATTTTTCTTCTTTATTTACTGGATATTTACCAGTAAAACATCCATCACAATATTCATTTTTATTTAAACATGATTCATATAAGCCTTTAATACTTAAGAATCCTAAGTAATCACATTTAATTTTTTCTTTCATTTGTTCAATTGTGTAATTAGCTGCCATCAAATCTTTTGTATCAGGTGTATCAATTCCTAAGAAACATGGGAATTTAACCATAGGGCTGGCTGATAAGAAATATATTTTCTTGGCTCCTGCTTTTTTAAGCGCTTTAATAAAGTGAAGAGATGATGTACCTCTGACAATAGAGTCATCAATAAGGACTAAGTTTTTACCCTTGACATTAACTTCTAAGGGATTTAACTTAATATATACATCTCTCTCTCTTAATTCTTGAGTTGGTTTAATAAAAGTTCTTGCAATATATCTATTTTTAATTAAACCAATTCCATAGGGAATCTTAGATGCATGAGAATATCCCATAGCAGCATAATTACCAGATTCAGGAGCAGCAATTACCATATCTGCTTTTAATGGATGTTCTTTATATAAAAATTTACCTTGTTTAATTCTTGATAAATAACAATTGATTCCATCAATTGTAGAATCAGGTCTAGCAAAATATACATATTCAAAGATACAAGAACGCTTAGGAACATTAATATATGTTTTAGCAAAAATTTTGTTTTTACTAATAGTGATAATTTCACCCTTTTTGATGTCTTGAACAAACTTAGCACCAGTAGAACTAAATGCACAGCTTTCAGATGAAAGAATTAAAGTGCCATCGGGTTGTTTACCCAAACATAATGGGCGAATACCGTGAGGATCTCTTAAACCAATCATCTTATCTTTAGTTGAAACAATTAAAGAATATGCTCCTTTAATTTCTTTTGTGGTTGCAATGATTGCACTCTCAATAGTTTTGCAAGTTTTTAAATTATTAGCAATAATGTTTGCAATTAATTCCGAATCAACTGTAGAAACGAATTTAATGCCTTCTTTAACATATTTTTTTCTTAACTGGTCTGTATTAACTAAATTACCATTGTGAACAATAGCAATTTTACCAATCTTACTATTAACTACAAAAGGTTGGGCATTTTGCACTGTCTTAGAACCCGCAGTTGAATAGCGAACATGACCAATAGCTATTTTAGGATTGTTTTTAGAAAGTTTTTCCAAAACAGATTTAGTGAATATATCACCAACATAGCCTAATGCTTTGTGGTTAACAATTCCCTTTGAAGTACTTACAGCAATTCCGGCAGATTCTTGTCCACGGTGTTGCAAAGCAAACAAACCATAGTAAGTTAGTAATGCGACATTGTTTTTTGGTGATTTTGAGTAAACTCCAAATACACCACATTCGTCATGAAACTTGTCTGACTCAAAATCAAATTCTTGTTCAATTAACTTCATATATTATTTAGATAATCTTTTGAAAATTTCTTGGTAAGCTTCTTCAATTTTACCTAAGTCTCTTCTGAAACGATCCTTATCTAATTTTTCATTAGTTGTAGCATCTCATAATCTACAAGTATCTGGAGAAATTTCATCAGCTAATAAGATGTTACCATCTTTATCTTTTCCAAATTCAATTTTAAAATCAATTAGACGAATGTTTTGTTTCTTAAAGAAATCAATTAATAATTCATTGATTTTTTTTGTATATGAATAAATTTTGTTTAATTCATCAAATGTAGTGATACCAATTGCAACAGCGTGATAGTCGTTGATTAATGGGTCACCTAATGCATCATTTTTATATGAAATTTCTAATACAGGTGTTTTTAAAGGTGTTCCTTCTTCAATACCTAAACGTTTTGCCATACTACCAGCAGCTACGTTTCTTACAATTACTTCTAATGGAATAATCTTAACTTTTTTACATAGTTGATTACGATCATTAAGTTTTTTAATGAAGTGAGTTGGAATACCGTTCTTCTTTAACATTTTAAAGATGATAGTAGTAATTGCATTGTTCATAATGCCTTTTTCTACAATTGTACCCTTTTTAGCACCATTACCAGCTGTAGCATCATCTTTATAGCTGATGATTACTTCGTTAGCTTTATCAGTAGCATAGATTTTCTTAGCTTTTCCTTCATACATCATTTTCATTTTTTTCATAAATATTCTCCTATATTAAAAAGATATAAATATTATATTTATATGTTATGTAATAACATTAAATAAATAGATATTAATTTATAAATAAAGATTTAAAAATATTAAATATTAAATTAATAATTTAAGAACGATCCAAGACTGTGAGTAATAAAAAAATATGAATTACGATTTAATACATATGAAAGAGAAAAATTATCCAATGTGAAACCAATATATCACTCTCCGGATAGTTAATAAATTGATCCGAATAAAATATCAAAATGAACGAATTTTTCATCAATAAATCAAGAAGAGACAAAACATACAATTGACTTAATAAATAAAACGCGAAGACCTGAATTAAATTTCAAACCTTCGGTTGAATTGCATAATTTCTATGCCGACCTAACTACTTAATGAGTTATATTTTGACCTATTAATAATCTTCAGAGTTTCAATCTAAAGGGAAATCAAAATTATCATACAAATATTTGAGAACTATGTCATGAGGAAGATATCTATTTCCTGAATGAAGCATTCCTCCGGTTGGCATGTTTGCAAATGAGTCATGAGAAAGACAATCATCAAAATTATCTAATGATGCGACACCGCTTCAATATATGTCTTTTAGATTTATACAATTATCAAACACATTGTTACCAACTTTATAGATACTATTAAGAAACTCAACTCCTGTAATACCGTAACAATCTTTAAATGAATTATTTGGTAAACACATCAACGCCAAATTTATACATGGTATACCAGTAATTAAGCATCCAACAACACCATTGGAACCATCAAAATCTTTTCCTTTTTGAACAATTGCAGTGCAATTTAAGTTTCCAGAAAATTCGAAATTTTCATTATTTTTATCTAGCGTAATGTTTATTAAAGGTGTTTTTGCAAAAGCATTTTCTCCAATTCCTTTAACATACTTAGAAATATAAACATTGTGTAATCCTACACAATCAGCAAAAGCATTTGGCAAAATTTTAACACCGTTATTTGGAGGATCATTGTCGAAAACTAAATTATTAATAAAACCTGGTAATTTTTTATCAGGTGAAAAAATATCAGAATTAACAACATTAATTTTTGCATTGATAAACAACGTATTACATTCAACAGCAAGTCTTGGTCATGACTCAATTGCATCATAATTTAATGAAGTAAAGTGAACAAGACTATCACTATCATTATTAGTGTTTAAACAATAGTATGGAAGGTAATTTTGTGGACAATCAACACCAACACTAAATTCGCAAGAATTAGAAAACGAAGATGGATTATCTTTCTCTTTTGCAGTAATTGCGAACAAATATGAGTTATATTTTGATATTTGGAGTGAATTGCAACCAGGATTTATAACAATAGAAAACTTGTTATCATGAGAATGTTGGATAGTAATCCAATCACATACAACGTTTTGGTTAGAAGTAGATTGATTAGGACCGTTCACTTCTGTAATTGTTCACTCAATTTGATCTGGGTCTGGATGCATAGCTAGTTGGTTTACACTAATTACATCCCTAAGAGTTGTTTCAGCGTCAGATAAAGACACATTAGCATATTGATCATTTTTTATTGATGAAGTAATAATACTAGTATCAGGGGATGCAAGTCTTAAACAAAAATCAATTGGTTTTGCAGTCGTATTTTTAAATGAAGCAATAATTGAAAAATAAATGTTAGTGCTTGACTTATATGATTCAGAATTTCAACAAATTCTACCTAATGTAGAATCAGGACTTGTTGGTTCAACTCGAATATTGCTTATTTTTTTCTGAGAAGAATCAACAATATTAAATGTTACATCAGAAATATTTGGGATTTCTGTTTCACCGGTTTCTACATTAATTCATAAAAGTGAGATTAAGTTAGAATAATGGTCAGAAGTTAACGGAATGTCAACGCCATATGCATCACCAGCAAACCCGTTTATAATGTGTGAGCCTGCAAAAGAAGGATGATCATAAGACATTGACAAAACACCTTTATCACCTTTATCTTGATCTTTTGAACAACTAGTCATACTTAGAGGAATTGTTGTAATCATTCCTAGACCGCAAGTAATACTTGCAATTGTTTTAATAGTTTTTATTTTCATATTTAATTAATATAATGGATTATATTTTAATAATAAAAAAAATTCAATATTAAAATATTAAGAAGCCAATAGCAAACTCCCAAAGATATAAAAAGTCCATAGACTAAACTTAAAATTAGATTGAACAAACAATTTTAGGAGTATCCAAGACCATTAATAATAAAAAAGTATAAATAACTTTTATAGTATGAACAAAAAGTTAATTAAGACAATAGCAAGCGCTGCATGCGGATTAGGAATTGTATACAATTCCTACAATTGCCACTTCATGTGGAACACCTAGTGACGAACCAACAAAATATTTTAACTTTAAATCTTTAGATGAATTTTTTGATTTTAATTATGGTTCATTAAACGATTTTGGTTTGTTGTCAACCAAAGACTATATATATAATCCAACTGACCCTGACTCATCTCTTGGATGAAACAGTAGCGAATATCAAAAAAACGTTTTAGGTGATATTTTGCAAGACAAAGAAAATACTGCTAATTTTTTGGGTGTAACTATTTTATGCAATTTTTATTTTGATTTATGTGTGGTTTTTAATACGTCAACACAACAGGAACCAGTAGATGATTGAATGTTTATAAACGATCGTGTTCAAACGATAAATTCATTTAATGAATGTTTCACAAAATTTGAATGTTATTTTACTGGTCTAGAGATTTATTCATATGATTACCTTGATGATTTAAAAACAGTATCATTATTTGCTCCTCAAAAAATGCAGCAAGAGCGAACGATAGATGGACATACATATACTAATGACTTTTCCGATCTATTTGTCGATCAACTAACTCAAAATCCTTTCGTTGAGAAATAACAAACGACGAAGAAACACGAATTCAATTTTTAGATTCACTCGAAGGTCCAACTCTATCATTTCCAGGAAACCTATTTGATGTTTTTAACAAATTGAAGCTTACCACAAAACCTTAATAAAAACAGAAAATATTAATAAAAAAATAATTAAAATAATAGCTAGCCTACTTGTGAATTAGCAATTATCTCAGTAATTCCTTAATTTTTGGAATATTTGTAAATGATACACAAAATTTTGCATGTATGCAAAGAGCTGATAGATTATCATTATCATTCCCTGAAAATTTATTTGATTGTATTAAAGATTTTAAACTTACAATTCATTGCTAGTTTATGCTTTTTTGATTATATCAGTGACCTATTTACCTATAATAATTAAATATAAAAATAATTAAGGAGAATAATATGAAAGTAATTAATACAAAAATGCACCTGCAGCAGTTGGACCATACGTTCAAGCTATTGAAGCAGGAAATTTTGTATATGTTTCAGGACAAATTCCATTTGTTCCAGAAACAATGACAAAAGTTAGTGAAGATGTTTCTGCACAAACAAAACAATCATTAGAAAATGTTAAAGCAGTATTAGAAGCTGCTGGATGCACATTAAATAATGTTGTTCGTTGTGGAATCTACATTAAAGACATGAATGACTTTGCTAAAGTAAACGAAGTTTATGCCCAATATTTTAACGAACACAAACCTGCAAGAAGTTGTGTTGAAGTTGCAAGACTTCCTAAAGACGTATTAATCGAAATCGAAGCTATCGCTTACAAGAAATAATATGAGCTTTGATAAAGGAACAAAATACACTCAAAGCAACGGACCAACCGTTTCTAAAAAAACAGCTGCGTCTATTGGTTTGTTTGGAGCAATGTCCATCATCATCGGTAGTACTGTTGGTGTTGGTATCTTCTTTAAAAACGGTAATGTATTCAACAATAATCACGGCAACCCCTATGGTATCTTGTTATCATGAGTCATTGCCTTTGTTATTGCATTAGCTGTAGCTTATTCTTTCGGAGAAATTGTTACTTGCAAAACTAAATCAGCAAACTCTGGTTTAGCAGGATGATTCGAAAGATTAGTAGGCTATAGATCGGGAAGATTAGCAAAAATTGTTTTACCACTAGTTTATTATGGTGGCTATATGACAGTAAACGCTGTTTTCTTCGCTGAAACAATTTTTAACTTTGTGAATGTTGAGGGCGGACCAAATTCCGACTCTTTCGATGTTCATATGGGATGAGTTATCTTGGTAGCATTCGGTGGTATATTCTTATTCTCTATGCTAAACATATTGTTTGCAAATATTATGAAGAAGACTGCTAGTGTTACAACAGTTTTAAAGTTTGTACCATTATTATTAGTTGCGATTGCCGGACTTGTTTGTGGATGCTTTGTTAAGACAGATCAAAACATGTTTAATCCAGACAACTTTGGTGCTGGTTCAGCTCTTTCATATGATGGAAAGTTCTCTTTCACTGGTATGTTGGATTCATTACCAGCAATCTTATATGCATTTGATTCATTCTTGATTATTGGAAACATTGCTGGGGAAATGAAAAATCCTAAGAAAAATGTACCATTATCATTAGTTTTATCAATGGTTGCTGCAGGTAGTGTTTACTTGTTAATTACTATCGGACAAATTTGTGTGGGTTGTGGTAGTGCTTATGCAGTATTTGATTACATATTTGCTAATCAAGAAGCATTAAGAATTACATTTCACGCAATTATTACTGTATTCATTTTCATTGCTATCTTTGGTGTTATGAATTCATATGCAATGGGTTCATTAAGATCTTTTGATTCAGCTGTAGAAGAAGAAGTTGTTGTTGGAAGCAAATGAATTAAAAAAGTTGCTAATGGAAGATTTCTAATTGCAGGAGCAATTGTATTGGCAGCAGTTCAATTATTCTATTTCATAATTCTTGGGATTCCATCCATTGTAATGAATACAGATCAAATATATGATGGTATATCAAACGTTATAGTTCTTGTATTCTTTGGAGTATATTCAGTATTGTCTATTGCTTCTATTGTTAATAGATTTACAAAGAAAGCGCCAGAAGTAACTAAACAAAAAGGACAAATTCCGATCGCTGTGGTAGCAGGCATTGGTTGTGCGTTTGCATTATGTTATGGAATGTTCTATCAATTCTTGGGTGCTATTATCGACCATCCAAACGATCCGTTTGGAGCATGAGGATTATTCCACAAAAATGCCTTTACAATGGAATCATGAATGGCTTGTATGTGATTCTGAATCTTCTTAGGCTTATTCATTGTTGTTCCATTAGTTAACGATGGTTTAATAAAACTAACAGACAAGAAATATAATCAACCTCTTTTCTGAGAAAGATATAACAAGTAATTAATTAATCTCACCATTGGTGAGATTTTTTATTGGTTTATAATTTAAATATTATGAATGATAAAAAAACAATTCCTAATTCCATTAAACATTTATTTAAGAGCTCAAACAATTTTTCTGATGATGTTAAAAAAACAATTAATAAATACAAGAAAGAAAAGCTTTCTGTATTAAGCAGTATATATTTAAATATCAAGTTACAGCTTGATATGGGAATGATTAAACCAGATCAAAATATTGTCAATATGTTAACCGCTTTAAAATTTATAATTGAAAAGAAAAATTCCCGAAGAGATTTTTATAGAATTTTAACAATTGCTATTATTACTCCTATTTTTTCAATAGTGGTATCTACAATTATTTCATTGATGATTAAGTAGTTTAATAAAACCATAGAATGGGCAAAGAAATGAATAAAAAATTAATCAAAATAATAGCAGGTATTACTTATACTGTAGGAATTGTTAGTGCAATTTTTTTAACTTGTTAGATGACTTTGATGCATATTCATTGATATATGGATTAGATTTTAATTCAGGACTATATTATTGAATGAATGCTGGTTCAAAAAAAATTTAATGAAATTATGAGTAAAGTTGGTACTACTCATTTATTTAAAAAATATTTAAAAGTTGATTTAGTATGTTTATGAGTTATTTATATTAACAGGAATAAAGGCATAAATTAATTTCATCTTTAATGAAACAACAGGTTTGGAAAACAGGTATTGTTAAATTTGCCACTAATGGTTCTAATATTAAACTTGTGAAAATTCTAAAATGTATTTATTTTGAATAAATATAATTTATTCATTATGGTAAAAGATAAATATAGCTGAGATCTTGAGTCTATTCTAAAAGGAAAAACACTTGATCAATTAATTGAAGAGTGAGTCAATATTCAAAATGAAGTATTGAAAGCTTATCCTAATTTTTACGGATCTTTAAATAATTTCAAAAAATGACTAAAGTTAGGTGAAAAATTAGAAATTATTTCTAATAGAGTATCTAATTACATTTCAAATAATTATCAAGAAGATTTGTCTAATCCAAAATGAATTTCTTACATTCAAAAATTATCTAAAATTGGCAATGAATTCTCAATCAAAATTTCAGATTACGATAACATTGTTTTAAAGAACGAAAAATTAATAAGATCTTATTTAAAAGACAAATCAATTTCTGAATACCAAAGATCTTTTGAGTTAATTTTTAAGACAAAAAAACATATTCTTCCAGAAAACGAGGAAAAACTTCTTTCTAAAATATCAAGAATTAATGGTGGTTTTGAGCATATCTTTAGTACTTTAACTGACTCTGATATCAAATTTAATGATGCAAAAGATTCAAAAGGTAAAAATGTACCTATTAATACAATGGCTGATGTTTTTAGATTGCTAAAACATAAAGATAGAACATTAAGAAAAAATGTTTGAATTAATTTTAATGGTGCTTTCAATAAATTTGAATCAACATTGACTCAAACTCTTTATTACAATTACCTAATGTTAAATACAAACTCAAAGTTAAGACATTATAAAGACTATATAGATGCAGCTGCAGATGCAGACGAAGTAGATAAAAAACTAATTCTTCATATTTACAAGATGGTTGAACAATATAAACCACTTGTAAAGGAATACACTAAGAAGTTTAATGGATTGTTAAAGAAACAATTGCACCTAACAAAGTTAGAACCATGAGATAAAGCAATGGATTTAACTAAAAAACAAGTAAAAGTAAATATTGAACAAACCAAACAAATAGTTTTAGAAGCTCTAGAACCACTGGGTGATGAATATTTATCTAATATTAAAAAAGCTTTTGATGAAAATTGAATATCATGAATGCCTAAACCAAGCAAACAAACTGGCGCATATTCAATTGGTGGCACAAAAGGATTGGATAAATATTACATCTCAATGAATTTTGATGGCACATTGAGATCTGTTGGTACAATAGCTCATGAATTAGGTCACTCAATGCATTCACTTTATTTTAATAAAAAACAAAAAGTGTATGCTGATTGTGCTATTTTCTATGCAGAAATTGCATCTATAGTTAATGAGACATTATTATCTCTATATTTAATTGATAAATACAAAAACAATAAAGAAATGACAAGAATGTTTATCGATGAATTCATTTCTAATTTCTTCAACACTACAAGCAGACAAATTATTTTTTCAGAGTTTGAATATAAAGCAAATGAATATGTAAATGAGTCTAAGCCATTTACTAAGGAATCATTAAGATCTTTGTATTTAGAGACTATGAAAAAATACCAATATATTTCTGAAGAAGGCGAAAAGAAATTAGCTAGTCAACAACCGTATACATATTCTTTATCAACAATTTTTAGAATTAGCCATTTTTATGTAGGAAATTTCTATGTGTATAAGTATGCAATTGGACAAATAGTAGCAATTGCTGTTGCTGACAAGATATATAGTGGCGATAAGAACATGCTAAAAAAATATTTTGATTTCTTATCAAGCGGATGTTCTAAATCTCCGATTGAAACAATTAAATTATTAGGAATTGATTTATATTCTGATAAGCCATATATTGATGCTGGCAAATTTATCAGCAAGATAATCAAGAATTTTAAATAGTTTATATAATAATTAATAACATATTGTCCATATGTTGTTATAATAAAGAAAACATAGAAGGGAGTTGGGTTTCCAACTTCCTTCTTTAAAAATAAGAAGGAGAAAATACCAAAATGAACAATTTAAATATTGAGTTAATCAATAATATTAAGTTAATTGCTGATGAAAAACGCATCCCCAGAGATAATGTTTCTGATGCATTAAAAGATGCTATTACAAAAGCATATGTGAGAGAATACCCAGAAACAGTAGTTGAAGTAATCATTGATATTGATGAAAAGAAACTAGAAGTTAATAAACTTCTTAAAGTGGTGGAACCATACGATGATTTCAATGATTACTGTGAAATTCTTTTAGAAGATGCTAAGAAAATCAACCAAAACGTTAATGTTGGTGAAGAAATTAAAGAACCAATTGATTTATCTAAACTTGAACGTTCAGTTGTTTCTCATATTCTTCAAATTTTTAAGAGCAACATTACAATTCAATCTAATGCTCAAATCTACAAAGAATGAAAAGAAAAGCTTGGAACTGTGATTCAAGCTGAAGTTGAAAAAGTTGATCCAAGATCAGGATTTGTTATTGTTGATCTTTTAGGTGATGGAACAATTTTTGGATTTTTATCAAACTCTGAAAAGATTCCTGGAGAAAATTTAATTCCTGGAGAAAAATATAGCTTCTATATTAAAGATGTAAAAGAACAATCTAAAGGATGACCAATCATTTTATCACGTGCCGACGTTGGTTTAGTTAAGTATTATTTAAATTTGCAAATTCCCGAAATTCAAGAAAAATTAATTGAAATTAAAGACATTGCAAGAATTGCTGGGTTTAAAACAAAAGTTTCATTAATTTCTCATAGACCTGGTATTGAACCGGTAGGCACTGTTATTGGTGTAAGGGGTTCAAGAATTAAAACTATTAGTGAACAAATCAACAATGAAAAAATTGAAGTTATTGAATATACAGATGACTTCTCTAAATACATTGTTAATGTATGTTCTCCTGCAGAAATTGCTGGTGTTAAATTAGAAGAACCAACAGAACCAACCGGCAGAAGAAGTGTTACTCTAGTTTGCAAACCTGATAAACTTGCATTATTAATTGGTAAGAGAGGAAACAATGTAAAACTTGTTTCTCAAATGTTAAATGCTAACATTGAAGTAAGGACAATTAAAGAAATGTCTGAAGAAAACATTTCATACCAAAGAATTGATATGAAGTCATTGAAACAACGTAGTTTTGATAATGCTTTCAATAAATATCAATCTAACAATGATATTTTAAATAAATTTGACAATTGAAATGTTGATTTATCTGATTTAAATAAATTTAACACTCCAAATGCTCACACAAAATCTTCTATTCAAAATAAAAAAGAATCAGAAGATAAATCCGAATAATTTTTTATAAATTATTCTTTTTCAAAATTACATACTAAAAGGAGGTAAATATGAAAAAGAACAACAAAAATTTTAAGAAAAATGATACTAGACAAAACATTGATCTTAAATCACAATTTAAAAAAGTAGATGCTGGGATTAAAAACGGCGTGTTCGTTTTTTCCTCTCCTTTAACAATTGATGAATTTTCTAAGAAGATTAACAAAACTGCTTCTGAAATTCTTAAATACTTTTTTTTAAAAGGGAAAATGTTGAACCTAAATTCACTATTATCTGAAGAACAAATTGGTGAATTATGTTTGGAATTTAACTTTGATTTCCAAAAACAAGTTTCTATTGATGAAACCAACATTTTGGAAAATGTTAATATTACTGACAATCCAGCAAAATTAAAACCGCGTCCTCCCGTTGTTACCATTATGGGTCACGTTGACCATGGTAAAACAAC
>JAAGKN010000406.1_pt1 | contig 165354 bp, 135 predicted proteins | sample 6206371 | NCBI WGS metagenome assembly JAAGKN01 (sample SAMN11533720, study PRJNA540317) | gut metagenome | isolation source: fecal pellets from male and female animal of same cohort | host: Peromyscus leucopus | place: USA:CA | collected 2017 | reverse complement strand
GCCCACGGATTTATTCACAAAATCCGTAAGTTTATTGAAGTTACCAATCGGTACAGTAAGTGCATCAGGATTTAAGTCATTGGTTTCAGGCTCCGTAATATGTTTCCACATATATCCGGCATCTGAGATATAGGAATAACTCTGTCCGATATACCGGCTATAATCTACAACCATATCTACAAACCGGCTATATTTTGCCTTAATATCAGGATTGCGGAAAAAATCACGATTGGAGGTGTAGCCAATACGTTTCTTTATCGGATTTCCATGCTGACAAATTGTTCTGAAACTGAACCCGTTTTCATGAAACCGTTCAAGCCATAAAGCAAAATCCTGTTCAGCTTTATCAAAATCACCGGAATTTGCATCCAGTACATCATAATGGTAACTGATTTCATGTCCCATGTCCCGCATCTTCTTGAGGATCTCTACATTGGCCTGCTCCTTAATCAAATATGCCTGCACATAATAAGAGCCATTTATCCCATGCCGGTGTTCAATCTCAGCAAGCTTTAGAGCCCTCGGTACATTACCCTCCACATCATGCTTAAGAACTATAAACCTCCGGTCGGCAGGCATAGATAGGGACTCCTCTGCGGTACACGTAGAAATACCTGAATCCGTTATAAATCCGCAGAATTTATCCCAATTGCTATAGTAAAACATTCTAATGCTTATTTATTTTCTCTCTCAGTATTGTGGACGAGATTCCATCAGTATGATCTAAATAGACCACCGTGCAGCCAATTTCTGCAAATTCCCGTTCATACTTATCCCACGCCGGTGTCCCCTTCCAATCGGAGCCAACAAACACAGCATCAGCACCTAAGGATTTTACCATACTGAACTTGTCCATGTCAGCCTGGTCAACAACCTTGTCAACATATCGTATAGCTTTCACAATCGACTTTCTGTCTGACTCACATATAATTGGGTATTTGTTCTTTCGTGAGAAACAAAGAGAATCAGTAGTCACCCCTACAACAAGCGTATCGCACATATCCTTTGCACGTTCAAGAATGTTGAGATGTCCGATATGGAACATATCATATACTCCGGATGTATATCCCACCTTAAATTTCTTCATGATATAAGTTATTTTCTAAAAAGTTTCTGGAATACGAATCCACGCAGCTTATTAGGCATTGCGACTTGTACTGCAAAACGTCCGGCCACGTTATATGTATATCGTGGAAAAGATATCAAGCCATTTCTGAACATGTACCACTGCAGTCTGGCTTCACTCTTAAAGTAGCGGAAACCACCCCGACGCTGATACATCTCCTTCCCGACGCGAACATTCACCAGATTTTCGTTGATGTTATAGAATCGGAATCCGGCCTGAGCAAGACGTATCCACAGATAATAATCCTCCTCACAATACCAATCCATAAATCCACCTACAGCTTCGATATCCTTTTTCCGATACATTACCGTAACCAGATTCATAGGACAACGCGATTTCAGATATTTTTTTATATCTGCATCATTTTCAGGGACAATACGTTCCCCCACTATATTATCCGGACTTCCTACAAATTCCTTTATCTGTCCACCTACGACTGAAACCTCAGGAAAAGCCTTAAAAGCATTCAGTTGCATCTCAAAGCGATTGCACACCGAAATATCATCACTATCCATTACAGCGATCATATCATAGGAAGCCGCATTCATGGCTGTCTGCCGGGCCTTTGCATGCCCCACATTCTCCGGCAGTCTGATAACCTTCAGTATGTCAATGCTCTTCTGCAAATCCTTGACTGCATTTTCCAACTCGTCAGAAACCGGACCATCTTCCACAAGTATAATCTCACTTGGGACAACCGTCTGAGTGAGTATGCTGCGTACGGCCACACTAAAGTATGTCGGATTATCATTCTTATAAACCGACATACATACAGAAAATTCAGTTTTCATTTTTTGAGCGCTAAAAACGCTTGCTTTATCTTATTGTAGTTTGAACCCAATATTGACTTAATAAATCGTAAGGTTCGATATTTGATAATGAGTTTTCTGCGATATGATGAATCATAGAGCAGTTTTTTCAGATATGTTATATCTGAATGACTTGTTATAGTATATCTGCCGATGACATTCATTCCATCAACCCTTTTTAATCCTGCAGTAGGCTCACTTGTATACACATCATGATAGCCACACTCACTTAAGGCCCTCAGAACGTTGCTGGAAACAGCCCCTCCGGGAATTGAGGCCACAGTGACACTATCGCCTATTATTCCCTCAAGAATATTTTTTGAAGATGACCACTCCTCCACTATTCTGTCATACTGCAATTTCGAAATATCACGGGGATGTGAATTAGAATGTGACGCTATCACATGCCCACGTTCATGAAGCTCTCTGATTTGAGACCTTGTCAAGAATCTGTCTGAATCAATAAACCCAGTACTGATGAAAAATACCCCCCTCTTTCCATAGCGTTCGAGTATCGGAGCCGCAATATTATAGAATGAATTGCCACCGTCATCAAAACTGAAAACTACATCAGATGACGATTCAACGCAAAATTTTACCAGCGCCTCAAACTTGTGGTCATCAATAGTATATTGCAATGCTCCGGGTTTGGAAAAACCCGAATTCGGAAAATCCCGGCTAATCACATCATGGAACATCAGAACAAGATTATTATGCATCTTGATATCTAAATCTCATTAATGAATTCAATTATTCTACCACACTGAACACGAGGATTCTTTTTTTCAAGAATGAATTCCTTTGCTTCTTTACCAAACTTCATCAGAGCCTCTTTATCCATTTCGCATACTTCAACCAGCTTATCCTTTAGAGCTTCTGAATCATTACCATCAACATAAAAAAGATGTTCATCATACTCTTTCGGCATACAGCCGAGCCGGAACATAACTGTAGGTGTACCCGATGCGAGAAACTCCATATTTTTTGATGGGAAAAAGTACTTAGTAAAGTCCTGAGGTGGAGTGGTATTGACTAGTACAGTAGCCTTCTTCTCTAGCTCTAATAGATCCTTTCGTTCCATTGGTTCAAAGTATCTTATCCTTGAATCCTTTTTTGCCATCTCTAAAATCTCACCTTTGAGATCACCATTACCTCTAATCCACAACCTGTAATCAGGGTCATCAATTTTTGAGAAAGCTTCTAAAAGCAAATCCGTACCCCGATGCGAATATATTCCACCCGTATACATTATTGTTTTATATTTTTCTTTCTCAACATCGTTGTCTTCAAATTCCGGGTTGAAAATTCCTTCCATCACAATATACTTTCCATCTTTGGGCGGAAGTTTTTCAAGCATAGGTTCGCTCAGTAGAATATATCCATCAGATTTTCTAAGACACCAATCAATAAGCGATCTATTGATTTTCTTAAAAAAAACTCTTATCTTACTATCGCCGGAATGCATATATTCAGGAAGATCCGGAACAATGACAACCAACTTTCCAATCTTACGTCTAAGAGTAGCCGCAGCCAACAGCATAGGCGTATATGTTTCATAGACAATAACCGCATTATCCCTATTCCTCCTCAGTGTTCGTTTAAGCTCTTGTCGTACCTTAAAACATTTGGCAAACATATGAATTATAGGTAAATTCAATGCCCCAACATACCTATATTTACCTCTTGAGCCCTTAAACTCAATATTCTCAGCCTTAAATACTATCTGCCTAATCGTTGGATAAGGAGAAATCTCCCAAGCTGAAATAATCTTCAACTCATGATGATGTTCATATAATCCATCCAAAAGCGCATTCTGTAATGTCATTCCAGCAAAATCGACTCTTGAGCCTCTTTTTAAATACTCTTGAGCAATACTCTCCGGCCTTGATGACCCAACGTATATTAAGTTCATATTTTAAGGTGTTAGAATTTTCTTTAATTTCCCGTATGTATTTTCTATCGAAAACTTTTCGCGTGCATCACAATATGCTTTTGTTGCATACTGATTTCTCAAATTCGGATCGCCAAGAGTCCGAAGACCACGAACTATTGCATCAGAATCCCTTGATGGAATCAATATTCCACTCTTCCCATTTTCAATAATTTCAGGATTTCCGCCAACACCTGTGACTAATGCCGCACACTGCATATTTACCGCCTCAAGCAGCGCCAACGAATGGTTTTCATTTAAAGTCGCAAAAAGGAATATATCACTATCTTTCAGAATGGAATATACATCATTCCTTACTCCAAGCAGATGGACGCATCCTGCCTTAATCTCCTCGGAGCACTCCTTTCGATAGTATTCCAAATATGGTCCATCACCCACAATTACAAATACGAAACGCGGATCATCAAGCTTCTTAATGGCTTCTATTATATACCCGTGTCCCTTAGCCTGCACAACACGCCCTACTACTGCTACAATCGTTTTTTCAGCCGCAATATTAAGCTCTTTCCGCAGTTTGCCTCCAGAGACATACTCAATATCAATATTCGGGAACGTATTGTACACTACCCCATCGTTATGCGATGGAGCAACTTTGAGTGCTCCTATAGTACGCTGAGCCGCCTCACAAACAGTAAAAACAGAATCGGCTAATTTTACCGTCAGTGGTTCTACAATATGCATCAGAATCCATTTCCGCAGAGTTCCGTCAGGATTGTCCCAATCCGAGCCATGGACGCTGACCACTATCTTCTTGACATTTGATAGTTTTGCAGCCAATGTCATCAATAAGCCTGTATACTGTAGCCCACATATATAGATTGAGTCGGCACCAATAGCATTTATCCTCTTTCTATAGCTATTAATGAACTTCAATGCTTTGACAGGATTAAATCCACATCCATCAGACTGTTTTAACCGAATGAACTCAAATTCATCCTTCAAAGGAGAATTCACTATCCCATTAAGAACAGTCTTCGGTCCTCCTACTGAATATTCTATATCATGAAGTATAACTTTCTTTTTCATCTCTAAGCTCTATCAGTATAAAGCATTGTACATAGTATAGATAAATGTGTATATTGAGCCAGCTAATCCAATTTTAATTATTGTTCTATTTAACTGTAGCTCTAAACTTTCTGAATAACAATACCCGAGAAAAATAGAAATCGGTAATGATGCATAATACAATAGTCTATAATAGAAAACCTTTGTATTCGCACCGTGATCGAAGAAAAACAAAGTCGCAATAGATACTATTAGAAACGAGTATGTCCCAAACTTAACATACTTCGTCGGAATAGATTCAATCTTACCATTTGAGATCAATCTAATATATACCCATACACCTAAATAGAATGGAAGTCGGGTAAGCACATCTTCTATCAAAATCCCGACTCCGGACCCTTTGACTTCATTCCCAAGATACCCTTTAGCTGAATTTAATACTAAACCATCATTAGACTCAATATTAATAACATATCCAATTAAATATGTAGCAATTACAACTAAAATTGGATAACTGAAATAAAATATTTTTATCGCTCTTTTATTTAATGGAGGAATAATTAGTGCTATAAAAGCTAAAGACACCCCAAATAATGCACTTTTATGGTAACCAGTAGCAAATACTAACAAACAAATTCCAATTATCTTGTAAAAGACTTTTCTATATGACAGAAAGATAGATAATCCCAAACAGCATAATGAAAATACTAAAAAAACACGTGCATATGAATATTTGGTAATAAATACGATAATAAAGAATAAGAAGAAGTCTCTTATGTTCAGCCTCAGTATCCTTAATAATATGCATACCCCAATACAAGCGCCACCCCATACTATACTTCTGAATATAATATAATTATCACAGAGCCTTATAATATCGAAATATTTAGATTCAAGAGGGACTAATATACTACCGGCTCTGACTGCATCATAGTATAATAAATATCCAAAATAATCAGGACCCCAAAAGGACAGAATACAAAAAAAGAACCATATGATAAGTAAATACTTATTATTCTTGCATCTACTAATAGCAGGATCAATATAGTTTGGCCAGAGGATTCGAGCCATAACTACAAACATAACAAAATTAAACAGGATACCCCAAAATGACCAAGCCTGAGGCATATTCGGAATCGTTATAATTATTATCTTATGATTTGTAACAGTCTGTGTAAATAGCCCGTTCACCATCCCAGACATTACGCCATGGACGATGTATGGATCCAATCCAGTTTTTAATTGGCGTCATATAATTATCTCCATAGTATTGCTTCAATAATTCATCAGCGTTAGCTGGAATATATAGATGTATACTTTCAAACGGCACTAACATACGAGCTTTAGATAATGGTAATCTAACTTTAACAGGAACCATATACCCAAAATCTTTCATCGCCGAATTAAACGAGGCTGAACCTTCAGGCATTTTAAATTCTACCCAATATGGACCCTCTTTATCATCAAACGCATAGAAAACATCTATACTAACGCCATCCTTAACAAAGGCCTCCTCTCTTCCAAGCTTTCCATCTCTGAGGAGCATCATATGTAGCTTTGTAAATCCTGCTAATCTTAAAGCTTCATATAACGCATCTGTACGCTGTTCCTCCCAGACAATTACATCTATATCAATATCATAATTTATAAAACCATGCTCCCTGACAGCTCCCAAAAGAGTACCATATGCGAGTGTATAATCAACTCCGGCATCAGTTAAACAATCATGAAACTGAGAGATAACATTTAATGCATGCTTTCTAAAATATTTTGCTTGCTGCTCCTTCCTATAATTCTTAAAAGGATAATATAACGGTTTCAAAATAGTTTTGAATAAAGGAATCTTAGATACCTTATTGGCAGTCTCCGTTAGAACCCTATCAAATTTGTGCTGCATTTTAGTGTTGTTTTATATGTTCTTTAATTTCACTGCTTGAGACATTCTCGGTCCGTGACAAGGTAGTCACTTCTTTCCCATTATCTTCACACCATTTCACAGCACGATGGAATCCAGCATGTGTTTGATCACCGCCAGTCACAAAAACATCAAAGTCAACCATCGGAACAATTGTGTCAACGTCTTTGTAAACAACTACTTCATCAACATATTTGATGGAATCTACCATTAAACATCGATCGTCTGTTGAATTCACAACTTCAGCATCTGGTTTGTATTTCAAAATTGTTTCTGAATCTTGAACTGCTACTATTAGATAATCACCCAAGGCTTTCGCTCTCTTAAACAACAGCACATGGCCCTTATGCAAGAGGTCAAACACGCCAACTGTAAATACTTTTTTCATTTCATTTTATTAATTTGCTAATTATTACACAGAAGCATAATAAAATATCTGTAGTTGAATATAAACCCTTATACAATGCCCTTAAGAAAAAGGCTTTACCAACTGTTAATTCTGCTCTATTTATGATGGAATAATCAACCTTGCCAATATCTTTTTTCAAAATATCTAATCTAACACTTCGACTGATACCTTGATGGTACATCGCATAGATTGCATCAAACAATAGTCTCGCAGCCTGTGTTTCCCTTTTTACCGAAATAGCAGTTTTATTTTGATTAATATAATTCTGGTATTCTGAAAGAAAAGTCCTGTAATATTCCAGTTTCTGTCTATAATCATATGAAGTTCTACGCGTTGCAGATGTATTATGTCGTCGATAATAGTACCCATTTTCAGATACAAATGCATACTTTTTGACAAGACTTAGATACTGCATCGTAAATATCATATCCTCTCCTATAGAAATAGCTGGATTAAAATATAAATTATTTTCTGCTATAATTTCTCTCAGGAACAGTTTTGAAACTACTAATCCACGGAATTCATCAAGGATATGCTGCTTATTTTCTGACACGACATCAGTATATACCTGCTCTGGATGAAACGAATCTGTATCAACAAAATAGTTCGTACATCCGCCATGAACAAATTCTATATCTGAATTTTTTATTATTGGTTTAACTAATCCAGCCAAATATGTTTCTGCAACAAAATCATCACCATCAATAAATGTAACCCATTTCCCTTGGGACATAGAGATCCCAATATTACGTGCAACTGAAACGCCTTCATTCTTTTTATGACAAACCTGTACCCGATGATCAATCAATTCATATTTATCACATATAATACCTGAATCATCAATGGAACCATCGTCAACAAGTATCAACTCAAAATCACTATAAGTCTGATTTAATACGCTTTCAATACATTTATCAATGTATTTTGAGACATTATAAACTGGGATTATAATGGATATTTTAGGCGCTTTCATATTAATGATTCTGAAAGAAGACTATATGATTCATTTGCAAATAATTCACGCCGATTATTAACCTTATCCCAATTAATAGGTGTATTCCAATCTGGAGTTGAATCTAAAGAAATCATCCTATCCTCAAGATCAAAAATCTTCAATAATGATAAAAAGCGGGAGCTTCCGCGCTCCTTATTGACAACAACCCAGAATGGTTTATTGAATATAATTGAAAAAACTGTACCATGAAAAGAGTCTGTTATAACCATTTTTGCATCAATAAATGATTTAATCCATTGCTCTACTGGAGGCATAACACACTCATCAAGATACTTTTCATCTCCTTTCACTCTCAGCTTTCTGTTTGAATTACAGTAAAACGGCCTAAATAATGTATCTTTCGTACAATTTTCTATAACCTGATTTACAATCGGATTACTATCCAGCACATAACAGAATAAGTTGCCGGAAGATGGCCGAAGAGGACATGTAGGATTCTTAACTAAATCCTCATATAATTCTTTTTTTATAAGAAGAGTCGGATCCACAACTATCTTAGCATCAACACCGGCTTTTTCCCTTAATAATTCTATGGCAGATACCTCTCTAACAGTAATAAGATTAAACTTTGGAGCTAATCGTTGAACAGTTTTAGTATCTCTTTCATCAAACTCCCATACATCAACTCCTAAAGAAGCTGCATATGATATCCGTTTAATCTTAATATCGTTCTCAACAAAGTCAAGAAAATAATTATCTATATTAGGTGAATATTTTGGTCTCCATACTTGATCAGAGCCAACAACATATCCTTCAAACGAGCTATTTTGAATATATCTCTTTAGAGCTATATCTGTATATATGTATGGTGTTTTGGGATGAATTCGATTTTCAACAAATGCCGATGTATTCTTTCTTATGACTTCTAACTGAGTTGAGCTTGGTCTTAGATTTCTATCGATATTAAGCAATCCTAAAAAAAAGCGTTTTGAAGATGTCATTAATCTCTTGCAAACTGGAAAATCCTTCAGCCGCTTAAACTCTCTTTGAATAATCCAAGTGTCATGTCCCATTTCCATCAGAACATGTTGCAATGCCCATGCTTGAATAAGCCCTCCATAATTTGTATGCAAAGGCTGAGTCAAGATCCCAAGTCTCATCTTTTAAAATTTGAATATAGAAGATTAATATGTCGTTATTCCGGACTATATAAATCCATGAAAAACTATTTCTTTAATATCCGGTGTGCTACACGTGATAACTTACCTTGTACCTTTTCACTAAATGTACGGCGATCAAGTGTTGAAAAATATTCACTTGCTGCAGTGCCGTCATCATTATAATCCGTAAAGACTTCAAGAAGAATCGGTGTATCTTGATTAAGATCAACCATCTGCTGAATACCCTCATCTACTTCCGCTTTATTATGTGCTGCAATATACTTAAACCCCTGCGTTTCAGCCCATCCCTTTGCTATTGCATCATGTCCAGTAGCAAGATAGACTGGGTACTTATTGTCTGTTGGGCGTGATGATAAATCATACATAACCGCACCGCCATTATTATTAACTAATAAAATGCGCAATTGTCTTGACCGATGCTTTATCCAAAGAGCATTCATATCATAGAAGAATGATAACTCCCCAGTTATGTAGAAAGTGGGACGATCATTTATGGAAGAAAAACCTACTGCCGTTGACATACTACCATCAATACCGTTTACACCTCTGTTACAATTAACACGAATAGAATCTTTTATCGGAAAATAGTTAGCAAATCTTATTGTATTGCTATTGGCAAGTTGAAGGTCAGAGTTCTCGGGCAGAGCATATAACAGTTTCCCTATTGGATATAGTTCATTATATTGCTCTAAACTAGGAACTGGCAAATCACTAAATTGCAACCATTGCTCCCGATAACCCTCTATAGCCTCTGAGTTAATGTTCTCACTAACGGCTTCAAAGAAATCCGCTTCCTCCATCTCAAACATTTCTGTTAAGTGCCGAAATGGATCACAAACCTTGTCTTCCAATCCAACTCGCCAGTTTTCAATAGTTCCTTGTCTAAAGAAATTCTTCAATTCATTATTAAAAATATAATTTCCACCAATTGATATAACGATGTCTGGCATCAATGATTCATATTCTGAGGGTTTAATTGTCTTTAGAACAAGGAGCGTATTGGTTATGGCATATTGGCTATGACAATTTGACATTTTATCAGTCAATAAAATACCACCTGTCTTAGACAAGAATACGTTTACAGCAGATAAAAGACGTTCTGAACTGTTGACAGATTGTCCCCATACAACAGCAACCCTTTTATCCTTTAATCGACCCACAAAACCGCTCCAATCCAATGATCTGCTGTAAATATTATGCGTAATTTTACGTACCTTAGGCAATACAGGAACAGTTATACTATCTCCATGATGCGCATCAACAGGTAAATTTAAATGTACAGGTCCTTTCCCATGTGATCTTAGTGCTATAAGTCCCTCATTAATCAATCGATTAGCATACCATTTGTCAAGTTCATTATTAATTATAGGCAACTGTACATGATACTTAGTAAAATCAGCAAAAGTAGATGACTGTGCATACATCTGGTCTTCTCCCTGATTCAGGAAATATGGATTACGATCACTTGAGATTACCAACAAAGGTAATCTCTGATAATATGCTTCAATGACTGCGCTTCCATAATTGATACATGCGGTACCCGAAGAACATGTAATGGCAACCGCTTCATTACACTCCTGAATTAAACCAAGAGCGAAAAAAGCAGCGCTACGCTCATCTACAACAGAAAAAAGCTCAAAATATGAGTCATTTTCAAGTGAAGCTACCAAAGGTCTATGTCGAGAGCCAGGTGAAATAACAACTTTTTTAATACCAAAAGCTTTTAAGAGAGCTATAAGCTCTAATACTAAAGGATTATTAGCGTACATTATATATTCAAATTTTAGATTATTTATGCTTGATACGATTTAAATATGAACTAACTATTTGTTTTTCTGTATTTGTAAGGCCAATAAAAAAAACACATATTACTACCGAAATTAATGCTACAAATACTGTACATAGACCATATAAAACAGTATCCGGCAAGAGTACCTTAAATGAAATCGGAATTATTATTGCAAAAAAAGATGTACAAATTACCGGATAAAATACTTGTTTCATATATTTTTTTATGGGTAATCCTATCATTTTTTCCATAAGAATCATCCTTACAATTAATATTGTAACTTTTACAAGTATATATAAAAAATAAGATGATACCGCAGGGGCCCCAAATACGAAAAGTACCCAAGAAAATACAAACTCTAGACATCCCACCGGTGTAACGATAAGGGCATAATTACGTAATTTCCCTGTAGCCATACAAGCTGTATATCCTGAAGACCCAATACTATCACACATTCCCATAATTAATGTCAGTTGAGCAAATATAGCGGTATGTTCAGGAACATCCTTCAGCCATAATGCAAGTATAGGCTTCATCTCCAATATCAAAGGCAAGGAAAAGAAAAGCATTGCATAATACGAAAATTTAGCTCCTCTACATATCAATCCATACATTTCATCTAAATTCCCCGCCGCATAGCTTTTTGTTATCTGCGGATTTATTGCCATAGTAAAATTACTAACAAATTGCATTACCGCACCTTCAACTTGCGATGCTAATCCTCGAGCGGCATTATAAGTTAATCCAAAAAAATGATTAATAAGCATAGTAACACCTTGATTGTTGACAATCGAGGTGGTATTTGAAAAAAAACTCCATGCAGAAAAGGAAATCATTTCCTTAAATATTGGCTTATTAAAATGCAATTTTCCTCGACACTCTTCAAAATTTTTATAGCAATAAATTGAATATACGGCTCTTATACATATAGCTATGACCATCAACAGTATAGCATATCCTACAAGACGATGGTCTGCACTGAAAAGCTTAAGTAAGAAGCAAGCCCCAAGTTTAAGCGAAACATCCAAAAGACTTACATATGCAAATGCTTTCATCCGCTCATGAGCAACTATACAAGCGTTATATGGTACACTTAAAAGACTAAAACAAAATGTAACAATTGTGCATTGCAAAACCCATTTCGTAGCGATTACTTTATCCGGGGGAACCTGCATTTTTGAATCAATAAACCAGATAGATATAATTTCGCATGCAATTGCAACAATGATTGCCAGAAATATCTGAATAGTTACTGCTGTAGAGAATATATTACGCAGTTTAATTTTATCGCCATGTCCAATCTCATATGTAATATGTCGGCTTATAGAAACTGACAGTGAACTCGAGATAATACTAAACATAGAGACCATTCCACCCACCACCTGATAGATAGCATAGTCATTAATTCCTAAAACTTCAAGTATGATACGACTCATATACAACGATATCAACATTACTAATATCGTCCGTATATATAGCATCATGGTATTGCGTGCTATTCTTTTATTATCAACAGCAAATGCCATCGGATTCCATTTATTCGATATAAGCATTCAGCCGAATGCTGAAGCTTTCTTTAATAAATTATTATCAAAAACAACAATTTACTATCGTCCTTCAATTTTATCTAATAACATTGAGTAGGGCATAAATCTCAGGACTAAATACTTCAAGTACTGTTTTATACTACTAAAATCACTTACTTTACAGATATCACCGGCTTCTCTATCCTGAAGGATGGATACAGATGATAAGGTTAAAGATTTATTGTTACGTTTCAAATATTGTTCAAAACAGTTTTCAAGTGATTTACGAACATCTCTAAACACCAATTCGGGAACAGCTTCCCGGATTTTGCTATTGTTGAACCGACGATCGAATAATCGGGCATATTTCACCTGATACTGCCATTTAGGTATTCTTAAATTTAGTGCCTTTTCTGTATATATGACTTTTGGATTAAATCCATTCTTTCTCAGCGTTTCAAGATAGATATCTAAAACCTGTTGCCAAGTAAAAGCTTCGTTTGTTACAATGTTAAAGTCTTCACCAATTGCTTTAGGATTACCTATTAAACCAGCTATGCCATATGCAACATCCTCTCCATGTGTAAGTGTTGTATAATGGGCAGCTATGTCTTTAGAAAAGACTATTGTTTTATCATGCTGAACACGATCTATCCAATCTGAAGCCTCATACACACCCAACTGTAGACGGTCATCATTAAATGTCACTGATGGACGGACAATTGTCACATTTGGATAATTCCTTAAAATATTCTCTTCCCTTGCTTTCCTCAGAGAATATTCATCAGTTTTAAGGTACATTTCATCTTTACTTACATCAAGTAAGCGTGGAGAACGTTCAGTAATGAGTTTATCGTGATCAGCAAAGACTCTACATGAACTAATAAAAATATACTGTCTGGCAGCACTTGTAAGTGTATCAATTCTTTTAGAGAACTTTTCCGTAGGATAAACCATGAAATCTATAATTGTATCCCAATCCATTTGATGCAAAATAGATTCTAGAAAAATATCATCTAGCGCATTTCCTTGAATATAGGAAACTCTATCTGTATCCTTTCTTGAGCGGCGGGATGTAACATAGATATGGTCACCCTTCTCTGATAAAATTTTCACCAAAGGACGCCCCATCGCACCAGTACCTCCTAAGACTAAGATCTTCCTACTCATCTCCTAAACAATAGTCTCATTTATATTGTATTGATCACTTGCTGTATTCATTGAAAATAGATTCAAGAGTAAATTTTGAGAATCTTTCCTCAATCGGATAAAGAACTTTTTCATGCTCTATTATCTGATCAATAGTCCAATAGAATTTCAGTATCTTCGCTGGAACGCCTCCTGCTATACAATATGGTGGCAATGACTTTGTCACTACTGCTCCTGCAGCAATAGTACAGCCTCGACCAATTTCCACTCCTGACAGAATAGTCACGTTCATTCCCATCCAGACATCTTCATTTACTATAACGTCCTTATCCAAACCCTCGGGTTTCTCGTGTTCCTTAATTGACAAAAGAAATCTTCCAATTATACGAGCATGATTGCCTGTTACAACAGTCAAATTTCCGGCTGAAACAGACCATCTCTTCATTATAAAACGTGCATTCTTAGCCAATATCGTAGAATGTGAACCTATGCTCGCCTCTTCTTTGATATATACATTTCTATGATTCTCAATATTAATCGGTGCGGCTATCTTTGCGGTCGGTGATAGATAGCCGAATCGATTTGGAATGACGGTATATCTCTTCACTCCATTCAGGACTCCGACTAAGAATGTACGCAATGTGCGTGGCAGTAACTGACGAATACTTATCATTGTTAAGATTTGTTTTTCTTGTCATGGGGCCCTATGTGGGGAGGGCGGTGGTGAGCCAGCGGTGTTTTATGGCTTGCTGGCGGGAGCCGAGGTAGGCGAAGAGGTCGTGGTCGATGAGGTAGCGGAGGCGGCGTGCGGCTTCCTTGATGGGGAGGCTGCGGAAACGGCCGTAGCGGTTGAGCTCGTCAATCCACTGCTGGAGCACCTGGAAGAGGTAGCGGGAGTAGCGTGGTTCGAGCTGACGGATGTCGCGGTCGGCTTCACGGGCTATCATCAGGACGGCCTCGGTCTGTGAGATGCTTCTGTCGCCTTTCAGCCACTGCTGTACGGCTGCGAGGCGTACCTGCCGCAGGTAGTCATGGCAGGGCACGCCGTTGCATATGCGGTAGAGGAGGTCGTAGGATTCGAGGAGGTCAGGTATGGCGGCGAGGGTGAGAGGGCTGGATTCTGACCTGAGTATGCCGGATATGAGGCTGCGTACGTTGTCGAGCCAGATGCGTCCTTCGGCCAGCAGGCTGCGGATGGCGCTGCCTGAGGGGGCGGGAGATTGGAACCCACCCCGCTGTGCATAGAGTGTGCAGAGCTGCTGCTGATACCGGCATATGGCGTTGAGGTCGGTATAGTCGAGGCTGTCAGCCTGCGGCAGGGTTATGTCGGGGAAAGAGGGTGTGTTCAATATATTAGATGTTTTATTGGCGGAGGTAATACCGGTACTCGTCGAGGAGCTGCGTCTGTGAGGCTGTGAGCCTTCCTTCTGTGCCGGATATTTTGCGGTATGTTTCGGTGAGGCTGTCAGTGTTGCCTTGCATGACGGCGGCGAAGAGGCTTATCAGGGCTTGGGTCCATGGGTTGGTCACGGCTTTGCGACGACGCTGAAACCGGCTGGCGCTATGCTGTGCTGCGCGGATGTCGCCGAGGATGTGCTGTGCGCACATGAGTGTACTGAGCAGCTTTGCCTCGAATTTGTGATTGTCGGGGGCCACAACTTCCATGCGGGTGCAGAATACGCGCAATTGCGATTTATCTTTTTCGGCGAGGGCTTCTCCAGCGTGGAATTTACGCATGACAGGCAGCAGCTTCTGTATGAATGCTTCGAGCTGGTCATACTGGCGGCGTGTATCGCGGGCGAAGCGCAGGATACGTATGTAGCGTGCTTCGATGTCCCACAGCACGGTGCCGATGGCGGCTGTCGCTGCTATGACAAGATTGCCTTTGCTGCTGCGCGACTTGGGCATGAATGTGCCGGAGAGTCCGGCGTAGGGGCCGTCGACTATCTCCACGAGGTCGCCTTCTTCGAGGGCTATGTCGGCTATGTTGTAGAATGGGAGTGTGTTGTCATAGAGGCGTGCTATCTGCCTGAAGCTGTGCATGGCGCTGTCACTCACTATGCCGTAGCGTTTCTCTGAGCCGCGGTCAACCAAAAGACTGAATCCGTTGCCTTGCGTGGCGCAGAGTTCTTTGACGTCCTTGAGTGTGCCTTTTACAAATACGTAGTGGTAAGTCAGGAGCCGTTCTTTGAACACCACCTGTCCGTCAACAATCTGCGCGGGCTTGATTGTAGGTGCAAAGAGTTCGACGCGAGCAGTATCGCGGTTAAATGTATCGATATACGTCTGCGGACGGGCTGTTATGGTTGGCCTGATGAAGTGGAGGACAAACCAATGTTTCCCATCATGTTTATTCTGCGATCCCATAGTGTAAAGCCCTCTACAGGGTACACTTTCAGTTGGCGTTCTATTTATCTGATCCCCTGAACGCCAATGTTTTACCGAATTATAAGAAGTCAAACTACCAAAAACTCATGCGAGTTTTTTGTAATGTGTTTTCATAAGCATCTCTTTGTAAGAGATATTGATTTTTGCCTATCAATTTGTAAATCAAAGGTGTGAAGGCAAATGTGAGCGTAATAATGCATTGAGTGAGGTTTATCAGTCTATTTTGTAATTAAAATAACATGGTGAATGTGCCTCTAATTCAATTCTTTTTCGTATTTTTGCACTGTCTTAAGTGACTCTTACAAAGAGATATTGAACTCTACTATATATAAAGGAAGCCTCGTGACTCAAAAGTCATGAGGCTCCTGTTTTTTATATGGCCGTGGATGCTTGTGTTTCCGGTGTTACCCATGTTACCGTGTTTCCCGTTTCCCGAATTGGGTAACACGTAAAAAACTGGGAAACATCCGTGCCTTCGAGGCTTTCATGGCTGTAACGAACTGCGGTGTAAGCCGTCCTGACGGACTCTTTTCTTTTTTTAGACTTGCGGCCCTGCACGCCGCTGACGCTTTGTGCAGGGTTACATAAAAGTCGCCCTGAAGGGCTATGATAGATCTAAGATGGAAAGTTATCTTTCAGATAATTTTGGGCGGGCGTCCGTTACCGCGGGGCTCGCTGCGCTCGGCCCGCGGCTAAAACATGAATGAACCTTTCAGGTTCGCTATCCAGATGCATCTGATACATGCCAAAGGCATGGCCCTACAATACTGCATAAAATACAGAAGCTCAACGGATACAACGTATCGAAATAAGCCGTCCTGACGGACTCTTTTCTTTTTTAGACTTGCGGCCCTGCACGCCGCTGACGCTTTGTGCAGGGTTACATGAAAGTCGCCCTAAAGGGCTATGATAGATCTGAGATGGAAAGTTATCTTTCAGATAATTCTGTGTGCGATCCGTTACCGTGGGGCTCGCTTTCAGCTCGGCCCACGGCTACGACATGAATGAACCTTTCAGGTTCGCTGTGAGAGTGTCAGGGGTGGAGTATGGACATCAAAGGATGCAAAGATGTAAGGATACAAGGGAGGGATATGCACGCTTATGGAATGGCGTCACCAGTCGTTGTCGGGGTCGGATGATGATTCTTCGCTGTCGTCAAAGAGGGTGTCATCGTAGTCAGAGGAATAATCATCGTCATCCAAATAGTCATCATCATCGCAGCCGTAGTCATCATCGAAGTTGCCTATCTCGCAGCACAGATCATCGAGCTCGCTCTGCACATCATACACATCTGCGCTCTCCTCTATTTCATCAAGACGGCTCTGAATCATATCGAGCTTTTCCTGCAACCGCTCGTAACCAGCTGATGACACGTCATCGCATTCATCCATGCGGCATGCTATATCGTCAATGCGATCCTGAAGCTCATCGACGTCGCATACGTCCCATCCGCCCATACTGTCCTGCAGTTCCTCGACACGGCTACGCAGATCGTCGGCATCGGGCATATCATCAATATATGACGCGGGAGCAGGCTGTCGCATCCATGGTAGTCCTGCTGACGCCCGGACGCGCTTTTTAGAAAAGAGGGCATCAAAAAGCAGAACCCCTCCAAGTATTTTCCAGAATGACATATCAACAACGGTATTATGATTTGACGGCAAAGATACAGGTTTGATGGGCAACAATGATTCACACCTGAGTTAAATAACGTGCAAGCCGCGCAGGGTAAATGAGCAGGTTATATTTCGTAGACGGCGATGTCGTGGCTGGCGGTTCTGACCTGTTCGATGATTTCGATGCAGCGTTTTTTATCCATCTTTATCTTTTCGCCTACTGCGATAAAGTCGGCAAGCATCGGACGGCCCTTGCCATTGACGGAGGTAGCATGCTCTCCATTGTAACCCTCGGTGCATAAGGTCAGGTCGTAAGCAGGCGCAAGCCTCCAAGTCCACTTGCCACGGAAATCTTTCGCTACAAGAAAACTGAAGTTCTTGCAATGGTCATCCTTATTATCTGTCAGATAATTGAACACCATGCGGCGGTACATCTCCTCTACGTCGTCCACATTCTGTGTGATATAGCCTGTCAACGCCAGCAAATTGGAATAATCAAGAACAGGTTCGCTCAGTGAGATGCCAAGCAGGCCGCCGGCAGTAGCCACATGGACTCTTTTTCCATCACGGTCAATATCAAAACGACGGGATGTAAAGTATTTGCCCGCTGTCAATTTGAAATCGGGCAGATTAATACCGCATTCTCTGGCTATGGCGTTATAACGGTACTCTTGCCGGCCGATGTCCTGAGGGTCGTAGGTGTGACGGAATTTCACAAGCCAATGCCCCTCTTCATCAGAAAACACAGCTTTGGGGCGTGCTCCCCCGCTGTTGCCGCTATTATATAGAAGCAGCCCGGCGTCAGTATCCTGTTGCTCTCTGAGTACTTCCAGGGCTTTCTCCTGCAGAAGGTCGAAGTCGGAGATTTCTGTTTCGCCACTGATTATTCTCACCGGCTTGTATGTCAATGCTCCCATACCGCTTTGGCCTACGATACTGAGGCGGTCCAATGATGACAGGCTCCGGTCATCAATGCCCTCCTTTGCCAAAGCCTTATGCAAGAGGTAGCGGCCGTAGCCGTCAGGGAGGCTATCCTCGAATATCCCGAAGTTGCCGGCAAACGGCTGTGGCTTGGCTACGAATATTCCAGGCCTCAATGGAAGCTCAAGTGGCGATATGCTGAATCCCTCCGCTATCCATGACCGGTCATATTCAAATGCACAGAGCCGGTTGTCAGGGGTAAGGGAAAGGACTCCTACTTTTCTATCGTGGTAATTTACAGTGAGTCGGTCAATCATCAGTGCCGCGTTTTCTTGATTTTAAGTATGCTTTCTTTTTTCCGGAGTTCCGGCGGATCATTTCCAGTTCCTCCATTGTTGCGAACTTTGGCTCTGCGAAAATGCTTTTTATCTCCGGCAGATATCCGAGAACTGACGCAAGTTCTATCAGATTTTTCAGTGAGATAAGTCCTTTCTGTTCAAAACGGGCTATATTGCCGAGGGCTACCCCTGACCGCCGGGCGATTTCCTCACGGGTAAGGCCTTTCTCCACTCTTCGGCTCCGGAAGTCATCGGCTACTTTCATGGCCGCATCCTCTGGTGTAGATAGCGCATAGCTATCCAATAGAGATAATATATCAGCAGTTTCCCTTCTCATCGATGTTAATGATTAAATATTATCACTTACAAAGATAACAATATTATCCGATAAATCGTTTGCTTTTTACGCTGTTGTGTTACCGTGTTTCCGGTGTTACCGATGTTACCGTGTTTCCCGGTGGCCGGAATGGGTAACGCTGCGGCGAGGGGGGATACAGAAAAAAAAGAAAAGAGCTAAGTCATTAGGGCTTAGCTCTTTTCTTTGTGTTGCCTTGGAAGGATTCGAACCCTCACAGGCGGAACCAGAATCCGACGTGCTACCATTACACCACAAGGCAATTCAACTATTTTTTCTTTTTGTTTCGAAGCGGCTCTCTTGTCGTTTCGTTTAACGAGTGCAAAGGTAGGTGTTTTTTTTATTCCTGCAAAATTTTTGGCGATTTTTTTTGACTATTTTTCAGCCTCTACATCTTCTGAAATACTCAACGCGCTATTGTTCAGCGGCATACTTCGCTTAAAAAAGTTCGGCTTTTTCAGAAGTCGATGTTGAGCCGGACGTTGACCTGACGACGGGTGAGATAGTTGGGCACTGCATATTGGATGCGGTTGACGTCGGTTACCCAATAGTAGTTGCTGACGTTGGATATGTCGAAGAGGTTGAAGAGGTCGAGTCCGAGCCAGATGCTCTTTATGTGGCGGAGCGCTCCGGTGCGTGTCTGCCCCTCTTTGAGCTCGGGCAGGAGTCCGTAGGAGAATCCTATGTCCACGCGTTTGTATGGCGGGGTGCGGAAGTAGCCTTTGTCGCGGCTACTGTGTGGCGCGGTCATGGGTAGCCCGTCGGCAAAGATACCTTTGAGGCTGAATTTGAGTCGCGGTATCTTGGGGAAGTAGTCGGTGAAGAAGATGGCGAGGTTGTAGCGGCGGTCAGTGGGGCGGGGCACCTTGACGCCGTTGAGGTCCTCCTGGGTTTTCATCAGCGAGAGGCTTATCCAGGAGTCGCTTCCGGGCACGAACTGCCCGAAGAGCTTGAGGTCGAGCCCCATGGCATGGCCTTTGGAGAGGTTCTGTCCGGCATAGGTCACCTTGAGGTTGTCGAGTTCGTAGGGTATGAGGTCGGAGAGGAGCTTGTAGTATATCTCACCCGAGAATTTGAAGGGGCGCCCCATGGCGCGGAAGGTGTAGTCGGCGCCGGTGATAAGGTGGATGCTGCGCTGCGATTTGATGTCGGCGTTGAGGCTTACGATGTTGTTGCCGTCGGCATCGGGGATGGGCAGGCGGTATTCCTTGTAGAAGGGTGCCTGATAGTAGAGTCCGGTGGCGAGGCGCAGCGCCCAGTTGGGGTTGCGGTCGGGCACGAAGCCTATGTTGGCGCGCGGGCTGAGGAGGGTTTCGCCGTTGAAACTCCAGTGGGACAGACGCAGTCCGCCGTTGAGTACAAGGAGTCCGGCTGCGGTGCGGAGCTGTATGTCGTCCTGCAGGAATGCGGCTATGCGTGTGCTGCTGATGTCCTGGGCTGAGGAGAGGCTGTAGACCATCCGGAGGGCGTCAGGGTCGACGGGCTGTGAGAATCCGGCTGAGTCGCGGCGTTCCCATTCGCGGCTGCGCTCGTGGATGCGCTCCGAGCGGAATTCAGCTCCGTAGGTGAGCAGATTGCTGCGCAGGCGTGTTGAGCCTTTGAGCTGAAGCGACATAACCCGGGCTTTGAGGCGGTTGCGGGCGTACTCCTGATAGCGTCCTACCCCGAGCTCGCCCCCGATGCCTCCGCTGCCGGAGGTGCCGGCCTGGTCGAGCCAGTACTCCCCTGCTATGTCGTAGGTGACGAGCTCGTTGCTGAGAAATCCCGATCCTATGACTGAGAGGCGTGTCGATGCCGAGGGGGTCCAGTCGAGGGTGAGGGCTCCGAAGTAGGTTTCGAAGCGGTCCTTTTCCATTCCGTCGAAGTAGACGGTAAACTGCTTGGCGTCCTCGGCGGTGCCGAAGTTGGTGGTGCGGTTTACGGGGGTAAAGCGGTAGTTGTTGACGGCTATGTTGCCCAGGAGTGATATTTTCAGGCGTTTTCCTGCACGGAGGGTCATGTGCGTCTGATAGTCGAGAAACGAGGGGTCGTACTCCCCTTTTGTTTCGAGCGAGCTGAGGAGCGAGTTGTTTTTCTTGTAGCGGAATCCGTGGAGCTGGGTGAAGCGTCCGGAGTTCTGCCCCAGCGAGAGGCTGGCACCCATGAGGCTGGCTGATATGGCACCTTCGAATGCTTCGGGCTGGCGGTAGGTGATGTCGAGGACTGATGACATCTTGTCGCCGTACTCGGCGGTGAATCCGCCGGTCGAGAAGCCGATGGCCCCCACCAGGTCGGGGTTGATGATGGAGAGGCCCTCCTGCTGTCCGTTGTTGACAAGGAGGGGGCGGTAGACTTCGATACCGTTGATATAGACGCTGTTTTCGTCAAACGTGCCTCCGCGCACGGAGTACTGCGACGACAGCTCGCTGCTGCCGCTCACGCCACCGAGTGTGGTGAGCATCGATTCGATGCTGCCTCCCGTGGCATCGGGTGCGGCTCGGAGCGTCTTGGCATCGATTTTCTGCATGGAGCCTGTCTGCTTCTTTATTTCTGTGACCGACACCTCGCCGAGCAGGCGGGTGTTCTCCTTGAGGGTCATGTTGATGGTCAGGTCGCCCGAGGGTTTGAAGAGCTTGCGGCGCTCCTCGTTGTAGCCAAGGCAGCTGAACACTACAGTGACGGTGTCGGCCGACGGGAATGTGAGGCGGTAGTTGCCTTCGAGCGAGCTTGTGGCGCCCACGGCGGTGCCGTCGATGCGCACCGTGACGAATTCGAGCGGCTGCCCCGCTTCGTCGGTAATGCGTCCGTGGAGGGTGACGGGCGCGGCGGCTGCCCGGATTGACCACAGGGATGTGAGGAGTATGATGATACTGATGATTCGCATTATATTATATATGGCTTGTCAATTTCATAACGCAGTTTTAGCGCTTAAATTATAAATTTGGCTAAATTTGCGTCTGAATAACTCCGCATGATATGAATATAGCGATAGTAGGAACGGGCTATGTAGGGCTCGTGTCAGGCGCTTGCTTTGCCGAGGTGGGCATCGATGTGACCTGCGTTGACATTGACAGTGAGAAGATTGAGAATCTCCGCAAGGGGCTTATCCCTATCTACGAGCCGGGGCTCGACGAGCTTGTGAAGCGCAACGTGGCTGCCGGACGGCTCCACTTCACCACGGAGCTGACAGCGTGTCTGGACAGCGTGGAGGTGGTGTTCTGCGCCGTAGGCACCCCACCTGACGAGGATGGCAGCGCCGACCTGAAGTATGTGCGCGAGGTGGCGCGCGAGTTCGGGCGCAACATATCGCACTACACTATCCTGGTGACGAAGAGCACCGTGCCGGTGGGCACCTCCAAGATAGTACGCGCCGAGATAGAGCGCGAGCTTACGGAGCGGGGCATCGACATACCGTTTGAGGTGGCGTCCAATCCGGAGTTTCTGAAGGAGGGCGCGGCCATAAAGGACTTCATGTCGCCTGACCGCGTGGTGATCGGCATCGAGTCGGAGCGCGCCCGCAAGGTGATGGAGCGTCTTTACCGCCCCTTCCTGCTCAACAATTTCCGCGTGATATTCATGGACATACCTTCGGCCGAGATGACCAAATATGCGGCCAATTCGATGCTTGCCACCCGCATATCGTTTATGAACGACATAGCCAATCTGTGCGAGCTCGTGGGGGCCGATGTCAACATGGTGCGCAAGGGCATAGGCACCGACGCACGCATAGGCACGAAGTTTCTCTATCCCGGCTGCGGCTACGGCGGGTCGTGCTTCCCGAAGGATGTCAAGGCGCTGGCACGCACAGCCCGCGAGCATGGCTACACGATGGAGGTTATCGAGGCTGTGGAGCGCGTCAACGAACGTCAGAAATCGGCCGTGTTCCACAAACTGCACCAGTCGCTGGGCTCTCTCAGGGGCAAGCGCATAGCTCTCTGGGGGCTCGCCTTCAAACCGGAAACCGACGACATGCGCGAGGCACCGTCGCTCGTGGTCATCCGCCATCTGCTTGAGCATGGGGCGCAGGTGACGGTGTTTGACCCGGTGGCCATGGACGAGTGCCGCCGCCGCATAGCCGACCGCGTGGAGTATGCACGCGACATGTACGATGCGGCTGTCGATGCCGACGCCGTGGTGCTGCTCACGGAGTGGAAGCAATTCCGCGTGCCCTCGTGGAAGGTGCTTGCCAAGACCATGCGCGGCAATCTGATAGTGGATGGCCGTAATATCTATGACGCCGCCGAGCTCGAAGAGGAGGGCTTCCGCTACCGCTGCATAGGGAAGTAACCGGGTGAGTGTTACCGGTGTTACCCATGTTTCCCTGTTTCCCGAAGCGGTAACGCGGTAACATGGGAAACATCCGCAGCGCATCTGTGACGCACCTGTAAAGGTGCGGTTTGTGATATAGCCGTGGGCCGAGCTGGAAGCGAGCCCCACGGAACCGGTGGATAGGAGATGTTTTCTGAAAGAAAACTTTATATCCCATAATCCGGCTTCGTCCGGTTGAAAGTTATCTTTCAGATAATTCTGTGTGGGCGTCCGTTACCGTGGGACTCGCCCTGACAGGCTCGGCCCACGGCTAAGGCGTGAATGAACCTTTCAGGTTCTAACCATGCGGCTTACGTAGGCATAGGGAGCCTCGGAGAGGCGGATTAGGTGGAACCCCATTTCGAGGCCGTCAGGACGAGGAGTGGGGATAAAGGCCCGATAGCTGATGAATGGCTTCGGAGATGCCTGTTATGGTGATGGATAGCAGCCCACTTCGAGGGCATAGGCCTGTTTCGATGGTTCTATCCCTACTCCTCGCTTTCAGCTCGAAGCAGGGTTCTCCGCAACCCGCATCTTCGATGCTTACATGGCCGTACAATCCGATGGCGGCCTATTGGAGTCCGGAACGGACGATTTTGACGTAACCCCGTACAGAGCGTCAGCGGCGTGCGGGGAAGCAGACGCCACCCGCCGTGTGAGTCCGTAGGACGGATTATGTCTGTCAGGTGGAGTAAGCCGTCCTTGCGGACTCTGTCTATATCTACCGCATCTATGCCCGCCACGCCGCTGACGCTTTGTGGCGGGTTACATGAAAGTCGCCCTGAAGGGCTATAATAGATTACATGGCCGTACACACTTGTATATTTCAGGAAAGAGGAAAGCGCCTCCTGCTCTGATGGGCGGGGGCGCTTTCGCGTAAATATCATGCTGTGCAGCCGGTGGACTACTTGGCGGCGGGAGCCTCCTTGTAGTTGCGCACCTTGAGGTTGGAGATGCGGCTCTTGAAGTTGCCGGACTTGGCAAGGGGGAACACGAGTGTGCGCACCTGCGACATCTTGCGGTTGCTGTCGGCGAAGCGCATCCAGCGGCGGCTCATGTCGTCGACGAGCTTGCCGTTGACGTAGAGCTGTGTGCCTTCATTGTCGCCGGTGATGGTGACGTGCATCTTGTCGCCTTTGCGGATATCCTGACGGAAGTTGTTCAGATAGCCCTCGCGGCTGTAGGCCATGGTGCCCCCTATGGGGTCGGAGAGCCACACGGTAGCGGCGGGCGATTCGAAGAGTACGGTGCCCTTGGCTTCGTCGGCGCCGTCAATGTCGAAATCAACGGTGTAGTTGTAGCCTATCTCCTCGAGCGGCAGCGATGTGCCGGGATTGACCTGCTGCATTTCGAGCACCACACCTTTCTGCTTGCCCTGACGGCCGAGGTAGTTGACGCCGGGAGCCTCGCTCAGAGCGGCGCTCTTCTCAGCAAACACCTCATAGGGGAAGGTGACGTTGACGCCGTCCCATGTCTTGGCGGCCATGGTGGGGAGAGCAGCCATTATGCGGTGATGGATATCCTTGACGGTGATACCGTTGTCAGGCTGGTCGTTCCATACGGCAAACATGCCACCCTTGAGCTGCGGGTGCTTCTCACCGATGTTGATCTTGCCGCCTACGAGCGCGGGAGTCCACTTTTCGTAGAGCATGGGGGTGTTGAGATAGTCGTAGTAGTAGCCGCAAGCAGGCACAATGTAGGTGTAGCCGTCAGGGATGGACACTACGTCGTAGCCCAGGTCGAGCATGGCCTGCGGGTCGGCATATCCGTTGCTCCAGAGGTACATCAGCACATCCTTTGTCTCTACGGGAGTCTGCCCCTTGGCGTGGGTCAGCGAGCCCCATATGAGCGGAGTCTTGCCGTTGTCGTGCATCATCTTGATATAATGGTCGGTGTAGGCGCGGAACTGCTCCATGGCCAGCGAGTCGCCCTGATACTCATCGGTGCCGATATGGACGCGCTTGCTGAGGAACACGGGGTCGGGACCGCTTACATACTCCTTGAGCAGATTGTCGACAAACACGTATGTGTCCGGATTGGCCAGGTTAAGATGGTCGGCATCGTTGTGCCCGTCAGTCGGAGCGAGGTCGGGACGGTAGCGTGTGAAGGCGAGCGCATGGGCGGGAGTGTCGATTTCGGGCACTATCTCCACGCCGCGTTCCAGAGCGTACTTCTGCAGGTCGCGGAATTCCTGCTTGGTGTATGAGCCGTCGCGTGCGGTAAGGCCGGGATAGGTGTCGCACTCCAGACGGAAGGCAGCCTGGGTCTTGTCCCAATTATCGTCGTAATAATACTTGAATCCGTTGTTGTTCAAGCCTATGTGGAGGAGGTTCATCTTGTAGTAGGCCATCACGTCAACGAGCTTGTAGAGATAGTCGAGCGGTATGTATTTGCGTCCGGCATCGAGCATGAATCCGCGTATGCCGTAGTCAGGGAAGTCGGTTATCTTACCCTTGGGGAGCTCGGGCGATGCCTCGGTGAGCTGCATGAGCGTCATGCCGCCCCAGCGGATGCCCTCGGCGGTAGGTGCGGTGATGACAACGCGCTTGTCGATGTCAATCGAATAGCCCTCGGTGCCGAGCTTCTTGTCGGACTTCAGTTGAAGCTCTATGTCGCCCGCGGTAGCCTTGGCTTTCTCTGCCACGAGCTGCACTCCGGTCAGAGCCTTGTAAGCCTCGGCAAGCTGCGAGGCCACGGCTGCGAGCTTGGGGTTGGTGTAGGTGATACGCGACGTGGCCGACAGAGTAAGCGTGCCGTCCATACCTTTCCACTGGCGCACTTCGGGCACTGTGAACGGCTTTTCATTCACGGCATAGGCACCAAACGCGCTTCCTGCCAGCAGGACGCCTGCGAGGGCTGAGCGCATCATTTGTTTTACTGTCATAATGTGATTTTAAGGTAAAAAAGATTGGTTCGTTAAATCCGAGCCGTAGATACCGCCACGCCGGGCGCAGAGCAAAACAGCTTTGCCGAGCGAGAGTATCTAAGACGGAGTCAAAGATACGAAATAAAAATTGATTTATCATGCAATATCTGCCTTCCGGCGTCAATTCAGACCGATACAGACATGTGCAACATCATTCGGTGAGTCCACGCAGAGTGCCGCGGCGCAATTCCTCGTCAAGCAGATCATAAATATAGGCCGGACTTTCAATATAAAGGCCTGTCTGCGGCTGGCACAACTTATCAAACGTTTCTGAATTATGAAACAGGAGCAATGCCTCTTCAATGCCCATATCATTGTCGCGCATAAGCCATTCGACTACACGCGCTGTGATATATTCCACAAGGAATTCGAAATTGTTGTCCTGCTGCTTCATCGGCGTGTGATATATTTAAGTGACTGCTCGGTGGCAAAGAAATACTGAGAGTTGAGATCCTTGTAGATCAATCCGGCTACCACAGCATCAAGATCAATGATCTCCATGTCATAGAGTCCGAACAGACGCGCCATACGGTCATCGGCCACAGGACCTATCACGATATCATAGTCATGATGGAATTCATTGCCATCCTGACGGCGGTTGGCCATCACAAACAGAGCCCATTCCCGATCGGGCTTTTCAAACTGCTTGACCTTCAATCCTGCAGATACAGCGGCCTGGAGGTCAAACTCAAATTCCGTCACCACAGGCACTCCACCGAACCGCTCTGCTATACGTCTTGACCAATATACAGCCTGTTCTTTTATATGCGTGGTGTAGAACCCCTGTCCGAAATCCTTATATTTCTTACCCTCCGACAGCCTGATTTCATGAATGGGCTGGTTAGATCCGTGGTACAGTATCATGACACCGCCCCTCCGTTTTTCTGACAGATTGCCGCCATATCTTCAACACACTCCTCAAGCGAGAGCTGATGCTCCACCTCGTAGTGGCGTATCGAAAAGTCCAGTCCCTTGAAGCGTGAAAGATAGTTGCAGGCCTCCTTCTTAGTCAGATTGTATCTGCGGGCAAACATGCCAAGACACATCACGATATAATGGATAGCGTCGGCCGATACCGTAGCTACAGGCTTCAGCTCCACCTGCGCCGAAACACCCAGGGCTTCCGACAGCCGGTTGATTGTGGAAATGTGATGCCTCTGCCATTCTCAATCTTTGAAATTTCCGATTTAGTCACACCGACCTTCTCGCCCAACTGCTCTTGGGTAAGTCCAAGCTCTTTTCTCCGCTGGAGGAAAAGAGTCCCTATTTCATCGAATCTATCAGCCATAACTATTCATATTATCGTATGCAAAGTTAATAAAAGTTTCCTATATTAGCAACAATCGGTTACGTAAATTGGTTTCGACGCAGGTGCATATGTTACCGCATGTTACCCGCTCCGGGAAACGGGAAACATAGTAACATGGGAAACACCGGTAACATTTTTGGGAGCCTCCTCACGGGCTATCAGTCGATGCTGAAGGTCACAAGGAGTCCCTTATGGTCAGTGGGCCACACTTTGAGCGGCTCTATGAAGCGGTCGAGCCCTATTTCATCGCGCACCACCGAACGCACCACCGAACCGCGCGGTCCGAATATCTGTGCGCTGTCAATCGTCAGGCCGCTGTGGGGGCTGAGGAAGATGTAGTCGATGCGCTCACGCTCGTCGGCTTTGGGCGCCCATGTGATTTTTTCAGGCGGGAAGCCGGGTATGGCCGAGGGATAGGTAAATCCGGGATGCGTCACCGCATCAGGATAAAGCTTGCGGTAGGTGTCGATGAATCCGGCACGGTCAAGAAGCGTGGTCACAGTCCATGGCACTACCAGACCGCCATGGTCAAACATGGCCGCCGTCCTCTCAGTCCAGTCCAGATGCGAGGGTTCGTTGAAGTCGCCGCCAAGAATCACTATACGTCCGCTGTCGGTATCGGCGGCAGCCTGCTTGATAAACTGCCTGATGGCCACGTGGCGCTGCGAGGCGTCGTTGCGGCGGATCACGTCGGCCACCGAGCGGGCAGGTTCGACAGGCTTCCACGTCGACCCGTCGTAGCCGCGCACGTCGTAGTAAGCGCAGTCGCGGTAGTCAAGATGCGCCGTGTAGATGGCAAAGCGGTGTCCGTCGGCCTCCGTCGTGAGGCGGTATATGCTGCCGTGGTCATCCCGTTCGGGAAAGACGGTCATGGTGTCGGTTATCGGATAGCGGCTCAGAAGGCCCGAATCGTATGTGCGGAACGAGTAGTACCGCTCCCCCCGCTCGCCGAGCTGCTCAACAAGCGAAGCCGTGTAATCGCGGTCGCCGTAATTGCGCACTTCGCTGAGAGTCACGAAATCGGGCTTCAGGCGCGCTATCTCATCGGCTATAGCCTCAGCGCCGCCGGGCACCACGGTACCCTCCTGCCAGATGTTCCACTGCAATACGGTGAAAGTCCGCGCCTGCGATGCCGCACAGCCCAATGCTGCCGCCACTGCCGCGGCACAAAACATTTTTCCTATCATATTTCCCTATCTTTTAAGTTACGGGCTTCAAATTTACGAATAAAATCGCTATTTTTTAGTATATTTGACTTACGTCTTAGATACTCACGCTCGGCAAAATGCAAATAAATTTGCTTTTGCGCTCGACTTATTCGTATATTTGTAATATGATACACCCCCGACTACTTCATATCGCGCTATCACTGACAGCCATGTCGGCAGCCGCCTCGCAGACTGAGGATCTGACCCGGTTCGTCAACCCCATGATGGGAACACAATCGAGCTACGAGCTTTCGGCAGGCAACACCTACCCCGCCATAGCCCGCCCCTGGGGCATGAACTTCTGGACTCCGCAGACAGGCAAGATGGGTGACGGATGGACCTACACCTACGATGCCCATAAGCTACGCGGCATAAAGCAGACCCATCAGCCAAGCCCGTGGATCAATGACTACGGACAGTTTTCGCTGATGGCCACCACGGGCACCCCCGTCTTCGATGAAGAGAAGCGCGCCAGCTGGTTCTCCCACAAGGGGGAGGAAGCCACTCCTTATTATTATAAGGTGTACCTCGCCGACCATGATATCATAGCCGAGGTTGCTCCCACGGAACGCGCAGCCATGTTCCGCTTCACATTTGCCGAATCGGACAGTTCCAACGTGGTAATCGATGCCTTTGACCGCGGCTCGGCAATAAGCGTATCGCCCGACGGACGCCGCGTGACAGGCTACACCACACGCAACAGCGGCGGAGTGCCCGACGGATTTCGCAACTACTTCATAGTGGAGTTTGACCGTCCGGCCGATTATGTCATCACCGTGGCCGACAGCATCCTCACCCCCGGAGCCGCCTCCGTGGAGTGCCGGCATGCAGGTGCCATAGCCGGATTCCGCACACACCGTGGCGAGCAGGTGCATGCCCGCGTGGCATCATCGTTCATCTCACCCGCGCAAGCCGAGCAGAACCTCCGCGAGCTCGCCGGCGACACGTTCGACACCATTGCCGACAAAGGACGCCGGGAGTGGAACCGTCAGCTCGGCCGCATGGAAGTGGAGAGCAGCTCCGACCGCGACAAGCGCACCTTCTACTCATGCCTCTACCGCAGCCTCCTCTTCCCCCGCAAGCTCTACGAAGTGAGCGCCGCCGGCGACACTCTGCACTACAGCCCCCACACCGGTCAGACACTCCCCGGAGTGCTCTACACCGACACCGGCGTATGGGACACCTTCCGCGCCCTCTTCCCGCTGCTCAACCTCATGTACCCCGAAGTGAACCGTGAGATACAGGAGGGAATGCTCAACCATTACCGCGAGAGCGGATTCCTGCCCGAATGGGCCAGTCCGGGTCACCGCGACTGCATGGTGGGCAACAACTCCGCCTCCGTAGTGGCCGATGCCTACCTAAGCGGAGTAGCTGTAGCTGACACCGCCACCCTCTGGAAAGCAGCCACAGCCGGAACCGAGGCGGTACACCCCACCGTGAAGTCAAGCGGACGCCTTGGCCATGAATTCTACAACACCATAGGCTATGTGCCCTACGATGCCGGAATCAACGAAAATGCAGCCCGCACACTCGAATATGCCTACGACGACTGGTGCCTTTACCGCCTTGCCCGCGCCCTCGGACGCCCCGAGGCAGAGCAGCGCATCTATGCCAAGCGGGCGCTCAACTACCGCAATCTCTTCGATCCGGAGCACCGTCTGATGCGCGGACGCAACCGCGATGGTTCGTTCCAGAGCCCCTTCTCACCCCTGAAATGGGGCGACGCATTCACCGAGGGCAACAGCTGGCACTACACCTGGTCCGTGTTTCACGACACCGAGGGGCTGATACGCCTTATGGGCGGACGCCAGCGCTTCACAGCCATGCTCGACTCCGTGTTCAACGTGCCCCCGCTCTACGATGACAGCTACTACGGATTCCCCATCCACGAAATCCGCGAGATGACAGTGATGAACATGGGCAACTACGCCCACGGCAACCAGCCCATACAGCACATGATCTACCTCTACGACTACGCCGGAGAGCCTTGGAAAGCACAGCCCCGCATACGCCAGGTGATGGACCGCATGTACTCACCCACCCCCGACGGCTACTGCGGCGACGAGGACAACGGGCAGACCTCGGCATGGTACGTCTTCTCCGCGCTCGGATTCTACCCCGTCACCCCCGGCTCCGGACAGTACGTCACCGGCACGCCGATATTCGACAAGGTGACGCTCCACATGCCCTCGGGCAACACCACCGTCATAACACGCGACTCCTCAAGCCCCTATATAAAAGAGGTGAAAGTCAACGGACGCATCCACACGCCCCTTTACTTCACCCACACTGACCTGATGAACGGTGCCGACGTACGCTTCATCACCTCGCCTGAGCCATACAAGAAGCGGGGAACATCGCCCAAGGACGCACCCTACTCACTATCGCTTGAAAAACAATAACCAAAATCTGATTTCACATTAACATACTGTAATGAAAAAAGCTACGCTTCTGACCGCATCAATGGTGGCCCCGATGCTCTGCATGTGGGGTACAGCCGACGCCCGAAACGCAAAAAAAGCCAACAAGACAGTGGACACCACACGTCCTAACGTGATAATCATACTTGCGGACGATCTTGGCTACGGCGACCTCGAATGCTTCGGTGCAAAAAATGTGAGCACCCCCAATGTCAACAAACTCGCCGCCCAAGGCATAAAGCACACCAACGTACATGCCGTGGCTGCCACATCCACACCCTCGCGCTACTCGCTCCTGACCGGTGAATACGCCTGGCGCAAGCCCGGCACCGACGTGGCTCCCGGAAATGCCGGAATGATTATCCGTCCCGAGCAGTACACCATGGCCGACATGTTCAAGAACTCAGGCTACCGCACCGCCGCAATAGGCAAGTGGCACCTCGGACTCGGCGACCGCACAGGACAGCAGGACTGGAACGCTCCCCTCCCCACACATCTGGGCGACATAGGATTTGACTATCATTACATAATGGCTGCCACAGCCGACCGCGTGCCCTGCGTGTTCATCGAGGACGGCAAAGTGGCCAACTACGATCCCGAGCACCCAATCGAGGTAAGCTATCAGCGCAACTTCCCCGGCGAGCCTACCGGACGCGAAAACCCCGAACTGCTCTACAACCAGACATCATCGCACGGACATGACATGGCTATAGTCAACGGCATCGGCCGCATAGGCTACATGAAAGGCGGAGGCAAAGCCCTCTGGAAAGACGAGAACATAGCCGACTCGATAACCGCCCACGCCATTGACTTCATCAAAGCCAACAAGGAAAATCCCTTCTTCATGTACTTCTGCACCAACGATGTACATGTGCCCCGCTTCCCCCACGACCGCTTCCGCGGCAAGAACCCCATGGGTGTGCGTGGCGACGCCATAGTACAGTTTGACTGGTCAGTAGGACAGCTTATGAAGACACTTGACGAGCTCGGAATAGCCGACAACACCCTCGTGATACTCAGCAGCGACAACGGTCCGGTGCTCGACGACGGATACAACGACCAGGCCGAGGAACTCCTTGCCGGACACTCACCAACAGGACCCTACCGTGGCAACAAATACAGCGCCTTCGAAGGTGGCACGATGGTGCCCGCCATAGTACGCTGGCCCGCCAAAATCAAGGGTGGACAGGAATCTGACCTCCTGATGTCGCACATCGACTGGATGGCATCGCTCGGCTCCATAATAGGTGCCAAGCTCCCCAAAGGTGCCGCTCCCGACAGCCGCAGCCGTGAAGGCAACCTCCTGGGTACCGACACAGAGCCTACCCCCTGGGTGGTGGAACTCGCATCCAACCACGTGCTCTCCGTGCGCACCCCCGACTGGAAATACATCGAGCCCTCCGACGGTCCGAAGATGATACAGTGGGGTCCCAAAATCGAAACCGGCAACAATCCCCTCCCTCAGCTCTACGACATGCGCTTCGACAAAGGCGAGGTCAACAATGTAGCCCTACAGAATCCGGCCGTTGTATTCGACCTGCAGAACATCCTGCGCCGCGTACGTCACTGATTGATAAACACTACAAATACTTTTATATTATGAAACGCTGTAACTTCTGCGGCAATACATGCCCTGACAATGCAAACTACTGCGACAACTGCCGTCAACCGTTTGCCCAGCAGACACCTCCTCCTTACGGCAATCCCGGTCAGCAACAGCAATACAGCCAGCAGTACTCCTACAATCCCCAGCCCGCGTATGACCGCAACAACGCCTTCGATGAAGGCCCCGAAGGCAAAAGCCGCGGTGTGGCAGCCCTGCTCGCCATATTCCTCGGCGGACTTGGCGTCCAGTACTTCTACCTCGGCAAAGTGACCGGAGGCCTGCTCACAATTCTGCTCACAATCGTCACATGCGGACTTTGGGAAGTGCTCACTCTGATTCAGGGAATACTGATGTTCTGCATGTCCAACGAAGATTTCCGCCGGAAGTATGTACTCTCAACATCAACCTTGCCCCTGTTCTAAAATCACCTCCGTAGATGGACTCCCCGCCCTGTGCCGGCTCGGAAACGGGAAACATGGGAAACAGGGTAACATCGGTAACACGGTAACACGGGTAACATCACGGGGGCTATTCGATAAAGCATCCGGTTCAGCACTGCGCATAGCGGTGCTGAATCTTATGCCCCTTAAAGAACCTACAGAGCTGCATCTGCTGCAGGCCCTCGCATCGGCCGGTACTGAGATTGACGTATCGTGGCTGCGTATGGCCACACACTGTAGCCGCAACACATCGGCCACACATATCGGACAGTTCTACATGACCTTCGATCAGTTGCTCGCCCATCAAGGAGAGCCTGACGGCGTCATCATAACCGGCGCACCCATCGAACGGCTGCCATTTGAATCCGTCGACTACTGGCCCGAGCTGACTGCACTCATTGACCGCCTGCGCCAGAGCGGCACTCCGGTAATGATGCTCTGCTGGGCAGCATTTGCCGGACTGTACCATCGTTATGGCGTGGACAAGCATATTATAGATCGTAAAATATCAGGAGTCTACCCCCACCGTCTGCTGAAGCCCGGCCACCCTCTTACGTGCGGCATGGAAGCTGAATTCAGCGTCCCGCACAGCCGTTTCACAGAAGTATGGCGCAGTGAGGTGGAAGTGCATCCCGATATCGATATCCTTGCCGAAAGCCCTGAAAGCGGGCTGTATCTCATGGCCTCGGGTGCCGACGGCGGCCGCGAGCTTTACGTCACCGGCCATTCCGAATATGACGCCCTCACGCTCGACGGCGAATACCGTCGCGACCTCTCACGCGGACTCGCGCCCGAGCTGCCGCGACATTACTATCCGGACAACAACCCTGACCTCACCCCCGCAGCCGGCTGGATAAGCCACCGCGAGGCCCTGTACACCAATTGGGTTAATCTCTGCCATGAGCGGAAGCGCCGTCAGCATACGCCGCTGAATCGGCGGCATCCATAGCCGCAATCTGAGGCGCCAGAGCCTGCCACAGCACATCATCGGCCGGCACCGGAGCCGTGACATCTATCATAGCCCCCGACACCGGATGGACAAACCGTATCCTATGTGCCTGAAGCGAAATACTTCCGTCAGGATTCGAGCGGCGGTCGCCATACTTAAGGTCGCCCTTTATGGGGCACCCTATGGCCGAAAGCTGCACGCGTATCTGATGCTTGCGTCCGGTGTGCAGGTTGACCTTCAGTAGATTATATCGGTCAGTGCTCCCTACAAGCGCATAGTCAAGCACAGCCCTCTTAGAGCCGCTTACCTCACGTGCATGCACGTACGACTTGTTGTTGCGCTCCGTCGAAGTGATGTAGTGCGTCAGCGTGCCGTTGCTCTCCGCCGGCATGCCTCGTGTTATAGCCAGATAGCTCTTACGCACCTGTCCGTCGCGGAACATGGCGTTGAGCCTTGCCAGCGCCTTCGAAGTCTTGGCAAACACCACCAACCCGCCCACAGGACGGTCAAGACGATGCACCACGCCGCAGAACACATTTCCCGGCTTGTTATACTTCACCTTCAGATACTGTCGGATAGTCTCCACGAGCGGTTCATCGCCCGTCTTGTCCCCCTGCACTATCTCGCCGGGGCGCTTATTGACTATTATTATATGATTATCTTCATAAACCACTTCCATACTGCAAAAATACGATTAAGTCGAGCGTAAATGCAAATTTATTTGCAATTTACCGAGCGCGAGTATTTTGGACGAAGTCAAAAATACGAATAAGTTGAGAGCAAAACCAAATCTTGTTTGGGGTTTTGCCGAGCGTGAGTATTTAAGGCATAGCCAAAAATACGATTAAGTCGAGCGTAAATGCAAATTTATTTGCAATTTACCGAGCGTGAGTATTTTGGACGAAGTCAAAAATACGAATAAGTTGAGAGCAAAACCAAATCTTGTTTGGGTTTTGCCGAACGCGTGTACATATCTCTGCGATGTATTAGACACATCCATGTCCGGAGAACCTGAAAGGTTCATTCACCTTGTAGGGCCATGCCTCTGGCATGTATCAGACGCATCCGAATAGGGAACCTGAAAGGTTCATTAATGCCGTAGCCGTGGGCCGAGCCTGTCAGGGCGAGTCCCACGGTATCGGACACCCACACAGAATTATCTGAAAGATAACTTTCAATCCAATAACTATCATAGCCCTTCAGGACGGTTTACTCCACCTGACAGACATAATCCGTCCTGCGGACTCACAGGGCGGATGACTGCCACATCCCCGCACGCCGCTGACGCTCTGTACGGGGTTACGTCAAAATCGTCCCGCGGACTCCAATACCCCATATATGATTGCACTGCATGTAAGCATCGAAGATGCGGGTTGCGGAGAACCCTGCTTCGAGCTGAAAGCGAGGAGTAGGGCAACGAATCAGAATGCAAAGAATGCCCTCGAAGTGGGCTGCTATTCGACAAAAACAGGCATCTCCGAAGCCATACATTAGCTATCGGACCTTTATCCCCACTCCTCGTCCTGACGGCCTCGAAATGGGGCTACACCTAATCCGCTTCTCCGAAGCTCCTCCTGTATCTGTGACCCACCCTTGTAGGGACATGCCTTTGGCATGTATCAGACGCATCCGGATAGGGAACCTGAAAGAATCAAAGCGTCCGGACATCGCTGTGCAATGTATCGGATTCGCATACCGTACATGCCGGAGGCATATACCTACGTATTGCATACGATACGGATATTTCCCAGCCTTACTCCATGTTACCCAATCCGGGAAACGGGAAACATGGTAACACCGGTAACAATACAGATTTTTTCACTACTTTTGTATGAAAAATAATCTTGCAGATGATTGAATACATCATAGGAAAAGTCACCGAACTGACCCCGACATATGCTGTGGTAGAATGCGGAGGCATAGGCTACATGCTCAACATCACGCTCAGCGCATTCTCCGAACTTGAGAATCAGCGCACTGACATACGGATGCTTGTCCACGAATCAATACGCGAGGACGCACATCAGCTGTTCGGATTCACCAACGAGACAGAGCGATCCATGTTCCGCCTGCTCATCGGCGTGTCAGGTGTAGGAGCCGGCACCGCACGCATGATTCTCTCAGCCATTCCCGCACCGGAGCTACAGACCGTAATTGCCTCAGGCGACCATCGACGCCTTACCGCCGCAAAAGGCATCGGCGCGAAAACTGCACAAAGGATAATTGTTGACCTACGCGACAAAATAAAACCGGTTGATGACACGTTAATTAATCAGCCCGCTTCAGCACCGCAGGAGTTCGAGGAAGCACTTGCCGCACTGGTAATGCTCGGCTTTGCCAAACCACAGAGTCAGAAAGTACTGAAGAAGATTTTTGACGCTGACCCGACCGTAAAACTCGAAGTGGCTATCAAGCGGGCACTTGCCATGATGTAAGCCTGAGTGTTTCAGGCCGTTGAACTGATTTTAACAGTGCCCAGACATATAGCACGACATATTTTCGGACTGACGCATCCCCGGAGGAAGATGTGGGCAGCCGTCATGCTCTTTCTGCTATGTGCGGCAGTCGTGGCCACGGCTCAGTATTACAAGCCCCAGATAGCTCCTCCGCCACCACCCCCACAGCCTGTTTCAAAAACGAATGTTACCGGCGCTACCCCCTCCGGGAAACGGGAAACATCGGAAACATCAGCTGACACCACCGCGCTACATTCCGCAGCAAGCCCCATTATTCCGCTCACCTACGAGCAACTCCTTGAAGCAGAGCAGGCGCCTAATCTTGCCACTCCGTCAAACATCAAGACCGAAGCCGAATATGACCCGGCCACCAACTGCTATGTGATACGCACCCGCATAGGCGACATGGAGGTGGCCACCCCCTTCATCATATCCGAAAAAATGTACAATGACTGGCTCACACGCAAGTCAATGATAGAGTACTACCGTGAGCGCAATGCCGAAAGCAGCGCCAAGCCTGACAAGCAGCCGTTCAACGTGCTGGATATGAACTTTGCCCTCGGCCCCCTTGAGAAGATATTCGGTCCAGGAGGTGTGCGTCTCAAAACTCAAGGCTCCGTGCAGGTAGATATGGGCATAAAGTCAAACAAGACCGACAATCCCGCCCTGTCGCTCAACTCGCGCCGAAAGACATTCTTTGACTTCGACCAGAAGATTCAGGCCACGATACAGGCCTCCGTAGGCGACCGCATGAACTTCAACATGACCTACAACACCGATGCCACGTTTGATTTCGACTCAAAAAACATCAAGCTCCAGTACGAAGGCAAGGAGGACGATATAGTCAAGAGCATCGAGGCCGGCAACGTGAGCCTCACCACAGGCTCGTCGCTCATACGCGGAAGCACAGCCCTGTTCGGCCTGAAGGCCAAGCTGCAGTTCGGCAAGCTGACAGCCACCACCCTGCTGTCGCAGCAGAACTCCGAGTCACGCTCCATATCCACCAAAGGGGGTGTGCAGACCACGCCGTTCAGCATCAACGCCGACAATTATGACCAGAACCGCCACTTCTTCCTCGGTCATTTCTTCCGCGACAATTATGACAACTTCGCCTCACGCCTCCCCTTCGTGTCGTCGGGCGTGAAAATCACCCGTATAGAAATATGGGTCACCAACAAGTCAGGCAACTACAATCAGTCGCGCAACCTTGTGACCTTCATGGACCTTGGCGAAAGCTCCGTGCTTGCCAACTCCTATTGGACCCCGAATCCGGCCATACCCAACCCCTCCAACTCCTCAAACAATCTGCTCAGCATCATCAAGGAGCAATATCCCGAAGCACGCAACATCAACACCGTCACACAGGCACTTGCCCCGCTCGGCGCCTACGGCATCGAAGGTGGACGCGACTATGAGAAAGTGGAGAGCGCCCGTCTGCTCACCGAAAGCGAGTACACCATCAACTCCACCCTCGGCTATGTGTCGCTGAAGAGCCAGATGAATGCCGACGATGTGCTTGGTGTGGCTTACGAATACACCTACAACGGCCGTGTGTATCAGGTGGGCGAATTTTCCTCCGACATCACCTCGACCGACCAATCGCTCTATGTGAAGATGCTCAAAGGTACCACCGTGGCACCTCGCCTTCCCATGTGGGACCTTATGATGAAAAACGTCTACTCGCTTGGCGCATACCAGGTGCAGAAACAGAACTTCAAGCTGCAGATCAAGTACCTATCAGATACCACCGGTACCGAAATCAACTATCTCCCCGTGCCGGGTATCAGCGACATGCCCCTGCTGCAGGTCATGAACCTTGACCGCATTGACTCAAACGAGGCGTCGAACCCTGATGGCTTCTTTGACTTCATTGAAGGCTATACCGTGCTGTCGCAGAGCGGCAAAATCATATTCCCGGTTGTCGAACCGTTCGGTCGTCACCTTGCATCACGCATTGCCAACCCGCAGATAGCATCGCAATATGTCTATCAGGAGCTGTATGACTCCACGCTCGTTGTGGCACGCCAGTTTGCCGACAAGAACAAATTCATCATCAGCGGTGAATATCAGGCTTCTGCAGGCTCACAGATACGTCTTGACGCCATGAACGTGCCCCGCGGGTCGGTCGTGGTCACCGCCGGCGGAGTGACGCTGACCGAAAACAGCGACTACACCGTTGACTACTCGATGGGCATAGTCACCATCACCAACCAGAGCATCATTGACTCCGGTCAGAGCATCAACGTCACGCTTGAGAACCAGTCAATGTTCTCCACTCAGCGAAAGACACTCCTCGGACTCGACTTCAACTATCAGTTCAACCCCAACTTCAATGTAGGGGCAACACTGATGCACTTCTCTGAGAAATCGCTCACCGAAAAGGTGAATATCGGCGATGAGGTGATCAACAACACCATGTGGGGTCTGAACTTCTCGCTCAATAAAGACTTCATGTGGCTGACCAACCTCCTCAACCGCATACCGACAGTCAACGCCTCCGCCCCCTCGCGTCTTCAGCTCAAAGGTGAATTCGCCCAGCTTATACCTCACTCCGGAGGCTCAGGGTCAACACGCGGCAGCTCGTATATCGACGATTTTGAAAGCGCACAGATGGCATCGACCTGCGCTCACCCTATTCATGGTTCCTCGCCTCCACTCCCTACGAAAGCGGCTCAAAAGCCCTATTCCCGGAAGCGGCACTCTCCAACAATGTGGACTACGGCAAGAACCGTGCGCTTATCAACTGGTACTACATTGACCGCCTCTTCACCCAAAAGAATTCATCTCTCGCCCCGGGGTATATCAAGAGCGACCTCAAACAGCTCTCCAACCCCTATGTCCGTGAGATAACATCGCGTGAGATATTCCCCTACCGCGAACTCACCTACGGCGAATCATCGACCATACAGACACTCAATCTCTCCTTCTACCCCACGGAACGTGGTCCCTACAACCTTGATGCCGAAAACATCGATGAGGAGGGCAACCTCCTGTTCCCCGAAAAGCGATGGGGCGGAATAATGCGCCGTCTGGACAACACCAACTTTGATCAGAGCAACATCGAGTACGTGCAGTTTTGGCTCCTCAACCCGTTCCTTGACCCCGAAAATCCCAACTACGATGGTGGCGACCTCTACCTCAACTTCGGTGAGATAAGCGAGGATATCCTTAAGGACGGCCTGAAATCGTATGAAAACGGCGTCCCCTTCGATGGCGACGACCAGTATATGAAATCTACCGTATGGGGCAAGGTAAGCTCACAGAATTCACTCACATACGCCTTTGACAATAACAGCTCCTCCCGCCCCGTGCAGGACGTCGGACTTGACGGGCTGCGAAATGACGATGAATTCACCTTCAACTCCTATGAGAATTACCTCGACCGTCTGCGTCAGCGCCTGCCTGCATCGACCATAGCGCAGATGCAGGACAACCCCTTCTCACCATTCAACGACCCTGCCGGCGACAATTACCACTTCTACCGCGGATATGACTACGATGAAAGCGCCTGGGCATTCTCGACCGCTACAAGCGCTACAACGGCGTGGAGGGCAACTCACTGTCGCCCGAAGATGCCTCTGACCCTCTCTACCAGTCGAGCGCGCACACTACCCGATGTGGAGGATATCAACCAGGACAACACCCTCAACGAATATGAACGCTACTTCCAGTACAAGGTGTCAATCCGTCCCGAGGACCTCGTGGTAGGCAAAAACTACATCACTGACAAACAGGTGTCGATGGTGACCACTCGTGACGGCAAGGACCTTGAAGTGGAATGGTATCAGTTCAAGATACCGTTGTCTGACTACGAGCGTGTGGTAGGCTCCATATCTGACTTCTCCACCATCCGCTTCATGCGTATGTTCATGACCGGATTCCGGGCACCCACTCACCTGCGCTTCGCCACACTTGAGCTGGTAAGAGGCGAATGGCGTCCCTACAAGTTCAATCTCAACAACCGAGGCGATGCCCCTGCCGACGGTCAGCTTGACATTTCCGTGGTGAACATCGAGGAGAATTCCGGACGTACACCGGTCAACTACGTACTGCCCCCCGGTGTGAGCCGTATATCCGACCCAGCACAGTCGCAGATAGTGCAGCTCAACGAGCAGTCGCTGTCGCTCACCGTCAACGACCTTCAGGCCGGCGATGCACGTGCCATATACCGCAACACTTCACAGGACCTGCGCAACTACCGCCGCATGCAGATGTGGGTGCACGCCGAAGCTCCCATCGACAATATCCGCGACCTCCGTTCAGGCGACCTATCGGTGTTCATCCGCCTGGGCAGCGACGTCAAGAATAACTTCTACGAGTATGAAGTGCCGCTGCGTCTTACCCCGCCTGACCATTATTCCGACTCTCCATCTGACAGAGCTATAGTGTGGCCTGAAAGCAACTTCCTCAACTTCGATCTGCAGACACTCGTCAACCTGAAGAAGGAGCGCAACCGTGCCAAACGCAACGAAGAGAACGGTGTAGGCTACGGCACTCTGTTCACCGGACGCGACCCTGACAATGAGAACAACCGCATAGCCGTAATGGGCAATCCCTCGCTGAGCGACGTGCGTGTGATGCTCGTAGGCGTACGCAACAATTCAGCCAACGTAAAGGATGGTACAGTCTGGATCAACGAACTCAAAGTCACTGACTTCGAAAGCTCCGGAGGCTGGGCTATGGACGGCTCCGCCAATCTGAACATGTCAGACATAGCTACCGTCAACTTAGGGGCACATATCGAAACCGCCGGCTTCGGAGGCGTTGACCAGTCGCTCAACGAACGCCGCATGGACGACTATCACCGCTACAACTTCGCCGTGCAGGCCGACCTCGGACGTTTCCTGCCTGAGAAAGCTAAAGTGCGTGCCCCGATATTCTACTCCATATCAAAGGAGAAAACAACTCCTAAATACAACCCTCTTGACCAGGATGTACTGCTCAAGGACGCACTTGACGATGCCGCCGACAAGCATGAACGTGACTCTATCAGCGCATTTGCCATCGAGCATTCCACCGTGCGCAACTTCAGCATATCCGGCCTCACTTCAGAGGTGAAGAGCAAGAATCCCATGCCGTGGGACCCTGCCAACTTCATAGTCAACTTCTCTTTCAACAAAACATCCAAGACGGACCCCACCACCGAGTATGAAAACATCAACGACTACCGTGGTAGCTTCCAGTACTCCTATCAGCCTTATATCAAAGGTCTAAAGCCTCTCAGCAAAATCATAAAGAGCAACTCGCGCCATCTGCGCTTCTTCAAGGACTGGGAATTCAACTGGCTTCCGAACTCCATTTCGTTCCTCACCACCATGTCGCGCTACTATTACGAGCAGCAGACACGCTCCGAGACCGACACCAATTTCAAGCTGCCGGTATCCGTGAGCAAAAACTTCCTCTGGGACCGCCAGCTTGCACTTACATGGAACATGACAAAATCGCTGTCACTGCAGTTCAACTCCAACACATCCGCCCGAATCGACGAGCCGGTAGGAGCCGTGAACCGCAAACTGTTCCCCGACCGCTACCGCGAATGGAAAGATACAGTGATGCAGAGCATCATGCACCTCGGCACCCCATGGGCTTACAATCAGACACTCGTAGCCCAGTACAAGGCCCCGTTCAACCGCATTCCGGCACTCGACTTCATAACCGGATCAGTAAGCTACAACGCCACCTACCGGTGGGACCGCGGAGCCACTATTGATGGTGTAAGCGTAGGCAACTCCATTGCCAACCAGGCAGCATGGAACGCCGACGGACGTATCAATTTCGAAGGATTCTATTCGAAGATTCCATACCTGAAGAAAGTCAATACCCGCTTTGCCAACACCCGACGCTCAACCACATCGTCCAATTCGCGCAATGCCCGACGTCAGGCAGCGGCAAAACCGAAAGCCAAGAAATTCGAGCGCACATTCACACTGCGTCCCGATACGACCCTGACCGTAAAGCATAACCTGCGTACCAAGAAGCTTAAAATCACAGCGGTCAACCCGAAGGACAACAAGCCGTACTCCATACGGACACGCATAATCGACGCAAACAATATAGAGATTCTCAACCATGACTCCACAAATGTAAAGGTGACAATACTCGAGGTCCTGAAGGAGCATGAGGGATTCTGGGCTGAAGCAGCCCAGTATGCCACCCGTCTGCTCATGTCACCGCGCAGCGCTGCCGTACGCTGGCGTAACTCACGCTCACTGTCGCTTCCACTGTTCCGCCCCGACATAGGCAACGTGTTCGGACAGAGCCGCAGCTACGGTCCGATGGCGCCCGGACTCGACTTCGCATTCGGATTCACTGACGACAGCTATATTTACCGGGCCAAAGAACGTGGATGGCTTATGACCACCGACGGACAGACATCTCCCGCCATATACAGCAATACTTCCGAAATAAACTTCGAACTGAACATCGAACCTATCAAGGGACTCAAGATACAGCTCACCGCCAACCGGACTGACAACCATTCACGTCAGATACAGTTCATGTATGACGATATGCCCACATCACTGGCCGGCAGCTATACCAAGACCCACTGCGCCATACGTACGGCACTTACCCCGGCCGGCAATGCCGCCGACGGTTACAACAATGCCCCGTTCAATCAGTTCCTCGGCAACATCCCCGTGATAGCAGCCCGCTACGAAGCCCAGTATGCCGGACTCTCCTACCCCACTACCGGATTCATGTCCGACAATCCCTATGCAGGAATGCCGTTCAACACTGAGATAGGACAGGCACGCCGCACAGGAAGCGATATCCTGATTCCGGCGTTCATAGCCGCATATACCGGCACCGATGCCGCCACGCAGTACCTCGACCCATTCCCCTCGCTCTCACAGATACTGCCCAACTGGCGCATAACATACGACGGACTTATCAACCTCGGCAATCTACGCAACATATTCAAGGCATTCACTCTGACACACGCCTATCAGTGCACCTACACCGTAGGCTCCTACTCCTCCTACCTCAACTGGATAAGCGCCGACGGCTCAAACATCGGTTTCACCCTCGACGAGCTCACCGGTACTCCGATTCCGTCATCGCCCTACAACATCTCTTCAGTAGCTATCATTGAAAAATTCGCTCCCCTGATAGGTGCAAGCGTGACACTGAAAAATGACATGACTCTGAGCGCCGAATACCGCGATGCCCGCACTCTGACCCTCAACACTTCAGCCGGTCAGGTAGTGGAAGCCACCCAGCGCGGACTCACTGCAGGAATAGGCTACAAAATAGTAGGATTCAACTCCGTGCTCAAGATAAAGGGCCAGCAGAAGGGCGTGAGCAACGACCTGACCCTGCGCGGCGACTTCTCCTATGCACTCAACCAAGCCCTGATACGACGCATCGAGACAGCCTATACACAAGCCACCTCCGGCACACGGACCATGAACTTCAACCTCACGGCCAACTACATCCTCAGCAAGCGCATGAGTGTAGGCATGTACTTCGAGCATCAGGTGAACACCCCCATAGTATCATCAAACGCATATCCCACCACCAACACTGCCTTTGGACTGTCGTTCAACCTGTCGTTGGCCCGGTAACCACAACATAGAATAATCATGGCAAGCTATCTTCAAGTAGAGAATCTGACAAAAAGCTTCGGCGACCGCCTCCTGTTTGACTCCGTCACTTTCGGTGTGGAAGAGGGCGACAAAATAGGACTAATAGCTAAAAACGGAACCGGCAAAACCACCATGCTCCGGATCATAGCCGGAATAGAGCCGGCCGACAGCGGCACGGTGACATTCCGCTCAGGACTACGTGTAGGGATGCTCGAACAGATTCCAGAGCTGACTCCAGGCGAAACGGTACTGCGCGCATGCATGCAGGGCGATACTGACACCATCCGTGCTATCGAGCGATATGAACAGGCTCTTTCGTCAGGCAATGACAAGGAGATAGCCGAAGCAATGGCAGTGATGGACAGCTGCAATGCCTGGGACTATGAGGACCGCCTGCGTCAGATGCTCACACGCCTGCACATTACTGACTTGAACGCCTGCGTCGATACACTCTCCGGCGGGCAGCGCAAGCGCGTGGCACTCGCCCGGCTGCTGCTTGACAATCCCGACATGATAATTCTTGACGAGCCCACCAACCATCTTGACATTGAGATAATAGAATGGCTCGAGGACTACCTGACACGCCAGCGAGTGACTCTGCTTATGGTGACACATGACCGCTACTTCCTTGACCGCGTATGCAACAAGATCATCGAAATAGACGCCCGGAGCATATTCACCTACGAAGGCAATTACAACTACTACATGCGCCGCCGTGCCGAACGCATAGAAGCGCTTGAAGGTGAACTCGCCAAAGTACGCAACACGCTCCGCCGCGAGCAGGAGTGGATGAGCCGTCAGCCTCAGGCCCGCGCAGGTAAGGCAAAATACCGCATTGACGAGTTTTACAGGCTCAAGGAACGCTCACGCGCCGACTACACGGAGCGCAACATTCAGCTCGAAGGAAACTCATCCTACATAGGCTCCAAGATTTTTGAAGCCCGTGATATCAACAAGAGTTTCGGCGACAAGGTGATACTGCGCGACTTCAACTACACCTTTGCCCGCTATGACAAAGTGGGAATCATAGGTCCTAATGGTGTTGGCAAGTCCACATTCATCAAGCTCCTGCAAGGTATCATCCAACCGGATTCGGGCAAATGGGACGTGGGCGAAACCGTACGCTTCGGTTATTATAGCCAGGACGGAATAGAATTTGACGAAAATAAAAAGGTGATCGATGCTGTGACAGAGATAGCTGAGGATGTCAGTCTTGACGGAGGCAAGATACGGCTCTCACCAATGCAGTATCTCACTCGGTTCCTATTCAGCCCGGCTGACCAGCAGAAATATATCCACACCCTTAGCGGAGGTGAACGCTGCCGCCTGCATCTTGCCACGGTGCTGATGCGCTCGCCCAACTTTCTTATTCTTGACGAGCCCACCAATGACCTTGATATCGTCACATTAGGACTGCTGGAGGAATACCTCCGTGAATTCAAAGGATGCATGATTGTTGTGAGCCATGACCGCTTCTTCCTCGACAGCGTGGCCGATCATCTCTTTGTGCTCGAAGGCGATGGCTCTGTCAAGGACTTCCCCGGCACCTATATGGAGTACCGCCAATGGCGCTCTTCTCAGGCCAAGGACATGCGAGCATCATCCGAGCCCAACAACGAGCCACAGAACCGCAAGCAGCGTACCGCCCCGTCAAAACCGAAGATGTCGTTCAAAGAGAAGCGTGAATTCGAGGCTCTCACCACTGAACTGGAACAGCTTAACGCTGAGAAGACGGAGCTGGATGCGCTGTTCGCGTCAGGACAGACAATAGAGGATATCACCGAAAAATCACGACGCTATACTGAGCTACAGGAAATTATCGACGAAAAAGAGATGCGGTGGCTTGAACTTTCCGAAAAGGAGTGACCCAAAAAGCATGCTGATGCGTTATAGAGGAAAACATGCTATAACGCTCCGTGTCAAAAACGCCTCCCAGACATAACACCTCCCTACGGCATCGGATGAAAAAGATGTCCGATTCCCTGCATCGGTTTTCGATGCGGAGTATCGCCACGCTGCGTATCATTGGACGCATTCTGAATGTCACGGCATCGATAGCCGCATGTATCGGACTTTGCGCGCTTGTCATCTATTCCGGATTTGAGCATCCCGCCCATGAACTGGCCGACATCCGTAAAGCGCTCCGGTTCGTTCAGGCTATATTCCTGATCAATATAGTGTTTCACCTTATGTTCCGGGAGTGCGAGACGCCACGCCGCCGATGGGCAGTGATGGCCTTCGTTGACCTCCCCATGCTGCTTACACTGCTGCCACTGCTCTATCCCCGCCCGGTACATCCATGGATACCGGTACTTGAACAGATTCTTTACTCCAACTGGTTTCACTTCTCAGCCATAGCGCTTTACTCGATAGTGACACTGAGCTACGGAGTGATGCGTATCATAGGCAAGCGTACCAGCCCGGCCCTGCTGCTGTCATCAAGCTTCCTGATATTCATTTTCATAGGCTCACTGCTGCTGATGCTCCCGAAATGCACCTATGGACCTATCGATTATGTCGACGCACTGTTTGTAAGCACCAGCGCGGTATGCATAACCGGCCTAACACCTATCGATATATCAGTCCATTTCACTCCTCTGGGACTGTTGGTCCTTGCCGGACTTATACAGATCGGCGGACTTGGAGTCATGACATTCACCAGTTTCTTTGCCCTGTTTTTCAGCGGAAACACATCCATCTACAGCCAGCTTATGCTGAAGGATATGATTTATTCCCGATCTATGAGCGCACTTGTGCCGACGCTGATGTACATTCTGGGATTTACCGTCGCAGTCGAGCTTATCGGTGCCGCCGCTATCTGGCTCTCCGTTCACGGCACCTTGGGCCTGACACCTGCCGATGATGTAATATTCGCTCTGTTCAACTCCCTCTCGGCATTCTGCAACGCCGGATTCTCCAATTTGCCTCAAGGCATGGCCAACCCGCTGCTGCTATACGGCAATATGTCAATCTACTGGATAATGACCGCATTGATTGTAGCCGGAGCAATAGGATTTCCCATTCTTGTCAACTTTAAGGATGCCATAATCCAATGCCTTCATAATCTCCACAGCCGCCTTACCGGCAACAGAGCTGAAATAAGAGCGATACATATCTACGGAATGAATACCAAAATAGTGCTTTCATTCTACATGCTCCTGCTCGTAGCCGGAGCTGCGGCATTTTTCTGCCTCGAGTACAACAACACCATGCAAGGGATGGACATCGCTGACAAAGTGACCCAATCGGTATTCAATTCAGCCACGCCACGAAGTGCCGGGTTCGTATCGCTCAATCCGGCCCGCTTCATGAATGTCACCCTTCTCATAGTTCTCTTCCTGATGTGGATAGGCGGAGCATCGCAGTCAACAGGGGGCGGTATAAAAGTGAACACATTTGCAGCCATATGGTATAACCTTATAGCGATACTGCGCGGACGTGAGAAGGTGACAGCTTTTCACCGCACCATTTCCTATTCATCCATCCGCCGTGCCAATGCCGTGGTGGCAATCTCGATACTTGCCTACGTCATCTACTCAACTCTGCTTCTTGCACTCGAACCGGATATCAGCGCCCGCGAGCTTCTGTTCGAGTCATGCTCGGCACTCTTCACCGTCGGGTCATCACTCGGAGCCACATCACAGCTGTCCGATGCTTCGCTGCTGCTGCTCAGCACCGCAATGTTTCTCGGGCGCGTAGGCATCATATCGCTTCTGACCGGAGTATTCTCCACAGGAAGGAAATCGGAAGCACATTATCCATCTGACAATATAATAATCAACTGATATGCGATATCTCGTAATAGGACTCGGAATATATGGCTCTAATCTGGCCATCGACCTCACCGCCATGGGACATGAGGTCATTGGTGCTGACGTCAACCCATCATTGGTGGAATCAATAAAGGAGTATATCTCCACCGCATATATTATTGATGCAACTGACGAGGCCGCACTGAGCGTGCTGCCGCTGAAGAATGTCGACCTGGTGATAGTGGCTATAGGAGAAAACTTCGGCGCAAGTATCCGCACAGTAGCACTCCTGAAGAAAATGGGTATACGCCACATCTACGCACGCGCCATTGACAAACTGCACGAATCAATTCTTGAAAGCTTCAATCTGGACCGGATCATCACCCCCGAACAGAGGGCGGCAAAGGATCTGGTAAACGAAATGGAGTTAGGCGTCAATGTCGAGTCAATGAAAGTAGCCGAGGACACCTATATGCTGAAATTCGCCCTGCCGGAAATGTTTTACGGCTTGAAATATTCCGAACTTGAATTGGAAAAGCGCTACGGGCTGCGCCTGCTCACCGCATGCCGCCCGGAGAAAGGGCGTAATATGTTAGGTGTCGAACGTACTACTGACCGTCTGATTGACCTTGATGATCAGGCTACCGTCCTTCAGGGCGATGAAGCCGTGTGTCTTGGCAGCGCAAAGGCCTACAAGCAATTATTCCGAACAATATCATGATGCACAATGCATTACGATTTTCAGTTAATTTTTTTATTATTTTTAGACCTTAAATTCAAACCTTTATTCAATTAATGTTGTTAGATAGATAAAATAACAAAAACCAACTATTTTTTTTATGAAAAAGTATTTATTAATGATTGCTCTCATGCTCGGTAGCATGACAGTTTTCGCTCAGAAAGTTGACAAAAACGAAGCTCGTCAGATTAAATCATTTTTGTCGCAGAACTCAGAAAAGGACGGAACTAACGCCCAGGCTCTCAAGGTAACGGATCTCAATTCAATTGCCGGCATTGAAGGTATCACAGTCGAGAACGGCCACGTAACCGCAATCGAATGGAAAGATAAGAAACTGGCCGGTCAGCTTGACCTCTCCGGATTTACCGCTCTTACAAAAGTTGATGTTTCACGCAATAAGATCACATCACTCAACGTAGAAGGCGATGCAGCCCTTTCAGAACTCAACGCCTCACGCAACGCACTTACTTCATTGACACTTACAGGCTGTACAAGTCTTTACAAGGTACAGGTTTACAAAAACCGTCTTACTGACTTGAATCTGACCAATGTACCTCTGCTGAAAGAACTCAACTGCTCCAACAATCTGTTTGTTGACCTGAATGTAGCCAACTCTTCAACCCTTACCACACTTAACTGTCAGGGCTGCCACCTCGAAAATCTTATGGTGACCGGTTGCGCACAGCTTAAGAACCTGTACTGCGGTTACAACAAGCTGACTTCACTCAACCTCTTCGGTGTAGAGAATCTTACCAACCTCAACATTGACGACAATCAGATTACCTCTATGATGGTATCAGGACTCCCCTCGCTGTCAACATTCATCTGTTCTGACAACAATATGGTGACCCTCGGTGTACGCAACTGCAAAAACCTTCTTGACCTGGTTTGCTCTTACAATGACCTTACCACTCTGGATGTTGAAGGCTGCACCAACCTCACCTTCGTTGACTGCTCTTACAATGACCTGACATCTCTGTCACTTACAAACCAGACCTTCCTGCAGCGTCTGCTTTGCAACAACAACCAGCTTAACATGCTTGATGTATCATTCGACACCAACCTTGCTTACATCAACTGCCGTTACAACCAGATTACCGACCTCCGCACTATGGGTTGCGACAATCTGAGAATGGTTGCCTGCCAGTGGAACTACTAATACTGATCTGCATACAAATATCCAACGAGGCGCCCCGGCACAGGGCGCCTCGTTTTTTTATGTTTTTTTGTGTCTTACAATTATTTTGCTTATTTTTGTACCGGTTCGTTGAAAGACGACCTATACATAGAGTTTCAGAGGATAACTCACCAAAGATATTAGCGTTTGCTATTTGTTCATGTACGCTGGAACGTCGGAAATTTCAAAGTACAGACCTGAACAGAATAGTGAATGTTCACGCATAGCGTGGACGTTTATTGTCTCTGTACAGGTATTCCGACAATTAGGGTTTTCACCCGACCTCAGCGTAGACTGTTAAACGTCTGCGCTTTTTTTGTCGGAAATCAGCAGCAGTGGCATTCGCAAGTTGTGTAACTAACCGAATGTCATATGCAATGATACTGACCCTTCGTATCCATACCTTATTGAATGAACCGCACTCATGCTTATCCGGCAAGGAGCAGGGTCGCCATACCCATTCGCCGGCATTCGGACCGATGACATATAGACCTATTGTTTTCCGAACATACATATACCTTATATTTTTAACCTATTTCACTGCAAAGAACATATACTTAGGCTGATATATAGTTGTGACAACCGGGTATCAGTCGTTTTTTCTCATCTAAATGGTTGGGGGCGGATGCTGCACAGCATCCGCCCCTGTTCGTTATTGCGGTATCATTTTGCAAACCGCAGGATTTTAGCTAATTTTGTAACGTGAAAAAGAATGTCAAGATGAAAAATATACGAAATTTCTGCATCATAGCCCATATTGACCATGGCAAGAGTACCCTTGCCGACCGTCTGCTGGAATACACCGACACCGTAGGCGGCAAGGACCTGCAGGCGCAGGTGCTTGACGATATGGATCTGGAGCGCGAGCGAGGCATCACCATCAAGAGCCACGCCATACAGATGGACTACCAGCTTGATGGCGAGCACTATGTGCTCAATCTTATTGACACTCCGGGACACGTTGACTTCAGCTACGAAGTGTCACGCTCGATAGCCGCCTGTGAAGGTGCGCTCCTGATTGTTGATGCATCGCAGGGCATTCAGGCTCAGACCATATCAAACCTGTATATGGCCATTGACAATAATCTGGAGATAATCCCGGTAGTCAACAAGGTAGACCTTGACAGCGCCAATCCTGACGAAGTAGAGGACCAGATTATTGATTTGCTCGGATGCGAACGCTCAGATATAATAAGAGCCAGCGGTAAAACCGGAATCGGTGTCCCTGAAATACTTCAGGCTATCATTGAGCGCATCCCGGCTCCTGAAGGCGACCCTGCCGCTCCCCTGCAGGCTCTGATATTTGACTCCGTGTTCAATCCTTTCCGTGGAATCATAGCATACTTCAAAATCGAAAACGGAACAATACGTAAAAACGATTTTGTAAAATTCGTTTCAACCGGCAAAGAATATCATGCCGATGAAATAGGTGTGCTCAAACTCACCCCCTCGCCCCGTGAGGAGCTCTCGGCCGGCAATGTAGGCTACATAATATCAGGCATCAAGACATCGCGTGAGGTACGTGTGGGCGATACAATCACCCATGTCGACCGCCCATGTTCTGAAGCTATCGACGGGTTTGAGGAGGTGAAACCTATGGTGTTTGCCGGTGTATACCCGATAGAGACCGAGGATTTTGAGAATCTGCGTGCTTCGCTTGAAAAGCTGCAGCTCAACGATGCCTCGCTCACCTTCCAGCCGGAATCGTCAGCCGCTCTCGGATTCGGATTCCGATGCGGATTCCTCGGTCTGCTGCACATGGAGATCATACAGGAGCGCCTCGGACGTGAGTTTGACATGGATGTGATCACCACCGTGCCCAACGTTTCCTATCGCGTATATGACAAGCACGGCACAATGACCGAGGTACACAATCCCTCCGGACTGCCTGATCCTACACTGATAGAACGTATCGAAGAGCCTTACATAAGGGCCTCTATCATAACCCGCTCCGATTTCATCGGACCCATCATGACCCTGTGCCTTGGGAAGCGTGGCGAGCTTGTAAAGCAGGAATACATCTCGGGCAACCGCATGGAGCTGATATTCGACATGCCACTCGGTGAGATAGTGATTGACTTCTACGATAAGCTCAAGAGCATATCCAAGGGATATGCCTCATTTGACTACCATCTGCATGATTTCCGCGAATCTAAGCTTGTAAAGCTCGACATTCTGCTCAACGGCGAGAGCGTCGATGCACTGAGCACCCTTACACATCAGGACAATGCGGTGACTTTCGGACGCCGTATGTGTGAGAAGCTCAAGGAGCTTATTCCCCGCCAGCAATTTGACATTGCCATCCAGGCTGCCATAGGAGCCAAAATCGTGTCCCGTGAAACGATCAAAGCGGTGCGTAAGGATGTGACAGCCAAGTGTTATGGTGGCGACATATCCCGAAAGCGCAAGCTTCTTGAAAAGCAGAAGAAAGGCAAGAAGCGCATGAAGCAGATAGGCTCGGTAGAAGTGCCGCAGAAAGCATTCCTCGCGGTATTGAAACTTGACTGATTAAAAAACATTACAAAGGGCGGATTTGTTAAGAGATTAACAACTTCGCCCTCCAATTTTTATTGACAAATATCTGATAAAATGTCTATTTACGAACATCCATTCTATGCCGGACGGCAAGCCATAAGGCGCCACGCCAATGGTGGCAACATATTGATATTCGCCACAATCCTGGCTCTTATAGTAGCCAACATACCGGCCATCAATTCCTACTATTTTGAATTCTGGAATCAGGAAGTATTCCTGCAGATAGGAGATTTCAACATATTCAGCCATGCCGGTCATCCTATGACCATGCTGCAGTTCATCAACGATGCGCTGATGGCCATTTTCTTTTTCACCATAGGTCTGGAAATAAAACGTGAGATTCTTGTAGGTGAACTATCATCATTCAAGCAGGCGCTTCTCCCCATCATGGGAGCCATAGGTGGTATGATATTCCCTGTAGTGCTTTATCTGGCACTGAGTGCAGGAACCGATTATGCCGGCGGTGCTGCCATACCCATGGCTACCGACATTGCATTCTCGCTCGGAGTACTGGCCATGCTCGGATCGCGCGTGCCCGCTTCTCTGAAAATATTCCTAACCACTCTGGCTGTGGTCGATGATATAGGTGGCATTATTGTTATCGCCGTGTTCTACAGTTCGCATATCGAAGTGATGCTTCTCGTCTATGCCATGCTTCTGCTTATAGTACTGCTGTTAGGATCCGTGATGAAGATACAGAGTAAGATATTCTACCTGACAATAGGCGGCACAATATGGTTCCTCTTCCTTAATTCAGGCGTACATCCCACAATAGCAGGTGTGCTTGTAGCATTCTGCATACCGGCCACTCCGGTATTTGCCCCGAAAAAGTACATCAAGTCAATACGTTCGGCCATATCCCACTTCAACAGCGAGGATGATGACAAGCTGACTAAGCGTACCATTCTTGACAAAGAGCAGATGAACTGGCTGAAAGAGATCGAATCGGCATCGGACAAGGTGATATCTCCGCTTCAGGAACTTGAGGACTCGCTCCATGCTATAGTCAACAACTTCATTGTGCCGCTGTTTGCATTTGCCAATGCCGGTATATTCCTTCTGGATCTTGACCCTGCGTCAGTAGTGGAAGGGATAAGCCTCGCCATTATAATAGGCCTTGTTCTGGGTAAATTCATCGGCATACTCGGATTCTCGTGGCTTACCGTCAAACTGCATTTAGCACCGATGCCTGAGGGTACGAATTGGAAAATGATGTCATCAATAGCTATCCTCGGCGGAATTGGCTTCACAGTATCGCTTTTCATAGCCAACCTGTCCTTCTCATCAATGGGCGAACATGGTGCTGACCTTCTGAACCATGCGAAACTCGGCATTGTGGTCGGCTCGGTACTGGCCGGTGTTCTTGGATTCCTATGCCTGCACCATTTTCTACCGGCACGAAAAGAAGCGGAGGCTGACGAATAGCCCGACATAATTCATTATAGGACAGGTGTTAGCTTAACATTAATATAGCTAGCACCTGTTTTATTTTAAAAAATACGAAAAACTTGCACTTTTCACACAATTATGTTAATTTTGGCAGAAAGTGTTAATAAGGGCGTCACGCGCAAGATTTTTTCACAACAATTAGCTTCTTTAATTGTTAACATAATAAAGATTAATTTACTGAAAATCATAATTATCTTTCCCCGACGCCTCCAACGGCTAAACTAAAGGACAAAATGAAAAAGTCAACAATATGGTTTCTCACTATCATCATGGCACTTACGTTTGCCGGATTGCTGTATGTACAGATCATGTACATGCGCAATATGGTGCGTATGCGTGATGACCAGTTTGCTGAAGGTGTCAAGCGGAGTCTGTATGCCGTAAGCACTGAACTCGAACAGGAAGAGACGAAACATTTCCTTGAAGAGGACGTGGCTCAGATTGAATCGTCAGTGCTGCCTCAATACTCCACCGGCACAAACCGCACCGGTGTGAAATACTCTTTCACCACAAAGGAGGGATTCGAGGGCGACATTACCATAAAAGGCAACATGAGCTCCATGGAGCCACAATTGCGCTCAAAGGATTCTTCGGAACGCTACAAGACATTGCGCGAAACCCTCCGCAGCCAGTACATGTACCAGCGCAGCCTGCTTAACGAAGTAATACTCAACATCATAAGCCAGTCAAGCAACCGGCCTATAGAACAGCGTGCCGATTCCGCGACCGTGGCTACACTGCTGTACAACGAGTTTTCCAACAACGGACTCCGGCTGCCGTTTGAATTTGCAGTGGTCAACCGCATGGGATCCGTTGTCTACAAGTCATCGGGATATAATCCGGCCGATGTGGGTGACAACAACATGTTTGTCCAGACGCTTTTCCCCAACGACTCCAAAAACCGCATGAACTATATAAAGGTATATTTCCCTGACAAAAAGGACTATATATTTCACTCCATAAAGTTCATGATTCCGTCATTTGCATTCACGCTGATACTGCTGATAGTATTTCTGTACACCATCATAGTGGCATTCCGGCAGAAAAAGCTTACAGAGATGAAGAATGACTTCATCAACAACATGACGCATGAGTTCAAGACTCCTATTTCCACCATTTCACTTGCGGCACAGATGCTCAACGACAATTCGGTCAGAAAATCGCCGAAAATGCTTGAACATATCTCAGACGTTATCAACGATGAAACGAAGCGACTGCGCTTCCAGGTAGAAAAGGTGCTCCAGATGTCAATGTTCGAACGACAGAAGGCTACCCTACGCCTACAGGATGTGGACGCCAATGTAGTCATTGCCAACATTGTACACACCTTCAAAATCAAGGTTGAAAAATATGGCGGTACTATAACCGCCGAGCTTGATGCAGCAGAATCAACAATCAATGTTGATGAGATGCACTTTACAAATGTGATATTCAATCTGCTTGACAACGCGGTGAAATACCGCCGTGAGGATGTGCCTTTGCATCTGCAGGTATCGACCCGCGATATTGAGAACGACCGTCTGCTTATAACCGTGGCCGACAACGGCATAGGCATACGCAAAGACGACCTCAAAAAAGTGTTTGAGAAATTCTACCGCGTATCCACCGGCAACCGCCACGACGTGAAAGGCTTCGGACTGGGGCTGGCTTATGTCCACAAGATGGTGGGCGAACTCGGCGGCTCCATAAGCGTGGAGAGCGAGCTTAAATCAGGAACAAAATTTAAAATTATATTACCACTAACTAAAATTTAGCTATTATGGAAGAACGTTTGCGTATACTACTGTGCGAGGACGACGAGAATCTCGGCATGCTGCTCCGCGAGTACCTCCAGGCCAAGGGCTTCAACGCCGACCTCTTCGCCGACGGCGAAAGCGGCTACAAGGCTTTCCTCAAAGGGAAATATGACCTTTGCGTCCTTGACGTCATGATGCCTAAGAAAGACGGCTTTGCACTGGCTCAGGAAATACGCACCGTCAACTCTGAAGTGCCCATCATATTCCTCACCGCCAAGTCGCTCAAGGAAGATATCCTCGAAGGCTTCAAGATCGGAGCCGACGACTATATCACCAAACCGTTCTCGATGGAGGAACTCGTGTTCCGTATCGAGGCCATCCTGCGCCGCGTAAAGGGCAAGAAAGGCAAGGAAATCACAATGTACAAGATCGGCAAGTTCACCTTCGACACCCAGAAGCAGGTGCTTATGATCGACGACAAGGTGACCAAACTCACCACCAAGGAGAGCGAGCTGCTCAGTCTGCTGTGCGCACATGTCAATGAGATTCTGGAACGTAACTTTGCACTGAAAACCATCTGGATTGATGACAACTACTTCAATGCCCGTTCAATGGATGTTTATATCACCAAACTCCGCAAGCACCTGCGCGAGGATCCGAGCATCGAAATCATCAACATCCATGGCAAGGGCTACAAGCTTATCGCTCCCGAAGCTGAGAACAACGGCAAGTAAGCCCGGAAGATAAACCTCTGGAAAATCAAAGTTCCCGCATCTGACCATATCCGGACTCAGGTGCGGGAACAGTTTATTATACGAGCCTGTTGTCAGGCCGGCAGTCAGGATCTGCGGCGTGACGATTTTGACTTAGACTTTGATTTGGATTTCGAAGCCGATGCTGTGCTCTTCTTAGAGGTGGAAGATGACTTCTTAGCTGAGGACTTACGCTTTTTCGAGGATGTTCCGGCACTTAAATCCTTATACGCCGAACGGAACAGATCGTTAGTTATGGCAAATGCATCAGTAGGCTTACGAGTCTTATCCTTTAGCGTGTGGCTGAACAGCCAGTCATAGCTCTCCTGCAAATAGAACAAGCGGGCAGGCTGCGAATGGTTCATACCCGGGATGCGGTCATATATCAGACGCGGAGCATCACCGCCTGCCGCCGAGTTAAGTGCCGATACCACCTTGTCGCTCTGCGATACACTGACAGCTCTGTCGGCCGTGCCATGCACAATCCATAGCGGCACATCGTTAAGGCCGGAAAGATCCTTCACCGTACCACCGCCACAGAATGCCATAGCCGCAGCTATTCTGTCAGGGAACGAAGCCGTAAGGTCAATAGTTCCGTATCCGCCAAGACTCATGCCGAGCACATATATGCGGTCATAGTCCACGTTATGGTTATCGGTCACGTAGTCCACCACATTCATTATACGGTCAGGGTTCCAAGAACCTCCCGGATTCTGCGGGGCCACCACATAGGCATCAAGCTTACGTCCCTTCTCAATGGCATCGATCGTGCCGTAACGGCGCACCTTGTTCAAGTCGTTACCGCAGAGGCTCGCGCCATGGAGGAAAATAACCAAAGGCTTGGCCTCCACTTCATCATCAATGGAAGCGTCAGGCGTATAAAGCCAGAAGTTATAGCCATTATCCACTTTACCCACATTGGATGTGAGCCTCTGCGCCTCACCATTGAATCCCAATGATGCTACAAGCAGAGCGGATAAAAGAAATTTCTTAATCATATTCATATATTATTTGATTGACATCTTAAATATGGCATTGCCACGTGAACCGACAACAAGACTGTTGCCAACCACTACCGGCGATGACTCAAAGTTATTACCTACATGCTTGGTGAACAGAATCTTTCCATCGGCGCCATTTATCAGATATACATTGCCTATGCAGTCAGCGGCAAATACAAACATCTCACCGCTTTCATTGACAAACCCTACCGGCGACGACCACGCATAGTGCTTGAGCGGAGTCGAATAAACTACCTTGCCGGTAGAGCGGTCAAGAGCTATGAACTCACCGTTCTGTCCACGTTCGTTCTTCACCATATTGGTAAATATAAGGTCCTTGCAATTTCCTCGTCCGGGAAGCGCAGTGGCATAGAATCCTCCGTCAAAATGCTTTTCGCCAACATCAGCCCTGCGTCCGGATATCTTGGCCTCCCATACAGCATGGCCGTCGATACCATCTATCTTGACAAATTTGGCACTGCCTACATTCTGCCGGTCAATTTCACTTCCGGTGTAGATATATGGATGACCATCCTCCACTATCAGCACCGGCGAGGCATCAGTATCATCGCCCATCTGATAAAGCCATACGGGCTTCATGGTGTTCAGGTTGGTGCATATGAGATTACCATGATTGTCGGCGGTATATCCATAGTTGGCAAAGGCGCTCATGGACGCCTCCATCCCCGGTGCGCCGGTTGACACGGTATAACGCATTGCCGAATGCAGAGTCACTGAACCCGGCTTGATAAGGAACTTATACAGTGATCCGTTTTCGCCCGGACGGAACAGGAACTGCCCTACACGCAGCGGCGATGAATCGTAAGCGCCCCATCGGCGCGGAGCCTTGGGGTCCTCCTTAAATGTATGCCCTATTTCATGACGGTAAAGATCTATGACCAAGGCACCGAAGGGGCGCTCCACCGGAATGCCCTGGCCTACGTAAAGATTGCCGTTCAAAGTAGGGTCAAGTGAAATGGTCCCTTTTATAGGATTGACCACATCAATAGCCTTACGTGATGCCTTTCCCGACTCAAAATCAATGAAGTAGACGCGTCCGGCAAGCGAGCCCACCATTACCTCACGTGACGTAAAGGCGGGGAGCAGAGTACCGGCCTGACGGAACCGGGCTATGCAGCTGTCAGGCCACTCTACATACAGAGGCTGTCCGGTCCATCCGGAACCACCGCCCCACGACCCGTAACGTTCCGATCCGCGGGCCTGATCAGTATGGAATTCCCAATCGACTACAATCTCTGTCGGAGTCCCGCTCACTGTGCCGCCGAAATCGGCATCACGGTAGGCTCCGCCACGGAATGTGAAAGCTCCCGGCGCATCATCATATAGATTAGCGGTACTGCTGATAGTGCCGTCAGTAATCTCATCGACAATCTCAGTGGTATATTTTATCGCTTCGGCCGAACTGTAGAGTGTGTCAGGCAGCATTGCAGGAGCAGAAGCCTCCGTCTTATCAACCGAATCTACAACAACCGAATCTGCCTCACTTGCGCCCGAAGAGCTACTCTTGCCTCCTGAACATGACAGAATGGGGAGGCTAATGGCCGTAACTAATATGAGAGGAAGGATGCGTCGTGTTGTCATGCCGAGATCTGGTTAAGAATTTATAGGGTATCTGCAAAAAATACTCCCGGACTGCAAAGATAGGCAATCCGGGAGTATTAAACAATTGATTTTGAACGCGATTATAAAATAATCACCTAATTTAACGTTTTCAGAATATGTGCGGAGCGTAATTCAGATTACGGCTTTTGTAGATCGGCACATGACGGCGTATGCGCTCCACAAAGTCCGTGTACGAGCGCTGATCCTGCGGAGTCCATCCAGCTTCAGCTACAGCGGCCAGACGCGGCAATATCAGATATTCCAGCAGTTTGCCGTCAGGCACATATTCGCTCCAGAAATTAGCCTGGACGCCCTTATACTTTGAGTTAAGATTATCCGGAACATTCTTCATAGGTACATAGTTGTAGACCACTTCCACAGTTTCCGTTCCACGTCCCTGCGTATGAGGTTCGCCCGGGTCAGTAGACTGCTTGCGGTTGATGTAATATGGTATCTGAGGGGTAAGGATAGTTTCCAGCCCACGATTGGCAGCTTCAAGCGCAGCCTTATCAGCACCAACCCAAGCCATAATCGTTATGTCATCGTCAAGCATCTTGGTATTACCATGCAGCACCTCATTCCAGAACACGAGTTTACGCTGTTCGCTCTCAGGTTTAGTCTTGATATAATCCTGTAGCTTGCGGTAGTAGTCAAGCTGAAGGTCACGGTAATTGTCGGAGCCGATCTCTTTAAGCCGGTTGATGCACTGTTCATTAACTTTCCATTTCGAGGTAGGGCATTCATCACCGCCAAGATGTATGTATTCAAACGGGAACAAGGGTATAAGTTCATCAATGATATCCTTTGTCATCTGCACAGCTTCGGGATTAGCCACATTCATCACATCGTCAGTGATACCCTGGTACTCCCAAAGTTCATACTTCTTTTTAGGCTCGCAGGCCAATATCTCAGGATATGATGCAACGGCGGCAAGCGTGTGGCCCGGCACATCAATCTCAGGCATGACTTCGATAAAACGGTCCTTGGCATATGCCACTATCTCACGGATATCATCCTGAGTGTAGAATCCTCCGTAAGGTTCGTCAAGAGGAACAGGCTTAATGGTATCCCAACCGAGTACCTCGCTGCTGCGCCATGCCCCGACCTCCGTAAGACGTGGATATTTCTTTATCTCTATACGCCAACCCTGGTCGTCGGTCAGGTGCCAATGGAACCGGTTCATCTTATACAGAGCCATGACATCAAGAATACGCTTTACCTCATCCTTTCCAAAAAAGTGTCGCCCTTCATCAAGCATGAATCCACGCCAACCGAAACGGGGTTCATCCGTAAGCTTCATCACCGGAAGTGATTCCTTGTTCTGAGCCAAAAGCTGCGATATTGTCTGCACTGCATAAAAGAATCCGGCCGGACGCGAGGCAGCGATAGTGATATTTTTCGCAGTTATGTCTATGCTATATGCCTCCGGACCAAGATCAGCATTGGTCACGAAACGGATATCTCCGCCCTTCGACTTCATCTTCACCTTACCGGGCAGCATGCTGAACAGTGTGTCAGCCACACGCTTCACACTGTCGCCTCCCTGGACTGATGCCGTAAGGGCTCTATTGATGCGGAACGTCTTCCCCTCCTCTACTGATACTGAAACAGGCAGCGGAACGATTGGCACTGTGGCCTTTGCCAAAACCGGCATCAGCAGCAAAGCCATTGATGCGATAACTAATCGGATTCTTTTCATGGATATTACAGATTGATTATTTCTAAAGAAACAAACTTACAAAAAATCATCGGCATAAAAAAATCCCGCACTATGTACAACAATACATAGTGCGGAATAATCTGTAGTTTAGATAATAGTTGTTCTATCAGTCAAAGATGTGGCGCAGCTTGCTGAATATACGCTTCTTCTCTTCATCGGAAGCTTGCATCTCAGGCTTGTCGCGCAGCTGTTCCATTACAGCCGTCTGTTCCGGAGTAAGATGTTCAGGGATATAAACCATAACATTAATCAGCTCATCACCCTTGCCATATCCATCTGTCGAGGGTAAGCCTTTGCCACGCAGGCGAAGTATCTTGCCGGGCTGGGTGCCGGGAGCGATTTTCAGTCGGGCACGACCTCCGATAGTGGGCACTTCCACCGACCCGCCGAGTGTAGCAGTAGGAATATCCAGCATCAGATTGTATATCACGTCGTTACCGTCACGTATAAGCTCCGGATGTTTTATCTCTTCAATCACAACGAGCAAATCGCCGTTCACTCCACCATGCATAGGAGCATTGCCTTTGCCTTTAAGTGTCAAGGTCATACCGTCAGATACTCCGGCAGGAATATTGAACGATACAGTCTGCTCACGATGCTCAACACCTGTACCGTTGCAGAAATGACACTTTTCATCTATTATCTTGCCCTCGCCGTTACACTCCGGACATACGGCAGCTGACTCGCGTATGCCGAACATGGTCTGCTGGGCACGACGGACTGTGCCTGTACCCTGACATGTGGGGCACGTCTTGAACGAAGTGCCATCCTTTGCGCCGGTACCATTGCAATGGTCATCCTTGGCAAATGCCTTGAGTTTAAGCGTTTTTGACACACCGGTAGCTATCTCTTCAAGTGTGAGCTTCAGAGTGATGCGAAGGTCATCGCCACGGCGCTGACGCTTGCGTGGACGGCCTCCGCCGGCACTTGCGAATCCACCCATATCGAAACTGCCACCAAAGATATCGCCAAAGGCTGAGAAGATATCGTCCATTGACATGCCGCCGGATGCGTAGAAGCCTCCGGCTCCTCCGGGGAATCCCTGCGGACCCATATTATGGCCAAACTGGTCATATTTCTGACGTTTCTCCGGATTGCTGAGCACATCATATGCCTCAGCGGCCTCCTTGAATTTTTCCTCGGCATCTTTGTCACCGGGATTTTTGTCAGGGTGATATTTGATAGCCAATTTGCGGTATGCTTTTTTAAGTTCCTCGGGAGTAGCTGTTTTGGCTACACCGAGCACTTCATAATAATCTCTCTTTTCCATCTGTTTCTTGTGGAGGTGATGTTAGCTAAACGTTTTCTATCCCGAGCCGTTACTGTCCGACTACAACTTTCGCGTGGCGAAGCACTTTGTCATTTATGGTGTAGCCCTTGGTAGGTGTATCAATCACCATTCCTTTCTGTGATTCATCCGCTACGGGGACCATAGCTATAGCTTCCTGTGTGTCAGGGTCAAAAGGCTTTCCGGTAGCTTCGGCCGGCTTGACGCCATTCTGCTCCAGATATTTCATAAGCTTATTGTAGATAAGCTCCATTCCCTCCTTTACGGCCTCTATATCAGTGGCATCTTTGTTTGCTTCGATTCCACGTTCGAAATCGTCCACAATAGGAAGAAGGCCCTTCATGGCATTCTCCGATGCATTGCGGATTATATCACCTTTTTCCTTGATGGTACGCTTGCGGAAATTATCAAATTCGGCCATCAGGAAGAGGTATTCTTTCTTCTCTTTCTCTACCTTGGCTTTCTCCTCGGCCACCTGACGGGTCAGGACTTCAATCTGATCCATCTCAGCTTCAAGTTCGGCTTCCTGCCCGTTGGCTTCATCATCGGCCTCAGGCACATTGTCCATCACTTCCACGTCATCAATATCATCAACGCGCTCTTCTGCTCCCTTGGGAGTAGAGTCAGCATTATTGTTCTTGTTTTTGGTCATATGCGGTAATCTTTTTAGTACAATTTTACAGCAAAAACTTTGCCAGTTTCAACAAGAGGACCTGTAAGTCCACATTATCTTCATTAAAATCATAACAACTTCCGGCGCATAACGTTCAGTTCAAAGCTTTGATGCGAAAAAATCACATCCTCCGAACTGACGCTGCAATCCATATGACAAAATGTCACTTTCATATATTGCATATACAGCCGAGCCTGAACCGGACATCGCCACATAGTCAGCACCTGACTCCAAGAGCCGGCGCTTGATATCCATTATCTCCGGGCACAGCGCACCTACCGACTCCTCAAACCGGTTTTTCAACCCCTTCTGCCAACTGCTGATACCAGAATCAAGCAACTCTTGAATATCCGGAACATCGGCACAAGGAGTGACTCCGGAATAAGCCTGAGCGGTCGACACCCCTACCTGAGGCTTGACTATGACGATATATTTCCCCGACATATCAAGCGGTATCGGGGTAAGCTCCGTACCGATTCCCTGGGCCAACGCAGGAGTATTGCGGATGAAAAACGGGCAGTCAGCACCTACCGTAGCGGCTATAGCCTCCATCTTCTCATCTCCTAAATCCAGAGAAAACAGGGCATCGAGTCCTTTTATAGTAAACGCGGCATCAGCCGACCCTCCGCCAAGGCCGGCGCCATCAGGAATTATCTTCCGCAGATAGATGTCAACCGGCGGCAGAGCCACTTCACGCTCAACAGCGCGGAGAGCTTTCATCACAAGATTCTTCTCCGGCGGACAGTCAACAGTGCGTCCTGTGACGGTAAGTGTCGTTTCGGCACCCTTTGCCGGCACTATCTCCAGCACATCACACCACGGCACGGGCATCATGGCCGTAAGGATATCATGATAACCGTCAGGCCTGCGGTGGGTTATGTACAGGCCAAGGTTAATTTTAGCGTTTGGAAAAAGTATCATACCACAAAAATAGTCATTTTTTTGTACTTTTGTGACCTAATAATAAATGTCACATCATATATGGAAGGTAACAATACAAGGCGTTTTACTCCGAAAAATCAACAGCTATACGACTATGGAGGCCGGCGTCCGCCACGCGATACGGAGCTCGAAGAGGCCGTTCTCGGCGCGCTGATGCTTGAGAAGGATGCCTATACCGCAGTATGTGACATTCTGAAACCGGAGTCATTCTACGAACCGGCCAATAAAAAGATCTACGAGGCCATTCAGAATCTCGGAGCCTCACAGCGTCCTATAGACACCCTCACCGTAACTGAACAGCTGCGCCTCAACGGCACGCTTGACGAAGTTGGAGGCCCGGTGTTCGTATCGGAGCTTACACTGCGTGTGGCCTCGGGCGCCAATGCCGAATATCATGCCCGCATCGTGGCGCAGAAGTATCTGGCCCGCGAGCTGATATCATTTGCCGCCGATATTGAAAAAAAGGCTTTTGACGAAAGTAACGACGTCGATGACCTTATGCAGGAGGCCGAGGGACGCCTCTTTGAGATATCGCAGCGCAATGTCAAGAAGGATGTCACGCAGATTGACCCCGTCATAAAATCAGCCATAGAGCAGATTCAGGCCGCGGCCAACCGTACTTCAGGTCTGAGCGGACTTGAGACTGGATTCCACAAGCTTGACCAGCTTACTTCCGGATGGCAGAATTCCGACCTTATCATCATAGCGGCACGTCCTGCCATGGGTAAGACGGCGTTCGTGCTCTCCATGGCCAAGAACATGGCAGTCAACTACAACACTCCGGTGGCTATGTTCTCGCTCGAAATGTCGAATCTTCAGCTCGTCAACCGTCTGATAAGTAATGTATGTGAGATTCCGAGTGAAAAAATCAAGAGCGGTCAGCTCGAACATATGGAATGGGACCAGCTGATGGCCCGGTTGAAGCATCTGGAAGGTGCGCCTCTATTTATTGACGACACCGCTTCGCTCTCTATTTTCGAGCTAAGGACAAAAGCACGCCGTCTGGTAAGAGAGCATGGAGTGAAAATCATAATCATCGACTACCTCCAGCTGATGAATGCCTCGGGCATGAAGTTCGGCAGCCGCGAGCAGGAGGTGAGTATGATTTCGCGCTCGCTCAAGCAGCTCGCCAAGGAGCTCAACATCCCTATTGTGGCCCTCTCGCAGCTCAACCGAAGCGGTGAAAGCCGTGGCGCGGACAGCAAGGATGGCAAGCGTCCGCAGCTGTCGGACCTCCGCGAGAGTGGAGCCATCGAACAGGACGCCGACATCGTCTGCTTCATCCACCGTCCGGAGTACTACCTGCGTTCAGGTACTGACGGTACTGACCGCGATATACGTGGATTGGCCGAGTTCATCGTAGCCAAGCACCGTAGCGGCCGTGTAGATGACGTGGAAATGCGCTTCAAAGCCAAGTTCGCCCGATTTGAGAACTGGACAGAAGAGGGTGGCGAGGAAGGTGCCATGCAGTCAATGGGCTCACGCCTGAACGACTCAAGCCTCGACGCGGCCGTTCAATTCTCAGGCGGCACTGCCGATTTTCTTGGCGGCGCGCCCGGGTCGATTGACGATTCCGTGCCGTTCTGACGCCCGGCGCGGGAGATCAGTCAAATTTTTTGCGGTTGAATATGAATCCCCGGCCCAGATATTTTTCGCGTACGATCGGATTCTCAGCCAGCTCCTCCGAAGTGCCCTGAAACAGGATTTTGCCGTCAAACAGCAGATAGGCTCTGTCTGTAATGCTGAGAGTCTCAGGTGCGTTATGGTCGGTAATCAGAATGCCGATATTCTTTTCCTTAAGTTTATATACTATATATTGGATATCCTCCACCGCTATCGGGTCAACTCCCGCAAACGGTTCGTCAAGCATGATGAACTTAGGATTGATGGCCAGGCAGCGGGCTATCTCCGTGCGGCGCCGTTCGCCACCTGAAAGCTGGTCGCCAAGATTCTTTCGCACCTTCTCCAGACGGAATTCCGCAATAAGACTCTCGAGTTTCTCCTTCTGATACTCTTCTGAAGTATTGGTCATCTCAAGCACGGCACGGATATTGTTCTCCACTGAGAGCTTGCGGAAGACAGATGCCTCCTGGGCAAGATAACCGATGCCGTTCTGCGCCCGTCGGTATACAGGGAATTTCGTTATGTTCAGATTATTCAGGAATATCTGTCCCTCATTGGGTGTGATCAGGCCGGTAGTCATATAGAATGTGGTGGTCTTTCCGGCTCCGTTAGGACCGAGCAAACCCACAATCTCGCCCTGCTTCACATCAATCGATACATGATTGACCACAGTGCGCTTTCCATATTTCTTGACAAGATTCTCCGTGCGGAGCACCATTTTCTCTTCCGTACCGACAGGAGGATTTGGACTGTTGACCGCACTCTTCGCTCCGTAGTTTTCCTTTACATCTCCATCCGGAGGAAGCTGCTGCATCATCGGATCGGCAGTGAAGCGGATCTGTTCTGCATCATCGGAGGGTTCGAATATCTTGTCATCGCGGCGCGTGGTAATAGCCATGGTTCGATTCTATTATCAGTTGTTAATTCGTTTTGCTTTCAGCAGACGTGATTCAATATAGTCAGTAAGCAGGTTGATAGCCACAGTATTGTTACCCCCCTGCGGAACAATGAGGTCGGCATAGCGCTTGGACGGCTCGATGTACATTGAATGCATCGGTTTGAGCACCTCCTCGTAACGCGAAAGCACCATCTGCGGAGTGCGGCCACGCTCCACGCAGTCACGTGCTATGACACGTATCAGACGGTCGTCGGCATCAGCGTCTACAAATACCTTGACATCCATCATGTCACGAAGCACCGGGTCAGTCAGCACAAGAATACCCTCCACTATCACTACATCACGCGGTTCGACCGTCACAGTCTCCTCCTGACGTGTACATGTCAGATATGAATACGTGGGCATCTGTATGGTATGTCCCGCTTTCAGCTCCTCCAACTGCTTGACAAGCAGAGTCCATTCTATCGCGGCCGGTTCATCGAAATTAATCTTGCTTCTCTCCTCCACCGGCACATGGCTTGAATCCTTATAATAAGAGTCCTGAGGCAGCACAGCCACTTCGCCAAGCGGCAAAGACTTGATTATCTTATTGACCACGGTGGTCTTTCCTGAGCCGGTTCCGCCGGCTATTCCTATAATGAGCATAGCGAACTTTTTAGAGGGTATTTTCAATATTACGGCAAAGATAATGAATTTTAATTCTTCAGCGAAATCATCATCTCGGGATGTCAGCTTCTTTTTTAGCTTTTATAGTCCATAAAAGCTCCGTCAGCTTGTCCATATCGAAATCGCAGTCAATGACACGCCCCATGTCGGCATCAATCACTACATGCCTCGGGATGACACCAACAATAAACATTCCTTCAAGGCGGGCATAATCCCTGCGGTCAAGATAGTGGGTATAGTCATACTGCATATGCTCACCCGTATACTTGTCGTACAGTGCCCTATCCGTCACCCAAGGATCCGTGACAAACACGATGGCCACATCGCCGGTGGCATTTGCCTGACGCCGGAGCTCCCCTCCCTTCTCAATCTCCTTTCTGCATGGCGGGCAATAGTAGCCCCAGAAATCCAGAATCAACGTCTTACCACGATACTGGCTGAACAGCTGCCTCAGGAAAGCCGCATCTTCTTCACTGAGATCATAACCTCTCTCCCCGTATATCCTACGACAATATCTGCGGACATTTTCCATTATCTCAGGGTCGGTTATATATCCGTGCCCCACACTGTCCACAATACGTAGGGCATCGTCAAGCGAACCGGCCCGCTTCAGCATGCCGCCCGCGCATAGTGCACGCCCAAGCGCCACCTGCCCGATAAGCGGAATGGTATCCGTTCCGGCCATCTCGGCAAGTCCGCGATAACGCTTGGCATATTCCAGCACAGCATCAACGTAGTCCGTCTTTCGCCCGGTCATCTGCATGCTTGCCATACGGTCTAGCATTATGCTTCCGGTCAGTGCCCTCACAATATTTGCAGGATACAGCTGCGACAGAATCGCTTTTTCATTATCGAATATTCGCTTCACCGGGGCGTAAACCTTCATAGGCGAAATCTCTGTGATACCTATACGCCGTTCATTCTCAAGCATCCATCGGGCAGTACCATACAGCGGAGCCGCCCGAAGTATCCCTACACTCTTCGGGAGCAGATTGTTAGCGGCCACATATTCATCCAACTTTTTATTATATTCAGCCTCTATCTCGCGACATACAGCCATCGCCTCGTCATAAGATATAACCGAGTCCACCTCAAAAGCACGGTCGTAAGCATCGAAATCAAAGCGCGGCGCAGCATAAAGTTCCCGGTTGATCCGTGCCATATCGCCTGAAAACTCAGTCGGCAAGCTATCAACACCTTTTGCCACCTCAAGACTATATCTGGGTTCCATATATACCTGCATCACCTCCTCCCCTCTGACATCACGCACAGGAATGATGCGCGGCGAACGTACCGGAATCCATGACAGGAATGTTATCGAGTCAGGACTCGACCTAAGAGTTGTCGAATAATAATCACCGGTTATGATATCGTCACTTACCGAATGTAGTATATTCATAAACGGCCGTTTATCCATCACGCCGGGCCGTACCGAAAGCTCGGATATCCCATAGTCAAAAAAACGGTCACGCTCCGGCATAGACTCATGCCGCGAAACGGAGCGCGTAGATGAACATGAAGCCAGCAGCATTGCCCCTGACACTATCGATATTAATCTGATTCCGAATCCCATAATCTGTTATTTTATCGCAAAAATAGCATTTTGTTCCAAACTTCCACCCTTCTGCGCCCCAAAATACTTGCGCATGGCCAAAAGAAACAGTAACTTTGTAGATACGTAACACAAAAATATCACGATATGAAATATGTAGGAGCTCATGTGTCAGCTACCAATGGAGTAAGCAATGCACCGCTCAATGCCCGCGCCATAGGAGCTGAGGCTTTTGCCCTTTTTACCCGCAATCCGTCACGCTGGCACTCCGCCGCCATATCGGCTGCCGAATGCGAGGCTTTCAAAAAGAATTGTGCCGAATGCGGATATACGCCCGACCGCATACTGCCGCACGACAGTTATCTGATAAACCTCGGCGCACCTGATGCGGAGAAGCTTGAGAAAAGCCGGACCGCATTTCTTGACGAACTGAAAAGATGCGAACAGCTGGGCCTCACCATGCTCAACTTTCACCCGGGAAGCCATCTGAATCTTGTGGCAACTGATGAATGCCTCGACAAGATTGCCGAGTCAATAAACATTGCACTCGATAAGACGACCGGCGTAAAGGCTGTGATTGAGAATACTGCCGGACAAGGCAGCAACCTGGGCTTCCGATTCGAACAGATAGCCCACATAATAGATAAGGTTGAGGACCGTGAGCGTGTAGGTGTATGCATCGACACATGCCACACATTTGCTGCCGGGTATGACCTGACTTCAGCCGAGGCTTACGAAGACACCATGTCTCAGTTTGAGCGCATAATAGGTCTTGAATATCTGAGCGCACTTCATGTCAACGACTCCAAGAAAGGGCTTGGCTCGAAGGTTGACCGTCATGAGAGTCTGGGACAGGGTGCCATAGGGCCTGATTTCTTCAGCCTGATGATGAACGACAAGCGCCTCGACTGTAAACCGCTCATACTTGAAACTCCGAATACCGAAATATGGGCCGAGGAGATAAAATGGCTCTATTCGCTTGAACGATGAACGACTCCCCGCTCACTACCTACATAACCGATATTGCCGATTTCGTATGCGGCTACCCGCTGTTCCTGCTTCTTATCGGTGGCGGTCTGTTCCTGTTCATACACTCAGGAATGATATCGCTGCGCAGATTGCCGGAAGCTCTGCTCGCGCTGAAGAGTTCGCGGAAAGCTGATGACGGTTCGGCCGGAATCAGTTCGGCCAAAGCCTTGGTATCGGTAGTGGCAGCAACTGTAGGTATGGGCAACATAGCCGGCGTGACAATAGCCATAGCCATGGGAGGACCGGGAGCGGTGTTCTGGATGTGGGTGAGCGCACTGGTAGGTATGAGCACAAAATATCATGAAGGTGTCCTCGCAGTCAAGTACCGGTCATTTGACTCTTCGGGGCAGCCGCATGGAGGGCCTATGCATATTATCAGGCATGCGCTTTCACTCCGTTGGCAACCGATGGCCCGGATGTTTGCAATAGCCGGTATGTTCGGCACCCTGTGCATAATGAACGCCAATCAGCTCACCGAGGCTCTGACCTCAACGGCATCGCAGCTGACACCTATAGAAAACATGACCATGGCAAAACTGATTACCGGAGTGACTATTGCCCTGCTTGTAGCTATGGTGACGCTTGGTGGCATAAAGCGCATAGCCAATGTGGCAAGTGTGCTTGTTCCATTCATGGTAGGCGCCTATTTCCTGATGGTGCTATACATCATTGCCTCACATCTGGACGGACTGCCTACAGCTGTGCAATCGATATTCAGCAATGCCTTCAGCCTTGAAGCCGGATGGGGTGCTCTTGCCGGAACTGCGATAATAGGAGCACGACGCGCCGCGCTCGTAAATGATGCCGGCGTGGGCACTGCATCGATAATGCACGGAACCTCCGCATCAAAAGAACCGGTCAAGGAGGGACTGGTGGCCATGCTCGGGCCGGCCATTGACTCGGGATTCGTATGCACGCTTACCGCCATGGCAATTCTGCTGTGCGGCAATCTTGACGATGCTTCGGGCCGCGGCCTCGACATAGCCCTTGTGGCGTTTGACAATGGCATACCCGGAGGACGGTATCTGCTGACAGCCATAGTGGCATGCTTCGCCATATCGTCCATGTTCAGCTATTCATTCTACGGAAGGCGATGCGCCGAATTCCTGTTCGGCCAACAGGCAAAAAAGCCCTATCTGCTGTTATTCATATTATCATTGGTCCTGTTTGCCGTGGTGCCGCTTCAGGCTGCCGTAGGTCTATGCGACCTGTTCTACGCCCTGATGGCATTTCCCACAATGATTATGCTCGTAAGGCTCCGGAATGACGTTCGTGCAGAGAGCCGACGATATTTCAACAACATAAAAGAATCAGAAATCATAACTACCCAACAGATATGACACCGGAAAAAAGACTTGAAATAGAAGAAAAAGCCGTAACGATGCTCCGCACTGTATATGACCCCGAAATCCCTGTTGACATATACAGCCTCGGCTTGATATATAAGATAGATGTTGATGACGAGGGCATCCTGCATGTCGACATGACCCTTACGGCACCCAACTGTCCTGCTGCCGACTTTCTTGTTGAAGATGCACGCATTAAGCTTGAAAGCATCGATGGCGTGAATGGTGTAGATATAAAAGTGGTGTTCGAACCGGAATGGAACAAGGATATGATGAGCGAGGAGGCTAAACTCGAACTCGGTTTTCTATGACCCGGAAAAACACATATTTCATATCCGACATTCATCTTGGCGCCCGCTACATACCGGATGCCAAGGCACATGAACGCATCATAGTCAACTGGCTTAAATCCATAAAGCATTCCGCCAAAGCTGTGTATCTGCTTGGCGACATACTTGACTACTGGTATGAATACCGCAATGTTGTGCCACGGGGATACGTACGTTTTTTCGGCACACTTGCCGAGCTTGCCGACGATGGAGTTGAGATAGTGTGGTTCAAAGGCAATCATGATACATGGATCTTTGACTATCTGCCTTCGGAACTCGGCATAGAGATTGTGGATGGCAGCACGACACGAATGATTGACGGACATTGTTTCTTCATGGAACATGGCGACGGGGTAGGGCGTATGGAACCGGGATATGCAATGATGCGCTCGATGTTCCGCTCAAAAATATGCCAGAGATTGTTTTCGACCATACATCCACGCTGGACAGTAGGATTCGCGCATAGCTGGTCGTCCCACAGTCGGCTGTCAGCTCCCCCGTCCCGGACCACACCTATTATAATGGATGCCGCCGATCCGCTGCTTGAGTTCGCCACAGACTACTCCCGGCTACATCCGGAGATTGACTACTACATATTCGGTCACCGGCATCAGCTATCCTTTCAGGATGTTCCCGGAAGCAAAGCCCGCATAGTACTGCTCGGAGATGCCTTCCGTAGCTTCTCTTTCGGAGTATGGGATGGCTCAAATTTTGAGTTAAAGGAGATAATCACAGGCAATACAATTGATTTAACTTTAATTAACCAATAGAGACACCCATTACACTAATATAGAATAACTACTGACAATCAGTATTTTACATAGAATATACGCAACCCGCAACACTAAGGTGTACAAAAACACTGCTCTATAACATATCGATAAATTACCTTTAGTTACAAAGCTTGTATACCTTTGCACTACAAACCTAACACAATCTTTTTTTACCTTAGAAATTGTACCTATTGGAAACTCATTAAAGAGGAGCTATGAGAGTAGTTCCTCTTTATTTTTTGAATACACATTCAATATTAATTCCATCCAGATAAATATAATCAAAATAAAAGATGATTTTTTTGATTTTTATTAAACGCAAATCAAAATATTCATTATTTTTGCAGGACTCTCCAATACATAAAAAAGATAATAACCATGAACCAGGAAACACGTTTAAACAAAAACCACATTGTAAATCTCTTGCAGAAACCTGCCTCAGAATTTACCAAAGAGGATATCATCAGATACGTTGAACAGGAAGATATCCAGATGATCAACTTCATGTATGCCGCCGGCGACGGACGTCTGAAGACATTGAATTTCGTCATCACTGATTACGAATACCTTGACACGATTTTAAGCTCCGGTGAGCGTGTTGACGGCTCAAGCCTTTTCTCGTACATCGATGCCTCAAGCAGCGACCTTTACGTCCAGCCCCGATTCAGCACAGCATTCCGCGATCCGTTTGCCGAACTGCCCACAGTGACAATGCTATGTTCATTCTTTGATAAGGACGGACATCGTCTGGCCACATCGCCGGAATACACACTTGACAAAGCTTGTGCTGAATTTACAGCAGTGACCGGAATGCAATTTGAGGCCATGGGTGAACTCGAATTTTATGTAATTGCTCCCGACAGCGGTGCATTCCCGGCATCAGACCAGCGCGGCTATCATGAATCAGCGCCATTTGCCAAATTCAACGAGTTCCGCACCCGCTGCATACAGTATATAGCCCAGGCCGGCGGACGAATCAAATATGGCCACTCGGAAGTGGGTAATTTCACCCAGGACGGCGTCACTTACGAACAGAATGAAATAGAATTCCTTCCCGTAGATGCCCGCAATGCCGCCGATCAGCTGGTTGTAGCAAAATGGATTATCCGCAATCTGGCAATGCAGATGGGACTCAATGTCACCTTCGCACCCAAAATCACCACAGGCAAGGCTGGCTCGGGACTGCATATCCACATGCGCATGACCCGCGATGGAAAGAACATGATGCTGAACGAGGAGAGACAGCTGAGCGACTACGCACGCAAAGCTATCGCCGGAATGATGACCATGGCAAAATCCATCACAGCCTTCGGCAATACGATACCCACATCCTATTTCCGGCTCGTGCCGCATCAGGAAGCTCCGACCAATGTATGCTGGGGCGACCGCAACCGCTCCGTGCTTGTACGCGTACCTCTTGGATGGACATCTGGAGTGGACATGTGCGCCGCTGTCAATCCCGGCTCCGACGGCAGCCGCATAGACGCTTCTCAGAAACAGACGGTGGAGATACGCTCGGCCGATGCCTCAGCTAATGTATATCTGCTGATAGCCGCTCTTGCAGTAGCATGCCGCCACGGATGGGAAATGGAAAATGCACTTGACATTGCCGAACGCACATACGTGAATGTGGATATCCACAAAGCGGAGAATGCCGAACGTCTCAACTCACTCGAGCATCTTCCAGACAGCTGTGAATCATCGGCTGAATGCCTTGACTCCCAGCGCGACATATATATGGCACATGATGTATTCTCACCCGCGATGATTGACGGAATAATCGCCTCACTGAAAAATGTGGAGAACGCTGAGACAATCCGCAAAGCACGCACCGACAACGAACTGATGCGCGAATTAGTGGATAAATACTTCTACTGCGGATAACACTTCCGGCGAAATCATCCGATTTAAAATAAAATTCGGCAGGTCAGCTCTATGCTGGCTTGCCGTTATTTTTCGTACCGCCGTCAGATAAGGGAGGCTATGGTACGTACATCCGGATTGGTGGCCAATATGCGCCCCTGCGGGTCAATTAAAAATGATTGCATACCACCTTGAAGGCCATATTCCGATACCATATCGGAGGCCGATGTGCCTGAAGCACGATACTGGGTCTTTTCGTCCAATCCATCGCGGCGCACTATCTCACGAAAAAGGCGCTCGTTATCGTCAGTGTTCACTGACAGCAGATGAATCTGTTTTCCCTCGCCATTCTTAACAAAAGAATCGTACTCTCCGGCCGCCACACGCGATGCCGCATTGGTCGATGACCAAAAATTGACGAGTACATAATCACCTCTCAAATCCTCAAGACTAATCTCCGAATTCGCGTTAGCCACCCGAAGTGCCGGTGCCTTATAACCATCCTCGGCTTTAAACACTCGCTCTGTACGGGCTGAAATCGAGAGCAGGAAAACAACAAAGACCGCAATAATTGAAATTGCTTTCTTCATTACTTTATTATTACATTTCACATAAGATTCCCCGTATAAAATCTACGGTAAGAATCCTGCCGATTTTCGGCTTGGCAGCGACTCTTCGCGGCCATAAGGTGCTTGTTTTTTCACACCATCGATGTTAATAACAACGCAAAGGTACAATTTTATCATCAAATATACAAGCAGTTAGCCTTCACAGAGCCTCCGGAAGCACCCGGATACCGCTTGGAGAGCCACATTCGGCATGGTTGTTAATATTAGTTAATCAGGGGCGATAACCCGAATTTTTCAGCGTTTCAGCCGAGCTGTAGAATGCCGGCCGGAGCAGTTCCGTCAAGTGGATTTCAGGATGATTCTCCACATATTTCTCAACAATCCTATACCCTACATAGCGTCCTGTCATTCCAGGTGCTGACGGATTTATTATATTGGTATTAGCCGAGGGATTGACAAGCTTAGCTGACACTGACGGATCGGTAGAGTACAGCAGTTCACGCCCGGCAAGCTCCTGCCATATCCTGCGCTCATTATCTTCAGCCCATGTCATCTCGCTGTCGGAATATCCCAACAGTTCCTGATAAGTGATGCCGGGGAAACAGTGCTTCATAACATACAATATAGCCCCTTCATACTGCATACGTGACAATGCCGTAGCCTTATCATAGGGCACCCCGTATGGATAGCGGCTTCTCACAAGCGCCTCTACCACATCGTAAGCCATGCGCTGAGGCACTTTCCGGATACGTTTATAATTCTCAAAGCCTTCATATCCGGCATAGTCCGCTCCAAGATAGTGATTCAGTCCCACGAAGATGATAGAATCAATCAGCATCACCGACTGGGAGTACGGCGTGACAACACCATATATCTTATCCGGGAGGAAGAGTGTTGAATCCATCGCAGCTAAACGGCCAAAGGCAATGCCTATCTGACGTTCTTCCTCCGACAGATCCGGCAGAATCCTCCGCACATCCGGACCGAACACACGTACAGCCTGCGATGAAGCATAGCTCCTGACAAATTCATCTGTTGGAATCAGAGTATCGCCCGTCATAAGATACCGTAACCGCTCCAACACCTTACTATATTTATCACCCGGCTCACCCACGACCTCCGTATTGACATTATTGACTATAGAATCAAGCCTGACTATACTGACATCATAGGGCATAGCTTCAGCATCATGCCTGGCACATGAAGCCAATAGCGGCAGGGTACATACATATATAATCAATACACCTATTATAGATACGGATTCGTAGCGAAATTTCAGAACATTCATATCTCTCAAATCGTTTGGCTAAATATACCATAAAACTTTCCTAATAGTCCATATAACACCATTAAGATTTTCAAATTTAGGAAATAGTGGGATATTTACATTCATTTTTTACTAATTTTGCACAATATTATAATATCAGGAATTAATGATCCGGCATTCACGCATAACATCCATCAATGGTATATGGGCTACAATCATACTGTTCATAGCTATAGCCATCCCGGCTGCAGCCGCACCATACACCATTGTAATTGATGCCGGTCACGGTGCCCATGACGCAGGAGCCTCAGGGCAGGAAGTGAAAGAAAAGGATATAAATTTAGGAGTCGCACTCAAGCTTGGCAAGCTCATGTCGAAAGAGATGCCGGGCACAAAAATAGTGTATACACGTGACAACGATACTTATGTCACCCTTCAGGGACGTGCCGATATAGCCAACAAGGCCAAAGGCGACCTGTTCATATCCATCCATACAAATTCCCTTGACCAAAACTCGCCTAACCGCAACACCGTGAAAGGCACATCTGTATATACGCTGGCTCCGCTTGGTGCCAAGTCAAACTTAGATGTGGCAATGCGCGAGAACTCAGTTATAAAACTCGAAGGTGACAACTCCACAAAATATGAAGGATTCGACCCCTCAAGCGATGAATCTTACATAATATTCGAGATGTCGCAGAATAAATTCATGGACAATAGCGCCAAACTGGCAGCCGCCATACAGAAGCGCCTTGTATCAGGAGCCGGGCGTGCCGATCGCGGTGTACGCCAAGGCAACTTCTGGGTACTCCATGCCACCGCTATGCCCTCGGTACTTATAGAGCTGGACTTCATATGCAATCCGGAACAGGAAAAATACCTTGGATCCGAAAAGGGTCAGCAGGAATTGGCCAAGGCTATATTCAACGGCATAAAGGATTACCGCAGCGCATTGCCATCGAAGGATTCGACCACCACTGCAGAAACCGGTCAGGCAAAATCCAATAAAAAAGCTACGGAAAGCAAATCGAAAAAGAAAGCGGACAATCAGAAACCTCTGACCACCGAATCAAAAAAAGAGGATAAGAAGACAAAAAAGGCGACAGCTACAGCTACAGCATCAGCATCCTCCGAACCAGTCGCTACCGGTACAGACTATCGGATACAATTTCTGATATCATCGCGCAAAATACCGGCAGGTTCGCCTAAATTCCACGGGCTTAAGAATGTCAGCAACTACAACGAAGGAGGCATGATAAAATATACTTATGGCTCTTTCAAGACCGAAAGAGAGGCTGTCAATGAACTGAAAAAGATACGCAAAGACTTCCCGGACGCATTCGTAATACGATTTGTCGACGGAAAGCGAATCAAATAAACAGATAATAAAAAAACAATACAACAATATGAAGAAGCAATTCGCCATAGGACTTTCAGTAATTCTGGCTCTACTCGTAGTGATATTCGGAATCAACTACCTCAAGGGCATCAACATGTTCAAAGCCGCCAATTACTATACCGTAAGTTATACCAATGTATCAGGCCTGACACAATCGGCACCCGTGATGCTCAACGGATATAAGGTAGGTATAGTACGCAGCATCAACTATGAATATGACAACCCCGGACATGTGCTTGTGGAACTCAGCCTCGACAAGGAATTACGTCTGCCCGAAGGCACCAAGGCTGTGATAGCCGTAGACATGCTTGGTACTGCCACTGTACAACTCAATATGGGCACCGCTCAGCAGTACATCAAAGTAGGCGAACGTATCCCGGGCGAAACAGCGACAGGCATGATGGACAACATAAGCCAGGAGATGCTGCCCACCATCGTGGCGATGCTTCCGAAAGTCGACTCTATCCTGATGTCGCTTAACACCATCGTGGCCAATCCGGCTCTCGTATCATCGGTGGAACGGCTTGACCGCGTTATGGCCAATCTGGAGTCATCAAGCCGACAGCTCAATACATTTATGGGCACCATGCCGGCCATAGCTTCCGATGCCAAAGGAATAACCGGCAATCTCAATCTGATGTCATCCGACCTAACCGAAATGACCAAAAGATTAAATGCCCTTCCCATTGACTCAACCATGCAGAATGTGCAGGCAGCTTCTGAATCATTGAAGCAACTGATGGTACAGCTCAACAATCCGAATTCAACCCTCGGAGCTCTCACTCATGACAAGGCTTTGTATAATAACCTCAATCAGTCAGCTGCAAGTCTTGACTCGCTGCTGAAGGATGTAAAGGCTAATCCCAAACGCTATATCCACATCAAAGTATTCTAATAGACATACTATACAAGGGAAGTCCTTATTTATATCAGATATAAATAAGGACTTCCCTTATTTAAAATAGTTCCACTCCTCCCAAACCTCCGTTTTTATCAGCTAATTCAATAATTCAGTACTTAAATCATCACTTTATGTTCCACAGTCATGACATCGCAATAACATATTGATGCATAAAGTATTGCGTATTATATTTAATCCGTTGATTAAAGTACATTCGCGCGTATTCATAAATAGCTGAGCATCAGAATAGTGCGAAGGAAGCCAAATATGCAAATATTTTTATCTTTGTTTTTCAACAAAAAATTAATGAAATTTGTAGTGCAAAAATCCCCAAAGAATGACTACACATCAAGAACTTTGGCAGAGATGTCTGACTATATTCAAGGACAATCTTCCTGCCGAACAATACAACGCCTGGTTTGAGCCGATTACTTCCATCAGTTTTGAGAATAATCGACTGACTGTCCTTGTACCCTCACCATTCTTTGTGGAGCAGCTTGAGGGCCGCTACATACATCTGTTAGGAAGTGCGCTGTGCAAAGTGTACGGAAAGGGAGTGAAGCTCTTCTACCACTTCAATCAGGTAAAGAACGAACCCACTACCGGAGTCACAATCGGTAGCTCAAAGCCATCGGCCGGAGTAGCGCCCAAGCCCGGAGCCTCATCAAATCCTTTTGTCCAGGCTGAACAGCAGACTGAAATCGACGCTCAGCTCAATCCCGTATATACCTTTGACAATTATTGCGGCAGCATGAGCAACCGCGTGGCCCGCTCAATAGGCGAAGCCATTGCCGAGAATCCGAAAATCAAGACATTCAATCCCCTCTTCATATTCGGATCGCCCGGTGTAGGCAAGACCCACCTGATTCAGGCCATAGGAATACGCATTAAGGAGACAATGCCTCAGAGCCGTGTGCTGTACATAACCGCCCGTCTGTTTGAGAGCCAGTTTACCACAGCGCTCAAAGGGGGTAAGATAAACGAATTCATCAACTTCTATCAGAGTATTGACACCCTGATTATTGATGACATTCAGGATCTGATAGGCAAACAGAAAACCCAAAACACCTTCTATCATATATTTGACCACCTGATGAGAAATCAGAAGCAGCTGATTCTTGCCAGTGACTGTCGTCCGTCAATGATGGAGGGCCTCGAACAGCGCCTGCTCTCACGCTTCAAAGTGGGTATGACCGCCGAACTTGACAAACCCGATTTCGAACTGCGTCGCGATGTGCTGCTGCAGAAAGCGGAACACAACGGCCTTGAGCTACCCGATGAAGTGATTGACTTCATAGCCAGAAACGTGACGGAGAGCATCCGCGAACTTGAAGGCATAGTGGTTTCACTTATAGCGCATGCTACAGTGCTCAACGAACCCATATCGCTTGAGCTCACCCGCCGTGTACTTGCCAATGCGGTGAAAATCAACCGTAAGTCAATCAATTTCGAGATTGTGACACAGGCCGTGGCCGGATATTACAAAATTGACCCTGACCTGATATTCACCAAGTCGCGCAAACGCGAGATATCCGACACACGCCAGATGGTGATGTTCATGGCCAAGAAACATGCCGGAATGGCCTATACTGCCATAGGAACCCGACTTAACCGCACCCACGCTACAGTGCTTCATGCCTGCCGCAACATAGAGCAGCGCCTATCGCTGGAGAAGCAGCTGCAGGCGGATGTGGCTAATATCGAGAAGGCCATAATGTCATAATTCAAATCCGGCCTCACGTATATAATCGGAATATATCTTTGAGAACTGCTCGCATGCCTGACGTGTATAACGCACGTCGGTGAATACCTGCGCCAGATTCTCCTTACCATTTTCCTCAACAAACTTTTGGCTGTCAGCCCTATTCTCCTTTTCCGCATACGTATCGCGGATATCTCCGTCAGACGGATTGGAGTAAGCCTCAAAATGCACTAACGAATCTACGGGCAGGCGTCCACAGTCATCAGGCTTTTCATCAGGATACCCCACAGCTATGGTAACTACGGGCACAACCCGGTGAGGCAATGCAAGCACACGCGCAATGTCAGGCGCATTATATGTGGTGGTGCCAAGGTAGCAGGTGCCGAGCCCTTCCATCTCTGCTATCGTAACGAACTGCTGTGCCACAATAGTTGCGTCAAGTATACCCATCATCAATCCCTGCAGGTTGTCATATCCGGCCGATGCCCCATTTATGTCACACCAATGACAGAACCGGTTCAGGTCAGCACAGAAGGTAAGCATAGCGTAGCACCCTGTGGAAGCCGGCTGTGAGAAATGGGCCGGTGCAAGCGCCTTTTTACCCTCGTCGGTACGAGTTATCACCACACTGTAAAGTTGCATATTTCCGGTAGTAGGTGCATGGAATGCCTTTTCGAGCATATCCTTAAGCATAGCGTCCGATACCGGTTTGTCACTGAATTTCCGCACACTTCTGCGGTTCATGAAATAAGATGCTGATTCATTCATAAGCAGATATTTTATATCCGCAAAGATAGGTATTGATTATATCCACCACAATAGGACACGTTGAAAAACAGTTGAAAAAACATGACGCACCGATTTTGTCAATTAAAATATTATTGCAAATTTTGTAGCCTAAAGAGATTTGTCTGAAAACCATGGATAGAAAAATTTACACTTACGATGAAGCCTACGAGGCTTCACTCAAATACTTTGACGGCGATGAACTCGCCGCACGGGTATGGGCAAGCAAATATGCCCTTAAAGATTCATTCGGCAACATATACGAGCAGTCGCCCGTTGACATGCACCACCGTATAGCTTCCGAACTGGCAAGAATAGAGAAAAAATATCCCTCCCCGATGAGTGAGGAAGAGATTTTCGGACTACTCGATCATTTCCGCTACATAGTTCCGCAAGGCAGCCCGATGACAGGCATAGGCAATGAATTTCAGGTTGCCTCGCTATCCAACTGTTTTGTAATTGGCCTTGATGGCAAGCCCGACTCCTACGGCGGTGTCATAAAGGTCGACGAGGAGCAGGTGCAGCTCATGAAGCGCCGCGGCGGCGTGGGCCACGACCTGTCGCACATCCGCCCCAAAGGGACTCCCGTGAAAAACTCCGCGCTGACATCCACCGGACTCGTGCCCTTCATGGAGCGCTACTCCAACTCCACCCGCGAGGTGGCCCAGGACGGCCGCCGCGGAGCGCTGATGCTCACCGTAAGCATCAAGCATCCCGACTCAGAGAAATTCATCGATGCCAAGATGACTGAAGGAAAGGTTACCGGAGCGAATGTATCAGTACGCATAGACGATGAATTCATGCAGGCTGCTGTCGACGGCAAGCCTTACGTACAGCAATTCCCTGTTGATGCTGCCGACGCCCCCATCAAACAGGAAATTGATGCGGCACGGCTCTGGAACAAGATTGTATTCAACGCATGGAAGTCGGCTGAACCCGGTGTGCTTTTCTGGGACACCATCCGACGTGAATCGGTGCCTGACTGCTATGCTGACCTCGGGTTCCAGACCATATCCACCAATCCGTGCGGAGAGATACCTCTGTGTCCTTATGACAGCTGCCGTCTGTTATCCATAAACCTGTTCTCTTATGTGGTGAACCCGTTCACACCGGAAGCTCGGTTTGACTACGACCTCCTGCGTGAACACACCATGAAAGCACAGCGGCTGATGGATGACATCATTGATCTGGAAATGGAGAAAATCGACAAGATCATCGACAAGATAGCTTCTGACCCGGAGACACCCGAAGTAAAGCATTCAGAGCTTAACCTGTGGCAGAAAATCAAAGCGAAGACTCTCAAAGGACGCCGCACAGGTGTAGGCACAACCGGCGAAGGTGATATGATAGCAGCCATGGGACTCCGCTACGGCACCCCCGAAGCCACAGACTTCTCTGTTTCGGTACACCGCACTTTAGCACTGGCCGCTTACCGTTCGTCGGTAGAGATGGCTCGCGAACGCGGCGCTTTCGAAATATTCGATGCCGCACGCGAGGAATCCAATCCTTACATAAAGCGTCTGGCCGAGGCTGACCCGGAGCTGTACGAAGATATGCGTAAGTACGGACGCCGCAACATAGCCTGCCTCACCATAGCACCCACCGGCACCACAAGCCTGATGACGCGCACTACCTCGGGCATCGAGCCTGTGTTCATGCCCGTCTACAAACGCCGCCGCAAGGTTAACCCTAACGATGTCAATGTCCGCGTGGATTACGTCGATGACTCCGGCGACGCATTTGAAGAATACATTGTGTACCACCCCAAATTCCTCACCTGGATGAATGCCGTAGGCATAGAGCGCAAGGATTCCTACACTCAGGAGGAGATTGAAGCCTTGGTTAAGGAATCGCCTTATTACAAAGCCACGGCCGCCGATGTTGACTGGCTCGAAAAGGTACGCATGCAGGGACGTGTGCAGAAATGGGTGGACCATTCCATTTCAGTAACCATCAATCTACCTGCCGATGTGACGGTCGACCTTGTAGGGCAGCTGTACGTCGAAGCTTGGCGTTCAGGATGTAAAGGATGTACCGTATATCGTGACGGATCACGTTCGGGTGTGTTGGTGAATGTTGATAAAAAGAAAACATCAGCACCGGAATCTACCGATACGCCGCATCCCACCAAGCGCCCCATTGAGCTTGAAGCCGATGTGGTACGATTCCAAAACAACAAGGAGAAATGGATTGCCTTTGTAGGACTCCGCAACGGACGTCCCTATGAGATATTCACCGGTCTTGCCGATGATGACGACGGCATATTCTGTCCCAAATCAGTGACACATGGTAAGATAATCAAAGCCATTGATGACAAAGGCAACAAGCGATATGACTTCCAGTTTATAAACAAACGCGGCTACAAGACTACCATAGAAGGCCTCAGCGACAAGTTCAACCCTGAATACTGGAACTATGCGAAGCTTATATCAGGAGTGCTCCGCTATGGCATGCCTATCGATCAGGTACTTAAGCTTGTAGGCGGACTTGAGCTTGACAGCCAGTCAATCAACACATGGAAAATGGGTGTTGAACGTGCCCTGAAGAAATATCTCCCCAACGGCATGAAAGCCAATGGACAGAAATGCCCCAACTGCGGCCAGGAGACACTTATCTATCAGGAGGGATGCCTGATATGTACTTCATGCGGCACCTCGAAATGCGGATGACAATATACTTCTGATGACAATAATATTCGAAATTGACTACGCCACCAAATGGGGCGAAAATCTATACATTTGCGGCAATACAGCAGCTCTCGGCAACAACCGGGAGCTGCATGCCATTGCCATGGAATGCAACGACGGCCACACATGGCGCGCATACGTAGAGCTTGACCCGGAGTCATGCGATAAGCTGATTTATAGCTATCTCGTCCGGCGTGATGACGGAACAGTACGCCACGAATGGGGCAAAGGGCACCAGCTTTATCCCGGAAACGGCGACACACCGATACACATATACGATTCATGGATTGACACTCCTGCCGACAAGTCGATGCACTCTTCCGCATTCGTGGAGTGCATATTCAAGCATGAAGCCGTACCGGTTGAGGATCGATATCCCGCTAAAGATTCGATACTGATACAGATCGACGCTCCGGCCATTCCTGCCGACATAACCCTTGCCGTAAGCGGCTCATCTGATGCTTTAGGAAGATGGAATCATGACCGTGTAGTAAGGCTCAACCCTTATGGCAATGGGGTGTGGGGAGTACGCATTCCACTATCTCCGGATGAAAAGTCATTCGAATATAAATTCCTGGTCATTGACTCCGCCACATCCGGCATTATAGCATGGGAACCGGGAGAGAACCGGCATTTCTCAGCAGATGGAGCCGAGCCGTGGACAGGATGTGTCATCAACGGCCTGCGGTTTAACAATCCGTTAAAGCCATGGCGTGGAGCCGGAGTGGTACTGCCGGTATTCTCACTGCGTACGGAAGCAGACTTCGGCGTAGGCGACTTCTACGACATAATGCCCTTGGTTGACTGGGCCGTAGCGTGCGGACTGCGCTTCATTCAGGTACTTCCGGTCAATGACACTACAATGACCCACCGATGGACCGATTCATATCCCTACAACGCCAACTCAACCTTCGCGCTCCATCCCATGTATCTGCGCATTGATGAAATGGGAACGCTGAACTCGGCCGACCGGCGTCAGTTCTACGAACAGAAACGCAAGGAACTCAACGCTCTGCCTGATATGGATTACGAGCAGGCTTGTTCATATAAGCGTCAATATACACGCGAACTGTTTGAACAGGATTACAATGATATAGTTGAATCAGCCGACTTCAAACAGTTTGTTGACGCTAACCGGTCATGGCTGATGCCCTATGCGGCCTTCTGCGTCCTGCGCGACCGATTACGCACACCCGACATACGTCAATGGGGAGAATATGAAATCTATGACCGCCAGAAGATTGAGCGTTTTATAGACGAAAATAGACATGACATCAACTACGAGTGCTACCTTCAATACCATCTTGACAGACAGCTGCGCAGAGTGCGCCGGTATGCTGACAACCATGGCGTGGCCCTGAAGGGTGATATCCCGATAGGCATCTCACGTGACAGCGTTGACGCATGGCTATACCCCGAGCTGTTCAATCTCGACAGCTCCGCCGGGGCTCCTCCTGACGATTTCTCAACAATGGGTCAGAACTGGGGCTTCCCCACCTACAACTGGGAACGCATGGCTACAGATGGATTTGCATGGTGGAAAGCCCGCTTCCGCAAAATGGCGGAATACTTCAACGCATACCGTATTGACCATATACTCGGTTTCTTCCGCATATGGCAGATACCCCTCAACGCCGTACATGGTCTGTTGGGCACTTTCAATCCGGCAAAGCCATTTACTCCCGACGAGCTGAAATACAGCTATGACTTCGACTTTGACCGCCTACGGTTCACACGGCCATACATAACCGATGATCTGCTTGATTCTTTCGACAAGCAGATAGCCGATGCGCTGCGTCAGCAGTATCTCACCGCAGCCTCCGGGGGCCGGTACGAACTACGCTCATCATTTGACACACAGGAGAAAGTCAGGGATTATTTCTATCAGCATCACGATGAAGAGAATCCCTTCAGTAATGCTCTTCGCTCTACCCTATACAGCCTGATTGACGATGTGCTTTTCATTGAGGATTCAAAAGAAAAGGACAAGTACCATCCGCGTATCTCCCCGTTTGACACCCACATTTACCGTTCGCTGACGGAGCATGAACGAAGTGCATTCGACCGCATTCATGAAGATTTCTTCTACAAACGGCACAATGATTTCTGGCGTGAAAAAGCGCTCTGGAAGCTTCCACACCTAATAGAAGCCACCGACATGCTTGTTTGCGGCGAGGACCTCGGTATGATACCTCAGTGCGTGCCTGACGTCATGGACTCTCAGCAGATACTGTCGCTTAAGATTCAGCGTATGCCGGATGAATGGGGTGTGGAATTCGGCAATACAGCCACATATCCCTATCGGTCAGTGTGCGCTACCTCAACGCATGACATGGCCGGCATTCGCGAATGGTGGGAGGAGGATTACGACCGTAGCCAGCGGTTCTACAATCTGAATCTGCAAAACGAAGGTGAAGCACCCCACTCGGCTGAACCGTATATCTGCGAACAGATTGTGGAGCAGCACCTGCAGTCACCATCAATGCTCTGCATACTCCCATGGCAGGACTACATGGCCATGGATGGAGAGCTACGTCTTGACGACTACCGCAACGAGCGAATCAACATACCGTCAAATCCGCGTCATTACTGGCGTTACCGCATGCACATGACCATTGAGGAACTGACCCGTCACACCGGTTTCAGCGACAGAATCAAGTCAATGATAACCCGTTCAGGACGCTAATATAAGTTAACTTATTTTGATTTTCGTAAGTGAAATTAATAGCGTATCTTTGCATATTAATACTCGCATGTAAAATATGCTACCCAACTTACTGAAAATGCCAAATAAGAACACAGATAAAAAAGCCCGCAACCGCAACATCATAGCCCTGTTGTGGTGCGGGTTTGCTACATTGATGGTGCTTATTGTACTTTTCTTCATCTTAGTGTACAATGGCGTAATAGGCTACATGCCCCCGGTAGAGGAGCTGAAGAATCCGCGCGACCGTTTCGCCTCCATACTCTATTCAGCGGATGGCAAAGAGATAGGCCGATATTTCAAAAACACCGGCAACCGTATCTATGCCGAGTATGACGAGATATCACCCTACGTAGTGGATGCGCTGATATCCACCGAGGATGCCCGCTTCGAAGAGCATTCAGGCATTGACTTCCGCGCTCTGATGCGTGTGGCGTTCAAGACTCTTCTGATGGGCCGCAAAAGTGCCGGCGGCGGTTCTACCATCACCCAGCAGCTGGCCAAACAGCTCTACTCCCCCGAGAGCGACGGCTTGCTGACCCGAGCCATGCAGAAGCCTATCGAATGGATGATAGCTGTCAAGCTCGAGCGCTTCTACTCCAAGGATGAGATACTGAAGATGTATCTCAACCAGTTTGACTTCCTCTACAATGCCGTAGGCATCAAATCGGCGGCACACGTATATTTCGGAAAGACTCCCGACAAGCTGAATATTCAGGAAGCGGCCATGCTTGTAGGCATGGTGAAGAATCCATCCATATACAATCCGATACGTCAGCCCGAGCGCACAATGGAACGCCGCAACGTCGTTTTTGACCAGATGGTGAAAGCCGGGCGACTGACACAGGAGGAAGCCGACTCACTCAAGGAACTGCCGCTCGGCATTGACTTCCACCGTGTGCATCATAACGACGGCATAGCCCCCTATCTGCGAGAGGAGATACGCCACATGATGCGCGCCAAGAAGCCTGAGAGAGCCAACTACCGCGGATGGGAAACACAGCGGTTCATAACTGACTCAATCATGTGGGAGCACAATCCGCTGTTCGGATGGATTGAAAAGAATCCCAAGCCTGACGGCTCGAAATATGATATTTACAACGATGGACTCCGCATATACACAACCATTGACTCACGCATGCAGCAGTATGCCGAGGAAGCAGTGAGCGAGCACGTGGGTGGATATCTTCAGCCGGCATTCTTCCGTGAGAAGCGTGGCACTAAAGGCGCGCCATACTCCACAAACCGTACGGAAATATCTGAGATACGCGTAAACCACCTTATCAAGAACGCCATCAAACAGACTGACCGCTACCGGACTATGAAAAAAGCCGGGTGCTCCAAAGCTGAGATTGACAAGGCATTCAACACCCCGCGTGAGATGAAGGTATTCAGCTATGCCGGACCGGTCGACACAGTCATGACTCCAAGAGATTCAATGCTTTACCAGAAGCACTTCCTCCGCACCGGATTCATGGCAATGGACCCTGTAACAGGATATGTAAAAGCCTACGTCGGAGGCCCCGACTTCTCATATTTCCAGTATGACATGGTATCGACAGGCCGCCGTCAGATAGGTTCGACTGTAAAACCATTCCTCTACACCTACGCTATGGAGGAAGGGTTCACCCCATGCGACCGCTTGTCCAATACCCAACCTGTCATAGTTGACCCGATAAGCGGGAATAAATGGATGCCACGAAATTCCGGTCGCGCATGTTTAGGACAGATGGTTGACCTGCGTTGGGCGCTCACTAACTCCAACAACTGGATATCGGCCCGACTTATATCCCAACTGTCGCCGGCAGCTCTTGTCAGAACAATCCATAACTTCGGAATCACGACAGCTATGGATCCTGTAATGTCGCTCTGTCTTGGTCCGATGGATATATCCGTACGCGAAATGGTCGGTGCTTACTCGGCTTTTGCCAACCAAGGCATGAGAGTCGATCCGATTCTTGTATCGCATATAGCTGACGGAAGCGGCAATATCATCGCCGATTTCTCAGCCAAGCACACGGAAGTAATCAGTGAAACCGCATATTACCGCATATTGTCAATGCTGCTCAACGTGGTTAACAGCGGTACCGGCCGACGCGTCCGCAGCGCACCCTACAACCTTACAGCTGAAATGGGAGGTAAGACAGGTACCACCAACTATAATGCCGACGGATGGTTCATGGGCTTCACCCCGCAGCTTGTAGCCGGTACATGGGTTGGCGGCGAAGAACGCTTCATCCACTTCAACAGCATGGCCTACGGACAAGGTGCTGCAATGGCCCTGCCTATCTATGCCCGATTCATGAAAAAAGTATTTGCCGACAGGAATCTGCCCTACTCGCAGGCTACCAAATTTGAATTCCCGTCAGAGATTAACTTATGCGAGGATGAACTGGATCAATATGGCTCAGGTGATGTACAGGCCGAGTCGAGCGGTGAGGCCGAAGAGGCATCCATGGATGATGTTTTTGATTGATACCCTTCACCCTGCTACGTACACTGACAGCCATAACCCATCAGATAATAAATAAAATAAATATACTTGTAATCCCATGAAATTTAATGTTTCCAGTCAGGCGCTTTACGGCATCACTTCATCAGTGAGCAAAATTATAAGTGCCAAGAACCCGATTCAGATTCTTAATAACTTCTTGTTCACGCTTGACGGCAACGAACTTATTGTTAAAGCTGCCGACATGGAAAACTCTCTTGTTGGCCGCATAGAAGTCACCGAAGTGGATGGCGAAGGATCTTTCTGTCTTGATGCCCGCCGCATAGTGGAACTGCTGAAGCTTATGCCCGACCAGGGGCTTCAGATAGAAGTGGCCGACAATCTGGATGTGACCATCAAATACAACAACGGCTGCTACCACACCATGGCTGTCAGCGGCATGGAGTATCCCACTGCTGACCAGAACCCCGATAAAGCTACACAGACCATACAGTTCACAGCTCCCGGCGAGGTGGTGATGAAGGGAATTGAAAATACGTTGTTTGCCGTCAGCAACGAGGAACTGCGCCCTCAGCTTACAGGCATACTATGGGACATCAAGCCTGATTGTATAATATTCGTATCGACTGACACCCGCAAGCTGGTACGCTATACAAACTCCACCGTTGCACCTCAACAGCAATGCTCGTTCATTCTTCCCCTAAAGGGCGCATCGGTACTTAAGAATGTATTTGCAAAAGAGGAGACAATCCGCGTGACGGTAAGCGAAGTGAATGTAGTGTTCGAATCAGCCACATTCACATTTGACTGCCGGCTTATCAAAGGTGTGTTCCCTGACTACAACCGTGTGATTCCGGCCAACAACCCCTACATACTTACCGTTGACCGTCAGCTTCTGCTCAATGCCGTGCGCCGTGTGGCTGTATTCGGTGATGAAGGACTCAACCTCATCAAATTTAAGTTTGCCGGTGGATCACTCACACTTCAGGCATGCGATCAAGGCTACGGCACATCAGGTTGGGAATCAGTACCATGCGACTATAATGGAGCCGACATGATGATGGGATTCGCAAGCCTTTATATGCTTGAGATTCTATCTACCTTCTCAGCATCTGAAATAGTGATGAAGCTTGCCGACCCGAGCCGTCCCGCAATCTGCCTACCGGTAGATGACAGCACCGACACCGAACTGCTGATGCTTCTTATGCCAATGACAATCGTTGAATAACAAAGAAATGAATCTTACACTTGAACGCCCTATAATATTCTTTGACCTCGAAACAACCGGTACAAACGTTACAAACGACCGTATTGTGGAGATTTCCTTAATCAAGGTAACTCCCGAAGGAGAAGAAACCGAACGTACCCGCCGTATAAATCCCGGAATACCTATTCCTGCTGAAGCTACGGCTATACACCATATCACGGACGATGACGTGCGTGACGAACCCCGCTTTGAACAAGTGGCACGCAGTCTGGCAGCCATATTTCATGGATGCGATATAGCAGGCTTCAACTCCAACCGGTTTGATATTCCCATGCTTAAGCAGGAGTTTGACCGCGCCGGAGTTGAGCTTGACCTGACAGGTGTACGGTTCATTGACGTACAGACAATATTCCACAAGCGCGAGCCGCGCAACCTCACTGCAGCTTACCGCTTCTATTGCGGCAAAGATCTGGAACAGGCCCACTCGGCCAATGCCGACACACGTGCCACCTACGAAGTGCTGAAAGCTCAATTGGAAAAGTATTCCGATCTGCCCCGCGATATGAAGGCGCTGTCGGAGTACACCTCCTATAACCGCAATGTCGATCTGATGGGACGACTGGTCTATGACGATGCCGGTCGTGAGCTTATCAATTTCGGCAAGCACCGCGGCCGTCCGGCTGCCGATGTGCTCCGCACTGAGCCTGGATATTTCGGCTGGATAATGCAGGGCGATTTTACTGACGACACAAAAAGTGCATTCCAGCGTATCTATAACCGCGTAAAAGGCCCGAAAACCACATGCTGAAAAACAAGCATATAGTACTTGGTATATCCGGGGGTATAGCTGCCTATAAATCCGCCACGCTCGTACGCCTGCTTGTCAAGCGTGGTGCGGAGGTACAGGTGGTGATGACACCTTCCGGACGTGAATTCATCACTCCGGTGACGCTTTCGGCTCTGACCGGCAAGCCTGTCATAACCGAGTTTTTCACAGCCAATACCGGCCAATGGAACAGCCATGTCGATCTTGGCCTCTGGGCCGATGCTATGGTAATAGCTCCTGCTACCGCCTGCACAATTGCCAAAATGGCTACAGGTGTGGCCGACAATATGCTTGTCACTACCTACCTGTCGGCAAAAGCTCCTGTATTCGTAGCTCCGGCCATGGACCTCGACATGATGGCTCACCCCTCAACAGTGCGCAATCTGCGTACACTGCGTTCTTACGGCAATCATATCATCGAACCTGCCGAAGGTGAGCTTGCCAGCCACCTCATAGGTAAAGGGCGTATGGAGGAGCCTGAGGAGATAGTACGCGTTCTGGAACGCTTCTTCAGCTCAGCCTCCGACCTTAAAGGAAAGAAAGTGATGATCACAGCCGGCCCTACGTATGAGCGAATTGACCCGGTAAGATTCATAGGCAACTTCTCAAGTGGCAAGATGGGATATGCATTAGCCGATGAAGCAGCTGCCCGCGGTGCCGAGGTAACACTTGTAAGCGGCCCCGTAAGCATCACCCCATCCCAGCCGGGCGTCAAGGTGCTCAACGTAGAGTCAGCCCGGGAAATGCATGACACATGTCAGAATCTGTTCCCTGATACAGACATAGCCATAATGTGTGCGGCGGTAGCCGACTACGCCCCTGCACAAGTGGCAACACACAAGATTAAAAGGGAGAATCAGGAGGTTCCGGTTATAGAACTCGTCAAGAATCCTGACATAGCCGCATCACTTGGCAAGATCAAGCGTCACGGCCAGATACTTGTAGGCTTTGCCCTTGAAACTGACAATGAACAGGCCAATGCCGAGGATAAGATCAGACGCAAGAATCTTGATATGATTGTGCTCAACTCACTGCGCAATCCTGGCACATGCTTCGGTACGGACCGGAACAAGGTGTCGATAATCACATCGGACGGAGCCTGCACGGAATACCCTGACAAAAGCAAAACGGAGGTGGCGCATGATATCATTGACGCCATAGTTTCCCGGATAAACAAATGAAGCTCAAGGCGTTCATATTATCATGGATGCTTGCATGTGTAATTCTATCCGCGCAAGCTCAGGAGCTCAACTGCACAGTGGAGGTCAACACTGATCAGATAGAGGGCACCGGTCGTGAAGTGTTTGAGACGCTTCGCGACGCCATGGCCGACTATATGAACAATACCCGCTTCACAGGCACGCAGTTCTCTCCCAATGAGAAGATTGAATGCCGTATATTCCTTACTGTAGGTGAATACACTGAGGGCGGAAGCATCAAAGGCGACCTCCAGATACAGTCATTGCGCCCCGTCTACAACAGTTCCTATACATCGACTCTTATCAACTTCAAGGACAATAAGATAGAATTCACATATCAGCAAGGAGAACCACTGGTATTCTCCGAGAATAATATGGAGAGCAACCTTACCGCTATCCTCAACTTCTACGCTTATCTGATTCTTGCTGTTGACTTCGACTCCTTCTCACCGCGTGGAGGCGACCAATGCTACGAACGTTTAGCCACGATAGTACAACTGGCGCAGTCGTCAGGCGAAACCGGATGGAAAGCTTTCGAGGACAATAAGAACCGCGCAGCGGTATTGAGTGCATATACAGATCCGGCCACATCGGCAATGCGCGACCTTCTGTACACATACCATCGGCGCGGACTCGATGAGATGTCAGTAAGCCCCGACAAAGGGCGCGCCAACATTACCAAGGCTTTGCTTGAAAATCTTGCATCAGTAGCTGAAGCGGCCCCGATGTCAGTAGGGCTGTCCATGTTCCGCGATGCCAAACTTGACGAGTTGGTAAATATCTACAGTAAAGGCTCTCAGGAAGAACGCGACAATGTTTATAAACTGCTCTCCGGACTGTATCCCACAGAACAGACACGGCTGCAGAATATCAAGAATCCACCGCAACAACGATAGGACACCACCATGCTTCAGGAACTTCACGTAAGCAACTATGCTCTGATTGACCGGATTGATGTAAACTTCTATCCCGGACTCAACATCATTACCGGCGAAACCGGTGCCGGTAAGTCAATCATGCTCGGCGCACTCTCCCTTATTCTTGGAGCGAGAGCCGATAGCCGCACCGTGCGCCGGACCGAAAAGAAATCAGTGATAGAATGCATGTTTGACCCCTCGGATGCCCCTGAGCTATGCGGCATGTTTGACGAGGCTGACATTGATTGGGAACCAGCACAGTGCATACTGCGCCGCGAAATATCTCCGTCGGGCCGTTCGCGCGCTTTCATCAATGATACGCCGGTATCGCTGTCGTTTCTTCGTGAAGTGGCATTGAAGCTTGTCGATGTACATTCGCAGCATCAGAACCAACTGCTCTCCGATGAGAATTTCCAGCGATCGATAATTGACGCTCTGGCCGACAACGGCAGCCGTCTTGAACGCTACGCAGAGTTGTTCAACAACTACCGCACAGCATTACGCAAGCTGAAAGTGGCAAAAAGCAAACTGCAGCACACCAACGAGAATGCCGAGCTGATAGAATACCAACTTGAGCGGTTGGAAAAATTTGACCTCAAATCCGGAGAGCAGGCTGAGCTTGAACGTGAACGTGACCGTCAGGCTGAACTCACCGACCTGAAATCGAGCTTCGACACCGCTCTTGACATTCTGTCAATTAATAAGCGCAATATACTCTCAGGGCTCAACGATGTCATTGACGCATGCGCCGATCTTGAACCGATGCTTGATGCCAACAGCCGTATCCGTGAACGCCTTGAACAGGCGCGTATTGAACTGACCGATATAGCCGAAACCTTATCCGATGCTAACGAAAATCTGGCTGCTGACCCGGCTGAACTTGAATATATCGAACAGCGTCTGGAGCAATTATATGAACTGCAGAAACGTCATAAGGTGGCATCCGAAGAAGAACTTATCCAACTGCGTGACCGCCTGAGAGCTGACCTCGCGCATCTGGAAGAGGGTCCTGCCGCCATTGCCGAACTTGAAACATCAGCCAGAAAAGCACGTGCCGCCGCACGCGCCGCTGCCAAAGAGATAACAGAAGCCCGCACAAAGGCTGCCGCTGCATTTGCCGACATGCTGCGCGAACGTGCCGTGCCGTTAGGCATGAAAAACCTCCGGTGTGAAATACGGGTAGAAAGCACCGATATGACCGTCAGCGGCATGGACCGGATTGAATTTCTCTTTGCATTCAACAAGAATCAGCCACTCATTCCAGTACAGGGAGCCGCCTCCGGAGGTGAGATATCAAGACTTATGCTCTGCATAAAAGCTATTGTGGCTGACCGGATGAAACTGCCCTCCATCGTGTTTGACGAGGTTGACACCGGAGTATCCGGCGATGTTGCGGCCCGCATGGGTACTATGATGCAGGACATAGCCCGCAATATTCAGGTAATCGTCATTACCCACCTGCCGCAAGTGGCGGCTAAAGGCGCTCATCACTTCAAAGTGTATAAGGAAGATGATGATACTGCCACGCACACCCGCATATCAGAGCTAAGCACTGAGGCACGTGTCGATGAACTGAGCATGATGCTCGGAGGCGACCGCGCATCAGAGGCCACACGCATGGCCGCACGCACGCTTCTTGGACTTGAACCATAACCTATTTTAGACAGTATAATGGAACGAAACGAATTTATTTTCGGCATACGCGCCGTAATGGAAGCGATAGAAGCCGGAAAACAGATAGATAAAATCTTCATCAAGAAGGATCTCTCAGGCGAGCTTGCCACAGAACTTCTTGAGCTGGTACGCCGTCACCGCATAGTGACCCAGCGGGTGCCGGTACAGCGCATCGACAAAATAACACGGAAGAATCATCAGGGAGTGGTTGCTATCCTGTCAGCCATAACATATCACCGTCTGGATCATCTTGTCCCTGCCCTGTATGAAGATGGTGTGCTCCCTTTCATCGTGGTACTTGACGGAATCACCGATGTCCGCAATTTCGGCGCCATAGCACGCACATGCGAATGCGCCGGAGTTGACGCCATTGTCATTCCCGAACATGGAAGCGTAAGCGTACAGGCCGATGCCGTGAAGACTTCAGCCGGCGCCCTTCTGCATATGCCCGTATGTCGCGAGCGCAACACCGTATCGGCCGTGCGTCTGCTTAAGGATAGCGGCTATAAAGTGGTAGCTGTCACCGAAAAAGCTGATATCAATTACACCCTGACTGACTATACATGCCCCGTGGCGTTGGTCATGGGTTCGGAGGATACCGGCATATCTGATGAAGTAATAAAGCTTTGTGATACCTTTGTGTCAATACCTATGTTCGGCCATATCGGATCACTGAATGTGTCAGTGGCCGCCGGAGTGCTGATGTACGAGGTAGTACGCCAGCGCCTTCAGGCCAACCTCGAGGTAATCTGAAACATTGCACAAGGCCGCGGCGTTATCATAAATAAACGATAACGCCATTATGTCATCAGTCATTGTCAACAGAATAAAATCGCTGAAGCCGGAGAATCATTCCAACTGGCGTGACCGCGTCATATTTATTCTGCGCATGATGCTTCTGCTGACGGCTTGCGGATTGATATTTCTGATCACATACGACACACTTCAGAATATATCCTTCATCACCAACCGTCTGTATCTGAAGATTCAGCTATGGATATGCCTGTTTTTTCTTTTTGATATAGCTGTAGAGTGTGCTTTGAGCGAGCACAAGGGGAAGTACCTGCTCCACAATCTGTTTTTCATAATTGTGAGTATTCCTTACCCTAATGTCATCCATGCCTTTGACCTGCATCTGCCGGTACAGCTTATGTTCCTGCTGAGATTCATGCCACTGATAAGGGCTGCCTATGTATTTGCCCTTGTATCGGGCATAATGTCCAAGAACTGGATCTCGAGTATGCTGAGCGGCTATATCATAATGCTTGTGACAGTGCTTTACTGCCTCAGCCTGATGTTCTTCGTCGAGGAGCATTACGTGAACGCCCAGGTTGCCACCTACTGGCAGGCTTTATGGTACAGCATAATGCAGATGACCACCTGTGGCTCCAACATATCGCCCATAACATTCTCAGGCAAGGTTATAAGCGTGGTTCTGGCAGGAGCGGGACTGATACTGTTTCCGGTATTCACGGTGTACTTCACCCGCTCATTCTCACGCTCCAAGGGCGACTCCGACACAGGCAATGACTGATACAATAAAGGCCGCATAAACACGTTAATTCAAAGGGTGTACAACAACTCTTATTTTATGCGTCGAGTATTTATTTTTCTTTTGGTTATCTTATCGGTTTTTCAACTTAATGCCGTGACCCTTAGCTTCGGGAACACATCTGTCGATCCCGTGGCCGAGCGCCCCGGAGCCTCATCAGGGTTAGAGGGAGTCTACGTATTCCGCTCGCTTGACGGCGTGAGCTGTACTGTTGGCGGCATTCCTGCCGGAGCTGCAGTGAGATGGGAGCTATTTGACAACCGCGGAGCGTCATTTGCCACTGCGGTAGCCCCCGGTTTGATATCCGGAGGGGCCGGTACGAGCACTATAACTGAGCTTTCCTCTGACCGCGGATACCGTGTGTACATCAATGACAGTCCGGTTATATCATTCTGGGTAATTGACTACTCAGCCCACCCATGCACTATCCGTTCGATTGAACCGGCCGCTGAACAAGTATGCGGGACAGCCACACTCAATGTCGATGGCGAAGCCCCACGATTGAGCTACTGCACCATAACTGGACGTTCCTACGAGCTGACGCGCGATATCAGGCTTGAATACCGCACTCAGCAGCCTGACCCGCAAGCCGTACGTTTCATCATCACCGATACCGTAGTATCGCTCCCCTACGTTCAGTCGACAATCAATATCGGCGCCCCGCTGTGCGACACACAGTTTCACCTCTCGGCCGACCGTTTCCTACGTGCCTGGGGCGAAGAAATGCAGCTGACATCATCCATGCTTACCGCATCGACGGTAGATGCCATGGTCACAGCCTCGCAGAAGAGTCATGACTCGGACAATGAAATCGGAGCCGACGACAGTTCCGGCGAATTGCTCGGAGGCTCGGCCCCGGCAGAGATAACATTTGAGGCTGCGGTGACCGATGCCGCTATATACCATGAATGGCTGTTGGCCAAGGATCCGGAATTCTACGATGTGATATTGCGCACCTCCGATATGGAGTTTACGCATATCTTCACCGATATGGGGACGTATTACGCCAAGTTTACAGCCGACAATGCCATGGGCAGCTGCGCTTATGAAAGTGAGGTCTATACAGTCAGTATCGGTGAGTCATCGCTCCTATGCCCCAATGCCTTTTCACCGGCAGGGTCCGAAGGGGTTAACGACATGTGGAAAGTGAGCTATAAATCAATTGTAGAGTTTGAGTGTTATATATTCAATAGCTGGGGCGTTAAGCTTGCCGAATTCCACGATCCGTCGCAAGGCTGGGACGGACGCTACCGTGGAAAGGTAGTGAATCCCGGGGTATATTACTATGTGATAAAAGCCCGCGGTTCCGATGGACGCCAATACAACCTCAGCGGTGATATTAACATAATAGGATATAACAAGAAATGAAATCACGAATATTATTCGCATGCGTCGCTACGGCCGCCATAGCACTGACATATACCCAATCCATGTCTGCCTCCCACCGTTCAAAGGAAGAGCACGCATTCTCACAGGTGAAAAGTCCGGAAATTCCGAAATCAATGGTATTTGCCGGACAGAAAGTTGATCTTACACCTGTGAACATGTACGAACGCTTTGACCGTGAGCTGACATCCATGGTCTACACACACGGCAACACTCTTCTCACCATAAAGCGTGCCAACCGCCTCTTTCCCGTCATGGCACCGATACTTGAAAGTGAGAATATTCCGGCCGATCTTCTTTACCTCGCCTGTATAGAGAGCACGCTCGATCCATTTGCCGTATCATCAGCAAAAGCGGCAGGACTATGGCAATTCATGCCGGCTACAGGACGTGAATACGGGCTTGAAGTGAACGACTATGTGGATGAACGCTTTGATGTTGAGAAATCCACCCGCGCGGCTTGCAAGTATTTGAAAAAAGCATTTGCCAAGTATGGTAAATGGGAAAGCGTGGCCGCGTCGTACAACGGCGGACAGGGACGCATATCCTCCGAACTCGGTTCTCAGAAAGTGGAATCGGCATTCAATCTATGGCTTGTCCCCGAAACATCAAGATATATGTTCAGGCTCTTAGCACAGAAAGCCATCATGGAGAATCCATCAAAATACGGCTACTCCATAGAGGCAAAACAGCTGTATCAGCCGGTTGAATATACGAAAGTGACCGTCAACACACCTGTGGAAAGTTGGCCTGACTGGGCTATAGAACACGGCATTGACTATCTGACTCTGCGCACTCACAATCCATGGATAAGGGCAAAATCGCTCCCCAACACATCTGGAAAAACCTATACAGTGCTTATCCCAACTGAAAAATCAATGAACCGGACCACCGGAAGCAACGAAGTTTTCAATCACTCCTGGGTTACGAAATGAATCAAGAAACTGAAATAACAGACATAAATAATATACCGGACGAAGAGACATCGCTCAATGTGCTCGGTGCCCGGGTTCACAATCTTAAAAATATAGATGTCGACATCCCTCACGGACGTCTGTCAGTCATAACCGGACTTAGTGGCAGCGGGAAGTCAAGTCTGGCATTTGACACAATATATGCCGAAGGTCAGCGCCGGTATATCGAAACGTTTTCATCCTATGCCCGCAACATGCTCGGCAATCTTGAGCGCCCTGACGTGGATAAAATCACCGGACTCAGCCCTGTGATAGCCATAGAGCAGAAAACCGTCAACCGCAATCCCCGAAGCACCATAGGCACAACAACTGAAATCTATGACTTTCTCCGCCTGCTCTATGCCCGTATCGGAGAGGCCCGCAGCTATCTCACCGGCGAGCCGATGGTAAAATACACTCCCGAGCGTATTGTCAATCTGATTCTTGACCGATTTGACGGACAGAAGATATACTTGCTGGCCCCGATAGTGAAAAACCGTAAGGGACACTACAAGGAACTCTTTGAGACACTGCGCAAAAAGGGGTATCTGACCGTGCGTGTTGATGGGGAACTGACAGAGATTATTCCCGGCATGAAGCTTGACCGCTACAAGAATCACTCCGTGGAACTGGTTATTGACCGTCTGAAAGTAAACGCCAAGGACAGCGCGCGCCTTAACGAAAGCGTGAGTGAGGCGCTGCGGCAGGGACAGGGACAGCTTACGGTATGCGAAGCTGACTCCGATGCCGTGCACCACTATTCACAGCAGCTTATGGACCCAGCTACAGGTCTGTCCTACCGGGAGCCTGCCCCACACAACTTCTCCTTCAACTCTCCGCAAGGAGCATGCCCGTGCTGCAAAGGGCTCGGCTATATCAATATAGTGGACCGTGCCAAAATCATACCTGACGAAAGTCTGTCAATCAAGGCAGGAGCCATACTCCCCCTTGGTAAATACCGCAATTCCATGATATTCTGGCAGATCAGTGCGATCTGTGAAAAATATGGCCACACGCTTGACACCCCGGTCAATCAGCTTGGCGAAGAAGCTCTGTCCGATATTCTCAACGGTACAAACGAGCGTCTTGTCATAAAAAACGACACGATGTCCACCTCCAATTACTTCCTGACCTACGAGGGGCTGGTCAAGTACATAGAATTGCAGCAGAGTGAGGATGCCGGAAGCGCGGCCCAGAAATGGAGCGGACAGTTCTACTCACGCGCCGTTTGCCCCGAGTGCAACGGACAACGGTTGAACAAGGAGGCCCTGCATTTCTTTATTGACGGGAAAAACATTGCCGATCTGTGCCATCTGGATATTGACGAGCTGTACCAATGGTCATGTACCATTGAATCACGCTTGTCGCCCACCTCGGCCCTGATTGCCAAAGAGATAGTAAAAGAGATACGCACCAGGCTCGGATTTCTTGTCGATGTAGGCCTTGAGTACCTGTCGCTTGACCGGCGCTCGGCCACACTGTCAGGAGGCGAAAGCCAACGTATACGGTTGGCCACACAGATCGGCTCCGAGCTTGTGAATGTACTGTACATTCTTGACGAGCCGAGCATCGGACTTCATCAACGCGACAACCGCCGCCTGATTGACTCTCTTAAGAAACTGCGCGATGCCTCAAATACTGTAATCGTGGTGGAACATGACAAGGACATGATGCTGGAGGCCGACTACATTGTGGACATAGGCCCTAAAGCAGGCCGCAAGGGTGGAGAAGTAGTATTTCAAGGCACTCCCTCCGATATGCTCCGCACATCTACCCTTACCGCCAATTATCTCAACGGTACCTTCGCCATACCGGTCCCGGAACAACGACGTGAAGGCAACGGCAAGACCCTAAAACTTACCGGCGCCTCGGGCAACAATCTGCAGAACGTTGACCTCACACTTCCGCTCGGCACATTCATAGTAGTGGCCGGAGTATCAGGAAGCGGGAAATCAAGCCTAATCAACGCCACCCTGAAACCGATACTGAGCACACACTTCTACCGGGCGCAGCAGGCGCCGCTCCCATACGGAAGTATCGAAGGTATTGAGAATATTGATAAAGTGGTCACAGTCGACCAGACTCCTCTCGGACGGTCGCCACGCTCAAATCCGGCTACATATACCGGAGTATTCTCCGACATACGCAATCTGTTCGTAGGGCTTCCCGAGGCGAAGATACGCGGATATAAGCCGGGGCGTTTCTCTTTCAACATCAGTGGCGGACGCTGTGAAGCCTGCTCAGGCAACGGCTACCGCACAATAGAGATGAACTTCCTGCCCGATGTGCTGGTGCCATGCGAAGTATGCGGCGGCAAGCGCTACAACCGTGAGACACTTGAAGTTCGCTTCAAAGGCAAGTCAATAGCCGATGTGCTGGACATGACCATCAACCAGGCGGTAGAGTTTTTCGCATCCGTGCCCAACATACTGCGCAAGATAAAAGTGCTTCAGGATATCGGGCTTGGCTACATCAAGCTCGGCCAACCGTCGAGCACACTCTCCGGAGGTGAGAACCAGCGCGTGAAACTGGCTACCGAACTGTCGAAACGTGACACGGGCAAGACTCTGTTTCTGCTTGACGAACCTACCACCGGACTTCACTTCGAGGATATAAAAGTGCTGCTTGAAGTGTTCAACCGCCTCGTTGACAAAGGAAACACAGTGCTGGTAATCGAACACAATCTCGACGTTATCAAAAGCGCTGACCATGTGATAGACATGGGACCCGGAGGAGGACGCTCAGGCGGCAACATTCTTGCCGAAGGAACTCCTGAACAGATAGCGGCCGGCACTTCTCCTACCGCCGAATTCCTTAGAGAAGAACTGAACCAGCAAGAAAAATAAGAGTTTTTGCTCACATTGGCATCAAAAGATTTGGCTAATTAGGAAAAATTTGCTTACTTTGCACTCTGTTTTGTGGCTCATCCTTGAAAGCCGTTAAAAATGATGCAATTAACGGTGATATGAGAACTGAGATGGCGGCCACGGAGCGCCTAAAAGTAATAGAAAACATTCAACAGAGCTAAGTAACAAAGAAACAGCCATGTCAAAGATTTGTCAGATTACCGGCAAGAAAGCAATGGTGGGCAACAATGTATCGCACTCGAAGCGTCGCACCAAGCGCAGATTCAATGTGAACCTCTTCAACAAAAATTCTTCTGGGTTGAAGAACAGGCCTGGATTCTGCTTACCATCTCGGCCAACGGCCTGCGCACCATCAACAAAAAGGGCCTCGACGCTGCTATCAAAGAAGCTGCCAGAAAGGGTTATTTAACTGAAATCAAATATTTAGAATTCTAAGAAGATGGCAAAGAAAGCTAAAGGTAATCGCGTGCAGGTGATCCTCGAGTGCACCGAACACAAGGCAAGCGGAATGCCCGGCACTTCACGCTATATCACTACCAAGAACCGCAAGAACACAACCGAGCGTCTGGAGTTGAAGAAATACAACCCCATCCTCAAGAAAGTAACCGTTCACAAAGAAATCAAATAATAACCCCTAAGATATGGCAAAGAAAACCGTAGCATCACTTCAGAAAGGTGAAGGCCGCACCTACAGCAAGGTCATCAAGGTGGTGAAGTCGCCCAAGACCGGTGCTTACACCTTCCAGGAACAGATGGTTCCCAACGATGCCGTTAAGGACGTGCTGAAATAATCACTGCTCCAAGACTGATACCTTAAAAAAAAGATTATCAACGGAAAGCCCGTATCGGCAACGATACCCGCACTTGATTCCGCAAAATATTACCGACACCAGAATATCGGATTATACCCGAAGTTCTGGTGTCAGTTTTTTTTGCAAAATTCACTAAAGATGACATGATGTGAGTTAAAGCGTCACACACAGTCATGTTATTATCAAATATTCTGCTTATATTTGTATCAGACAAAAACATTTTAACTCAATCGATAGTATCATGAGAAATCATCTGCTAACCGCAGCACTGCTTACAGCAGCCTCGGCCATGGCCTCGACAGATGTCACCTGGCAGAATCTGACTCATCAGACCGGTATTGACGGCAAGCCCCAGTATGTACAGCGTTTCGTTGTAAAGGGCGACATGAGCCGTCTGTCACGCCTTGCGTTCAATCAGTTTGACCGCAAGATGACATCAGTGAATCCCGCCGACACAGTAGTCAGAATCATCCCGGGCTATTATTATATAGCCTCACCCCGCTTCAATGAAAATGCCGACAGCGTAGTGATTGACATCATCACTGCCGGCCAGTGTACCAAATACAGCTTCGGCCCTGACGGAGTGCATGGTGTTGATGCCGCAGGCAAACCGTTTGAGGTAAACTTCCGCCGCATGCGCGGAACCGACCGCCCCGAACAGTGGACCGCCGACCGCGACCGTATGCCATATGGAAATATGATATATGACTTCAACGAGTCAATCACCACTCCCGAGGCAGCCCTCAGCCCCTATGACATCATCCCGTCATTCAAGAGTGTCAAGGAAGGAAAGGGCACCTACACCGGGGGAAAAATCATATCCAGCAAAATTGTAAAAAACAACAACCCGGAATACTACACCATCAGCGTTACCAAGAAAGGTATCAAACTGACAGGTGCTTCGGAAGCCGCACTACGAATTGCGCGCCGCACAGCCGAACGGCTTATCAAAGCCAATCCAGCAGGCCTCCCTCTGGCTGAAATCGTGGACTATCCTGACTTTGGCTATCGCGGAGTAATGATTGACATAGCCCGCAACAACCAGCCTCTGTCGCAGATGCGCAAATTTGTCGATGCTATGGCCGACTATAAGCTCAACAAACTTCAGTTCCACCTTATCGACGACGAAGCATGGCGTCTTGAGATTCCGGGCATACCCGAACTTACCGAAGTTGGTGCACGCCGCGGCTATACGCTTGACGAAAAGGACTTCCTCGCACAAATTTATGCCGGTAACGGCGACCCGAACACCACCGAAGGTACCGCCAACGGCTACATCACACGTCAGGAATACATCGACTTTCTCCGCTACTGCAACGAACGTGGCATTTCGGTGATACCTGAAGTTGACACTCCCGGACATTCACGTGCAGCAGTAAAAGCCATGGAAGCCCGCTACAACCGTACAGGCGACGCCACATACCGTCTGCGCGAGGATGGCGACACATCGGTTTATCGCTCGGCTCAGGACTTCGGCGACAATGTGATGAATCCCGCCCTCCCCGGCCCCTACCGCCTGATGGAAAAGGTGTTTGATGAAATCATCAGCATGCACAAGGAAGCAGGCGCACCTCTCGAAGCAATCCATATCGGTGGCGACGAAGTTCCTCACGGTGCCTGGAGCGGCTCACCCTCAGCTCAGAAATTCATGAAGAAACATGGCATGACCTCTGAGAAACAGCTCCACGCCCATTGGGTAAAGGAGATGGCCAAGATGCTTGAAAAACGTGGAGTCAAGATGAACGGATGGCAGGAGATCGCGCTCGGACATGGCGACGAATATGATGCAGAAGTAGCTCCTGCGACAGGCGGCATAAACCTTTGGGTCAACTCAGCACGTGGCAACAACGATCCCGCCGGAACTATAGCCATGCGTTCAGGCTATCCTGTCATATTTTCCGATGTGAGCAACTTCTATCTTGACCTTGCCTACAACCAGCATCCCGATGAACGCGGTCTGATATGGGGCGGCGTGGTCGATGAATTCAAATCGCTCGATGGATATCCCCGTCAGCTCGCCCCCGAACCTGCAAACGCCAAGAGCAATGTAATAGGTGTAAGCGGACAGATGTGGGCCGAAACAATGCGCTCGCCCGAATGGATGGAATATTACCTGTTCCCGAAGATGATGGGCCTCGTGGAACGCGGATGGAATGCCGACTCTACATACACCTACTCGCGTTACAACAAGGTGATCGATGAACACGTCTATCCCGAACTTGACGCCCGCGGCATTAACTACCGCATGCGTCAGCCCGGCGTAAAGCTTATTGACGGCAAAATCAATATGAACAGCCCCTACAAGGACGCCGTGATACGCTACACCCTTGACAACAGCGAGCCGAATGAAAACTCCCCCGTCTACAAAGCTCCTTTTGCCCCCGGAAACGCCAAAATTGTACGTGCACGTCTGTATCACCGTGGCAAAGAAAGCGTTACAACTATCCTGAATCTCTGATTACAGCAGAATCCCCACACAATATCAAGCACCGTATCACAAGTTGGTACGGTGTTTTTTATATCCCGGAAATAATACCTACCTTTGCCGCGATTTTTTGATAACTAAAATTATTATGAAAAGAACTATCACAATGATGGCCGCTGCAGCCACCTCCCTGGCTCTCTGTGCCGAAGGGTATCAAATCAACACCCTGAGCGCCAAGCAGGAAGGTATGGGACATGTAGGCGTAGCCATGAAACTTGGTTCTGAAAGCATGATTTTCAATCCTGCCGGACTTTCATTTTCCGACAAGACTATTGACATTTCAGGCTCACTGACCGGCATCAAAGCAAATGCCACAGCCATCCACAACGGCACCGAATACAAAACTGACAACGGCATCAGCACCCCTATGGCTCTGAGCGCATCATTCCGCATTTATGACAATCTGCAGTGCGGTGTGGCTTTCTATACCCCCTACGGGTCAAGCATCAACTGGGGCGACAACTGGCCCGGAGCTGTATTGAACCAGAATGTAAACCTGAAGACATTCACACTTCAGCCTACTTTTTCATGGCGCATAACTCCAAAGCTTTCCGTTGGCGCCGGACTTATGCTCGCATGGGGCAGTGTTGACCTCAACAAAGGTCTCGTTTCCGGCCAGGCTGCCGACGCACTTCTCGGCATGATGGGACAGCCGGCAATATTCAACAACACCACCCCCGCGTCAGTCAACATCAAAGGTACAGCCGATTTGGCATTAGGCGTCAATCTCGGTGCCATGTATGACATATCGGATAAAGTGACCGTCGGAGTCAACTGGCGCTCAAAAATGACAGCGAAGGTAAAATGCGGTGATGCCGCCGTCAGATATGCAAACGACAATGCTATCATCAAAAAAATGCTTGAAGAGAAGCTCAATATGATGAACAACGCCAACTTCAAGGCTGAGATGCCTATGCCTCAGTCACTGACATTCGGCATATCATATAAGCCAATCAAGCCGTTGATTCTTGCATTCGATGCACAGTTTACAGGCTGGAGCACATACAAACATCTGGACATTGACTTCCTTGACGATAATCTGGCAGACTTCGACCAGCATCTTGAAAAGAATTACAAGAACGCATGGTGTTTCCACCTGGGTGCCCAGTATGCCCTGACAAAACGCTTTGATGTCCGTGCCGGTATGATGGTTGACACCACCCCTGTCAACTCGGAGTTCTATAATCCCGAAACACCCGGCATGACCAAGATCGAGCCCTCCGTCGGCTTCTCTTTCCGTCCTGTCAGCGGACTCTCTGTTGACTTTTCATTCATGTACGTAGCCGGTACAGGCAAGGACAATGCATCATGTACCTACAAGGACTTCATCACAGGCACCGACAAACAGTTTACAGCCGACTATCGCGTGCATGCCTTTGTACCCGCACTTGGCCTGAGCTATTCATTTTAACATATCGTGAGTCAACCATTTCCGAGTTTCATCAGTTTTAATGCAATAAAGCTTTTTTATTGTAACTAAACACTTATTTAAAATGAAACGAATCTTTTCCTTTATCGCAGTTGCCGGTATCATTGCCGCCACATCCTGTTCATCAGCTGAAAAAGCTGAAAGAAATGAAGAGAACCTGGCTGACAAAATTGAAAACAGCACCAACCCTGACAGCACACGCTCATACGTAGAACAGGCTAAAGTTTATGTCCAGAAGCTCGTAAGCGAAGGTAAATTTGACGAAGCCCGTGAATATCTTGACAAGATCCAACCTGTCATTGAGTCAAAAGCACCGTCACTCAAAGGCACCTTTGAATCTGTCAAGGAAGCACTGTCAAAAGTTCCCGGAGCTGTAGGTGATGCCGCAGACGATCTCAAGGACAAGGCTGAAGATAAAGCCGGTGAGCTGAAAGATCAGGCAGCTGATAAAGCTGATGACATTAAGGATAAGGCCGGAGAGCTGAAGGATAAGGCAGCCGACAAAGTCGACCAGGGCAAGGAAGCTTTGGAAAATGCCAAGGACCGCGCTTCAGAAAAAATTGACAAAGCCAAAGAACAGACTCGTGAAAAGGCTGATGAAGCTAAAGAAAAGCTCAAAAACGTGTTCAATTAATCATTGTCAAATATCATACCGACAGAGAATGTCCTGCAATTATTTTGCGGGACATTTCTTTTTTTCGCAACAATATCTACCGGGCGATTGTTAAATAACCATACACAACGCTAACATTTCAAAAACAAATACGACAATGAAATCACGCATCCTTCTTGCCTCAGCCGTAATGGCCGCTACAGGCATTGCATCAGTTCAATCAGCAGAATTGCCTGACACACTGTACATACCTGAAAGAGCCATAGTTGTAACAGGGAATCAACAAAAAGCTTCTGATCTGATGGCCGTACTATACAACAGATCTGACCTACACTACTCCGATCCTAACGCTCCTCGGTTTCTATTCTTCGACCGTGAAGGCAAAGTAGCTTTCGGTATAGGCGGCTACGCAAAAGGCACTGTACAATATGACTTCGACGGCTCCATCAACGAAGGCTCATCATTTACCACCTATGATATTCCTGTTCCACTGAATCCGGCTCAACGCAATGCCTTTGACGGAACAGCCAACCACTCCACAATATTCCTGCAGCTTGTAGGACGCAGCTCAAAGTTCGGTTACTATCAGATGTACATACAGACTAATTTCTCCGGAAACGGGCCCAACGGCTACGGCCTCAAACTCAAGCAGGCTTATGTAAGCCTCGGCAATGTCACCGCCGGTCTGACAAGAAGTACGTTTGTCGATGGATCTGCCGGTACACCTACCATCGACGATGAAGGTCCTGCCGGAGAAGCTACCGGTAAAAATATCCTGCTGCGCTATGCGCGCACATTCGGTAAAGGATTCCGGGTAGCTGCTTCTGTAGAAGTTCCGCAGACATCATTTACCACCAACGAATATGTGAGTCATATCAGCCAGCGTGTACCGGACATACCTGTCAACATCCAGTATTCATGGGACAACGGCAACAGCCATATCCGCCTGTCGGGATTGCTGCGCGACCTTTCGTACCGCGACCTCGTGACATCGAAAAACCAGTTCAAGTTTGGATGGGCAGCCCAGCTCAGCGGCACATGGGCCGTGACCCCGGCTTTCCGCACATACTTCCAGGGTGCCTACGGACGTGGCTACGGCCGGTATGTCAACGATCTTGAAGGCAACGGATTTGACCTCATCCCCTCCACCACTCCCGGTAAGATGGAAGCCCCGCGGACAATGAACTATGAACTCGGACTGCAATACAACGTGACACCCTCTCTGTTCTTTGCCGGATCATACAGCCGAGCAACGGTATTCGGTCAGTCGCATCTCGGCCCCGACACATACCGCTACGGCCAGTATCTGTCAGTATCCGGATTCTATGATGTGGTAAGCGAACTCCGCATCGGCATTGAATATCTGCACGGCAACCGCAAGGATGTAAGCGGGCAGTCAGGCCGGGCCAACAGAATTATGGGCATGATCCAATACAACTTCTGATTCTAACTTTTCATTCCGAAAGCTGTTATTCATATAGTATTAAAAAAACAGCACTATGGAACGAAACATCAAATTCTCAGACATCGAAGCGGCTGTATCGGCCGCCTATGAAAATAACAGGAATATTACCGACGGTGAAATCGATCCGCGGTCAGATGCCTCCAAAGATACATTTGGTATCAGTGTGGTCCTCGCCGATGGTCGTGTAATCGCCAAGGGTGACGCTGACACACAGGTCCCGGTAGGGGATATCGCTGAGATTCCTGTCCATATCCAGCTTCTCGGACAGCTCGGATCTACTGACGAGCTGGTTAAGAAATGCGGCAAGATGCAATGCGCCGAAAACGGATGCAAATGCCATACCCCTGAGCGAAAAGCCTTCAAGAAGGCCATGCGTCAGGCAGGGATAAGCGCTCACGGTATCCGTGCGGTCAGCGCCGTGGAGCCGTCCGATGATCCTGAGGGTAAATATGATATTCTTATAAATACCATATCCGAAATGATAGGCGGCGACCCATCATTCTCCGACAGTTTTTATAAGAAGCAGACTGCTGCCAACTCAGCTGCAAATGTAGAGAATGCCATAGCCGCAGCCGAATACTATCTTTATGATAACGCCCCGGTAGCTATCGACATCTATTCACGCCTGATGGCCGTACAGCTATCATCTACGCAATTGGCCACAATGGGCGCCACCATAGCTGCCGATGGTGTCAACCCCGTGACAAACAGTGAAGCGTTCGACGGCAAGATTTCGGCACACATCATCGGTATGATGGCCGCCAAAGGTATGAAAAAGATGACCATGCCTTGGAATGTTCAGGCTGGTATTCCAGCAGCCGCTGGCAATGGTGGCGCAGTGCTCGGTGTCATACCCGGAGTTATGGCTATCGCCGCAACATCTCCCGCACTCAATGGCGCCGGTGTCTCTGCAAGAGCCGCCAAAGCCATAACCGACATAATGAAACAGCTTGATATAAACGCATTCGGCAGCGCTTGTATTAACGTTGAATAATCTGACAGTAAATATTCATTCAGCATACTCCCGGCACTAAAAACAGAGTCGGGAGTATGCTTTATTATGTCGTCATAACACTTGGAGCCGGTTTAATTTCGTACCTTTGCACTCATGAAAAGTGCATATACTTTCCAAGGACTCAAAGCAGTGTCCCCCATCGGGGTATTCATGATTCTATACCTTGTTGTATCACTGATACTCGGCGATTTCTACAAAATGCCTGTATCGGTGGCCATGGCTGCCGCATCCATCTGGGCTGTGGCCTGCTACAGCGGCAACGGGCTGAAAAAACGCATTGAGGTCTTTTCCAGAGCCGCGGGGCATACCGATATCCTGTACATGGTGTGGATTTTCATCCTTGCCGGAGCTTTCGCGGCATTAGCCAAAGGTATAGGCTGTATCGATGCTACTGTCAATCTCACATTAGCGGCATTCCCGGCTGACTTCCTGCTGCCAGGAATATTCATAGCAGCCTGCTTCATATCCCTGTCGATAGGTACATCTGTAGGTACTGTAGTAGCGCTTACGCCATTGGTGGTTGAGCTCGCACAGAGCGGCGGCGGCAATGTAGCGCTCTACACAGCCACCGTGCTCGGTGGGGCTTTCTTCGGCGATAACCTGTCGTTCATATCCGACACAACTATTGCTGCCACACGTACGCAAGGGTGTGACATGGCTGACAAATTCAAGACAAATGTATGGATAGCCGTTCCGGCCGCAGCAGCCACACTTCTGCTTTACATTCTTTTGGGGCACTCTGCTGCTCCGGTAATGCCTGCCGATGGGGCTGACCCGCAATGGTGGCTTGTACTCCCCTATCTGATAATCATTATTCTTGCCATAAGCGGAATAAATGTGACCATAGTGCTCACATGCGGAATCATGTCGGCCCTTATACTCGGGTGTTTCAACGGAGTGACACCACTTGACGCATGCGCCATGATGGGCGAAGGCATCGATTCCATGGGGTCGCTTATAATCATCACCCTGCTCGCCGCCGGGATGCTCGGCATTGTAAAAGCTGCCGGAGGAATCGATTTCCTTCTGCATAGTCTGACAGGCCGCATACGCGGGCCGCGCAGTGCCCAAGGCTGCATAGCGGTACTTGTAAGCGTGGTGAATCTCTGCACGGCCAACAATACCGTAGCTATCATAACGGTCGGCTCCATGAGCCGCGAGATAGCCTCCCGGTTCGGAATTGACCCACGCAAAGCCGCCTCGCTGCTTGATTCTTGTTCATGCATAGTACAGTCACTTATCCCTTATGGAGCACAGACACTGCTTGCCACCGGACTCGCCGGCATATCTCCCGCAGCACCGTGGCAATACCTCTACTATCCATGGATGCTTGCCATTTTCGTAACTTTATCGGTTATTTTTAGATTTCCTCGAAAAATTTAACCATCAGGCGTGACTTTTTAATTACATTTGCGTCATATATAAATATTGAACAAACCAATTTTATTAACATACATATATGAAAAAGTATCTTAGTACACTGTCAGTGTTCATGCTGCTTGCTCTGCTGCTCCCCTCTTTTGCCAAGGCACAGCAGATGTCGCCGCTGCCCGTTGACAAAGAAGTGCGTATAGGTAAGCTCCCCAACGGCCTCACCTATTACATACGCCACAACGAGTATCCTAAAGGACAGGCCGACTTCTACATCGCCCAGAAAGTAGGCTCTGTTCTCGAAGACGATGACCAGCGCGGCCTGGCCCACTTCCTTGAGCACATGTGCTTCAACGGAACGACCAATTTCCCCGGAAAGAATCTCATCAACTGGCTTGAAAGCATAGGTGTGAAATTCGGACAGAATCTGAATGCATACACCGCCGCCGACCAGACTGTATACAACATCAACAATGTGCCCGTGGCACGTGAAGGAGTTCAGGACTCTTGTCTGCTTATCCTGCATGACTGGGCCAACGACCTGCTCCTGCTCACTGAGGAGATCGATGCCGAACGCGGTGTGATTCACGAGGAATGGCGCAGAACTACGGTTGGACAGATGCGTATTCTTGAGAATGCGCTCCCCACTCTGCTTCCCGGTTCCCAGTATGCCTACCGTCTGCCCATCGGCACAATGGAAGTAGTTGACAATTTCGAGCCCAAGGCACTCCGTGACTACTACGAAAAGTGGTATCGCCCGGACCAGCAGGGTATCATCGTGGTAGGTGACATTGATGTTGACCGTATCGAGGCAAAAATCAAAGAGATGTTCTCTGACATCGAAATGCCTGAAAACCCCGCCGAGCGCATTTACTATCCTGTTCCTGACACCGAAGGCACCATCTACGCCATCGGTCATGACAAGGAGCAGAAGATGACTCTCGTACAACTCTTCATCAAGACTGACCCGATGCCCCGCGAAATGCGCGCCACCGTGGCACAGCCCCTCCAGTCGTACATCATCTCAGCTATCTCCTCCATGCTTAACCAACGTCTGGATGAAGCATCGAAGCAGCCCGATGCCAAGTTTGCCGCCGCATCCACTTACTACGGAAGTCTTCTCGGACTGACTAAGACAAAGGACTCCTTCACACTCGGCATCATCCCCAAGACCGGTGTTCCGGCTCCGGAAGCTACAGCCCAGGCCTACCGCGAACTGCTGCGTGCCGTACGCGGCGGATTCAACGCTACAGAATACAACCGCGTGCGCGATGAAATCCTCTCACGCTATGAAAAGGCCTACAACAACCGCGAAAACCGCGAAAACAACACCTTCGTTCAGGAATATGTCAACAACTTCCTTTCAGGCGATGCCATCCCCTCGATAGAGGATGAATATAACCTTATGAAGCAGTTGGTTCCCAATATTCCCGTTGAAGCCATCAACCAGACTATCAAAGAACTCGTAACCGACGACAACCGCCTGCTTATCTGCATGCTCCCTGACAATGCTGAGAATCAGTATCCCACCGAACAGCAGTTTGCCGATGCCCTGAAAGCTGTCGACAATGAAGAAATAGCAGCTTTTGTTGACAATGTAAAGACTGAACCCCTTATCGCTCAGCTTCCCAAAGCAGGCAAGATTGTAAAGGAAACTCCTCTTGCCCAGTGGGGCGCCAAGGAATGGACCCTCAGCAACGGTGCAAAGGTGATAGTCAAGCACACTGATTTCAAGAAGGATGACATCCTTATGAGCGCGCTGGCTCTGAACGGCACCTCGGAAATATCCGACAAGCTTGTCAGCGATATACTTTTCAGCCCCATAGCGCTCAGCTATAAAGGCCTCGGTACATACACCAACAGCGACCTCGACAAATACCTTGCAGGCAAGCAGGCCAACGTATCCGTTTCATTCGGTTCGTACACTCGTAACATCTCAGGCAGCACTACTCCCAAGGACCTGCCCACAATGATGGAGCTTCTCTACATGAACTTCACCGGCATCAACTTCTCCGAGGAGGAATTCAAGGCTCTCCAGAGCCAGTACTCTTCTCTGATCCACAATCAGGAAGCTGATCCCTCGTTCATATTCCAGACCAAGATTTACGAAAGCCTCTACAACTCTCCCCGCATGCGTGCCATCACATCGGCCGATGTTGAGAAGTCAACACGTGAGAATGTGCTGAAGATAGCCAAGGATATGACCGCCAATGCAGCTGAATACACATTCGTGTTTGTAGGCAATGTTGACGAAGCTACACTCCGTCCGCTCGTAGAGCAGTACATCGCTTCTCTGCCCGGCAACGCCAAGGCTGCCAAGAAGAACGCCAAGATCCGCTACAACGAGTCACTCCGTCCTGTAGCTGGTACCAAAACTGACACCTACACCACCCCGATGCAGACCCCGCAGACATGGGTTTACATCACTGACTTCGGCAAACTCCCCTATAGCACCAAGAATATGCAGATGACTTCAATAGCCGCTCAGATTCTTTCAAAGCGTCTGCTTGAAGAAGTGCGTGAGAAGGAAGGTGCAGTTTACTCTATCAGCGCTCAGGGAGCAATGGACCGCATTGATATTGACAATGTCGAAATCCTCACCGCTTTCCCCATGAAGCCTGAAATGAAGGACAAGGTGCTTGACATCATCCGCCATCAGATTGAGGATCTGTCAAAGAATATCTCAGAGGAAGAACTTGCCACTGTCAAGGAATTCATGAACAAGAGCTATGTTGAAGGTCGTGAGAAGAACGGTTCTTGGATGAATGGCATCAAGGGTTGGCTTCTCAACGGCGTTGATACATTCAATGACAACATCAACGTACTCTCAACCATCACTACATCCGATATCAAGGCACTCATGAAGTCGCTTCTTGATCAGAAGAACTATCATGTAATAGTGCTTGATCCCGAAGCAAAATAAAATCAGCTGAAATAACATCAATTCTTTACCGGCTCCATTGAATTCAGTGGAACCGGTATTTTTTTGCCGGAGTCGTGTCGTTAACAGTAATTAACCATTGGGGACGGGTTAAAATTTCAGGTTTTTAATACCTTTGAGCCAAATTTATCTGTGAATAATCCGCTATTGGGATCTGACTATCATTATCATTTATATTTTTTAATACATGCAGTTCAAACATCTTCTACTTTCAGCCGTTTTTGCCGGATGTGCATTATCCGGAATGGCTCAGGAGGAGGGCAACTACCTTTATGTACGCACAGCCACCGGCTATAAAGTACTGAATCTTGACGAGGTGGACCGCCTTACTTTCAGCGGAGGCATAATGACAGCCTCTGACAAGGACAATAAAACAGTCGCTACATTTCCACAGGACCAGATTGATAAAATGTACGTATCTGAAACCGCAGGTATAACATCCGTTGCTGCCGATAATGCCGAACCAACATTCAAGTTCGATGCAACAACCGCTGTAGTGACAATGCTTGCCGACGGCGACTTCAACATCTACAATACCGCCGGTGCGAGTCTTATAGGCACAGCCAAAGTGAAAAAGGGTGAAACCATAGCGCTCTCAGGCATGGAACCCGGCATTGTGATTCTTAAATCAGGAAATTATACTGTTAAAGCAATCTTGAAATGAAGAAATTTTTACTCAGCATCGCCGCTCTGGCAATAACAGCTTCAGCAGTAGCATTTCCCAAAGCTCTGTATGTCAAAAAGGGTGACACATTCACCAAATACAACTTCGGTGTTGCCGGCGACCTCCAGTTCAGCGACAACGGACGCACCCTTACCATAACCGGCTACAGCGAAGCTATCAATCTTGACAATATCGACTACATCACCTTCACTGCACCCACATCGTCAGTCTCACTGACTCCTGATGCGCAGAAGGATAAACTTCTCACCATCGGGCGTGAGGCCACCGCAATGATTGACCTCAACAAGAACGCCGGTGTTCTGAATCTGTTCCATCAGTTTACTTATGGATATGAAGATGAGAACTACCACTGGCATTCTGCCCCTTCAGAATTCTATATCTCCCCTGAATACTGGGATGTGCACAATGCTTTCCAAGGTTCTGTGGACGATGTGAACGAAATGGCTCACGGCAATGCCTCGGCCATCCGCTCACTCAGAACCAAGATGGTTGACCTGTACAAACTGTCGGATTACTTCGGCGTATTTACCGCCAACTACGATACCGAAACATGGGACCGCACAGCTGACGCCGACTATCTTGAGATCAACTTCACAGGACGTGACAGCGTGAAGTACTCAGCCCGTCTGGAAGGTAGCGCCGCCTACTCGACATGGAATACCGAGGACTTCGACATGCAGCTCCCCACTACCCTTACTCTCACACTGTTCAGCAACGGGCAGAGCGTGGCCAAAGTAGTGGTAGACTCAAAGCTCGTCCAGAACCAGAGCATGGACTTCACAACACGTGCCGAACTCAACGGAATCGTAGCCACAGACATCATGAACGTGACTAACGATGCCATCACCGACAAAGCTACCGTGACCATCGACGGCAAGACATTCGTCACCGCCAATTCAACCATTCTTGGTAAGAATCTTGTCAACTACGAAAGCATCAAGACCGACATCGAAAATGGACACTCCCATGACCAGTACGGCGACTGCATCAATGATCCGCACGGACTGCTCAGCCACTTCATCCGCGCCACTTCCGATGTTGACCTCCTTGGCAAGCTTCAGGTGAAAGGCAAAATATTCGGGCTCACCAAAATATACGATGCTCTTGAAGAGGACTCATATATCTATGACAGGTGGGTGGACGGCGACCGCAGTACATACAGCAATGGCAAAATCCTCAGCCGCAACGGTGATACATTTGAGGTAACATCAGAAGAGAAGTCTATCAACGAACGCCATGTGAAGTATCTCAACAACTACACTGACGTCACATTCCATTACGATGGCGAAGCTCAGGCTCAGGGCTATCTGACATGGGACGTCAACGAAGAGATTGACGACAGGTATCCTTATACCGACGCCTACAATGGATATATCATTAGGGACGGTCACCTGATAAATGTCCGCCGTGATTATCTTGGTTCCGAGTTCATCAACGGTGAGTGGGTGGAAAAATATTCCGACTGGCAGTACTATTACGACATAGAAGGTCCTGACGGGAATTATGAATATGGCAACCAATCAGTTGATGAGTCAGAGCTTGTAAATGTAGAAGCCCTGCGTGACGTATACTACAACGACACCCCCATACTCACATTCCCGGATCTGACCAACTTCTCATTCCCTGATTTCTTTGACAATGTATCGTTCAAGAATCTTATTGATGACTACAACGATATAATCAACACATATCTGTCCATCACCGGACAGGAGCGTGATGAGTATTAATATCCGACTGATCATATTCCTTACAATAATCACCGGTTGGGCCATTAAAACTATGGCTCAACCGGTTGATTCTATACTACCCGAACGTAAGCTCCAGGGGGTGTCGGTAACCGCCGGCGGCCCGCGCCATGCTATAGCGGGCGATGTCAAAGGCTCACTCTTTTTCAGCAGCAAAGCCCTCGGCCAGTTACCCTCGTTTCTTGGTGGAGGCGATGCCATTTCGCTTCTGCGCAGCATGCCGGCCATAGCCACCAACAACGACCTTCAGGTCTCTATGTCGATACGCGGCAGCGGCAACGGCGCCAACCTGTTTGAAAGCGATGGAGTCCGTATCATCAATCCGCTGCACATGCTGGGATTCTACAGCGCGTTCAATCCCGCCTACTACAGGTCATACACCTTCGCTCCGGGCTATGTAGACGCCTCCACGGCAAATCTCACCGGCGGCTATCTGTCGGCATCAATTCCGTCTGTACCGGACTCAACAGTTTCCGGAAGCGTATCAATCGGACTGATTGAAAGCCATGGAGCCATACATATACCTCTTATCAAGAACCGGACCTCTCTATCACTCGGATTCCGACAGACATATCTCAATCTGATATACCCTTCGATTCTCACACTCGGAACATCGCATCTGAGATATGACTTTTCTGACATCAACGCGGCACTTCTTCACCGTATTGACAGCCACAATCTGATTAAAGCCACATTCTTCGCCAATCGCGACAATATGTCCCTTCTGTCTGAGTCCAATGGAGCAAGAGATGGAAGCTTCGGCTGGGGCAATATGGCAGGAGGTCTTCACTGGACAGGGAGCAGAATGGAAGCCTCAATCGCCGCAAGCCATTACCGCAACAGTTTCAAGATGACCGAGGCCGGAAAATATCTGGATCTCCCCTCTTATCTACTGCAGCTCACAGCTCGTGCATCAGGCCGGGTCGGCGGATTCCTGACAGAATCTGACATCAACTACCGCTACTCTTCCGGGCAGCGTAACGCGGCCAATGCGGCAAGTGCCGATAACCGCGGCATCAGGAGTGTGGAATGGAACATTGTAGCAACCCGCTCCATCCGCCTGACGGCTGCATCCCAGATTGAAGCCGGACTGAGATTGTCAACCTACCATACCTCAGGCTACACCCGATTCATACCTTTGCCCCGCATAAACATCGGGACTGACCTTGGTGACTGGGGCCGCGTATACGCATCCTACGGCCGGTATATGCGCTTTGACCGCCTGATTGAGGAGTCGGACAACGGCCTGCCCACCGACTTCTGGAGTTGTGTCAACGGCATAATCAAGCCTGAGGATACCCACTCTTTCAGCATAGGGATAAGCGGATTGATAGCACCATTGGCTCTGCGTCTTTCCACAGATATCTATTACAAACGCATCCTCAACGCCGGAGAATTTTCCGGTACTGTACTTGACATGGTAAACAACAGCACGTACGATCCTACCGAACATATATTCTACGGACACGGTTATGCCTGTGGACTCTCACTGACAGCCATGCGACAGACAGGCCGCCTGCGCGGACGGCTGTCGTACAACATCGGGACATCCAAAGTGCGGATAGCCGAATATGGCAGCGGCTACATCCCCTCCGCACATGACCGCCTGCATGACCTCAACGCTACCCTGAGCTGGATTATAACACCTCCGCTCTCCATATCGGCATCATTCACCTATGCCACCGGCACGCCATATACCCAAGCACGCTACGGCTACATGATAGGTGAGAATCTGATATGCGAATACTTCCCGCACAATTCATCACGGTTGCCTGACTACCGGCGTCTTGACTTCTCAGCCACCTGGCAGTTCGGGAAGTCATCATCGCTGCAGCATTCGCTCAATCTGTCAGTCTACAACGCACTCGCGAGCCACAACGTGCTGTTCCGCTACTCCACCTATTCGAAGGACAAAGGAATCGAGCAGCGTGAATCCGTCATGAAAACAGTGATTCCTTCCATCACCTACACATTAGAATTCTGACTATGACAACTATCAGATACACCGCACTATTATTTATCACCATAATACTATCTTCATGCTATTCCGACGAGCCTGAAAGCCCGGAGAAAATGCCTCTTGTCATAGAGGGATGGATTGAAAACGGCGAGGCGCCCATTGTCATGGTGACACATGCCGTGGATCTCACCAAACCCTCCGCTTCATTCGATGGATTTGTTGAGAAATGGAGCCGTGTATCAATCTTTGACGGCGACAAGCAGTATATCCTCACCGGACGTATCGACAAGAACTATACTCCGGATTTCATTTTCACATCATCGAAACTGAAAGGTGAAGTTGGCCACACATACCGGCTGCTTGTTGAAACAGAAACGGACACAGCCGAAGCCGTAGCCACCATACTGCCACCTCCGGCATTGCGCCCTCTGACCGTAAAACCTGCGCCCGGATGCGATACGCTCTACACCATATGCGCCACTATTGACGGTGCGGCAGATGAAAACGGCTATTACAAGTTTTTCGCCAGATCCGATAAGACAGAATCGCGCTTCTACGCATCATATCTGGGCACATTCACAGGTGCGGAATACAACCGGGCCGGCGAATGGCAGATAAGCCGGGGTGTACACTCGACATACAGCGACGATGACTTTGAGCACTTCTATCATTCAGGCGACCGCGTAACCGTAAAACTATGCGCACTTCAGACAAGTGTTTATGACTTTTGGAGCACTTATGACAAGTCTGTGGGCATTTCTAACAATCTTTTTTTCTCTTTTGCCACCAACTGCCCCTCCAATATCCGCGGTGGCCTCGGCTACTGGGCGGCATATGGACACACCCGGCGCACGGTAAGAATACCTTAGTCTGTTTCATTCGACTCCTTGCGTTTTGAACAAAAGAGGATTATTGCTAAATTTGTATCAAATTCTAAAAACACATACGTCATGATTTCTAAGCTACTGTCACTTCCTCCGCATGTAACATCATGTTTCCACACCCTTTCCGGACTTCCGTCAGACGAATGGTTCTGCGCCTCTGACCCCGAGGATTGCCGTGTAGGCTCAGGAGGTGGTACGGCATGGCTTCTGAGAAAATGGCGCGAAGCCGGCCATGAATCCAACAAGCGGATCATAGTACATGCATGCGGCCAGAGCCGGCGTCTGCCCGCCTATGCCGCAATGAGCAAAGTGCTGACTCCTATCCCTATATTCCGCTGGGCATCAGGACAGAGCGTATCACAGACGCTTATGTCGCTCCAGATGCCGCTGTATGAGGAGATTATGGAGAAGGCTCCTGACAGCCTTACCACACTTATAGCAAGCGGCGATGTATATATCCATACAAATGGAGCCGTAGAGACACCGCCGGAAGCCGATGTGGTATGCTACGGACTTTGGGCTGACGCGTCACGCGCATCGCATCACGGAGTGTTCGCACTCGACCGTCAGAATCCGTCGCAGCTTGATTTCATGCTTCAGAAACCGTCGGTTGAAGAGCTCGCCTCGCTTTCCGAATCGCATTATTTCCTTATGGACATAGGCTTATGGATTCTCAGCGACAAGGCAGTGAAGCTCCTCGAACAGAAGTCGACAGCTCCCGACGGCAGTATATGCCAGTACGACCTGTATTCACAGTTCGGTTGCGCCCTTGGCAATAATCCTTCGGCTGAGGATAGCGACATAGCATCACTTTCCGTGGCCATAGTACCGATGGAAGGAGGAGAGTTCTACCATTTCGGCACCTCGCCTGACCTGATATCATCCACCCTGGCCCTGCAATCGAAAGTGTCCGACCAACGGCACATACTCCACAATAAAATCAAGCCGAGTCCGGCCCTGTTCACACAGAACAGCATAATGGGATATCAGCTTACGGCTGTCAACGAAAATGTATGGGTGGAGAACTCATTCATCCCCGCGTCATGGCAGCTCGGTTCAAATCAGATAATCACCGGCGTGCCACGCAACGACTGGAGCATCAATATGCCTGACAACATCTGTCTTGACATAATTCCTGTTGAACCGGAGGGAAGCTATGCCATACGCCCCTACGGATTCAACGATGCGATGCGTGGAAGACTCAGCGACCCGGCCACCACATGGATGGGGCTCCCGGCTATTGACTGGTTCTCGGACCGCGGTATCGATATTGACGCAGCCGGGGCAGACAACGATATTCAGCAGGCTCCTATTTTCCCGGTAACAGCCGACAAAGAGCTGATGGGGCGTCTGATTCAATGGATGATCAACGGAGGCAGCGATGCCGAGTTAGCCCGGATATGGGCATCACTTCCCCGTCTGTCAGCCGATGAGATTACAGCTATTGCAGACCTGAAGGAACTTTCACGCCAACGTGATGAATTTCTGGCCGATAACCTGCGCCATATGGCACGCAACTATGAGAAAAGCGTGTACTATCAGCTTGACCTCGCAGATCTTGCAACGCGGATGAAAGCGCTTGGAGTTGAAGCTCCCGCCCAGCTCGACGCATCGGCCCCGATCATAACACGCATGCGCTCACACATGCTGCGCGGCAAGCTGTCAGGCGATACCGCTGAGGATGCTGAAGCATTCAGTATCCTGCGTAAAAGCATACTCGGCGAAGTGGACCACGCCGCTGTAAAACCAAAGCTCGGCGTGATGACCGACCAGATAGTATGGGCCCGCTCACCGCTGCGCATTGACTTGGCCGGCGGATGGACTGACACCCCGCCCTATTCGCTTACCGCCGGCGGCAACGTGGTGAATATGGCAGTGGAGCTCAACGGCCAGCCCCCGCTTCAAGCGTTTGTCAAACCGTCGGACAAGCCCCACATCGTGCTCCGTTCAATAGATATGGGAGCATCTGAAATAATTGACCATTACGCTGCGCTGGTTGACTATCACCACGTAGGGTCGCCGTTCTCAATCCCTAAAGCGGCGCTTGCGTTAGCCGGATTCGCCCCCGGATTCAGCAGCCGCTCATACCCGTCGCTCACTGCCCAGCTTGAAGACTTCGGATGCGGAATAGAGATTACACTTCTCTCTGCCGTACCCGCAGGGTCAGGCCTCGGCACAAGCTCGATTCTCGCATCTACAGTGCTCGGCGCTCTAAGCGATTTCTGCCGCCTCGGTTGGGACGACAATGAGATATGCCGCCGCACGCTCGTGCTGGAACAACTGCTGACCACCGGCGGTGGCTGGCAGGACCAGTATGGCGGCGTCATCGGCGGCGTCAAGCTGCTGCAGACAGCACCCGGCATTGACCAGACCCCACTTATACGCTGGCTCCCGGAACAGATATTCACTGACGTGGAGCACCGCAACTGCCATCTGCTCTACTATACCGGAATAACCCGCACGGCCAAAGGCATTCTTGCGGAAATAGTGCGCAACATGTTCCTAAACTCCGGAATGCACCTGCGCCAGCTCGACCGCATGAAAGAGCATGCTCTCAACATGGCCGATGCCATACAGCGAGGCGACTTCGAGCGCTACGGACGTCTTGTAGGTAAGACATGGCTCCAGAACCAACGTCTGGACTCGGGCACAAATCCTGCCGCAGTAAAAGCTATTATTGACCGCGTGGAGCGATATACCCTCGGGCTCAAGCTCCCAGGCGCCGGTGGAGGCGGATTTATCTACATGGTGGCACGCGATAATGAAGCGGCGCTGCGCATACGCGAGGAACTGACCAAAAATGCTCCTAATCCACGCGCACGCTTTGTGGAAATGACTCTGTCAAACACCGGACTACAGGTATCGCGTTCATAACATGTGATACTATAAAAAACAACAGCGCCATGTCGGGAGTATTGAACGACATGGCGCTGCTTTTTATAACCCTTATATCAAGGCTTTTTCACGGCCTGAACATATTCTATCATCATACCCGGATTACTATCCGGAGCTTTTCCGGCAACAGGTTCAGCCATGAAATGCACATAGCTTATACCGTCAATGCTGCGGTTAAGCAATGGCATCTTTATATTGCGCTTGCGACCGTCAACTTTTACCACCGCCATCGGGGAACGACCGTTGTCAAGATTCCAGTCAATACTTACGGTATGCCATTTATCATCTTTGATTCCAAGCTTTTTACGGTCAAGCGCCAAACGATACATGCTTTCATGGCGCGCCACAGTATCCGATGGATTAAACCAACGGTCATTCAGCATCAGTGACAGGCCGTCCGATCCTTCGGGCAGTTTCACCGATGCCTTGAAACTGCCACTGCGCATAGCCGGGAAATTCCACACCGCTCCTCTCACATCGCTGACAAGAGAATCAGCTTTGCCATACCTCAGTTTCATGACATTGCGTCCGGGATTATCCAGGTGTTCAGCAAGTTCAGCTCCGTTGATTCTGTTGTACGAGCAGTGACCCTTGATTCCTTTTATATAGTTGAACGTACTCCAGTTATCAAGTCCGTCAGCAAAACTGTCCGCACGTTCCCCTTCGTAAAGCCAACCGGTATCAAATGCTACAATACGGCGATGCAGCGGATGCTGTCCGATGGCAGCTATAATCTTGCCGGGGGCTGCTTCCACAAACTGTGCCTGATGCATGCCTCGGTCTATACCCCCACCACGCAAGGCATAATCAGGCTCATTGCGCGGCGGATCCATACTGAGTTCGCGGAACCCGGTCCATGTCTTACCGTCGTCATCCGATATGGCTACATGCGTCACATCCCGATTGGTGAACACATCGTCCCACACTCCATTTGCTGAAGCCAGCTCAGGCAGCGGAGTAGTATTGCACCAGAACATCAACAGTCGGCCATCTGACAGACGTCCGATGGTAGGCATTGTGATAGTACCATAGAAACGTGACGGACGAGGCTCGCCCCAGGTCAGTCCACCATCTTCAGAGAACGCTTCATAATGATTGTCATGCGGAGTACGCATAAGCATCCACAACCGTCCGTCGTTCAGCTCAACCACCGTAGGCTCTACAGCCCCATGATTCCAACGTATACCCTTATGATGACCGCCACCTTTATGTTCAGGAGTTATCACGGTATTGGAGCGGGTCCAGCTCAGGCCGTCGTCATCCGACACATAAGTATAGCACCCTTTGGGAGATACTCCCCCATGCGCGGCCACAACAATGCGCTTCCCCGAACGTGCAAACACCGGTGGTTTAATCATAATGGATGGGATATCCGATACCTTACGGAGCGTACGGTCGCCCTTCTCTCCGCCAACGGTACGTATGCAGTAAACTCCGTAGCGTCCCATATTCACAACCCTTATAAATTCGCCGCTTACAGGCGACTGTATATCCGCCATAGCCATACCGCGCGGATAATCGACACGCTTCCATGTCATGCCGCTATCACGGCTCGATATATAGAAATTGCCGGTTGCAGCCTGTTCGCCATAGTTGTAATGCCGGATTTCTCCGTCAGGCATTTTAGACAAACCTATGTATGCATCAGACGGACCGGTGGCCACGATCCTCGGGCTGAATACAGACTCAATTGATTCGGCAGCTTGCTGCGCATATGCCGACATAGCACAAAGCATCAGGAGAATGGAGTATTTTTTCATGGTTAACACATATATATTTTACTTATATTTTTACTCCGTAAAGATACGAAATTCATGCCATTCCGGACAACTCTGACTTCAAATTGCAGACAATTAGCAAGATAAAAAAACATAAAAAAGATTTGGAGGGAATAAAATTTTAGCATACCTTTGCGGTGTATTATTTCACTAACACACTATGCTAAAAATCGAACACCTTTCATTCGCTTATCCACGTCATCAGGTGATGACCGACATGAGCCTTAGTTTTCCCCCGGGAAAAATCTACGGAGTGCTCGGACCTAACGGAGCTGGCAAATCGACTCTGCTATATCTTATAGCCGGTTTGCTCACTCCGAAGTCGGGTCAGGTGACATTCATGGATGTCAATACCAGGCTACGTCTGCCCTCCACTCTTGAGGATATATTCATCCTTCCAGAGGAGTTTCAGCTCCCCTCCATATCACTTGAAAAATATGTGCGGGCCAACGCCAAATTCTATCCCCGCTTCAGCATGGACGACCTCAAGCGCCACTTAGAAACATTTGAAATGCCTTTCGACGTCAATCTTGGAGCTTTGTCCATGGGTCAGAAGAAAAAGGTGTTCATGAGCTTCGCCTTAGCCTGCAACACACGTCTGCTTCTGATGGACGAACCTACCAACGGCCTCGACATTCCGGCTAAGAGCCGCTTCCGCAAGTTCATAGTGTCAGGCATGACGGACGACCGCACCATCATCATCTCCACCCATCAGGTACGTGATATCGACAAGCTGCTTGACCATGTGGTAATCACCGACCCCTCGGGCATAAAACTTGATGCTGACACCTATTCCATAATCAGCAAGCTGAAGTTTATCACCGCTCCCGTATCGGTGCCCCCCACAGAGGCTCTGTTTGCCCAACCGGCACTCGGCGGGTACAACCTGATTCTGAACAATGATGACGATACCGAAACCGAAATCAATCTTGAGAGCCTATTTGAATTTACCCAGCGCTGCCCAAAGAAGGTAGCTGAATTATTCACATCCGAAACAGCTTAATCAACATGGCACAATACTTTTCATTCAAGCGTCTTGCCGACATGACAGCGCTCTCCCTGACTGAGAACCGAAAGAAAGTTCTTATGCAGGTCCTGGTGATGGCCGCCATTATCATAGGGTTCATCTTGTTCATGACCTTAATGAATATCGGCGCATACGGCTCACAACCATACTATCACGTCACCCCGGACAAGTTTGAATTTGACCCGCTCTGGAACAGTGTCCTGATACCTATGTATGTCATGTCCATTTTTGGATTCTCAGCTCTCAGCGCATCCCTTTCCATGGAGTGGATGAGCACGCCCAACCGCCGTTTAAACACGCTGATGATACCCGCCACACAGCTTGAAAAATACATGGCCCGGTGGATTATCTATGTATTCGGCTTCTTCATCGTGTTTAACATAGTATTCCTTTTTGCCGATTATCTGCGTGTGATAACAACACCTGTCATAGCGCGTATTAACGATATAGAGTGTGTCAGCAAGCCCAAGCCACTCCTTTCATGGGTTGACTACGCATTCAGCCATGAATCTAACTTTAGGGATAGAGGAGTAATCTGGATGCTTATATCCATGCTGCTCGCATTCCAGTCGCTGTTTGTGCTCGGCAGCTCCATATGGCCCCGCAATTCATTCATAAAAAGTGCCGCCATATCCACTGTGCTGATTCTTGTATTCATATTTACCGGAGTTTACTTCGTTGAAAACATTTTTGAATACGGTAAGTACAATTATCCCCGCGCCGATTACTTCGGGGAACATTTCGGCATTATGGCAGCTATTTTTATGGGTATAACACTATTCAACTGGGCCCTGGCCTACTTCCGGTTCAAGGAATCAGAGATTACTCAACGCTGGTAACACATACGATGCATGGAATTTGAAAATAACCGACGTGCTATCTATCTGCAGATAGCTGATAAAATAATGGATGACATAATGGCCGGTCTGCACCCGGTGGAAGAGCGTATACCATCAGTCCGCGAGTATGCAGCCATAGTGGAAGTAAACGCCAATACCGTAATGCGGGCATACGACTACCTGACGCGCGAGGAGATAATATTCAACCGCCGCGGCATAGGGTTCTTTGTCAAGCCCGGAGCACAAAATGTGATAGCAGCCATGCGCAAGCGTATGTTTTTCGAAACAGAAATGCCCAAGCTCTTCACACGCCTGCATGCCATAGGCATCACACCGGATGAACTGTCATCACTATTCAAACAATTCTTAGACTCACAAAAATGAAACGTACATCATATATCATAATCGGATTCCCGATAGTACTATTCGCCATTTTCGTGGCAGGGATGCTGTTTCTGGCCGGAGGCAAAGAACCCGTAAGCCATCAATTCAGCTATACCGGCGACATTGTCATGACCGACACCACTCTTGACGGCCGATACATTCATATCTTGGATATACGCAAGAACTCCCACGTGTCATACGATTCGCTCGACATTCGAATTATAGAATCGGACCTCGTGACCGGACCTGCACTCCGTGGTCCAAAGGATCTGCTGGCAATACTCAAAATGAAACAGGATGCCGACACTATCTCAATCATTTTCGACTGGAGCGGAATGGCTCCCAAGGAGGATGATAAACAGAGATACAACTGGTGGGAAGTGAAATCCTCGGACCCGCTTGAAATCATCATGCCCAGCAAACGCATAGCCGGAGTAAGTTCGTACATATCAACAGGAATGGAGCTGAGTGGCATTGAATCGTCATCGCTTACCTTAGGACAGTTACCATCTTGTAAACTTGTAAACTGTCACATAGCTGCTCTCAACGTCAAGTCTACATTCCTGACAAACAATGATTATGGAAACCACTATTGGACAGACAGAAAATTCACCTTTGAGAATTGCGCTATAGGAAGCTCTGACATTCAGGCTCTACCCAGTGAAAGCATCTCACTTTACGGAAATGATGACAGCCTGATAGACAAGCTCAACCTTTCGGTATTACCTATCGGCGATGATGAAGATTCAGATAAGAATTCTAAATTTAACCTTGTTATAGATATCGATGTCAACAATCTTACTACTGACCTGGCCGGATATACGGTAGCCCTTTCAACAGATCGACCGATATCAGGACTGAAACTATCCAAATAGACATACTTCAGAGCTTCATTTAATATGAAAGAGATTGGCCGCGGCACACCCCCGCCAATCTCTTTCTTCTTTTGATTACATTTTAAATACTATGTAATTATTATAATATCACCTTTGTCTTTATAAAATACATTGGCCTGTTTCATTGATTATTAGACTTGACTGTGGCTACCATTTCATAATTGAAGAAGTCAAGAAGCTGATTCACCTTATCAAGGCGAAGTGTTTTCTTACCTTGTTCCAGATCACGAACAAAGCGAAGCCCTACACCAGACTTTAGCGACAGTTCTTCTTGAGTCAGGTCATACTGCTTCCTCAACATTTTTACCGTTGTAGAGAGATTCATCATACGTACTACTTTATACCTTTTAGGGTACAAAAATAACACTATTTCTCAATATTATACCATTTTGGGTATAATATTTATATTTACAACATCAATTATACCCGATAAGATATACCTCAACCAAAAATAAACACTCATTCGTTGCAAGCGGGGGCTTGCCACTGGTCAGCCGAAGGTATTCTATTCAGTTCATGAGGTCGAGCAGACGCTGCGGCGTGAGCTCGGCTACATAATCAACCACAACATCGGCCAGAGAACCGACAGTATCGGCCGGATAGGTTGTGGCCACACCTATAACCTTGGCTCCTGATGCTCTACCTGCTTTGAGCCCCTGCATGGAGTCCTCAAATACAAAACAATCCTTCGGGTCACACCCCACGGCAGCGGCTGCCTTAAGATACCCTTCGGGATCAGGCTTGGAGCGGCTCACCTGACGTCCGTCAATAACGGTCATGAAATACTGTTTCAACCCGGGCTGCTTTTCCCACAGGCGCTCCATTTTCGAAGGGTCGCTACTGGTGACTATAGCGGTACGGAAGCCGGCATCAATCAGCTGCTGAAGAAACTCCTGCACCCCGGGATAGAGAGGATAGTCCATACGGTTCTGGAACTCCTGCAGGCGGCGCACTATGTCCGTGCGCACAGCTTCATCAGGATAATGATTCAATATCGATTCAAGTGTGGTACCCTTGATGGCAATGGCAAAATTCTCCACTCCCGTAGGATATATATCCTCTATACCCTGCCAAAACCGGGTATATGTACCCTCGCTGTCAATCAACACTCCGTCAAGGTCAAACAATGCTCCGTATCGCTTCATAAAAATCAGTTATAAAATTTTCACAAAATTAATACAAACAGTCCCGATAATTGTTACAACAATGGTTAATTTTGCATTGTAAAAAAGCATACGATTGATGGCAGAAACAGACAGCACCCCCATGACGCTCGGTACCCGCCCGATAGGACGGTTACTGATACAATACTCCGTACCGGCCATTATAGCAAGCGTGGCCACATCGCTGTACAATATTGTTGACAGCATATTCATAGGTCGAGGTGTCGGGGCAATGGCTATAGCAGGACTCGCCATCACTTTCCCGCTGATGAACCTGGTGATAGCTTTCTGTACGCTGATAGCCGTAGGCGGCGCCACCATTTCATCAATATTCCTCGGGCAGAAGAATATCAGCCGTGCTACGGACGTGGTCAACAATGTAGCTCTGCTCTGTCTGATACACTCTGTAATTTTCGGAGGACTGACTCTGATATTCCTCGACAAGATACTGCTATTCTTTGGAGCCACGCCAGAAACCCTCCCCTATGCACGCGAATTCATGACTGTGATTCTTTACGGCACGCCGATATCATACATCTTCATAGGGCTCAACAATATAATGAGGGCCACAGGATATCCCAAGAAAGCCATGATATCGGCACTGCTGTCAGTGCTTGTCAACGTAATCCTTGCCCCGATATTCATATTTGTGTTTGACTGGGGCATACGTGGAGCCGCCACAGCCACAATGTGCGGACAGGCAGTGGCCTGCGTATGGGTGCTTCATCACTTCCTGTCGCGCAAGAGCTTCGTGCATCTGCAGTGGAAAGCCCGATGGCTCACCGGCTCAATCATCAAGCGCATATATGCTATCGGGCTATCGCCGTTCCTGATGAATGTATGTGCCTGCATAGTGGTGATATTCATCAACAAAGCCCTGCTTGACTACGGAGGCACGGATGGCAATCTGGCGGTAGGAGCCTACGGCATACTAAACCGGACATCAATGTTTTTTGTTATGATAGTGTTCGGTGTCACACAGGGAATGCAGCCCATACTCGGATTCAACTACGGCGCCGGACAGTGGCTACGCGTGAGGCGCACACTCACCATAGGCATTTGTCTCGGTGTAGCCATCACTACCGTAGGATGGCTCATATGCGAGCTTATGCCCGGTGCGGTAAGCTCACTGTTCACCACTGACAATGTGCTGATAGCCATGGCCGACCGTGGCGCACGGATATTCTTTATATTCTATCCGCTCGTGGGGTGCCAGATTGTGATACAGAACTTTTTCCAAAGCGTAGGAAAGCCTCAGATTTCCATATTCCTGTCACTCACCCGACAGCTTATATTCCTCATCCCCTTCCTGATATTCCTGCCACGTCATTTCGGTATTGACGGAGTGTGGGCCTCGATGGCCGGTTCGGACTGCATAGCATTCATACTGGCCATAGTGACACTCATATTCATGATGCGCCGTGAGCAAAAGAAAATTGGCTCACACCTAAACAAAAATATATAAAACCGTACAATATGAAAAAACATCTTACCATAGCACTCGTTGCTCATGACCAGCGTAAAGCCGACATGGTGTCATGGGCTAAATATAACGCCGAGCTTCTTTCGCAGCATCATCTGGTATGCACCGGTACCACCGGTGGCCTTATCAAGAAAGCATTTGATGAATTAGGCATACAGGCCGACATAACATGTATGAATTCAGGCCCGATGGGGGGCGATGCTGAGATAGCGGCAATGGTGGTACGCCATGAAATTGATCTGGCCGTATTCCTGATTGACGACCTCAATCCGCAGCCCCATGAAGCTGACATACAGATGCTTCTGCGCCAGTGCCGTCTGCACAATGTGCCTATCGCATGCAACCGCGTTAGCGCCGATCTGATGATTTCAAGCTCGCTCTGGGATGATGCCGATTACTCTCCCGCAGCTCAGACTTACGTTAAATTTGACCGTTGATGGCCTGCGAGGAACTACAGTTGCGCCTTGACCCGCGCACAGCATATACCCCGATGCTGCTTTCAGCCGAAGTAAGCCGGATTCTTGATATTGATGCCAACCGCATCAAGGAAGTACATATAACACGCCGCTCCATTGATGCCCGCCAGCGCAGGGTCATGGTCAATCTGACGGTAAAGGCATTCGTTGACTGCATGCCGCAGCCGGGCGAGCTGGCCTCGCCGGTGGAGTATGCCAAACTCCCTGCGGATGCTCCGGAATGCGTTGTGGTGGGAGCCGGCCCGGCCGGACTTTTTGCCGCACTCAGGCTTATTGAACTCGGCATAAGACCGACAGTCCTGGAACGCGGCAAAGATGTTGACTCACGCCGCAAGGATATGGCTATGATAGCTCGTGAAGGTGTGGTCAATGAGGACTCCAACTACTGCTTCGGCGAAGGGGGTGCGGGTGCGTTTTCCGATGGGAAACTCTATACCCGCAGCAAGAAGCGCGGATCAATCGACAAGATTCTCAACATATTCCATCAGCACGGCGCACAGGAATCGATACTCTGCGACGCTCATCCGCATATAGGCACTGACCGTCTGCCCGAAGTAATAAAAAGCATCCGGCATACTATTGAACGGTGCGGCGGACAGATTCTGTTCAACCAGCGTGTCACCGATATAGCTCTCACCGACGGGACAGCCACCGGTGTGACCACCGCCACGGGCGACAGATTTGAAGGTCCGGTGATATTGGCTACAGGCCATTCGGCCCGGGATGTCTACGGCATGCTGCAGCGTCAGGGCATAGATATGGAAGCCAAAGGAATAGCGGTAGGCGTGCGCCTTGAGCATCCGCAGAAGCTTATCGACGCCATACGTTATCACAATCCGGGCGGACGCGGAAAGTATCTTCCCCCGGCGGAATATACAATGCTTACCCGTGTTGACGGACGTGCGGTGTACTCCTTCTGTATGTGTCCCGGAGGGGTCATTATTCCGGCGGCAAGCGCACCGGGACAGATGGTGGTCAACGGCATGTCATCATCCTCACGCGGTGGTGCCCGAGCCAACTCAGGGATGGTGGTGGAGGTTCTGCCGGAGGATTTACCCTCGCAGTACACCATGTTCGGGCCGCTTAAGATGATGAAATTTCAGGAGGATATAGAGACGGCGTTCTTCAACGAAGCCGACCGCTCGCAGAATGCTCCGGCCCAGCGCATGGTTGACTTCGTACGGTCACGCCCGTCAAAGGATCTGCCTGATACATCCTACGCACCCGGCATTCATCCGGCACGTATCGACAAGCTTCTTCCAGCCGGAATAGCCTCACGGCTTCAGAAAGGATTTGAAGATTTCGGACGCAAGAATAAAGGCTTCCTTACCAACGAAGCGGTTCTTATAGGTGACGAGACACGCACATCAGCACCGGTACGCGTACTTCGACAGCCTGACAATCTGCAGCATGTCAGCGTAGGCGGACTGTTTCCCTGCGGCGAGGGAGCGGGCTATGCAGGCGGTATAGTGTCGGCAGCCATTGATGGCGAACGTTGCGCCGATGCCGTGGCCAGCTACCTTGGACTATAGACTGTCCAAGGCATCATCAAGAGCATCCTTCAGAAGCGACTTGAATTCATTAGACCGAAACCAGGATGACTTCATCCCCTCCACAGCCTCCCGCAGACGAGGGAGATAGATGTCAAGCATTCCGGCACTATCGGCAGTTTGCAGAGCCTCGGCAAGCATCCGGGCTGTGGCACGCTGTGTTGTTTCTTTAATCCACTGTTCCGATCCTGCGGCACACATGGCCTCTATGGCATACACCATTATCTCTGCCACATGCTCAGTGCCGGGATTAAGCGATGAAATATCCTTCACTATACGGCGCACACGGGTGATACGAGCCCTGTTGCGTCCACGCGAGGTTCGGTTAATCTCTTTTTTGATATTTGACTTGGCACGCTCAAGGCGCTTGTCAATATCAGGCTGCACATAAAAGTCAAGATACTCCTTCGCTTCCGGACGTGCCGCATACAGATCGAGGACAAGCTCCGCTATCTGCCCGGCCGTCATCAGGGCCAACTGTTTCTTAAGGGTGGTTTTCGACATATTACTATAACGCTCCGTAGCCTGCGTAAGTGTGCCGGAGATACAAAAAAATCCCGTTGACTGACCTGATATCAGCGACGGGATTCTATATTTCAGCTATCTGATGATTACTTCACGCTGTCAGCAGCAGCGGCAGGAGCGGCTGTATCAGCAGCCTGCTTGGCGGCATCGCTTCCGGGCTTGAGCCAGCGGTCGAGCCAGCGGAAGAACACGCGCTGCCACATAACGGCATTCTGGGGCTTGAGAATCCAGTGGTTTTCATCGGGGAATATCAGCATCTCGGCCGGGACTCCACGCAGACGTGCGGCATTGAATGCCATCATACCCTGCGAGGCGAGGATGCGGAAGTCATACTCTCCGTGAGTGATAAGAATAGGGGTATCCCACTTGTCAACAAAGCGGTGGGGCGATGTGGCGAATGTAGCCTGGGCGGCAGCATTCGACTTGTCCCAGAACGGGCCGCCCATATCCCAGTTGGCAAACCACATCTCTTCTGTTTCAAGATACTGTGCCTCGAGGTTGAAGATTCCGGCATGTGCCACGAGAGCGGCGAAACGACCTTCATGATGTCCGGCGAGCCAATATACGGAGAAACCGCCATAGCTTGCGCCAACGGCACCTATATGATCGGCATCGATATATGCCTCTTTCTTCATATCATCGACGGCGCTGAAGTAGTCCTTCATATTCTGACCGCCGTAGTCCTTTGAAATCTGGGCATTCCATTCAGTGCCGAAACCGGGCAGGCCACGACGGTTGGGGGCAATCACCACATATCCGTTGGCAGCCATCAGCGCGAGGTTCCAGCGTGTGCTCCAGAACTGGCTTACAGCTGACTGCGGACCACCCTGACAATAGAGCACCGCAGGATACTTCTTGTTCGGATCAAACTTGGGAGGATAGAGCACCCATGTGGTCATCTGCTTGCCATCGGTGGTAGGCACCATGCGCTTCTCAACGGTAGGCATATCAAGCTTCGCAAGCAGCTCGGTGTTAACATTGCTTATCTGAACAGCCTTGCCATCCTTCACAGCCACGAGTTCGTTGGGCATAAGCATTGAATGACGCATGGTGATCAGTGTATTGCCATCGACAGGAGCAAGTGATGCGTAGTCAAACACACCTTCAGCCACAACCTTAACCGAACGGTCGGCAAGAGCTATGGAGAATATAGGTGTCACACCATCCTTAGGTGCGATGAAATAGATTGACTTTCCGTCAGGATTCCAGGCTATGGCATCGACGGTATAATCCCAGTCGGCTGTCAGGTCAGTCTTCTCACCGGTAGTGGTGTCCATGATGAATATACGGTTCTTGTCGCTTTCATATCCGTCATGTTCCATGCTGAGCCAAGCCACATACTTACCGTCGGGTGAATAAACGGGATTGGTGTCGTAGCCCATCATACCTTCGGTAATATTGGATGTTTTCTTTGAAGCCACGTCATAGAGATAGAGATCGGAATTTGTGCTGAGAGCATATTCCATGCCTGTCTTTTTGCGTGACACGTAGATAAGCTTGCTTCCGTCAGGAGCCCATGCGAATGACTCCACTCCGCCAAACGGCTTCATGGGTGCTTCGAACGGTTCATCCTGCATGATGTCAATGACGTCAGTCACCTGATTGCCGTCAAACGAGCCGAGCAAGGGGTGGGGAATCTCTGTTACCCATTCATCCCAGTGCTTGTACATAAGATCGTCAATCAGACGTCCGGTGGCCTTGGGCAGATCAGGATATATATCCTCGGCGGTGCGTGAATACTTCACGGAGCCAATCATAAGCACCTGCTTTTCATCAGGCGAGAAGAGGAATCCTGCGATTCCGTTCTCTACCAAACTAACAGCCTTGGCGCCGCTTCCATCGGCATTCATCACCCAGAGCTGCTGCTTGCCGTCGACGGCCGACATATAGGCAATTTTCTTGCCTCCGTCAATCCATACGGCACCGTTCTCACTCTCAGGAGTGCGTGTGATGCGCTGGTTGTCAGAGCCGTCAAGATTCATCACGTAGAGATCAAGATTACTCTTGTTCTGCTCTAAGCTTTCATAGCTTATGCCATAAAGAATCTTTGACTTGTCAGGAGAAACGACAGGTGATGACACCTTGCCGAATGCCTCAAGAGCATCAATTGTGTACTGCCCGTTTTCAGGGGTAAAGTCAGGCTTGTCAATAATGTCGCCGCCGGAGCCGGAACCGGTGGATGAACATGAGGCCGCCAGAAGGGCCGTTGTCATCATGGCAAATGATTTTAAGTAATGTGACATATAATCGGTGTGATATGTATGAGCTTATTTAGCCGGACGTTCATATCCGTCCTTCTGACAACGCTTTGTCATGCGTTCGATACGCTTCTTGGTATCGGGGTGTGACGAGAACATCTTCTGTATGGCGCTTGCCTGGGTATTTCCGCCCTCAAGTGACTGGAGCTTTTCAAATGACATAACAATACCCCAGGGATTGCGTCCGTTGGCTTTCAGGAAATCATAGCCGCTGTCATCAGCCTCGCTCTCCTGCTTCTGTGAATATTTGGCATTGATAAGGCTCTGTCCGAGTGCGCCGAGCTGTGAATCTGTGAGCTTGGCAGCCACGCCACCTGTTGAAGAGATGCCATCCTTCAGGGCATCAGACAGGAGCTGTGTGCGGAATGCATTCTTCGAATGATGCTTGAGCACATGGCCTATTTCATGGCCGATGACACCCATCAGCTCATCATCGTCCATCAGGTCCATAAGAGCGGCAAACACGCGTACGCTTCCGTCAGGACAAGCAAATGCATTGACGTCAACCACATTATATACTTTGAAATTCAATGGAATACCATCAGCCTCGGTAATACCTGCTGTAAGTCTACGCAGACGCTTGGTATATTCATTATCTTCCGGGAGAACTGGATTGTTAGCGTCCATCCAATCAACTGATTCCTTTACATAAGCAGCCATCTGGGCGTCAGTAAGTGTAACAGCCTTTACAGCCTTTGCCCCGGCATTGATAGCCTTTCCAAGGTTAAACTGTGCTACTGCCGGCTGCACCATACAAAGGCCGAGTGCGATTGCTGCCACTCTAAAAAAATTCTTCTTCATAGGATGATTATAATTTGTAATTTTGCAATTAAATTATAGTTTTTAACAATAGTTTTGCAAAGTTACTACTTTTCCTGAAAAGAAGATGACTAAAAACAATCCATCCAGCAAAAGATTCGGCAGCACAGCCCGAATTGTCACTCTCATTATATTGCTGATGATTCTCTCCGGCACTGACTTGTTTCTGCTGGGGGTTACTATCGTGTCGAAACCGTTGGCAATAATCATAGCTTTAGCGTTTGCCATAATAAGCGGCATTCCGGCGCTGCCGCTATGGAGCCGAATAACAGGCTCTGACAAACGATGGCTCTGCTATCTTACGCACGTGGTGGTGACCGCGCCTTTAGCTATGTGTATTTTCCTATCCATCAATTTTTTCGCGACACCGGATTCAAGATTCACCGATACAAAGACCGTAGTGACCCGCATATACTCCGAAACGCGCCATACCACACGCCGCGTGTCACGACGCACATACGTGCAAGGCGACCCTTATAAAGTATATTTTGCGGAAGTATGCCTCCCCTCAGGACGTCTGAAAAGCATCAGCATCAACAACCGGCAGTTTCGCCGGCTGCATAAAGGCGATACCATAACACTAAAGATAGGACGCGGGGCACTGGGCCTCCCTGTCATCCGGCGCCGTGGCGTGACGGTAAATATCCCTGAAAGCCACTATCGGGTACGGTAGATGCCTATTGAGGCTCTGCAGGGCCTCAATCACGCATTCCCAACAAACGGCCGTCGGAACTGAACAGATATTCGTCAATCTTTTCGCCCCGAAGCTCTATGGTGTAGCCTGTGGCTGAGCGTTTCACGGTTTCAACTTTCGTATCGACCTTGCGGCGCTTGAGTTCACGGCGTGCACGGTCAGGAATCAGCTTCGACAGCAATTGGACGGTGAATACTTCATCGTCCGGGGCGTCAATCTCTGTCCACTCCCCTTTTGAATTGAATTCTATCTCACTCCCGTCTGAAAGTTCTACCTCCACTTTCCCGGAAGCAAACTCACGTTCAGCTCTGATTACTGTAAGCCCCTTAAACTCCCGGTCAATGAACTTCCGTGACTTGAGCGGAATCTGTGTATATTCAACGGATCCGCTTATGGCCGGACCCACACCACCTTCTATTATTGGGAATCGTCCTTCTTCAGGTTCCTGAGCAGATACAGATGCCGACATTGGCATCATTGCTGCCAACGTAAGCAGTGAAGCTGATAAAATAATCTTATTCATAAGGCATTAACTCTTTTCTATAACAACATCTATGTAAGTGTAAAGTTACCTCTTTTTCATAGCTGAATTCATCTATTAACATATTTTAACTGCGATAAAATTTGGTCATCTACGAAGTTTTCGTAGATTTGCGACATCATCGTAATATTCAGTCTATGAACAATCTTACTCCACAGGAAGAAGAAGTAATGCGAGCTATCTGGAATGCCGGCAGCTGTACGGTGAAGGATATACTGGAACAGATGCCTCAACCCGCTCCACCCTACACTACCGTAGCATCGATAGTGAAGAATCTTGTACGGAAAGAATACGTCACCGCACGCAAGATAGGCAACACGTATCTGTATACTCCGGCTATTGACAGCGGCGAGTTCAAGCGGCGATGCCTCGGCGACATCGTGAAGGATTATTTCTGCAACTCCTATAAGGAGATGGTCACTTTCTTTGCCCGCGAAAAGAGCATAACGCCTGAAGAACTTGAAGAAATAGTAAACCTGATAAAGAAAGGAAAAGAAAAATGAATCCCGAGATATTCTACTTCATAAAAGCCAATCTGATAATCATAGCGGCCTTCCTGCTGTACAAGGTTATGTTCAAGGGAGAGCATGGATTCCGCTTTCGCCGCATATTTCTCCTTTCATCAATGATAGGCGCGCTGCTGCTTCCCGCACTCGGGCTGCTTCTGTCCGGCACGCATATCGATGGAGAGATTGTTATGATGCCGGCTATCGATCTGTCGGAAATAGCACCATCAGCCGGTAATGTCCCGGAAAAGGAGAGCGGCCTACCGGTCATGACGCTGTTGAGCTATATCTATATCGCCATTTCATCTCTGTTGGTGATACGCGCATTATGGCGTATAATCAGCATACACCACCTCATCAGTAAAGCTCACCGCACAGAGCTGACCGACGGAATATATACGCACTTCATCAAGGCCGATACCGAAACAGCATTTTCGTGGTTCAACCATATATTCATATCCTACCGTTCAGACGTGCCGCAATTCATCATAGCGCATGAACTTGCACATGTCAGTCACCGCCACTCGGCCGACATCATCATATCGGAACTATTCGTATCGCTGTTCTGGATCAATCCCGCTGCATGGAGCATACGCAATTGCGTGCGTGAGAATCTTGAGTTCTTGGCCGATGCACATGCCGTAAATGAATCCAACAGACGTGAATACCAGATGTGCCTGCTCAACAACACTATACAATCGGCTATAGCACCCATATATACAAATTTTAATCTCACTTCAATCAAAAAACGTATCATTATGATGAACAACAAGCCAAGAAAAACAGGACGTGTATGGAAATCGCTCCTCGCAATAACCGCCTTAGCCGGAATAATAGTAGTGTCAGCCACAGCAATGGCAGGTAACACTCCAGCAGATGTGACCACCACCACAAAGTCATCCAAATCGCAGACAAAGAAAGTCAAGAAGCAGACCATGAAAACATCCAAAACGACTTACGCCTCGACTGCCGGTCCTGACGATGCCTCATTCCCCGGAGGTGATGCAGAATTCTTCATGTTCATAGCAAGAAATATAGAATATCCGCAAAGCGCTATCAAAGATGGCACAGAAGGTAATGTGATTGTTAACTTCACTGTAGCTCCCGACGGAAAAGTAACGGACGTAAAGGTAGTAAAAGGTGTGCGTGAAGACCTCGACAATGCAGCTATTGAAGTAATCAAGAAAAGTCCGAAATGGAATCCTGCAAAACCGGGTGGCGACGCCAGTGTCAACGTGCCGGTAACTTTCAAATTATCGCCTAAACGCAAAAAGAGTAAATAACCGTACCTTTTTGTCCGAAACAACGTGATGACTGTTGACAGCGGTTATCTCACTTAGGTCAACGTAGGATATGACACACATGGCACCGTTGTGTCATATCCTACGTTTTTATTCTGACTGAAATCAGTGCGGCATTATACATCCCACGTATAATTCCGATAAAAACATCAGAAAAATTTGGATGTAATATATTTTTAGCATACTTTTGTGGTGTACTATTTCACTAACACACTATGTTAAATAATCATACACCGTTCATCCGCTTGTCCTCGTCCGGCTACAGCTATGGACACATAGATAAGTACCTATCAGCTTCGGGAGCGCAACATAATGTTATCTTTCCGAATGAAAATAATTCAGCTTCCGCTTGCATTTTACTTATAAAATATTAGGGGGGGGGTAAATTTTATTTCGTATCTTTCGCATCATAAACAAACCAGTCGTTACAATTATATGAAATCAATCAAATCATTACTACTCCCTGTCATCGCAATGTTGACAGCAGCCACGGTATCGGCACAGTCATACCGTGTGACAGGAACTGTGGTCGACTCCACCGGTACGGGTGAGGCATTTGCCACAGTGCGCATCTACGCCTTGCCTGATTCAGTAAAGCCTGTAGCCACTGCCGTTACCAAAGAGAACGGCTCGTTCAATAAGTCATTGTCGCGCGAAGGCAAGTACCGTTTCCTTCTCACTTCGGTAGGACGCGCACCGCTTATGCGCGACTTCGCAGTGAGTCAATCACACCCGGTGGCCGATTTAGGGTGCATGACTGTAAGTTCAGGAGCTGAGCTTGGCGAAGTGGTTGTAACCGCCCAGAAGCCACTGATATCACGCGAAATAGACCGTATAGCTTATGATGTCAAGGACGACCCTGAATCAAAGACATCCCAACTTGACGAAATTCTGAAAAAAGTACCCCTTGTAAGCGTCGAACCTGACGGCACCATAAAGGTAAAAGGTTCTTCAAGTTTTGTAATATACAAGAACGGGCGTAAGAACAATTCGTTCAGCAAAAATGCCAAGGATATATTCAAGTCCATCCCGGCGTCCATGATTAAAAGAATAGAAGTGATCACCGATCCGGGAGCACGCGAGGATGCCGAAGGTATCGGCACAATTCTGAACATCGTGACCGAGGAAAACCTGATAATAAAAGGAGTGATGGGCAGTGCCGGCATCAACTACAGCAATACGGCCAATTTCCCCAATCCAAACCTATGGCTTATGTCGCAGATTGACAAAGTGACATTCAGCATATACGGTTCTCTGAACACACGCCCGGGACGCGTAGGACGCGAGCATCATGAAACCACACGTACCTTCGATGACTCTGACAATACATCTCATGAAAGCACCGAGCAATCAGTGTCGCGCATATCCGGCAATGTAGGTATGGAGCTCAGCTATGAAATGGACTCGCTCAACCTGTTCACCGCCGAATTTGGCGCTTACATAAGCAGCACCAAGACCCGCGCCAATTTCCAGTATGAAATGTTTGATCCGGATCATGATCTGATATACGGCTACCGCTCTCAGCGATTCACATCCCCCTCACGCCTACACTGGCTTGACGGTACGTTCAACTATCAGCACCTTACCCGACGCAGAGGTGAAAAGTTTATCCTCACCTACATGATATCAGGCAATGGCAGCAACTCGAAGGAGACAAACCGCTATTTTGACCAACAGAACATGCCGGTAAGCTACACCGGTATTGACTACGACAACTCAGCCACCTTCCTCGAACATACCGTTCAGGCTGACTGGACCCGCCCGTTGTGGAAAGGGCATACACTTGATATCGGAGCTAAATATATTTACCGCGACAACCATAGCCGCTCGGACCAGCAGTATATCGGACAGAACGACTACAAGACTGACTTCAGCCATGTGACCCAGGTGGCTGCCGCGTTTGCCGACTACCGGGTGAACATCGGCCGATGGGGAGTGCGTGCCGGCGTACGATACGAGTTCTCACGTCTGGAAGCCAAATATAAGCTTGGCGACAATGATGACTATCATAGCGACCTGAATGATGTAGTGCCCAACGCCGCAGTTTCATTCAACATAAATGACCGCAACTCAATACGCGCATCGTACAGCTCATCAATCCAGCGTCCGGGTATCAACTACCTCAACCCTACCATCATCAGCAATCCTCAGAGTCAGACTCAAGGTAATCCTGACCTGACAAGCACACGCAATCATTCGGTCAACTTCAACTACAGCTTCTTCAGCCGCAAGTTCTCACTCGATTTCAACACAGGCTACTATTTCAGCAACAACGCCATAATTCAGATTCAGGAACTTCTGCCTGGCGACCGCGTGAGTTCGACATATGCCAATGCAGGTAAAAACGGCTCGTTCAGCGCCAATCTATGGATGCAGCTGCAGGCCGGAGCAAAGACACGCATCATGGTAAATGGAGGCATCAGCTACTCACATGCCGAAAACCCCTCGATCAAAATCGAAACCAAGAGCTGGAATCCAAGCGTATTTGCACGCCTCACACAGCAGCTGCCTTGGAGGATTTCACTTGGAGCCTACATCAGCTACTGGGGCCGAAGCAAGAGCCTGTATAGTGTGTTCGAGCCACTTGGCATGACAAAACTCGGCCATGGCATTGACCTGCAGCGTTCATTCCTCAAGCAGAACCGGCTGAATGTACGTCTGGGAGTCAGCAATCCGTTCGGTGAAAGCAAGAGCCGCTACAGAAGCTACATGCTGAATGTCCCGTACGAAAGCACAAGCTACTCAACTACATCAAACAACCGCTCCGTACAGCTGTCCGTTTCGTACCGGTTCGGTAGTCTTAACGCACAGGTCAAGAAAGTGCGTAGCGTACGCAACAATGACGTGGTAGGAGGCCCGTCGAAATAAAATAATAAAGGTTATAGGAACGAAAATCCCGGAGGCTGATCACCATCAATGACACCTCCGGGATTCTTGTATTTATCAATTCTTCTTTAGAGCGAATCTATCTCCTTGAGCCAGATGGCAACCGATGCATCGGACGGCATACGCCAGTCACCTCGGGGCGACAGACAGACGCTGCCCACCTTCGGGCCGTCGGGCAGACATGAACGCTTGAACTGCTGCGAGAAGAAGCGCTGATAGAATTTGCGCATCCAGCGCAGTATCACGTCATCGGTGTACACTCCGCTGAATGCCTTGCGGGCCAGCAGATAAACACGCCGCGGACTGAAACCGTAGCGCAGCATATAGTAGAGGAAGAAGTCAGCTAATTCATAAGGGCCCACGAGCTCTTCAGTCTTCTGCTTGATGTTGCCCTCCGAATCGGCCGGCGTCAGCTCAGGGCTAATGGGGGTATCAATGATGTCAAGCAGCACTGTCCGCTCGCGCTCCGATGAAGCACGCATGGCAAACCAACGCACCAGATACTTGACAAGCGTCTTAGGCACTCCGGCGTTTACACCGTACATCGACATATGGTCGCCATTGTAAGTGGCCCATCCGAGGGCCAGCTCCGAGAGATCGCCGGTGCCGAGCACTATGCCTCCGGCCTGATTGGCCACATCCATAAGTATCTGTGTGCGCTCACGCGCCTGCGAATTTTCATAGGTAACGTCATGTACAGCAGGATCGTGCCCGATATCGCTGAAGTGCTGCATCACAGCCTCCGCGATAGGCACCTCACGGATGGTGATACCGAGCAGCTGCATTAGCTCCATGGCATTGTGGTAGGTACGGTCAGTGGTCCCGAATCCCGGCATTGTCACACCAATGATGCCCTTACGGTCAAGCCCGAGACGGTCAAACGTACGTACCGCCACAAGAAGTGCCAGCGTCGAATCGAGTCCACCTGAAATACCCACCGTCAGCGTGCGGCATCCGATGGCCGACAGACGCTGCGCCAGTCCCGATTCCTGAATGAACACTATCTCCGTACAGCGCTCGTCAATGGCGGTGTCGTCATGCGGTACGAAAGGATGCGGATCAACATTGCGGTAGGCCGGAGGCGTGTCAGTGATCCGACCTTGACAGGATTCCTCCGGCAGCTCCGTAGCATTCCCCTCACGCACAGCGCAGTCATGGAACGTGGTCATATGCATGCGGTCGCGCTCTATGGCCATTATATCAATATCGGCTATAGCTTCGTGGTACTCCGCCTGGCTATCCATATGATCGCTTTCCGACATTATACGGCCACACTCGGCTATTATATTTTTAGGACTGAACACCAGATCGGTACTCGACTCCCCGAATCCGGCCGATGAATACACATATCCGCACAGCAACCGTGCTGACTGCTGGCTTATAAGCTGACGTGTATAGACATATTTACCGGCCACATCATCCGAAGCCGACAGATTGAATATGACCTTTGCTCCGGCAAGAGCCTGATGACATGACGGGGGCACGGGTACCCACAGGTCCTCGCATATCTCAATGCCAATGCTTACACCATGCGTTGTGAGCAGCGCCGGTGCATCAACCGCATTCTGAGCCGGAGCAAACCAACGCCCCTCATAGAATTCATTATACTGCGGAAGATAGGTTTTCTCCACAATCTGCGGAGCCCCCTGCCCCAACAGAGCGGCACAGTTGCGCACGGCACCACCACGAAGCATCGGTAGCCCGACAATGACATCGAGCGACATTCCGTCAGCCACACCGGCTATCTTGTCAAGTCCTGAACGCGCGGCATCAAGCAGCGTGCGGTTATGAAACAAATCGGCACAAGTATAGCCGGTAATACACATCTCAGGAAACACAGCCACCTCAACCCCCAGGGACTCAAGGCGCTGCATCTCAGCTATGATTCGGTCAACATTTGTAGCCACATCGCCCACCTTTACACGTGGTGACACGGAGGCTACTCTCAAAAATCCGTCGGTCATCGTTCTGTTTGATTTACTGTTGCAAAAATAACCATTATTAGTAATAAAACAGATATTCATGTCCAATTTACTTCCGGATCAGCAATATGAAAACTGACAAAATTAAGTTTTTTTCAAAAAAATTGAACAGAATAGCTTATTTTTGCATTACAAGTTCATCACAGAAATATCATTCATCCATGAATAAATCCATTATAGCATTACTGCTCAGTGTTATATCCATCAGTACATATACCCCCTGCCATGCCGCAAAGGGTGAGAAGAGTGTCGGACTCCGCGCAGGATTCACCACTACCAACAATGCCCCTGTGGCCGGGTTGTATTTCAAATATGGATTCACCGACTATTTCCGCCTGGCACCGGATCTGGATTATTATTTCCGTCATGACAATACTGACGCCTTCGCGCTAAACATCAATGCTGAATTTCCCTTTGCTCTCGGCAAAGGCTCAAACTTCAACATCTACCCGCTTGCCGGATTTAATTTCACCTCGTGGAATACCCACAATACCATATCTGTAGATATGAAATCGGACAGCGATGACTCAAGCACACGGTCATCACGCATGGGCTTCAACGTAGGTGCCGGCGTGGAATATTACGCTACACCGACTCTGAAATTCTCAGTTGAAGGGAAATACGGATGTATAAAGCATTTTGACGGCGGAATAATCACAGCATCTATCGGTTACGTTTTCTGATGACGCCATTGGTAACGGTAATAATTCCGTTCTACAATGCGGAATTAACATTTGAGGGCACACTTGAATCGCTTGCATCATGCAAGAGTGATGAACTTGAATTCCTGTTCGTCAATGACGGAAGCACGGACCGTTCGGCTGAAATACTCGACCGTTTTCTCAACCGCTTACCGAAGCTCCGCTCTAAATCCCGTGTGATAACCCATGAATCCAATCGTGGATGTGTAGCCTCCTTCCTTGACGGAGTCAGAGAGGCGGCGGGCGAATATGTGATCAAATGCGATGCGGACGACCACGTCACAACGGATTATTACAGAAATATGATCCACACCCTCCGCGGTACGGATAATACAGCCGATATAGTGTGCTCACCCATAATGCGATCTGACAGCAAGAAGCTGACCCGTATTGAGCCATACGCTATAATGGGTTCGCTGAATTACATGCCTATTGACACAGTACACTTTTCGCTTAACAACAAGATTATCAGGCGCTCGCTATTTGAAAAGAACAATCTGATGGATGAAAATGCGGGCAACTGCTGGGACGATCTTCTGCACATATCACGCCTCCTTGCTTCAGGAGCATCCGTTGCTTACTGCTCTGATGCCGGATATATTTACATGAACCGCCAGTCATCAGTGAGCCATTCCGATAGTCCGAGCGTTGCCGAGGAGCGTTGCACCAACGCCCGCATCGTGGAGCAGTGGATGCGCAATGCCGGACTTGCAAGGAAATATGACCGATTCCTCGTAAACATGAAATTTCATGCCAAAATACGATATCTGAGCCGCCGGCCACGCAACGTAAAGAAATGGAAGCATACTTTCCCGGAAGTGAACAACCGCATTGACAGCATCAATGGCCTCGGGCGTAAATACCGCATACTGTTCAAATTAGCGTCACGCCTACCATGGTTCATGCTATAAGTTACATTCATAAATAGGATATACAATTATTTAACACCCGCCGATTTCGCAAAAAGCGAAACTTGAATTATATTTGTAAAAAATTATACCTTATGAAAAAATTTACAATGATAGCAGCGGCATTTGCCGCAATGGCCGCAATGTCATGTGCCTCGGCACAGGCTCCGGTCTATAATCTTACCGTACCTCTGACAGAGGATGAGGACGACCTCAAAGCCTATATCCTTGATTATGACACGGGGGAAAAGATTGACTCAACTATAGTGGAGAGCGGCGCAGCCGTTTTCCGCGGCACTATTGACAAACCGGTGCTTGCACAACTTATTGTTGACGGCACACGCATGGGTATGTTCGTACTCGAACCGGGCCAGATATCACGCGATGCCAAGACTCGCGCATTCACAGGAACTGTCAACAACCAGCGCTTCATTGATTTCGGTAATGCAAGCGCCGAACTCGAAAAGGGCTATCGCTCAGCTATGGCTGACACATCAGCCACCGGCAAAGAGAACGCCAAAAAGATACTGGACGAGTATTATGCCAATATGAAGAAGGTCATGAATGATAATATTGACAATCCTCTTGGCTATTATCTCTTCCTGCAGCAGAGCTATGATATGAGCCGCGCCGAACTTGACAAGAATCTTGCCGAGCATCCGTCGCTGGCTCAGAGCAAGCGCATACAGCGTCTGCGTCAAGCTCTGGTCAACAAGGAAGAAACCTCTGTAGGGCATAAATTCAAGGATTTCAGCATTACACAGCCCGATGGCTCTGTCAAGAAACTCAGCGACTATGTAGGCAAAGGCAAATATGCACTCGTTGACTTCTGGGCAAGCTGGTGCGGTCCCTGTATCCGCGAGACAAAGGTTATCAAGGAACTCTACAACAAGTATGCCGACAAGGGCCTGACTGTACTCGGAGTGGCAGTATGGGACAAGCCCGAGGACACACTGAATGCCATAAAGAAACATGAACTCCCCTGGGAATCAATAATCAATGCCCAGACAATACCCACTGACATCTATGGCATCTCAGGTATTCCCTGCATCATACTGTTTGACCCTGAAGGCAACATTGTAAGCCGCGACAAGCAGGATGCAGCGCTTGTGGCTGATGTCGATGCAGCTATGGCCAAAGTTGCCGCTGCAGAATAATCGTTACAGTTCAGAACACAAATCTATACAGGAGGCTGCCCCAAAACGACAATATACTTAGGCGGGGCAGCCTCCATGTTTTTTCATCTAAAGGAATCTGCAATCATGCGAAAGGTATATCGTTCGAAAATTGATTGGTCGATATGGTGTATGCTATTGTTTGCCATCAATATAATGATAGGATGCGCCATAGGATCAAACTGGGTTATATCCCTCCCTCTCATATCGGCTATAATCCTATTCGTAGTGGCGATATCCGGCACACGGTACGTGATAGAGGATAATACCCTGATAGTATACCACTTTTTCCGCCAGCATAGAATACCTATAGCCAAAATAAAAAGTGCCACTCCGGCTAAAGGATTTCTCACCGGCCCGGCATTATCATCTGACAGAGTATCTCTGCGGTTCACGGACCGGTCGGTGCTCAAAAGTTCCAAACCTATGGAGATATCACCCCGCCATCGTGATGAATTCATAGCTCAGCTAAAAGAATTGAATCCCGCCATTGTATGATGACATTTACCATAAACCCCGATTCGGACAGATTCAGGATGAAAAAACCTCAGTAAATTTGCCATCCACACAAAAAAACATTACCTTTGCATCCGCAACAAAGCTAAGGAGCGGTGCTCGAGTGGCTGAAGAGGCACGCCTGGAAAGCGTGTATACCCCAAAAGGGTATCCCGAGTTCGAATCTCGGTCGCTCCGCAACACATTACCTCAGAGAAGGGATGTCGTATTCACGACATCCCTTTTATACTATTGGAGGTTTTACCATCTTGGATAACGACAAATACCATAATCTAATAGAAGCCCTGAAACAGAAAGCCGCTGAAATACTTCCCACAGGGTCATTAGTAGCGCTGTATGGCTCACGGGCCCGCGGGGATGCACGCCCTGATTCGGACTGGGATCTCCAAGTGCTCATTCCCGGCGATGAAAAACTTCCATGGAGTATTTGGGATAATTATGCTCTGCCGTTCTCTGATGTAGGCCTAAATTATGGAGAGATTGTAAACCCACGCCTATACTCTTTCTCAGGATGGCTAAAAAGAAGTTTCCTCCCTTTTTATAAAAATGTAGAACAAGATAAGATTATTATCTATAAAAGTTAATGCTATGACATTATCAACCGAAGAAAGACACGATATCATCGAATATCGAATTAATCGTGCCAACCAAGCCCTTAAAGAAGCTTATGACAATGCCAATATGGGCAATTGGAATCTTGCGGTCAATCGTCTTTACTACGCGACATTCTATATGGCAATAGCTTAAATCTAAGCCATGGAGATACGGCAAAGAGCCATAGTGGAGTATTCAGCATTATAAGCAAAAATTACATCTCAACAGGATTATTAAACAGAAACGCCGGAGCTCTATACCGAAAATTGTTTTCAATGCGACAGACTGGTGATTATGATGATCTATTTGATTGGACGGAAGATGATGTCCTCCCGATTTTAGAACCCACAAAATCTCTTATAGAATCTATGCGGCTCCTAATAAAATAAGATGATGCCGCCATATCCCATTTGCATATCCAATACAATACAGATAGCCACTTCCTATTCACAGAACTGACCAAAGTAGTGGATTGTTGATACATATATTACTAATAATAAAACTATCTATGGATATGGATGCTGATTGGTTTATTTATCCAGGGCTCGGGATATTGCTCTTAGGAGCGATATTTGGATTCTATGTTGCTTATAAAGGGTACCGGTCTACTGATTGGTCCAATCTGAAACGCATATCCGCAAGAGCGACATTCTTCCGCGGAGAGCCTACCCCCGCGATGAAAAAACTGACACGCACATGGATGATCATCATGATTGCGGGATTCATACTCTTAGCTATCGGAATATCAATCGGAACAAATTAGGCTGATTTCCGTATTTTCAGTTTTAAGAACCGGACATTATACTTATATTTGCACTCAGGCCTGTGTGCCTGTAAATCAAATCACAATTAATAAATCCAATCAAACCATGGAAGCTATCAGTATTTTATCCATTCTGTTTTTTATCGTAACTATCGGTGTAGAGATTTTTCTAATCGTAAAGTTCATAGGGCTCTGCAATGATGTCAATGCTATAAAATCATACATCAGCGGTGTGTCATCAAGTTCTGGCAATCCCATATCTATCCGTGAGGTAAAGGAAGCTATGCTCACAGGGCGTGAGGAGCAGATATACCTCGCCATATTGGAACGCCTTCTGGCTGTGATGAAAGAATACGACCTTCACCCCAACGGCAAACAAAAGATTGAGGCAGCCGAACGTATGTGCGCGATTCTTGGACGTGAACTGCCCGAGCAGTTACGTTCTATCGAAGCATACCGCCAATATATGCAGAACTAACATTTATTTACGGTTATCCTCACGCGCTTTCTTATAGTAGCTCCAGAAAGAGCTGAACAGCAGAATTGTCACAGCTGCTGACCCGAATACCTGAAGCCATACTATCCTGGGTATCGGAGTGCTGCTCATCACAACACGCATCACCATGATATATACGCTTGCAAGAGTAAGTACAGCATACCAGTTGCGCTTAGTTTTATTGCTTGCCATATTGAAATAGATTCTGTTTTCAGATTAGACGCATTTTATGTAAGTTTGTCACACGACAAACTAAAAAAACGTAGCAAAATGGATAATCTGATCGACGGTCATTGCGGATGGGCCGGCAAGGATCCGCTGTATGTAAAGTATCACGATGAGGAGTGGGGCCGACCGGTCACTGACGATGCCACTTTATTTGAATTCCTGCTGCTTGAGAGCGCACAGGCGGGCTTGTCATGGATCACCATTCTTCGTAAGCGCGACGGCTACAGGAAGGCCTTCCACAACTTTGACGCTGAAAAAGTGGCGGCAATGACCGAAGCTGATGTTGAACGCCTGATGCAGTTCGATGGCATAGTGCGCAACCGGCGTAAGATAGCATCGGCAATATCCAATGCATCGCTATTTCTGACGATTCAAAAGGAGTTTGGCAGTTTCCGCAATTACATTCTCCGATTCTTCACCACAGAGGTTCCGGTAAGGAACCGGTTCAGGCATCTGAGTGAGATTCCTGTCACTTCGCCCGAGGCTGAAGCGATAAGCCGCGACATGAAGCGACGCGGATTTAAGTTTTTCGGCCCGACCGTATGCTACGCGTTTCTTCAGGCCACGGGATTTGTCAATGACCACCTTGCTGGATGCTACTGCTATGACAGTCAGGACTGAGCGCAAATATTATTTTGCCCGATTGATATACTCTTTTTAAGCAAAAATATTATAAACCCGACATTTATTTGCCAAACTGAACTAATTTGATTTGTAATTCTAAATTATTTGCTAATTTTGCATCCAATTTTGAAAAATGCATAAATGGTAAATATTTTTAAGAAATCACGCAAAGAAGTTCCCGGATTGGCACTCTCCATTATCCCTGTAGTAGCGCTTTTGTCAGCTCTATCGGCTCTGATAGCTGTATCAGGTGCTGAATCGGCTCAGGAATGGGGTCCGTGGCTTTTAGGCGGGGCTGCCGTTTTCGCAACTCTCCTCGGGCTACTCTTCACCCGATGCGGATGGCGCGGGATAGTAACCGGCATAAAGAAAAGCGCCACACAGATACTTCCCGCCATACCGATACTTCTACTGATAGGCACTCTAAGCTCTACATGGATGCTGAGCGGCGTTGTACCATATCTTATTGACTTCGGCGTGCATCTGCTGAGCCCCGAAAGCTTCCTGCTGATAACATGCTGTGTGTGTTCACTCGTGTCAATGGTGACAGGTAGCTCCTGGACCACCATAGCCACCATAGGAGTGGCATTCATGGGTGTCGGTACAGTGATGGGATATAGCGAGGCATGGACAGCCGGAGCCATTATATCAGGAGCATATTTCGGCGATAAGATGTCGCCGCTGAGCGACACTACCGTGCTGGCATCCAGTTCCTGTGGTGTAGACCTGTTCAAGCATATACGAAATATGGTGGCTACCTCCGCTCCGGCTCTGATGATAGCCCTGATAGTCTATACCCTGACCGGAATGATGATTGACACCGTACCGACAGATGCACCGGCCATAACGAATGCCATAGCTGATACATTTAATCTTTCGCCGTGGATTCTGACCATACCTGCAGTAACATGCCTGATGCTGGCACTGCGTGCCGGCACTCTATGGACTCTTGCCGCCGGGTCAGTAGCCGGACTTGCCGGAATATGGATATTCCAGCCTGAAATTGCAGCCGGCCTCAGCGATAACGGAACGATAACCGGTATGCTGAGTGTGTTGGCCATGCCCACATCCATTGACACAGGCAACAGTATGCTTGATAATCTTGTAGCTACAGGCGGTGCAGCAGGGATGCTTCCTACAGTCGCCCTGGTGTTATGCGCAATGCTCTTCGGAGGTGCAATGATAGGGACTGGCATGTTAGGCTCACTGGCCCGCGCCATAACCTCACGGCTGCATAATCATGGCTCTATGGTAAGCGCTACAGTAGGAAGCGGACTCTGCCTCAACATGCTAACCGGCGACCAGTATCTGTCGGTGATACTCGGAGGCAACATATACAGCGGTCCCTACCGTACAAACGGGATAAGCGATACCACTCTGAGCCGTTCGCTTGAGGACTCGATATCGGTAACATCTGTTCTGATTCCTTGGAATTCATGCGGTCTCACCCAGTCAACCGTACTCGGGGTATCGACATTGGCTTACGCTCCATTCTGCATTTTCAATCTGCTGAGCCCTGTAATGTCAATAGTAGTGGCCTGGATACAGCACCGCCGCAAACGTGTGCCGGCATTGGAGGGCGTTTAGAGCCTGTCCCGACGGCTGCGGCGATGACGGTCGCGTTTCTTCAGCACCACCCGCAGCAGCGCTATGGCCACAAGCGTGGCCCCTATTATCCCGAAGTACTCCAGCGTTCTTCCATCAGTAAGCATTCCGCGGCCTATATACGCCATCACGGCTAAATACAGCAGCAGAAGAAGCGGTATTATATTATATCTCTGTTTCATCCTCCTCCGGGTATACCTTATAGAGCGATTCCTCCGGAACAAATGCTCCGGAAATGAAATGATGATATAATCTCAGGCATGCCCACGCATCAATGGCCGCATAGACCTGCTGACCGGGCGACAGCTCGGCGGCTTCCCAATTGGTAAGACGCTGATGCTTTGAGATACGCTCGCCAAACGCTATGGCATATATTTTCTGCAAGGAGCTGTCCTTGATACGGTAGTCCTTCACCGTGTCCTGCAGATCTACGAATCCGGCCGGATTGAGCTCCTGATTGTTGCGGTGAAGCGCATTGAAATCATCGCGCAGTGACAACCCTACCTTCACTATCTCCGGATTCTCAAAAAAGCGTCCAAGACGCTCCGATATGCCAATCTGATTTATACGGAACAGATAGCATAGCTCGGCCGTGGAAATCTGCACAAGAGCGACATTATGGACCACACCTTTCTTGAACGAAGGGCGTGTCTCGGTGTCAAATCCAACGACCGCCTCACGCTCAAGCTTCTTTAATGCCAGCCGCGCCTTCTCCGGAGTGTCAACCACCACAATCTTGCCCGGATATGTGACCATAGGCATCTGCGAAAGCGCTTCCTTGCTTATTGCTATAGAAAAGTTGCTATCATTCATAAAGCTCATGTTAGTTAACATCTGCTGAGATCACAGGAACATCCAGAATCTCAGCTTCCGGGAAATGGCGGCGCACATAGCGCTCTATAAATGCTCGGGTATCGGCCGAAATCACCTTGTCAGTATCGAAATAGCGGTTATATAGTACTGAATGGAGCTGTAGTCCGCGCGCCGCTATAGCTTCCAGAGAGAGGACAGTGTGGTTTATGGACCCAAGCCGGGAATTTGTGACCAGTATCACCGGCAGTTCACGTGTCGCGGCATAGTCTATGGCCATGAAAGTATCGGTAATAGGTACCATCAGTCCGCCGGCACCCTCCACGAGTACGGTATCGTATCGTTCGAGCAACTTCTCAGTGGCCCGGTCAATGACAGTCAGATCTATCTCACGCCCGTCAATTGCTGCGGCAAGTTGAGCCGATGCAGGATATGAGAAAATCACCGGTGCGGTAAGACGTTCATTGTCCTCCGGCAGATAGCCTGATCCGGTTATGCGGCGATGGATATCGATATCCTCCGAACTGTCAGTGCAGCCGGTCTGAATGAATTTCTGTGTTATCACTTTCTGCCCTTCATCCATAAGCTTTCGGGCAAGCCAGCCTGTGGCATAGCTTTTACCGGCATCAGTGTCAATGCCGGTTATGAAATATGCTCCTTTCATTTCTTTGAGTTTGCTTTATCAGCAGCCGGTTCATCGGCAAATTTATCAGGGAATGACAGCTTGACTCTCGGACGCGACATGGCGTACGCAACCAATATCACTCCGGCTATCACAAACGGAACACTCAGCCACTGCCCCATGTTCAGAGCCATGTCCGCTTCCCATGCCACCTGATCGTTCTTGATGAATTCAATAAGAAAACGTGGCAGAAATATACCTATCAGAAATACTCCGAATATCAGTCCCTGACGTTCTTCGGCATTCTTACGCCAGTACATCCACATCAGCACACCGAACAGGATGAAATAAACAAGCGCTTCATAAATCTGTGTCGGGTGAACTGCAATTCCGGGATATAGCTCCTGCCACATGCGTGAGCGTTCGAACATAAATCCCCACGGAAGAGTGGTCGGGCCTCCGAATATTTCGGAATTCATCAGATTACCAAGTCTTATCAGGCCGCCTACAAGTGCCACCGGCACCACAAGACGGTCAAATGTCCATAACGGATTTCGCTTGGTAGTGAATATGGAGAATAGCAGCACACCAACTATTATGCCTATCGCTCCGCCATGACTTGCAAGCCCCCCTTCCCATATTTTGAGAATATCAAGGGGATGCTGGCTGTACAGATCCCATTCGTAGAAGAACACATGTCCAAGACGCGCTCCGACAATAGTACCGCCTACCACCCACAGCAGAAGTATGCCGAGCCAGCGCTCAGGCTCCCCTTCATGCTTGAACATGCGGGCCACTATCTCGTAGCCTATCAGAAAGCCAATGGCAAACATCAGCCCGTACCAGCGTACGGTAACAAAGGAGTCAATCAGTACCGGATCTGCATTCCAGTGTATATAATCAAGTATCATATAGCGGCATGTTTAATAATGCAAATTTAGCTATTTTTTTCCATACCGTGAGAGTGTCGCCGAGGTTTTATGCCAATAGCGCGGACATAAAAGCGGAGGATAATTCCATCCGGGATTATCCTCCGCTGTAAATCTCTGAGTTGAATCAACTTATCAATAAGCAAAGATCGGATATGACTCCATCAGCTTGTTGACCTCAGCGCGAACAGTTGCTATCACCTCGGTATCCTCAGGAGCTGAGAGAACGCGGTCAATAAGCTCGACAATCGGTTCCATCAGATCCTCTTTGGCACCACGGGTAGTGATGGCTGCTGTGCCAAGACGTATGCCTGAAGTCTGGAAGGGCGAGCGGGTGTCAAATGGCACCATATTCTTATTGGCAGTGATGTCTGCCTCCACGAGCACCTTCTCTGCCACCTTACCGGTGAGCTCGGGGAATTTGGTGCGGAGGTCCACGAGCATGCAGTGGTTGTCAGTGCCGCCCGACACTATATTGTAGCCGCGCTTCTTAAGAGCGTCGGCCATGGCAGCGGCATTGCGCTTCACCTGCTTCTGATAGTCAACGAATTCGGGCTGAAGAGCCTCACCGAAAGCCACAGCCTTGGCTGCGATGACATGTTCGAGCGGACCGCCCTGCACACCGGGGAACACAGCCGAGTCAAGCAGCTGCGACATCATGCGCACCTGCCCCTTGGGATTTGTCTTGCCCCACGGATTTTCAAAGTCCTTGCCCATAAGGATCAGGCCGCCACGCGGACCACGGAGTGTCTTGTGTGTGGTAGAGGTCACGATATGGGCATACTTCACGGGGTTGTCAAGCAGGCCGGCGGCGATAAGGCCGGCGGGGTGAGCCATGTCAATCATAAGGATAGCACCGATTTCATCGGCCAGACGACGCATGCGGGCATAGTCCCACTCGCGTGAATAGGCACTTGCGCCACCGACTATCAGGCGGGGACGCTCGCGGCGTGCCACTTCCTCCATCTGGTCATAGTCAACAAGTCCGTTGTCCTGACGTACGTTATACTCAAGCGCCTGAAACATCAGGCCGGAGAAGTTGACAGGGCTGCCATGCGACAGGTGTCCGCCATGTGCAAGATTGAGTCCGAGGAATTTGTCACCGGGACGGAGCACTGTCATGAACACCGCCATATTGGCCTGTGCGCCTGAATGGGGCTGCACATTGGCATATTCAGCGCCAAACAGCTTCTTAACACGGTCAATAGCTACCTGTTCCACTTTATCAACTACGCCGCAACCTCCATAGTAACGATGGCCGGGATAACCCTCGGCATACTTGTTGGTAAGACATGAACCCATGGCCTGCATCACTTCGTCGCTGACAAAGTTTTCGGATGCGATAAGTTCAATACCCTTTTTCTGACGTTGATGTTCAGATTCGATTAAATCAAAAATCACGTTGTCACGTTGCATATGAAAAATCTATTATGGTGATTATTTTATTTCTTTTTCTTTACTGAGAAGCCAAACCGCCCAATCTCGCTCCCCTGCCGGTAATAGTGGCCGTGTGAGTAATTGAGCAGCCCTGCATCGCCAAGACGGAACTCGCCGGTAGAGGCGTCAATCAGCCCCTCGTCGGCCCGCACATTGATTACGTCGGCTATGAACATATCATGACTGCCGAGCGAAACTATCTCCTTGACCCGGCACTCTATATTCAGCGGCGACTCCTTGACCGAGGGGGCCTGTACCTTCACACCCGGTTCGGGTGTGAGCCCCGACATCTGCCACTTGTCATAATCGCGCCCGCTGCGCACACCGCACCAGTCAGTGGCGCGCGCCATATCGGCCGTGGTCAGATTGATGGTAAATTCCATCCGCTCCTTTATCATATCATACGAATGGCGTTCGGGGCGGAGAGAAATATAGCACATAGGCGGATTGGTGCAGATAGTTCCGGTCCATGCCACGGTGACAAGATTGCTCCGCTCCATCGTCCCGCAGCTTACAAGCACTGCAGGAAGTGGATATATCATGGTTCCCGGTTTCCAGTTCTGTTTCATCCGCTACAGCATTCAGTCAATCAGCGCATCCTCACTCTTCACCGTCTGCCCGCAATAGTGGCATCGGATGGTCACGTCATCGCGGTCAATCACGGAAAAGCGTGTGCGCATAGGCTCGTTGTTGGTTATACACTTTGGATTGGAGCACCGCACCAGCCCTACTATCTCGTCAGGGAGCTCCACGGGGCGCTTCTCCACAACCTCGAAATCACGGATGATATTGATTTTGGCATGCGGGGCTATCAGCGCTATGCGATTGAGCGTATCTTCGGCAAACTCCACATCCGCCACTTTGATGATACCCTTTGTTCCCAGAGCCTTGCTCTCAAGATTATTACCGACAGTCACATGTGTGCCTATGCGTTCAATCCCGAGTATGCGCACAGCCTTGAAAAGCATGGAGCTCGGTATGCGGTCAATCACAGTACCGCAGCGCAGTGCGGCCACAGCTAATTCTTTCTTAGGTGTATTCATTTTGCAGCCTCCTTGTAAATATCAATTCCTAATGCTTTGCATATTATGGCCTGACGGGCATAGAGGCCGTTGCGGGCCTGTTCGAAATAATAGGCCTGGGGATTGTCGTCGACATCGCGGTCTATTTCGTTGACGCGGGGCAGCGGATGAAGCACCCTCAGATTTGGCTTCGAGCATTCGAGCATATCATTGTGCAGTGTGTACAGATTCTTGACGCTTTCATACTCCATGATGTCAGTGAAGCGTTCACGCTGCACGCGGGTCATATACAGGATATCCGTATCAGCTATCACCTCGGGAGAGAAGTCAGTGTGCTCTGTATAGCGTATGCCGTTGGCATCGCAGAAATCGCGGTACTCCTTAGGCATCCGCAGAGTATCGCAAGCCACGAAATGGAACGTAGGATTGAAATATCGCATGGCCATCAGCAGCGAATGCACCGTGCGTCCATACTTCAGGTCGCCTACCATGGTGATGGTCAGGTCCTCGAGCCGTCCCTGCGTCTTGCTTATCGAGTAGAGGTCAAGCATCGTCTGCGAGGGGTGCTGGTTGGCACCGTCGCCTGCATTTATTATCGGGATATCGGTCACTTCCGTGGCATAGCGGGCCGCACCCTCGAGGAAATGACGCATTATTATGAGATCCACATAATTGCTCACCATCTTTATGGTGTCCTTAAGCGACTCCCCTTTCGACGAGCTTGAGGTAGCCGCATCGGAGAAGCCTATCACCCGGCCGCCAAGCCGGTTTACAGCCGTTTCAAAACTCAGACGTGTGCGTGTGGAGGGCTCGAAAAATAGGGTCGCCACCACCTTGCCGTCAAGAATCTTATGATTGGGATGCTCCTCAAAGAATCGGGCACGCTCTATGAGGTCGAGGATTTCCTCGCGGGAAATGTCATCAATTGACACGAGGCTGTTGCTATTCATTGTATATGTGATATGTGGTTAGAGCGGATTTTAATCTGTGCAAAATTAATAAATTCATACCGCACCCACAAAAAAAGCTCACATAATCTGCCCCTCGGTCAATTCATCGGAATATATGCTCTATCAGCGACTCTCCCCCACCGTAAGGGTACGGTATCAGAAACAGGGCAACAGCCAATGCCAAGTACAGAACCACAATTACCGCCGCTCCATACCGTGTGACGCCCTTAGGCATAGAGCCAACAATCCGCTTAATCTTCTCACTGCGGAGTTCTATGCGTTCATGTGTAGGTCCGTTGTTTTTCATAGTCCGAGTTCAAGTTGATTCTTCACCAGATTATAGTATGCTCCGCGGTTGTTGATAAGCCGGTCATGATTGCCGCTCTCCACTATCCGTCCACGATCAAGCACAATGATATTGTCGGCATGGCGCACCGTACTCAGACGATGGGCCACAATTATCACTGTACGTCCATTGCAGAACTCCTGCATATTCTCCACTATCGAGCGTTCATTACCCGAATCAAGCGAATTGGTAGCCTCGTCAAGTATTATGCATCCAGGATTGCGGTATATGGCCCGCGCTATCAATATGCGCTGTTTCTGCCCCTGGCTCAGTCCTATCCCATCAGGTCCAATTTTTGTATCGAACCGCAAAGGCAACCCCATGACAAAATCATATATCTCCGCCATACGTGCTGCCTTTGCCAGCCTATCCATATCCACCGGGCCGTCAGTCACAGCGATATTACGGGCTATCGATTCCGAAAAAATCACGCCATCCTGCATCACCACACCGCAATTGGCACGCCACATATCAAGATTGATTCTGTCCATAGCCCGGCCATCGACTGTCAGCGCCCCCTCCGACACCTTGTAATAGCCCAGTATCAATTTCAGAATAGTTGTTTTTCCGCTACCTGATGCCCCAACTATCGCCGTCACCTTACCTTTAGGGATGGAGAGTGTTATACCCTTGAGCGTATAGTCCAAAGCGTGGGGGTCATACTTGAATCCCACATCGCAAAGTTCTATATCCACAGGGCCGCTCACCGCAGCATCCTCTGACTGCTGTTGCTGTTCATCGGCACATCCGTGCACTTCATTGATGCGTTCAAGCGAAATCCTGACATCCTGAAGCGAGTAGATGAAGCTCACTAACTGCGACACGGGCGAGTTAAGCTGACCTATAACATATTGAACAGCAAGCATCATTCCGAGAGTCATCGAGCCTTCAATCACAAGAGTAGCGGCAAGCACGGTTATGACAATATTCTTTATTTCATTGATGAAGATGCTTCCTGCATCCATTGACTGCTGAAGCTTCAGCGACTTCATCTGCACATCAAACAGATCGGCCTGAATATCCTCCCATTCCCAACGCCTCCTGATACCGCACTGCTGCAACTTAATCTCCTGCATTGACGATATCAGCTGCATGGTACAGTTCTGATTTTCCGCCTGACGATGGAATAGTTCGTAGTCAATCACCTTGCGCCGGGGCAGGAACAGGGCTACCCACACACCGTAGATTATGCTGCCTATACAGAACACTCCGAATATCTCAATGCTGTACATGGCAAGCACCACCCCGAACACCACGAAACTGAGCACGGTGAACAGCAGTCCAAGCAGTTGGCCCGTGACAAACTGCTGTATGCGCTGGTGGTCATCCATACGCTGCATTATATCCCCGGTAAGCTTGGAGTCAAAAAATACCATAGGCAGCCGCATCAGCTTCATCAGAAAATCGCTCACAAGCGATATATTGATCCGCATACCTATGTGAAGCAACAGCCATGAGCGGATAAACTCCGTCACCATCCGCCCGGCCACAATCATCAGCTCACCGAGCAGAATCAACCATATCAGCTTTATGTCAGCATGGCGGATGCCGATATCCACAATGGCTTGTGTCAGAAACGGCAGAATCAACTGAAGCAGACACCCCAACAGCAGCCCTGCCACAATCTGGGCAAAATAGCGGCGATACTCCTTCACATACCCTATCAGGAACCGCAATGAACGCATACCATCTTCCGGAGCCTCGCCTTCATTTTTAACGAAGTCATCATTTGGCCGGAAAAACATGGCCACACCACATTCTTCACCATCGGAAGCTGTGCTGAGCCATCGGCGGGAGAATTCCGCACGGCTGTATGTCACGAGCCCTTTGCCCGGGTCCGCTATCTTGAACCGTCCGCGCTTTGTCACACCGTACAACACCACAAAATGATTCTGCTCCCAATGCAGCACCGCCGGCCCCTGCTCCGCCATAAGCTCATCTACCGTCATGCGGGCGGCCAATGCGTCAAGTCCAAGGCTTCGGGCACCATCAGCAATTCCGAGCATAGACACTCCCTCGGCCGAAGCATGGCAGTGCTGCCCTACTTGCCATGTGCTGACGCGGCGTCCGAAGTGACGGCATATCATGGCAAGGCACGCCACCCCACACTCCATAGAGTCATGCTGACGTATGAGTGTGAAGCGGCGCGCAAACATAGTGTTGATATAGTAGTTCTTTTTAGCGTACGTTGGAGATGCTTGAACCGGTAGAAATCGATTCATTGCCGCGGCCTACGCGCTTACCGTAGTCAAACGTGTATGTTGCCGAAAACTCCAATGCGAAACCTTCCCGGCGGATTATTCCGTAGTCCGTCCGGTCATAATATTTTGTATTCAACCAATGCTGTATACGCCAGTCAACGTCGTTGACATTGCTGATAGCCGCCTTCAGACGCCAGTTGCCGGGGGTATAGGTTGCCTCACATCCAAGCTTGAGGCGCGGACGGTTGCGGTAGCATACTCCATTCGAGCCCTGCGATTGACGCCCGTAGTTCTGCGACCCATTAACGCCTATTGACCAGTCGGCCGACGGATACCAATACAGATTGAGCGTAGCGAACCCATACCACAGATTCTGTGAAATCACACCTGTGCTCTCAGCTCCGGAGAGATGCGTATGGCGGGTATAGACAAATGGATTTATGCTGAACCGTCCGTTCATAAGCTTCAGAGGTGCCGAAAGTGAAAACGAGAGATTGGTAAAATTGCCTCCGGTATTGTCCGTGGAATACATCACCCCATCGTATGGCAGATAAACCTGCATCACGCAATTGTGCTCGAAATAGTAAATGGTCGAGAGGCTTAACGAGAAGCTGTTGCTGGCAGTCCATGTATAGGATGCACGCAGATCGTAGGTGGTGGAGTTCTTTAGATTCGGGTTGCCGGCCGTCCCGAATATTTCGGAGGTCTGCTGACGCACCGGATTGTAAGCACTGGCCGAGTTGCTGTTCTTCACCACCAACCCGCTTAGGCTAAGCCTGCTTTTTGAGCCTATCGACCCTGACGCTCCCAGGTAAACGATAGGAAGGAAACTGCGTATGGTGGTGTCGCCCAGAATGGCCGACCATTCCTCCGTGGCCGACAGCTCCACTTCCGAAGTCCATGTATCGGAAAGCTGCCGATAGTAAATGCCTCGGAGGAACATACGTGAGCTGTTCATGGCATTCCTTACATTCGCCGTGCCGCTATAGCGCGACCGATAGAATGTCTGCCCGCCATCAAGCTGAATCAACAGATTGTCCTTGTCGTTGCGCAGCGGAAGTGAGTAGGATACTGAAGCCGTATAGCTGTGGTTATTCTCACGCACATCATTTGGCTGTTCCGACACCACCTCGCCCAGATCAAACAGGCGGTACAGGGAGTGGCTCTTATTCATCGACCCATTATAACCGGCCGATGTATATATGTACGATCCGTTCTTGAAATAATTGTAATATATAGCCGAAAAGGTGGGCGATATATAGCGCGAGCGCTTGAAATTGACCGAATTCAGGTCCGATTCTCCCGGGCGGTCATAGCTTACGGTGCTGTTGTCTGTCTGACCCGGCGAATTATTGCCTGTCACACCACCCGACAGTATCAGGCGCGAAGTGCCGTTGATGGTATAGGTCCATCGCGTACCGAGCAACACTCTACGGTTGCGCATACCGGATTCCTCCGTATGGCTTTTTCGGATTATCTCCTCCACCTCGTCAGGATTGTCCTTCAGCGGGAAACGCAGTCGTTCAGTTGACCATGTATCATCTCCGGGATAGTTGTACCATCGGCCGCTGCCGTTGAAGTCAAACATTGACCGTCCCTTTGTAAACTTGCTGAACAGATTGTACGCGCCCTCCGGCCTGACAAAGGTCTGCGATGCGCTTATATTGGTGTATCCGCCATATTCCCATTTTACGGTAAGATAGTTTACCACAGCCCGTGCGCCGTTGAAACGCGGGTCAGAAGGATTTTCAAGTACCTCTACACGCTTCACATCGCGGCCACGGAGAGCGACCACCTGATCGGCCGTTGCCGGAATACTGTCAATGAAGAATGTCACCGGCTCATTGAGCGAGTTGGTAAACGCGCCTTCAAACTCACGCAGCGTAGGAATCATCATGCGGCGCAGCAGATCCTCGCCACCCAAAGCCGAGCGCTTCTCCCGGGCCGTAGGCACCACCGATATGCCATTTTTTATGATACGGATATTCTTGGCGCTTACCACCACCTCATCAAGCGCACGCACCGTATCGGCTGCCATAACCGAAGTTGAATCAGGATTCGAGGCAAAGAGCTTCGCGGACGACAGCAACACGAAAGTCAATAGGTATAAAATTCGCATATTCATGTGGATAATAATGGTTGATTCGGTTAGTTTTAAGGTCAAATATTTCGTTGTTTTATATTAATGACGAAATATAAGCATTTTTATTAACACTCACATGCAGATTTTTTAATTTTTTTCTTCGATGATGCAAAATAATTATACAACAGGTCATGCAGAGCAGCATCATTTGATGAATGATAGACGGTGCAAATGTCATGATTAGCACCACAATACAGGTTTTCATACCGTTTGTTTGGACATCCGCCGGAACAAACCGGCAACAACCCGCATCGACGACACTCATCGGAACTGAAAAGATGCCCATCCTCAATAAGGCGCCTCATAAGCTTCCCGTTTGTCAGATCAGGCGAGTCAATTTTCCCAATCTCCAGTTCAGGTTTACCAAGATGTTCCCAGCACTTATACAACTCACCACGCGGTCCAACTACATAGGACGATGTACGCGTAGCCATACACCCCTTGCTGCAATGCTGCGGATAGCCGTAGCTTTCATGTCCATGCTGCCGGAGCATGTCATAAAACCGTACAACATCGGCTGAAGTGAAAAATGCCGGAGACTCACAGCCACGGTTAGCACGCAAAATACCCGGATATATACTTATATTTTTGGCTTCAGGAAAACGGCTATACAACATATCGGACAGGCGTATATAATCAGCCGAGTTGGTATTGTCAACATTAATGCGGATGTCAACCCTTACATCAGGCAGTGAATCGGTGATGCGACCGATATTGTTCATGATATCCTCAAATGTACCTGATCCATCGTGACGTATACGCTTGCGGTCATGCTCCGGTTGCATACCGTCAAGGGTTATCTGTATTCCACCCAAAGGATATTTTTTGAAAAGCGCAATCACACGATCGGTCCACAACGTGCCGTTTGTTATAATGGAATGTCCGCAAAGCTTTTTACCCTCTATATTCTGAATCTTATCCAGAATATATTCCATAATATCAACACCCAAGGTAGGCTCACCTCCGAACCATGTTATGTCAATATCCTTTGCTACTTCATGCTCAGAAATAAAAGATATCAGTCTGTCAGCAGTTTCGCGCGTCATCATACCTGCCGGTTTATTCTCCTCGAAACAGTATGGGCAGCGAAGATTGCAGCTGATAGTAGGCACTATGGTAAGTCCAAGAGCCGAACTGTCAAACGCACGTATATTATGCCGGAGCCTTAATTCGGCCAGATAATCATCATCGTCCTCTTCTGTAGTAAGGATATTAAGACTCTGCAGCTGCTCAATAATTTCAGCCTGCTCAGCCGAAGCTGAATCCACAGAGAATATGTCGGCATCTGACAGATAGGAATATAGCTCGTGGTTAAGTTCATAGAAATTATTACGCCGTGAATTATACAGTAGATATTTTCCCTCACGATTGAACAGGAACGAATAGCGCGACAGTTTCAGATTCATTGTTTTTCAGGTATTATTTATGCAGTGATTAAATGGTGGGGAGCATATGCTCCCCACCATTTCTTTATAATTACTTATTATTAGGGCATGTAGGCTCCCCTTGATTAGGTCTGGGAGGTCGGTTGTTGTTTCCACAATCATTATTACATGTGTTTGTACCACACTTATTTGTTCCACAAGGCATTGTGTTTGTATCACATTCGTTTTTGGTACATGATAATGGTGCGACAGCAGTACCGCCCTTAATGTGTTGCAACAACTGTGGCCCGAGGATATTATCCTCACGAATAGCCATAAGTTTGAAAGTACTCATGATAGTTTGTTTTGAGAGTTATTAAATTATTTAATTACTCCGACGAATATATCGCCGGAATGAAATGTTACTGTAATTTGGTAGGGTATGCCAGGCTGCACGGGGATGGTGTAATGAATGGCCGGAGTCCATATGGAATAGGTCGATTCAGAGCCGTCATTCAGATTGGTTACCGCGATGCGCACCGTACCCATACTGTCCGTAAACGTAAAGTCAAGCCCTGTGCCGGTATACATACATCCGAATGGCTGCATCTCATCCTTTGGCCGCAGTGGATGGTCTTTATCGGGTGTGACATATCCGGTAGTGAAATCAATGGTCACCGGTGTCGGTACAGAATCTGCATTAGCTATTTCTGCTGATAGCAATATAAGCGTGGATGCAAGAAAAAACTTTGTAATTTGTCGTTTCATGGTAGAAGGATTTTCAGCAAATGTATGGTCGAAAAGTCACAAATCCAAATTTTTACCTGAAAAACACATCTAACAACTCTGTTTTTAATACCCTGGTTAACAAATACTTATGTGTATGTTAGATTCGAAAAATCTAACATGCTTGTAATCTGCTGATTTTCAGGTTAGACTAAATTCAATTTTTCTGCGAATGTTAGATGATTTCAGGCATAATATCCCCAAGTAATATAAAGAACAGTCATAAATACTCGACTATAAGAGTCCTTAGGACGCTTTTCAGTTAACCCCGCACAGAGCATAGGCGGCGTGCGGGGACGTAGCGGACACCTGCCGTGTGAGTCCGGCAGGACGAATTATGCCCATCAGGTGGAATAAGCCGTCCTGAAGGGCTATAATAGTAATTGGATTGAAAGTTATCTTTCAGATAATTATGCGTAGGTATCCGATACCGTCGGGCTGGCCCTAACAGGCTCGGCCCACGCTACGACATGAATGAACCTTTCAGGTTCCATATCCAGATACATCTAATACATGCCAAAGGCATGGCCCTACAAGGAGAATAATCCTTTCAGATATCTGCGTGCATGCAGAAGCCTCGGAGAGGCGAAATGTGTGGAATCCCACTCCTCGCTTTCAGCTCGAAGCAGGATACTCCTCAATCCGCGTCTACGACGCTTGCAGGGCTGTATGCAAATAATCGTCCTCAAGAATAGTTTCTCACTATAATTATTAATGTGTATCAAGCTGTGATATACAGGAATGATCCTATAACCTTTTTACTGCTTCTCTTGCAAAAACATCAGGAATTCATCCTTGTCAGGACTTGATGACGATGCAATTTTTTTAATGATACGATGCTTCCTCATATAAAAAGAGCTGTTTTTAAGTCCAAGGAAGAGGCAGATGGACTTTACTGAAAAGCCGGCTAAGATATAGGTGAGCAGAAGTATTTCCGAATCATTCAAGCTTGTAATCTGTTCCTGTATACGGGACAGAATACCATCATATATACGGTCAAGCGTTGCCTGAAGTTCTGCAATCGATTCTTCTGATGTAATCTCTGCAATTACGGCTGATGCGTCTTTATGGAATGAGTCGCCGGTATCGTCATCCTTACTATTGACGAAATAGTCGGAACATATCTTGTCAAGACGCCGGAGTTGCGCACGAAATATCTCATTGGCCAACTTCCCGGATTGATTCTTATGCTCTTCAGCCCGTTGGCGCAGTGTGCGTTCATTATAGTACATGGATAGTGCCCGTTCTTTATTGGCAGACATTTTTATACGGCGTGAATTGATAAATATGACTATCGCTACGGCTGATATCAGGAGAATAATTATAGCGCCTATCATATTTGTCCGCAGTCTTGCAGCCTCAGCTTCGATGGATTTGGTTTTATCATTAAAGTAATCAGTCTGTGCCGACAATGTGGACTGATTAACCAGTTCACGCATTATTGAATCATCTGTCACGTAACGCTCAGTCATATAGTCCAGCGCCTCTTTGTAATTACCCTTCCTGGAGGCAAGTTCAAGCCGCATCATCATAAGATTGTTGTTCAATTCATCTCCACAAATTTGCACTGCTGAGTCAAGGGCCTCCTCTGCAGCCTGTAAATCATTGCGCGATAGGTATATCCTGACTGCGGCGCTATACTTCGCGGCCTCCTCGTTCCAGAACTGTTCCGGATTAATTGCCGTCAATATTTTTTCGGCTTCTTCAATATGTCCGGAGTATGCCAATGAAACTGCCTTGTGTGCTTTGCACGTTTCTTGAAATGTAGTGTCACCATTGCTAATCCGGATAAGACTGTCAGCAAGCGCCACCGCTTCATCATAACGTTGTGCAACATGTAGTGCATTTACAGTGTAATAAAGCGCCCAATATTCGTTTACAGGATACCCTGCCTGCTTATAATAAAAGGCAGCTTTTCGAGTGTGGAGTATTGTGTTAGTGGTGTTATACAGATGGCGGTATATGTCGGCGATGAGTTCGTGGGCTTTTGCGAGGTAGTAGCAGTCAGAGAGGTCGGATGCTATGTCGATGCAGCGGAGGGCGCGGCGGAGAGCGGCGGGATAGTTGCCGGCATAGTAGTGGGCCACAGCGGAGTAGAAGCATGCCATCTTCAGATGATGCGCCTCGCCGGAACCAGCCTGTTCGAAATAGCTTACTGAGGCGTCCATGGCAGAGTCAGCTGCTGGATTAAGGTTCAGGCGGTCGGCAGCTCGGGTATGCAGCAGGTCATAGAGGGCACGTGAGCGCGGTGTGGTGAGGCGATCGGCAGGTATGGAGTCAAGAGCGGCCATCCCCTCGGCGGGCACGGAGTCGATAAGCAGCTCGGCGCGTTGCAGCGGCTCGTCGGCCGGCGAGCCGCCTGTGCATGACGCTATGGCGACGGATATGACTATCAGCAGGGCCGCTATAAGCGGCAGCCGGCGGAGGGGAATAGTATGCAATACAGATATTTTCATTTCATCGACTAAATATGTATGCAAATATACGGAGTATATTCGATGAAAACAGAAAACATTCAATGTATTTTACAAGCTTCACGAAAAGAAGAGAGGCTGCCTGACGGGTAATGTGAACTGTACCCCAAAAGTTAGA